>OWID01000077.1_pt1 | contig 51369 bp, 50 predicted proteins | sample 1732661 | NCBI WGS metagenome assembly OWID01 (sample SAMN05065739, study PRJEB22554) | human gut metagenome | biome: ENVO:2100002; feature: ENVO:00000062; material: ENVO:00002003 | host: Homo sapiens | place: USA
CGAAGGTCAGGAGCTTTGTGCGGACAATGCCGTTGTTGCTTTTGGCGATCTGGTTCTCCAGCATTTCCACATATTCACGCCGGACGCTGTTGTAGTCGTCCTCCTGCATGGGGATGTTGACGCTGTACCGGCTGCCCGGGCGGCTCCGATGGTTGAGGAAAGAAAGCTGAAACGGCAAGGAGCTGTCAAAGTAGTTCAGACAGGCGCTCCACCCGTCAAAGATGGCCGCCTGATCTTCGGTCTGGGCGAGCTGGTAGTTGATGTCCTCATATTCAATGGTTTTGGTGTAATAGCGGTCCTCCACCCGGCACACTCCATCCCGGTACATTTCCCGGTAAGGGAGGGTTTGCTGGGCGGTGGTGGGAATGTCCTTTCCCTTTGTGAACAGGCCGAGAAGGCCCGTCTTGTCAGGCTTTTTGCCTGCGGGCTTTCCGGCCCTTCTGTTGTTTTGCAATCGGCTGCGCCTCCTTTCTGGCGCCAAGCAGCGCATAGAAGTTTTCGGTTTTGTAAGGCCGCACCCGGGGATAGAGGAACCGGGTGCGGATGATGTTTTTCAGCACCTTTTCCAGCGGCAGGCCGTCCCGCTCATACATAGCGAAAAAGAAGAACGGGAGCATGAGGCCGATCATCAGGAACATGGCGGCGCTGTTTCCGATACTGCCACGGGAAAACAGGTAGGCCGGAAGGCCCACCGCCGCCGCGCCGGAAAAACAAATAAGCTGGCGCTTCGTGAGATTGAAGGCCAGCTTTGTCTTGATTTTGGACAGGTCTTTGGGTACTGGCACATAGGCCATTTCGTTACACCTCCTTTACCGCTTCGGACCAACATGGCCCGAAGCTACCTTGCGGCCTCTTTGGCCGGGGCTGTGCTGCGGGCAGCTTCGGCGGCCTCCCGTCCGCTCTGCCTTGCCCGCCAGTATTCGGGATTGTATTGCCGGATGGACTGATTGAGGTTTTCTTCAAACCGCTCTTTGTCCTTGATACGGTCGGGGATCTTCCAGAGCTTTTTGTCCAGCAGCTCCCGGAGCACCACACTTTCCTGTGCGTCCTCCTCATAGCAGATATAGCCCTTGTCCTTGAAACCGCATTTTTTCGCCGCCGGAGAGAGGACGGCGGCCACCTCGTTTGCTACCATCGTTCCGCCGTGGCTGGCGGTGGATACCAAAAACACGCCCGGACAGAGAACTTCACAGCTCTGCACCTCTCCCCACGGGGAGCTCCGGGGAGCATGGAACATCCCGCCCGTCCGGTTCCGGTCCGCCTGCATGAGCGCCGCCTTTTCCAAGATGGCCTTCAGCTCCGGGGAAAAGTAGGCGTATTCCCGCAGGACGCGGGCGGCGTCCCCGCCGCAGGCGTTCATCAACAGGGTATAGGCGTCGCTGTCCGCTTTGGTACAACGGCCCAGCAGCTTGCCGTCATAGTAGCAGGCCGCGTCATAGCCCGTCCGTTTGCGTGGCATGGTTTCCGCCTCCTTTCTGCTTCGGGCCAGCATGGCCCGAGGTCAACGCTCTGCGCCACGGCTGGGCTTTTCCTTCGGGGACCGTTCCGCTTTTGCCTGTTCGGCAGCCGCTTTCCCGGCCTTGAGCTGTTCACTGATGGACGCACGCCCGGCAGAGCCGCGCTCCGCCATCTGTTCCAGCTTTACTTCATAGGCTTGCAGCACAGCGGTGTTGAGCTGTTCCCGGAACTCCTTCGTGACAGGATAGGCCATATCCCGGTAGCCGCCCTTGCCGTCCGGCTGGCTGGGCATCCCCACGAAAAGGCCCTTGCTGCCCTGCACGATTTTCAGATTTTCCACCACAAAGCAGTCGTTGAATTTCACGCTGGCAAAGCCCATCAGGTTTTTCACAGGTTCGATGACCCGCACGCTTACATCCAGTTTCAACGGTGCGGCGGGGGTGGTGTCCGCGACCTTTTCCTGCATGGTTTCCTCCTTTCCGGCGGGAACAAGGTTCCCGTCCTTGTAGTCATAGCCTTCCGCCCGGAGTGCCGCCAGCGTGTCCGCCGATACGCACCCGGACAGTTTCAGATCGGTTTCCACCATGAAGCGCATGGTGTCTGTTTTAGAAAATTCCTCGGGGAGCTTTCCGTAGAAAGCCGGGTGCGGCTGTCCATCCGCGCCCTGTTTGTAGCGCCGGGGCATACCGCCTCCTTTCCGCTTCGGGTCAGCATGGCCCGAAGTCTCTTAATGGCAGCCGAAGATGGATTTTGCAAGGCTGCCCGTTTTGAACAGGGTAAAACACAGCAGCACCGTATAGCCCACACAGCCCCAGATCGCCCCGATGGGGTCGCCGTCGGTGGCGATACTCTGGATAAGCACCGCATAGATGGCGACACAGACCAAAATGAGCAAGCCTTGAAAGCCCACCGCAAAGAGGGAGCGGAAATAGTTCTGCCCCATGTGTCCGGTTTCTCTGTTGGGGACTGTGGCAAACGGGATAGGCGCTAAACTTGTGAGTAAATAAATTTCAATCATACGGCCATATACGATGACGAAGATCACGATGTTTAAGGCAATCATGGTAAGCTGGATCAGGAAGGATTGTAGCCAGAGTCCGAACAGAGGACCTAACTCCATCGCCTCAAGCTCTGTCCGCAGACTGTCCAGTACATCCGGCGTGATCTCTGTACCGTTCTGGATAATGCCCGCTGACTGCTGGATCACATGCTGGCTCACATCAAAGACCGCCAGCACGATATTGAAGGTATTCGTCAGGATCATCACAGCCACAAAGGTTTTGAACACCCACTTAAAAAACATCCATGTGTCAATTTCATGGAGGTTGTTGCGTTCTATGAGCATCTGTATCAGTTCATAGGTCATTACAAAAGTGAGGATGACCCCGGCGATTGGCAGGATGGCAGTTTCAGAGATCTGTCGTATCATGGAAAAGACCCCGGCGTTCCAGTTCGCCGGGGTCGTGCCTACCTGTGTGGCGATCTCGCCAACGCTCTGATTGACGTTATCGAAAAGGCCATCCAGATTTCCCATGATACCATCGACGAGCAGACCTTTCAGCCATTCAACGATTGCGTCGATGATAAAGTCCATACATCAGCTCCTTTTCTGGAAAAAGGGACAACGGGTGACACTTAGCTGAACAGCCCGGACAGCAGAGGGATAAGCTGAAGGCCGATCAGAACGACACCGCCGCCAGCCATGAGCTGCTTAATGCCCTGGCTTTTTGCCGCGGGGTTGTCCGACCCGTAACCTTCCAGAAGGTTGATGACGCCCCATACCGCCAGACCGGCGCCAAGAGCCATGACCAGAATTTTAAGAATGTCGATTGCCTGATTGAAAAATTCCATATACGTTCCTCCATTTTGTTTGTTTGATGGTTTTGGGTACAAAAAAAGCCGCCCACATCGGCGGCGCTTCGGGTCATCATGGCCCGAAGTTACACAAACTCGTCGCTGTCCAGATCATCGAAATTCAACAGGTCAGCTTCTTCGTCCGTGTCGGAGCCGTCCACTTCGTACACCGTGTATTCGTCCTCCGGCTTTAGTCTCAATGGCCGGTGGCGGAACAGGCTTTCCAAGCGGAAGGCGTTTTTCTTTTTATCAAATTCGGCTGTGTACTTGTAATTCGGGTGCTTTTTCAAGTCATACTTCGGGGACAGGAAGGGCGGGAGCCCCCGAAGCTGCAAGATACATTTATCCCCGGGCATGGTGGTGATCTCGCTGGTGGTCATCAGCTCCCGGCCAAGCCGCTGCATATTCTGGCTGTAACTTTCAGACTGTCCACGGCTTCGGCCCTCGGTCTGCATAGAGATGGTGGCCTTGCCCAGCCAGTTTTCCGAAATATCCTTTAGGGTGGAAGCCTCCCGGCCTCCGAGGAATACGATACTGTCCATGTTGCCCATGATGGTTTCGGAATGGTCTTTGTACAATGCCTTGCACTGGCTCATAGCCTGATAAAAGAGCGTCAGGCTGATCTCACGGGAGCGGATGACTGCCACGATCTTTTCCAGCCCCGGCACCTGTCCGGTGTTGGCAGCCTCGTCCCACAGCACCCGCACATGGTAGGGCAGACGCCCGCCATAGGTGTTGTCAGCCCGTTCACACAGAAGGTTGAACATCTGCGAAAAAGCAAGGGCAACCAAAAAGTTGTAGGTGGTGTCCGTGTCGCTGATAAGGAAGAACAGAGCCGATTTTTCATCCCCCAGCTTATCAAGTTCCAGCTCGTCATAGGACATGATCTCCCGGAGCTGTGGAATGTCAAAGGGAGCCAGCCTTGCACCGCAGGAAATCAAGATGCTTTTGGCTGTCTTGCCGCTGGCCAGCTTGTATTTCTTATACTGCCTCACGGCGAAGTGCTGGGGGCTGCGGCGTTCCAGCCCGTCAAACATATAGTCCACCGCATTTTTGAAGGTTTCGTCATCCTCCCGGACTTCCATGCTGTTTATCATTTCCACCAGCGTATTCATGTTGCGTTCTTCCTCCGGCCCCTCAAAGACGATGTAGGCCACAAGGGCGCAGTACAAGAGGGTTTCGGCTTTGGTCCAGAACTCGTCGCCCTCCTTGCCGTCGCCTTTGGTGTTGGCAATCAGGGCGGTAACAAATTTCAAAACATCGCTTTCTGTCTTGATATAGGCCAGCGGATTGTAGTGCATGGATTTTGAAAAGTCGATACTGTTGAACACCCGCACCCTGTATTTCTCCCGTTGCAGAAACCGCCCGCACTGGTCGAGGGTGCCGCCCTTCGGGTCTACCACCACATACGAGGAATGGGCTTGAAGGAGCTGCGGGGTCAGCCAGAACCTTATCTTTCCCGAGCCGGACGAGCCGATGACACAGGCGTTTAGGTTCCGGGCATTGGCGGGTATCTTCGGACGGGTGTTCATGGTAAGGAACTCCGTCCCGGTCAGAATGACATTGTTCTGAAATTTAGGGTCAACAAACGGCTTTATATCCTCCTTTGTTCCAAAGCGGGCGGTGCCGTATTCCGCATCCCGCCGGAATTTTTTCGCCTGCCTGATCTTTGACTGTATCAGCAGATACATCCCAGCCGCACCGGCAAGGCCCACCAGCAGGTCAATACCGCTAAGCCCCGGCCAGTAGGTTTCAAATGCTTCGGGGAAGGTGTCGAGCATCCCCATAAGCTTTGTCCCGAAGTCTGTGCCGGGGGCGATCCGGTAGGCCGTCCCGATTTTGGAGAAGAACCAGAACACAAAGAGGTACGGCAGGTTTGGGAGCACATATTTTCTGATCTTGTCACTCAACGTCCGTCCTTCACCGCCTCTCTGGTCCGCTGCTTTTCCTTTGCCTGTGTCCTGATCTGCTCCGTGAATTTCCGAAGCTGACCGAGGATGGAAGCCTTGTCCTGCTCTTTGTTCAGCACCTTTGCGCTGTACTTCTGGAAGGCCGCCGTGATAGCGTCTGCCTGATTAGCTTTGAAGAACAGCAGGTAATGACCGGGGCTCACTTTATGGAAAGCGTAGTCCACATGGAACTCCTTCGCGATCCGGTCAAAATCCTTTGGAGCTCCCACATAGGGCATGGCACTTTTGCCGCCATAGTGGTTCATCAGTTTTTTCACGCTCTGGCGTCCCTGCGGGGTCAGCGCTTTTCGGTGGTGCTTTTGCAGTGCCCGCGCCACCTTCCCGAGAGCGGCAGCCAGCACTTTTCCCGTGAGCTTCGTTGCCCTGATCGAAAGGGCAACCGTTTTTTGGTTTACTTCTTCCTGCATAAAACCTCCTTTCCGTCGGGGTCCCCGCTATCCGGGAGGCCCCCGTACAATCTCGGGGAACAGAAAACCTCGGGCCAATGTGGCCCGAGGCTTACCGCTCGGCATCCCTGCCGGACGGAGCTTTCTTTTCCGGCTCCGTCTGGACTTTTTCGCCCTGTTCCCGCATGGTCTGCAAGATAGAGGGCTTCTTTTGAAGCTGGGAGGGCTTTTCGCCGGACAGCGGCTTGATACATTCCAGACGGTCAGCCGCCCGGATGGCGTTGTCCGTGAGCTGCCGCTGCCATGCGCCCACGCTGGGAGCCCAGCGAAAGCCGTTGCTTTTCAGCTCGGCCCGGGTGTCCGCGTCAGGTTTTCCGTCAAAGAACACCTGCAAGCGGTTGTCCTCCCGGTTCATTTCCACACGGCCCCCGTCAAACTCCCAGCCGGAAAACTCCCGCTGCGCCTGTTTGGAAAGCTGTTCGATACGGGTCTTTACCCGGCGGATCTCCGCGTTGTTGTTGGTAAGCTGGTAGCTTTCAAATGGCCTCGGGTCGCTCCTCCAGCTTGCCGCCATGCTTGCTTTCAGCTTTTCAATCTGGTCCGGCGACAGCAGCGCACAGCCGTCCAGCTTGCCATGCTTGCGGTAATAGGCGTTGACCTCCTTCATAATGAGCTGGGAGCGTTCCAACCCGTCCAGCTTCTTCTGGAGCTTTTCAATCGCTGCTGGGTCATCGGCGCTGATCCCGCCCATACCGGTGCTGCGTATCTTATCCAGCAGCCCTTGAATATACCGCCATTCCTCCATGTTGCTGTCCCGGGCCCGGTTCTGTTTTTCCTTCTTTCCCACCGGGAAATTGGCAGGTCCGGCGATCATCACAGAGGGAACCCTTGCGTCAATGGCAAAGCCCTGGTTCATGTTTTCGGCCAGCTTGCGGGCGTAGGTGTCCAGCAGATGGTCGATCTTCTCATGGTACATGGGGTCTACCCGGGATTTCTGCTGTTCCGCTATGGCGGCGGCCTTATCCACCATTGCCCGGTATTCCGCCGTTGCGCTCCCTTCCTTATAGTCGGAAAAGCTGTTCATTTCCTTTGCCCGGCGGGCGGCCCCTTCATTGATAGGGTAATAGTTGATGGTATGCACCTCCTTCATGCTTCGGGCCATGCTGGCCCGAAGTCTTACCGTTCTTCATGGGAAGGCCCCGCCTTGTCCTTCTTCGGAGCGGGCGGGGTCTCTTGAAACCGTTTGAGTGCGGCGAGAATGGAGTGGACAGGCTCGGCCTTTTCGGGATAGGCAAATATCCGGTGTTCCGGCGGGATGTCCTGCGGCCCGTGATAATACTCCTTGAAGCCCTCCGGGACTGCCGAGACATACCCACCGGGAGCAAATACGCCGCCCTCGTTGATACGCACATCCCGTCCGTAGGCTTCATAATCGAAGTAGTTCTGAATGTGCTCCGGTATCTCGATGGTCCCCAGCTCGTCGGCGTAAAGACGGCCTAGCCCTTCATCATCGGAAATATCCGGGTAAAAGCGGTATAGGTCAAGGTTCTGCGTCAGGTTTATCAAATCCTTCACGCTCCTTATGTGGTTTCCCAAGACAAGAGCGGCTTCAAAGGTTTCCAGTCCGCCCTTATCCCGTACTTCCAGCAGGGCGTGGCCCAGCTCGTTCAGCTCGTCGATGTTCTCACATTCGTAGAGATGATCGTAGAGCCCCAGCACATCACTGTCAAAGCTGGTAAAGAACACTTCGCTGTACCGTTTCCCGTCTATCCCGATTTTGGCAAGGGCGGCCTGCAACTCCTGTGTCGTCATGGGGAAATGTACCGTTGTCCCTACCTCGATCCCCATTAAGGGGTACAGGGCTGTATTGGTTATATAGGCTTCAAACATGGGCTTATTCCTCCTTTCCGGCCCGGTCAGCCAGCACCTCATAGATCCCGGCCATAATGTAATCGGCGCAAGGGAGGGCAATCGCATTTCCCAGCGCCTTGTAGCGTTGCAGAGGCCGGATCTCCATGCCGTCCGCCCCGTACTTTGTCCAGCCCTCCGGTAGCCCCATCAGCCGTTCGCTTTCCGTTTCCGTCAGAAAACGGATACAGCCGCCCTCCGGGTCGCCCTCATACCAGAAGGCAAAGGGCGTTACATCACTGGCTAAAAGAGTGGGAAAAGGGTCAGTTGGTAATCCGAAGCTGTTTCGGAAGGCCGTTTCTTCCTGCCTTTTTGCCGCTCCCCGCATACGGAAGCACTGAAAGGGGTGGATGACTGGTATCTGCCGCCCTGTTTCAAAAGAAGCTGTTCGATCTCCTTCGGCGGCGGCCCGCCCGCCCTCTCCGCAAGGCGGAGGAAGTGGGAGCATTGGACGGGGCTTAAATAGTATGTCTGCGGCACGTCTGCCTCCAAAATCCGCCACGACGAAAATCCGCTGCCTTCGTGCCAGCCTTCGGGAGCCTGCCCAATACTGGGCGTCCATGAGCCGCCAGCACACATCAGGCGTTCCCCCTCGCACCATTCCGGCGTTTCCCCATCTTCCCGAAGGAGGCATTGGAACTTCGGTGTCCGAGAAGGCGGATAGGACGGCTCTAAAGTCCATCCGGTCATTTGTAGAAAACGCTCCCATGACGTTTTCCCAAACAGCGATAGCTGGATATAGGTTATCAGTAGCATCCCTCATTTCCTGTATGATACGAAACGCCTGATAGAACAGGCTTGATTTTGCCCCGGCAAGGCCGGAGCGGTTGCCGATCAGAGAAAGGTTCTGACAGGGGGAACCGAAGGTTATCACATGGACCGGCGGGATTTTCCCGCCGTCCACCTTCGTAATATCTCCCAAATGCGCCATGTCGGGAAAGTGCCTTTTGGTTATGGAGATGGGCGCTTTTTCAATCTCGCTGGCCCATACCGGACGGATACCGCACCGGGAAGCAGCCAGAGGGAACACGCCGATCCCGTCAAAAAGGCTCCCCAGCTTAATGTCCGGCATGGCCCGGGGTGCCGTGTCCCTTCACGGCAAGAACCCCGTCCAGCGTAGTAGCCGCGATACCCAGCCGCCCGGCAACCGCAATGTCGTTTTTCACATCCTCGTCCACCGCACCGCCGCAGACGATCAGGGTATGAGAGCGCCGCAGCATATCCCGGCGCATATCAATCCCGGCCTTATGTTCCTCGGGAACGCTGTCATTCAAAAACAGCGGCAGATACAAGAGCGGGCAGATCGGGGAAAAGCCCGCCTCATAAGCAAGGCGGCAGTAGTGGGCCGCCAGCTCCATATCAATATCCGGCTCACCGCTCCATGCGGCGGTCAGGTACGCTAAAGGTCGTTTCATTGGTTGAGCCTCCATTTCTGTTTTGGTTTAGGGAAAAGCAAGGTATCGCCCAACCCCTCCGCCCCTTCCCCCGGGAAGGGGAACGGCTCTGGAGAATTTATATCCCCGTCGCTTGATCGGGAAAAAGCATAACCGGGAGAAATCCGTCAAGGGTGCCTCTGGCACCGCCTGCGGCGGCGCTGCCCTTGACTGATTTTCCCGGCTATGCTACGGAATAACTGGCGACGGGGAATCATTTATATCTCCAGAGCTTCGGGGCGCGGGGCAGAGCCCCGCAATCCTCGGGCCACGTTGACCCGAAGTTTCGGCTTACTTTTCCTGTTCGTTTTTCTTCTCCGGCTTTTCGTGTTCCTTCTGCTGGCCCTTCCAGTCGTCCAGCAGCTTGATGATCTGGTCCTTCATTTCCCTCGGCGTAGTTTCCTTGCCGAAATACTTGCTCAGTTCCGCACCTGTCAAAATCACTTTGTCTACCTCCTTTTTGTCCTCCATCATAATGCCGTCGATCACATCCCCGTTGAGCAGCTTCTTTTCGTCCAGCTCCCGCATACGTTTTGCCTGTGCCTGCGAAGGCGAGGACTGCTGGCTGTCAATGGCGACGGCGATATAGTTCTGGTTCTTCTTGCCGATATAGGAAAGCTCCACTGCCGTAGTAAAGCCCAGCTTTTTTTCATCCATCAGCTTCATCAGGTCGGGAACCAGCTCATTGAGACGGATATACCGCTGCACCTGCTTGACCGCCATCTTATTGCGCTCGGCCACAATTTCGTTGGAGCGTTTTCCTGCGTCCTTCGGGTCAATCTGGCCCGAAGTGCGGGAGCCCTGGTGCTTGATTGCCTCAAGCTGCATTTTCAAGGCTTTGGCCCGCTCACTGGGGAGGATTTCTTCACGCTGGTTCAGATTGTCCTCGACCATCTGCGTGATGGCTTCATCATCCGTCAGGTTTCGGACGATACAGGGCATATCCGCATACCCGGCAAGCTCGCTGGCTTTCTGGCGGCGGTGGCCGGACACGATCTCATAGCCGCCATCCTCACGGGGACGGACGATAGCGGGCTGGGTCACGCCCTTGTCCTTGACGCTGGACACCATAGCCCGCATTTCTTCATCGTCCCGGACTTCAAAGGGATGGTTTTTGAAGGCGTGGAGCTCGTTCAGCTTGATATAGACGATCTGCTCCTTGCCCCGGCGTGGTGCATCCTTCGGCTTTTCGGGTTCCTTCGGAGCGGGAGCGGCCTGTACCGTTGGAGCCGTTTTTTTCTCCGGTTCCTTTTTGACCACCTTTTCCGGTTTCTGTGCAGGAGCTTTGGGCTTCGGAGCGGCGGTCTTGTCCTTATCCTCTTTCGGAGGACGGCCCCGGCGCTTCGGCTGCTCGGGCTCTTTGGGCTTTTCCTGTTTTCCTTCGGACTTTTTCGGAGCTTCCGGCTGCTTTTCCGGTTTCTCCGTTTTTGCCGGGGCAGGCTTTTCCCCGCCAGAAGCTGCCGCCCGTTCCTCGGCTTTCTTTCCTTTCATAATTTCAGCAAAGTCATAGACGGACACCTGCGGGCTCTTTGCTTGCTGTTCCGTCTTTTTTTCGGCCTCCGGGGGAGTAGGCGTTTTCTCCGGCTCGGGCGGAGTTTCCTTGCCCGGCCCGGTATCCGTTACCGGCTGCTCCGGCATTTTCGTGGTTTTATCATCTGCCATAAGCATTTACCTCCTGTTTTTGGGCGTAAAAAAAGGGGCTCAACTTTTCAGTCAAGCCCCCGTGGGAAGTTCCTCCTTTCTCCGCCAAGATACAAAAATACCGCCCGTAGTCTCGTTTGGGCGGTACTTTGTGTAAGATTGGCAGTCCATTATTAAGTTTTTTATTATGTTCCCTTTGTACACCGTTGCAACAGTTGATAAAGAACAGAGCTTAGTTGAAATAAAAGCTGTTGTGGGAAGAGGATCATATCTCGATAATTTGAAACACCTATTGTCATCCACTTTGAAGGTAGCTGAACACCATGATTGGCGAGTTCTCCATGCATCTGAAGATATTTCGTTTCCCACTTCTGATGACCCTGTAATTTGTTTGAATTACAGAAATGCAGACGATTATGATTTCAAGGGAGGATGGGGAAGAAAAAATTGTAATATACTGATGCCACTATCACCTCGATTAATTCTTTTCACACAGGTAGGTGCAAAGGGGCCTTATAAAGACTTAGATCATTCACCATATTACAGCAAATTATTTAGACGCATGATTATTCAACACGCACACAGATATGTGTATTCTGACCGACCACAGAAAGGGATGCTTGAATTAAATGCTCGTGTCGTGAACGCTCAGCTATATGAGAGGGAAAAACAAGAAATGGCTGGCTGGCATATTGAGCAAATACAGGCAGAACGAAATCTATAATTTAGGTTTTATCTTTAAATCTGGGACATTCTCGGGCATCTATAGTGTTGCGATGTTCCATAAAAATAACCACACCTTTTGATGTGGTTATTTTTATGGATACCGTGAGGACTTCACATGCCCGGCGGAAGTGAATTCCGCCTGCACCAAGGTTTTGGCCTTCGGCCAAAACACTTGCACGGCGCAAAAGCGCCGCCGGCCAGAAGGCCGCTTCAGCGAAATGCTGTATCTTTTTCGTATGCATATGCCAAGTCAAAAGCTACATTTTAGCCTTGCACTACAGGGCTGAAATGTAGCTTATTTTTTATAAAACCTCTATAATATTGGCGTTTGCCCAATATTATGGAGGTTTTGTTATGTTCAGATAAAAAGTAGATGTTCAACTAGCTGCTGTAAAAAAGTCGTCGTGCATGGAACAACATACATTAACAATACATTTTTCTATTGAAGAGTGCATGATATCTGAATAGAGAAAAAAAGAGTGCTTCGTATACCTAACTAGTGTAAATCAAGGGTTTCCCGATCTTTTGTATCGGCAATACAAAAGACTGGAATTTATTGTGCCAGATCTAGAGCCTAGAATAGAACGCAACAAATCTTTAAAATAATTTATTGCCTGTAGGAACATGCAGTTACGCAAAAATTTGCAGTTATGCAAGGACGGTACTGGCCGGCTATGTTTTCTAGAGTAGTAGAGAAGCGGGATTAGACATGTGTTTCTGAACGTTTGCGGGTACCAAAGCAGTACTAAATTATTTGGCATGTGAATTGCAATATGAAAGAGCAAAAGGAACCAGAAAACAATAGAAATGATAAGGAGGTTAAAACATTGAATTTTAAAGAGCTTCAAGAGAGAGCTAAGGGAAGAAACTTCGACCAGATCATTGTGGTGAGCCGAGACATATTCCAAGAGCTGGCCAATCTAAGCTTGGTATTTCCCGTTGCCCCTGGGAAGGTACGCACCGAGACGGAACAGAACCATCCTGGATTGACAGTGGGAAAACAGGAAATTGCCTATACACAGATGTGCACCACAATATATTACCAGAATACCTCCTTACAGGTGGTGCAGCCGGTGGAGGGAGACACCATCTACCAGCGGTATCTGGACCGGTTTGGCGAGGATATCTGTTGTGTGCGGGAGCGAATTCCAGGCCAGATGTGGGATACCACTTTAGCCAAGCTTGAGTCCAAGGGAATCAACATTGCTCAACGGATGGAATCGCCCGTCTGCAAGGCAGCCTGGGTGGACCTCACTGATACCCTGGGCATTCTCTTTGAAATCATCACCGGGGAGAGTGAGACGCCTGACCCGAATTATGTGGTGCCCATGCGGATTGCGCAGATCAATATTACCACTCCGGATGTACGTAAAACCATCGAAACCATTACTGATTTGCTGGAGATCGGCCCCTGGGAGGTGGGGTGCCAAAATAACAAAACTGTAGTGGATCCCGGTTTTCGGGTAGATGGAAGGCTGCAGAATGTGGACTTCTCCTTCCTGGTAGCCATTCTGGTGTGCGGCAACATTGAGTGGGAAGCTATCCAGCCGGTAAAGGGGCCCTTGGTTTACTTTGATTTTCTGAAGGAGCACGGAATTGGCTATCACCACATCCTCCGGGAGATTCCAGAAAAGCAGTGGGAGAGCACCCTTCAGGACTATGAGAGGGCAGGAGTGGAACTGTCCTGCCAGGGAAAGGTGGGGCCGGTAAGCTGGTGTTATATGAATACCAGGGATAAACTGGGCTTCTTCATGGAACTGCGCACGGATTCCGCAATGACCAAACTGCCTGATGGCTATCTGCAATATTTTTACCCGGAACAGACCCGGGACTGAGCCAGGATATATTGTCACTGCTTCAAGGAGGAGGCCGAACATGTCCAAGTTTGATATTTACCTGAATACCGAAAAGCCAGCCGTTGTGGAAAAGCTTATTGACGTTTACCCCTTTGCCGGTGTGTGCTGCAATCCCCAGATGGTGGCACGGCTGGGACGGACGGACTTTGCCAACATTGTAAAGGAGCTACGGGCGGCTACCGGTAGCCGCAAGCTCTTCATCCAAACCCCCTCCAATGACTATGACGGGATCATGCGGGATGCGGAAGCGATTCTGAAGATCGCAGGGGAACCCACAATCATTAAGATCCCATCCACTACGGGCGGCATCCGGGCGATGCAGAAGCTCTCTGCGGATGTGGATATCTGTGCTACACAGGTCATGTCTACCCTCCAGGGTATGTGTACATTGCAGTCCGGTGTGAAATACATCTCCGTGTTTTACTGCTTCATGCTCATGGGCGGAGCTGACGACCACGGCCTGTATGGCGGAGTGGATGCCAAGGCGGTGTTTGCCGCCCTGAACAAGTTTATCCAGGTTTCCGGCAGCCCGGCCCGTATCATGGCCTGTGCCCCCAGAACTCCGGACGAACTGAGCTATCTCATGAGCACGGGCGCTACTTCCGTTGCGCTGGATCCGGAGGATTTTGAGAATTGCTTTAATGCCCGCCTGTTTATAAATTTGAATCAGGATGTGCGGCGCTCTTGGGAAGCGGTGTTCGGCAACGTGGGCGCCGACGAGCTGATTGATTAAGAAAAGGGGAGAAACAACATGGAATTTAAGAAAAATGTACTGGATCGCTTTCGACTGGACGGTAAGACAGCTGTAGTTACGGGTGCGGCGGGCAACATCGGCTATCACACGGCCTTGGCGTTTGCTCAGGCGGGAGCCAATGTAGCCATCGTGGATTTGCCCCAGTGCCTGGAGCGCTCCAAGCAGGTCGCGGAGGAATTTGCCGGCCTCTATGGGGGAAAGGCGGCGGCCTACGGCTGCGATTTGGTGGATGCCAAGGCGGTGGCAGAGATGTTTGATGCCATCGAGAAGGAACTGGGCAGCGTGGATGTGGTTCACAACAATGCGGGCGTGGGCGGGGCGCTTGTCCCCGATCTGGAGGCCTGGGACTCCGAGCATAACATGGATCATCTGGAGCACTGGAAACAGGTGCTCAATATCAACCTGGTGAGCCAGTACATTGTGGCGACCACGGCGGCCAGGGTGATGGTGCGGGAGGGCCATGGAGGCAGCATCATCAACACTGCCTCCCTGACAGGACACATAGTGAATCAGGCTCCCCTTGGACATACCCAAGACGACTCCTCTTACGGTGTGTCCAAGGCGGGGGTGCTCTATTTCACCAAGCATTTTGCCTCCCAGGTGATCCAGTATGGCATCCGGGTCAATTCGGTTTCTCCGGGCTATTGCTACAGCCCCGGGCTCCACGCTGGAATGTCCCAGGAGATGCTGGAGTGCTACCAGAATACCCAGCCCATTATGCGCATGGCCCAGGTGGAGGAGCTCCAGGGAGCGGTGCTCTACCTGGCCAGCGATGCGTCTACTTACACCGTCGGACAGGACATCCTGATCGACGGGGGACATGCCAACTGGTAATTGGAAGGAGAACGTTCTATGGGAATATTTAATCTGCATGGCCGTGTGGCGGTGGTCACCGGTGGTACGGCAGGACTGGGCAGAGGAATGGCCATCGCACTGGCCCGGCAGGGCGCGGATCTAGCTATTCTGGCCAGAAGACCGGATAAGCTGACTGAGACAGCCAGGGAAATCGAGAGCCTGGGGGGGCGGTGCCTCCCGGTTGTGTGCGATATCTCGGACGAGGCCTCGGTTCAGAATGCGGTAGAAACTGTGGTAAACCACTACAAAAAAGTGGACATTTTGGTGAACAATGCTGGTAATGGAGGACCTTCCATCCCAACCGTCAATATGCCGCAGGAGATTTTTGACAAAGTGGTAAATCTGGATTTGTGCTCCCTGTTCCGGGTAATGAAGGCATTTGGCAAGGTGATGGTGGAGGCTGGCTATGGACGTATCATTAATATTGCCTCCGCTATGGGAATGGTAGGAAACCTGGGAGTGCCTCTGGCGGGCTATCAGGCCGCCAAGGGCGGAGTGATCAACTTAACCAGGGCCGCCGCCGCCGAGTGGGCCACCCAGGGGGTGACGGTAAACAATATCTGCCCTAGCATGTTCCCTTCTGAGTCTAACGGTGCTGATTTGATGGAAGAGTCCCAGGCATTTATCAAGCGAATGACTCCCATGCAGCGGGCCGGCACGCCAACGGATCTGAACACCGTAGGCGACATGGATGCCGCAGTGGTGTTCCTGGCCAGCGAGGAGTCCCGGTATATTACTGGTATCACCCTGCCCTGCGACGGCGGGTGGACTTGCGTGTAGTTGAAGATAGGCAATCAAAACAAGAACCAGACATCTTGTTTTGAAATGGGCCGGAAAAGGCATGGAACGATCAGCGCCCCCTGTTGCAGATAGAACTATCTGCAACAGGGGGCGCTGATATGTAAGTAGAGCAAAACTGCAATGCAGAAAAAAGGGGATAACAAAAGGCTGAGGAGTGCGGATACAGCATGCTCGAGCTTGTATACAACAAAAGACGGCCCTTACCGGAACATGTCCCTTGCCGATGTTCTTGGAGCGGTGATTTCACTTACGGACGAGATAATACGCAGTCAGGGCTTACAACGACAGTAGAACAGCAGGCTAAGCACACCGCTGAGGATTATGGCCAGGCCGGACAAGGCAATGGACACATGGAAACCACAGAACTGGATAGAGATCCCCCACAGGAGAGTGCCGAGCCCAACCCCCAAGTCGCCTGCCATCAACATGGTACTGTTGGCGGTACCGCGGTGATTTTGGGGGACATTGTCTACCGCCAGAAGGGTAAGAATGGGGAAGGAAAAGCCCTGAGCCATGCCGAAGCCGACGCCGCCCAGGTAGAAGGTCGCCTGACTGGGTACCAGTGCGATCAGAGCGATGAGGGCTCCGCTGAGCACCATGGCGATGGACAGTAGAGTTCGGTGGCCCAAGGCCCTGAGCAGCCGGCCGGAGGCCAGGTTGCTGACGGTCATGGACAGGGCCGCGACGACCATAAAGAAGCTGGGATTGGCATAGCCCTGGAGGACGGCGTAGGTGAAGATAAAAATATTGCAGCAGGACACCCCCAGCATAACGAAGAACTCAATAACGGCAGGGCGTGCCGCGGCGGGATACAAAAACTTCCGCAGGCCGTGGAGCGGATTGACCTCCTGGGGTTCCCGGACAACAGGCGGCCTGCCTTCCTCATACCGGCACAGAAAGGCCAGTATGGCGCCCAGCACGCCGAAGGCAAAGGAAAAGTAAAAAATACGGTCATAGGTGCCGCCGCTGCCTAAAATTTCGATCAGCCAGCCGGCCACAGCAATCGCCAGAGCGGTAGAAACCCAAAAGATGCCTACCCCCAGGCTGCTTTTCTCCCGAGGGGCTACATCTATAGTGGCAGTGGACGAACCCGCCTGCCCAATGGAAAAACCCGCCCCATGAAGTCCACGGAAGAGGAGCATCAGGGGGGCAAAGGGGAGGAGCAGGAAGAGCAGGGAGGAGATGCCCATCAGCAGAGGGCCCAGGATCATGATGACTCTGCGGCCGAACCGATCCATCAGATAGCCTCCGGTAGTACGGGCCAGAATACCAAATAGGGCGAAGGGCAAGCCGAGCAGACCGGCGAAGGAGGTAGAGAAGCCACGGCTGGCGAAAAAAAGCGGGATGCCAGAACACATCAGGTTCTGAATTAGCATCAGACACAGCATGCTGAACCAGATAAGAATAAAATATCGGTTAAACAGTTTCTCTTGCATCGGAAAGGCTCTCCCTATGTGGTAAATGTGTCAGTATGGAGGAAACGGGGAGCGGCATAGCCGCTCCCCGTTTCCATTGCTGCCGGAAGAGGCGATTATTCCCCGTAGACCTTGTCGGGATCCTGATAGCCGGTGCGCTCACCCCAGGCCACCATGTCTTCCCGAATCTCATCCCAGCTCCGGATGGGGGACTGGAGCAGCTCATCATGCTCATTGGTGGCATAGCGATAGTGATGAGCCATAGACATGTCCTTTTCGTCGGTCTGCTTCTCACCATAGTCTCTGGCAGCGATGCGGGTCATGGTGGAGTACTGCTCGCTGACCGTGTGGAGCTTCAGATCGTTGACCAGCAGGCGCTCCAGAGGCCGCTTGCACAGATGGGACTGGATGGTGCGGGTCTCACGGGGGAGAGTCTTCAGCATTCTGGCAATCTCCCAGGCGCGGTCAATAACCTTGCCCTTGGGCACCAGCTCGTTGACCCAGCCCCAGTCCAGGGCCTGCTGGGCAGTCCACTGGCGGCAGGTATACATCAGATAGTTGGCGCGCTTCGTACCCAGGAAGTGCTGCATCAGCATAAACATGCCGTCACCGGCCACCAGGCCGAAAAACAGGTGGTCGTCATCAAACTTGGCGTCCTCGGAGGCCAGGGTGATATCGCACAGCAGGGCGGAATCCCAGTGGAAACCGGGACCGGGAATGGCGCCGATGGTGGGGATGTCGATGTCGAAGATCATGTTCTTGATCAGGTTGGTGTCGTCGATGTACTGATGGTCAAAGCGCTCTTTGGCGTAGGTGCTCCAGCCGTGAGGATCCTTGTCCATCATCCAGTTGTCGCCCTTGTGAGTCCAAATCAGAATTTCGTTCTTGCGATCCAGGGAGATAATGCGGCTGAGCTGACTCATGGCGCGATGATTGGCGCCGCTCCAGCACATGGGGTGGTCATTGGTCTTCATGGTGACCTGAAGAATGCCGTCCTCCCGGTACAGATCAAAGTGATCCTTGAACCACTCCCTGTATTCTTCCAGTTCGGGGAGCTTGACGTAATCAGCCATAATGTCTTTCATTGTTTGTTTCCTCCTGTTCGTTTTTGTTTGTGTTCAAAGCTTTACGCATTTGCGGCGTTTACGGCGTGGTGAATCTTGCTGGCAACGGAACGGCGTTCAAAATAGATGGTTGCAAAGAGCACAAGCATCAGCAGGATGCCCTGGATAGCACTGGACAGAGTGGAGTCCACCCCGCAGAGCGTCAGACCGTTTTCAATCATGACAATGGTAAAGGAGCCGATGAGCAGCTTATAAATCCGGGCGCTGAAGCCGCCGGACACGCTGACACCACCCAGGAAAATAGCCATCTGGATGCGCATCTCCATAAACTGGCAGAGGGAGTTGGTAGAGCCGCCTACGTTGACAATCTGCATGATGCCGAAAAGCGCAGCCATGAAGCCTGAGATGATAAAGGCCGTCATACGGATGCGTTTGACATTGATGCCAGTGGCAATCACGGTGCGCTCGTTCTCACCGATAGCCCTGCAGTAGTAACCAATCTTGGTGTACTCAAATACATAATAGAAGATGACGACCAGCACCGCCACGATGGCCAGCTTGACGGGGAAGGTGTTGAACGCGATGAGCACGGTGGGGGCGTAAATCAGGTTGGAGGCCAGGAAATAGTTCAGCAGACCCCGCAGGCCGATGAGCATAGCCAAAGTCATCATAAAGGAGGGCATCTTGCACCGGGAGTTCCACAGGCCGTTGAGCGCGCCCACCAGCATGCCGGTGCCGATGGCCACGGGGAAAATGGCCCAGGTGCCAAGGTGGGAGGCAGCCATGGCGCCCAGAGTGGCAGAGAGGGCGGCATTGGCGCCGACGGATAGATCCGTGCTGCCCATGGCGGTGACAAAGAGCACGCCGGTACCGCCGATGATAACGGGAAAAGCCTGGCTCACAATGTTGGAAATATTCTGGGGAGTGACCAGGGTGCCGCGGGTGGCGATGAGGAATACGCAGAACAGGATGAGGAAGGACAGAATGGGAATAAGCGTATTGATGCTGAATTTCTTTTTCATGTCATCACCTCAATAATGGTCTCTTCAGACAGCTCTGCGCTGCGTGGGAGGAGCTTGCAGATTTCGCCGTCCTTCATGACGGCGATGGTGTCGGCCATGCCAAGGACTTCCGAAAGTTCATCGGTGATCAGCAGGATTGCCATTCCCTTTTCCTTGGCCTCCCGCAGACACTGGTAGATGTATGCCTTGACGCCGATGTCCACGCCGCGGGTGGGGCAGTCCACAATGAGAACGTCCAGATCCTTGATGAGCCAGCGGCCCAAATTGACCTTCTGCTTGTTGCCGCCGCTGAGGGCTCTCATCAGCTGATCCACGCCGGTGGATTTAACGGAAAATTGCTCCCGCGCCTTGGAGGATGCCTGATACAGCTTCTTTGGGCTGAGGAAACCAAAGCGCCCTTTCAGGGTCTCGACCGAGGGCAGACAGAAATTGTTTTGAATGGAGGCGCCCATCATCAGCGCCTCACCGTCGCGATCCTTGGGCACATAGGCCACCCTGTTTTGAAGGGCCTGGTAAGGGTTGCCGATGGAAACGTTGTGAGTGGGGAGGGATACCTCGCCGCTGTCTACCGGGAGCAGGCCGTATGCCGCCTGACCCACCTCACGGATGCCGGAGTCGCTCAGACCACAGAGCCCAAAAATCTCACCCTTGTGCAGGTCAAAGGATACGTGCTTGAGATGGTCGGTGCAGACATCCTGCAGCGACAGGGCCACTTGGTCTTCGAACTGGGGAGTGGTGTCGCTCCGGTAATAGTCGCCTTCGATTTTCCGGCCCACCATACGGATCTTCAGCTCCTCCAGGGGGATGTCCTGGCTGCGTTCGGTGGCAAGCAGTTCGCCGTCTCTTAGGATAGAGACGCTGCCGGTGATCTTCAGCATCTCCTCCAGATCGTGGGAGATCAGAATAATGGAACGGCCCATCTCCTTAAACTTCCGGATGAGTTCATAGAGAACGGTGCGGTTGTCGTGGGAGAGGGACTGAGTCAATTCATCCAAAATGAGGATCTGGGGATCGGAGGCCAGGGCGCGGGCCAGTTCCACCATCTTGCGCGATTCCACGTTCATATCGCCGGACAGCCGCTGGAAGGGAATGGGGGGAAGTCCCCACTGGCTCAGGGCCTGATTGGCAGCCTCATAAACCTTCCTGTTGTTGATAATTCCGAAGCGGGAAAAACGCTTGGTATTGCCGAGGAAGACGTTGATTCCGGCTGGAAGGTTGGGGACGAGCCCCAGCTCCTGCACGACAATGGCTACGCCGCTGGAGGTGGCATCCAATGGAGAGCGGGGCTTATAGGGCGTTCCGTTTAGAAACATTTCGCCGGAGTCGCTGGGCTGAATGCCGGCAATCTGGGTGAGCAGGGTGGACTTGCCGGAGCCATTTTCTCCGGCCAGACCGCGTACTTCGCCCGGCCGAAGCTGAAAGTCGATGTTCTTGTTGGCGTAGGTGGCCCCAAACCACTTGTTCAGGCCCTTGACCTCCAGGATCAGATTGGAATCACTCATTTTACGACCCCCTTCACATTGCGCTGAGCTGTGATGCCGAAAACGACGACGATCACACCCAGGAGGAACTCCTGGAAGGTTCCCGATGGAACGCCCATAAGAGTGAGAATGTTGAAGATCATAGCGATAAGAAATGTACTGATCGGAATACCGATGGCAATGTTGATATGCTTTTGAAGCGCCTGGGCCAGCAGGACGGCGGCCAGCGGCTGAAATACGGTGCTCAGGCTGCTCAAACCGGTCTGAGCCACCACATAACCGGCGTAGCTCTCCTTCATGACGCCTGCAAAGCCGAAGAAGAAGCCGGCCATCAGTCCACCCAGCATAAGCGCGCGCCGGGTATTGATGCCCATCATCTGAGCTACATCCGCATTGCCGCCCACCGCCCGGGCATTGAGACCGATGGAGGTCTTGTTATAGGTCACGTAAGCGATGATAAAGCCGATTACAAGCATGATATAGATGGCTGGGCTGCGGCCGAGCACCCGCATCTCATCGGCCAGTCCCTCTACCCGCAGGCCCTGAGATACCCGTACCTGTGAGTAATAGCCGGCGATGGTCTCGTAGACCATGGTCATGCCAAGGCCTGCAATCCAGGGAGGAATCTTTGTGACCTGGAAGAGCGTCATATTGACGGCCAGGCAGAGCACGCCGACCAGTACAGCGGCAATGAACATGGGGACATAGCCGAGCGCATTGCCCACAATGGCGGAGGCTGTGGCAGCCAGAACAATGATGGCGCCCGCCGACAGGTCGGTGATGCCGCAGGCAAACAGATAGCTGAAGCCCCAGGCGACAAAGGCCGGGACGGTGGCTGCGGAAAGTATAATCGTGAAGTTCTGGAAGGTCAGAAACTTCCCGTCCACCACCACGTTCAGTACCACAAGAAGCGCAAGGGCCGCGATAACGATGATGATGGGCAGCGGCTTGATCCGGCTCTCGTTCCGGGCTCGGGTTAAGGTATTATTCATAGACAGTCCCTCCATTTGGCCTCCGGATGATACGTCCATGTCGTCCGGAAGTCACAGTGTTAGTGCTGGTTATCTCAGCTGATCCGCTCGGAAATCAGTTCGTCAACATTGCCCACAAAATCGTAGAAGCTCTGGTAGTCCACATCCGGATTATTCCGATAGAGCAGCGTATCAAAATCGGCTTTCGTCAGAAGACCGCCTTCCGCCATTAAATTGATGAAGCCCTGGGCGTTATCCTTGGTCAGCATTACCAGGTTCATATTGTCAAACAGAGGGGCTTGGCCGTTTTCATCGAGGATGGCATGTCCGTCCAGACGATTGATCAGTAGGGCGGCAGCCAGAGAGCCGGCGATCCACTGTCCGCCGTTTAGGGCGGTTACATCGCCGTTCAGAATACTCTGGGCAGTTTCGGGACTCATGTCGCTGCCATAAAGCTTGTAGTCAGCTTCAGGGCGGGAGGACATGGCGCTGATGGTGGCGGACAGATAGTCTCCGCCAGTGCAGTAGATCATGTCTGCATCGGGATAGGCGGTCATAAAGTCATTAGCCTTTTGGACGCCTTCAGAGGGGTCAGCAGAGTGGGCCACGTAAACAACCTCACCGCCTCCAGCCTCAAAAGTATCGGTAAATCCGGCGATACGTTGGTCATGGACGTAGTCGCCCAGCGCAGCGGCGGAAATGATAGCCGTCTGGTTGCCGTCAGCCAAACCCAGTTCGCCCATGGCTGCACCGGCGGCATATTCCTGGGATATCACAGCACCGGTATAATACGCATTCTCCTGTATGGCAGGCCAATCGGCATCGGCGGGGATATTGGCATGGAACACGAAAGGAACTTCAAAGTTCTGACATAGTTGGGCGACGGTTGGGAAGATCGTTTGGCTCATGCCCAAAAAGAGCACGCCATCTGCGCCCGAGGTGAGTTGGTTCTGAAGATCGGTGACGACCTTATCCACCTTAAACTCGTTGTTGGCCAAGTCGATGGACAAATCTCCGGCAGAGGTCTCCAGGGGAGTCAGAGCCTCAAAAATGATGTCCAAAGGATAGGCGCCTACGCCCCATGTGTTGGCGGCAATGACATGGCCCCCTTTACCGGTAGAGGAGGACTCTGCAGGTGGGGCGGCGGTCTGCTGACAGCCGCTGAGCAATGTCAGGGCGAAGGCAGGAACCAAGGCGAGAGACAAAGCGCTTTTCCAGTGATTCATGTTCATTCTCCTTTTCCTTTTTTGACGGCTGCTTGCTGCCGGTTGATGGACACTTGATGGAATAAGTGGCAGGTGGGAAACCCGGCACATTCGGAATACCGACCGCTGTGTGCTTGCGGTCATGGATATTTGCAAGAAGCATACCAAATTGAGAGAGCAGGGGAGAAGAGGTAGGGAAAACCCGCCAACTTCTAAGAAAAATTTAATGAAGATCCTGTACGAAATGGACAGTGATAAAGAGCAGTAGAGGGCCGGAGTGTTTGCAACGCCGCAAGACTTTGCACAAATGCAAGGAGAGAGCAGCTGCGCTCCAGGAGGGGGACAGTGCGAAACGCGGAGCTTTTCGGCTTGCATTCCCGCAAAAATTTGCAGCCATGCAAGCGTCGGGCATCGCAGCTTTCAGGCTGGTTTGAGAGGCTAAACTGACTGGAATTGCCGGGATTGCAGGAGGAAAAGGAAACATATCAGTTTATTTTTTGCTTGGCATGGGATTTGCTTAACAAGAGAGCAGCAAAAACCGCAGGAGCGGGACCGCTCCATTCCATGTCATACAGTACCATGGTTGGATATAAGAAAGGAAGACTGGAAATGAAAGCATTGAGAAAGTTGGGTAAAGGAGCCGAGTCAGTACATCTGTGCGAGGTGGAAAAGCCCATTCCGGGCCCGAACGACCTGCTGGTGAAGGTAATGGCTGCCGGTATCTGCGGTACGGATCTGCACATTCTGGCCGAGGAGTACAGTCATAGTGTGCCTGTTACCCTGGGCCACGAATATACCGGCGTAGTGGAGCAGGTGGGCAGCGGGGTCACCGATTTCCAGGTGGGGGATCAGGTGATCTCGGTGTCCATTGCCTATTCCTGCGGAACGTGTCACTATTGCCGCAAGGGCGATCCGGTTCACTGCACACAGAAGGCCTCTATCGGTGTCAATGTGGATGGCGCCATGGCGGAATATATGGTAATTCCGGCAGACTCGGCGATGAAAGTACCTGAACAGTATAAGGGCAGCGACATCCTGGCGCTCAGTGAGCCCATTGCCTGCTGTATCCGGGCGGTGCTGGAGAAGTCGGAGATCCACGCCGGAGATGTGGCGGTGGTGTCCGGGCCGGGCATTATCGGTTTGCTATGCGTCCAGCTGGCCAGGCTCCGGGGCGCGCGGGTGATTCTGAGCGGCACCAAGGCCGACCGGGAACGGCTGGAACTGGCCAAGAGCCTGGGGGCGGAGTGGGTGTGCGACAACGCCGATGATCTGGCGGCGCTCCTGGCCCGGGAGACAGCCTACGGCCCCGATGTGTGGATTGAATGCGCCGGCGCCGGCCCGGCCCTGAGCCAGGGGATCAGCCTGGTGCGCAAACAGGGGGCCTTTATCCAGGTGGGCCTCTATGGCAAGCCGGTACCCGTGGACATGGATATGGTGGTGCGCAAGGAGCTGAAGGTCACAGCCGGCTTTGCCCAGGCGAGATCCTCCTGGGAGATCCTCCTGAAGCTGCTGGAGGGTAACAGCCTGATGCTGGAGCCTCTGGTGAGCACCCGGCTGCCGCTGGCCGACTGGAAGGAGGGCTTCGCCCAGTTCCGGGACAAAAAGGGGATCAAGATTTTCCTGGTTCCCTGACAGCCGTGCGGGCAGCCGCGATAAACAAAAGGAGGATATTTATGACACCCTATCCCCATCTGTTTACCCCAATTAAGATCGGGGGGCAGCTGATCAAAAACCGCATCTTCTCCGCCCCCACCGGCCTCATGAGCTATACCGCCCGGGGCCATCTCACGACCGAGAATATGGCCTACTACGAGCTGAAAGCCAAGGGCGGATGCGGTGTGGTTACCTTGGGGGAGAGCATTGTCCATGCGGCCACCGGCCAGTCCCACGACCGGCAGATCTGTCTGGATGACCCGCATGTGCTTCCCTCTCTGACCAACACTGCCCGGGCCATCACACGTTATGGGGCGGTAGCCAACATTGAGCTGTCCCACGGCGGTAAGTACGCCGGCCTGGCCAGCATCGGCGGTCATAAAAAAGAGCGCCGCCCCGCTTATGGCCCCAGCCACGATGTATTGCCTTCCGGGGAAGAGGTTCTGGAGATGCCCCAGAAGCTGATCTATGAGATCCTGGATGCCTATGGCGCCGCAGCCGATGTCGCCAAGCGGGCGGGGTTTGGCATGGTAATGGTGCATGCCGGCCACGGCTGGCTCTTTAACCAGTTCCTCTCGCCGTTGGAAAACCACCGGAAGGATGAGTTCGGCGGCAGCCTGGAGAACCGGGCGCGGTTCCTCCTGATGGCCCTGGATCGGGTGCGCCAGGCGGTAGGCCCCGGGTTCCCCATACAAATCCGCATGAACGGTGATGACTTTACGGAAGGGGGGCTGCACCTGGAGGACTACAAGGAGTTGGCCCGGATGGTGGAGAGCAGGGTGGATCTGTTCAATATCTCCTGCGGCAGCCATGAGCGGCAGGAACTCTTTGTACGAACCCATCCCTCGGCGTTCCTGGATCACGGCTGCAACGTATATCTGGCGGCGGCCATCAAACAGGTGGTGTCCAAGCCGGTGTCCTGCGTGGGTGCCCTGGGCGACCCGGAGCAGTGTGAGGAGATCATCGCCTCCGGTCAGGCCGATATCGTGGAGCTGGGACGGGCGCTGCTGGCGGATCCCTTCCTCCCGAAAAAGGCCTACACGGGCCAGAAGGAGGACATCACCCCCTGCCTGCGCTGCTTTGTTTGTCTGGGGGAGAGTGTAATCAACGGTACAAACCGCTGTTCGGTGAATCCGGTGATTGGAGCCGAGCTGGAGGAAAAATATTATGTGGCCCCGCCCCTGAGAAAGAAAAAGGTTCTGGTGGTGGGCGGCGGCCCCGCCGGCATGGAAGCGGCAATCACGGCGGCCCGGCGCGGACATGAGGTACTGCTGTACGAGAAGACGGATGCGCTTGGGGGGCGCTGAAATTCGCCGAAGCCGTGCCCTTCAAGCAGGATCTGTATCGCTTTACCCAGTGCCTTATCCGAAGGGTGGAAAGCAGCGGCGTGAAGGTTACCCTGAATCAAAGGGTGGACAGGGCGCTGGCAGAGAAGGTTCGGCCGGATGTCCTTATCATTGCCGCCGGCGCCCAGCCGGGGATTCCCGCCATTCCGGGGATTGCGTCGGATAAGGTGGTGTCGGTGGCCCAGGCCGAGGCGAACCCGGACGCTCTGGGAGAACGGGTGGTGATTCTGGGAGGCGGTTTAGTGGGCTGCGAAACCGGTATTCACCTGGGCATGAAGGGGAAACAGGTCACCATCGTAGACATGCGGGATACGTTGGCAGCCGATGTGAATATGTTCCACGGTATGGCGCTGGGACAGGAGCTGAACAAGTATGTCACCGCCGTCACCGGAGGAACCGGCAGAGCCGTGACGGATGAGGGACTGATTTACACTGACCGGGTGGGGCAGGAGCACCTGCTGCCCGCTGACGCGGTGCTGTGCGCCGTGGGAATGAGAGCGTGCACCGATGTAATGGAAGAGCTGTGGAACGTGGTGGATGAGCAATACGTTATCGGAGACTGCGTCAAGCCCGCTCAGGTGACACAGGCGATATCCGATGCGTACTACCTGGCAAAGAACCTGTAAGCGTGCAAATCGGCAAAAAATTGCGGATGTGCAATGCGTGTGGGGAGGAAGTGCGAGGCTAATGGCCTGATCTGAGCGCAAAAGCGGGATTATTATGCCGGATTCCATGCGTTTCCTGCACAAAAACCGTAAGTGCACTACTTGGCGCGCGGTTTGCAGTCTATATGAAGCGATTCGGGCCAGAGACAAGAAGCGTCCTCGGAACCACAAATAATAAGGAGCGTAAATTATGGATCAGGTTATTATCACAGCTGCCCTCACTGGCGCAGTCACCCCAAAGGCCAAGAATGCGCACATCCCCATTACGCCGGAAGAAATTGCCGCGGATGCCTACGCCTGCTGGAAAGCGGGCGCAGCCATGGTTCATCTGCACATGCGGGCCGACGACGGCCTGGGTGCCATGGACAAGGAGAAATTCCGGGAGACCATCCGGCTTATCCGCAGCCACCAGGACTGTGATGTCATTATCAACTGCACCTCCTCCGGCGCTTCTGCCGAGCATCCCGCCACGGATGAAGAGCGGATGGCCCATCACCGGGAGCTGGAGGGCATCGAGATAGGCTCCTATGACGCCGGTACCTTCAACTGGATGCCCGGCGGGGTGTTTATGAATAGCCCGCAGTTTCTCGAGAAGCTGGGCGACCTGTACATAGAGCGCGGCATCAAGCCGGAGGTTGAGATCTTCGATGCCGGTATGCTGGGGATCGCCGATTACTTTGCAAAACAGGGCCACCTGTCTACCCCCTGCCACTATCAGCTTTGCCTGGGCGTGCTGGGCGGTATGCCTGCCACGGTGGAAAATCTGGTATATCTGGTGCGCCATCTGCCGGAGAACGCCACCTGGTCGGCCTTTGGTGTGGGGAAGAGCCACCTGTCCATCCTGTATGCGGCCCTGGCCCTGGGCGGACATATCCGGGTGGGGCTCGAGGACAATGTATACCTCAGCAAGGGAGTGCCCGCCACCAATGTCCAACTGGTGGAACGGGCCGTTCAAGCGGTGCGCACCTTCGGAAAGCAGCCCGCTACCCCCGCTCAGGCCAGAGAAATCCTGGGCTTGAAGCCGTTGAAATAACAGAAGGAGAAGATCACATGAAAGTTGTTCGATTGGCAGACGCCTTTGAGTATCCGGTTACCGGCCATTTTGATATGCGGGCCCTCCGGCTGCACAACAAGGAAACCAGCAATACGGTGGACTATACCCTGGGCCTGTCCCACTTCCTGCCCGGCGGCGGGACGGAGTACGTGGAGACCGGGGTGGAGCTGATCTATTTCATCCTGGAGGGTGAGATGACGGTGCGCACAAAGGACGAGACCATCGTACTTAAAAAATACGATTCCATCCACTTCAATGTGGGAGATGGAAAAGAGATCCGCAATGAGACCAACCTCACAGAGAAGGAGCGCAAGGAGATCGAGGATAAGGTGGAACAGGAGGTTCAGGCGGCCTGCAAGTTTGCCGCTGAAAGCCCCTATCCTGAGGCGTCCGAGCTGATGGACGATATCTTCTGCGACTGAGAGGGAAGAAAAGATGAGAAAGATTTATTATCGTGACGCCGTGCGGGAGGCCCTGGACGAGGAAATGGCCCGGGATCCCATGGTGATGATGATCGGCGAGGACATCGGCGTGGGTGACGGCACTTGGCGCTGCTCCAAGGGACTGTATGAGAAGTACGGTGATCTGCGGATGAAGGATTCCCCCATCAGCGAGTCCGGCATTGTTGGAATGGGCATCGGCATGGCCCTTACGGGCATGAGGCCCATCGTGGAGATCATGTTCTCGGACTTTATGCTGGTGGCTATGGATCAGATTGTCAATCAGATGGCCAAGGTGTGCTACATGTCCGGCGGACAGAAAAATGTTCCGATGGTCATCCGAACCACCATCGGCGCCGGCCGGGCCGCCGCCGCCCAGCACTCCCAGAATCTGAACGCGGTCATCGCCCACTTCCCCGGCTCCAAGATCGTCATCCCGTCCGATGCCTATACCGCCAGGGGCCTGCTGAAATCCGCCATCCGGGACAATAATCCCGTGATTGTGGTGGAGCACCGCAAGCACTACAGCGTGGAGTTTGATATGCCCGACGACGGGGATGAAAATCTCCTGCTTCCCATCGGCAAATCCGTTGTGGTGCATGAGGGCAGCGATGTCACCGTGGTGGCCAACTCCTTCCAGGTGGGACAGTGTGTCAAGGTGGCCAAGCACCTGGAAAAGAAGAAGGGGGTCAGCGTAGAGGTCATTGACCTGCGCACTTTGGTTCCGCTGGACAAAGAGACAATCATCAAATCGGTAAAGAAGACCGGGCGTCTGCTCATTGTGGACGAGGGCTACACCAGCTTCGGCGTGGCCGCCGAGATCTGTGCCGCGATTCAGGATGAGGTGTTCTACGATCTGGATGCGCCCATCCAGCGCCTGTGTGCGCCTGACGTGTCCATCCCCTTCAGCCCCGCCCTGGAAAAACTCGTAGTGCCCAATGAAAACACCATCCTGGCGGCTGTAGAGAAGCTGCTGTAAGAAGGGGGGAGGCAAAATGGCAAAAGTAGTGGTCATGCCCAAGCTGGGCTACACCCAGGATGAGGGCACTATCGCGGAGTGGCACAAGCAGGTGGGGGATCCTGTCGCCATCGGCGACCCCTTCTTTGACGTGCACACCGACAAGTCGGTGATCACCGTGGAAGCAAGCTGCGCCGGTACTCTGCTGAAGACCGCCCTGGAACCCGGCAATACCGTGCCGGTGCTTACTCCGGTGGCCGTGGTGGGCGAGCCCGGCGAGGACGCCGATGCCATCCTGGCCAGCCATGTGACCGCCGTGGTGGCGGATGCCCAGGTGGAGGCCGACTTTGACGACGATGAGGATGATGAGCCTGCCGAGAAGGCCGCCGCCCCCGCAGAGATGGGAGAGCTGAAGCTCACCCCCCGGGCCCAAAAGTACATGAAGGACAATGGCATCGCCGCTGCCGATGTGTCCTCCATTCAGGGAACCGGATTCCAGGGGGGGATTACCGAGCGGGATATCAAAGCCAGCCCCCTGGCCCGCAAGCTGGCCGAGAAAACCGGCGTCGATCTGAGTACCGTACAGGGTACCGGCGCCGGAGAGAAGATTATGAAGAAGGACGTGGAGCGGGCCGCCGCAGCGGCAGCTTCCTCCGGCTCCGATGAGCTGCAGATCGCCTCCGTGGTTCCCTACAAGGGGGTGCGCAAGATCATCGGTGACAAGCTGGCCCATTCCAAGTTTACCGCGCCGCACCTCTACTTCACCGACGCGGTGGACACCACCAATCTCACCGCCTTCCGCAAGCAGCTCAATGAGAACAGCGAGGTGCGCATCGCCGTTTCCGATTTGCTGATCATGGCGGCCTGCAAGGCGCTGAAGAAGTTCCCCGGAATCAACGTGACGCTGAAAGAGGATCAGATCGTCACCTACAAGTCCATCAATATAGGTACCGCCGTGGCCGGAGACAACGGCCTTGTGGTACCTGTGGTAAAGAATGTACAGAATAAGAGCCTCACCGATGTGGCCGCCGAATCCAAGGATCTGGTGGCGCGGGCCAAGGAGGGGCGCCTGAAGCCTGAGGAGTACAGCAACGGCACCTTCTCCATCTCCAATCTGGGTATGTTCGGCATCGGAAACTTTACGGCCATTATTAACGCGCCGGAAGCCGCCATCCTTTCTGTCAGCTCGGTGCGCAAAACGCCGGTGGTGATTACCGACGAAAACGGGGAGGATACCATCGCCATCCGGCCCATGATGAACATTCAGCTCTCTGTGGATCGCCGGCTCATCGACGGCCTTCTGGCCTCCCAGTTTGTGGAGTACATGAAGCAGCTTCTGGAAAACCCGGTACAGATTCTGATGTAAGTCCTGCCGCCATGGGGCGGGTGGAGAAACTCCGTCGGTGCTCAGAAAATCCCAATAAGCGTCAGCCGCCTTTGCGGCGGCCCCATATTTAAAACGCTCGCCACAACTATGTTAGGAGGTTATTAATTATGAAAGACCTGTTTCGTTTGGATGGTAAGGTAGCAGTCGTGATTGGCGGAGCCGGCGGTATCGGCCAGGGAATTGCTGAGGCGATGGCGTTCTACGGCGCTGAAGTCGTGATTGCCAGCCGCAAGATGGAATCCCTTGTGCGGGCGAAAAGTGAGATCAAGGAAAAAGTGGGGAAGGATGTGGCCATCTACACGGTGGATGCCACCAATGAGGACAGCATCATTGCCCTGGTCAACACCGTGGTAAGCAATCACAAGAAGGCGGATATTCTGGTCAACGCCCAGGGCTATAACAAGAAGTTCAGCCTGTTCGACTTCCCCATGGATGTAATGGCCGATATGATGAACGTCAACGTAATCGGCGTCGCCATGGCCTGTAAGCACTTCGGTAAGGTCATGAAGGAAAACGGCTACGGCCGCATCATCAACCTCTCCTCCGTCCGGGGCGTCCGGGCCTTCAGCGGCGGCGGCGGCAACATGGGCTACTGTACCTCCAAGGGCGCCGTGGATATGCTGACCCGCACCCTGGCCGCCGAGCTGGGCCCCGAGGTCACCGTCAACGCCATCGGCCCCACCCTCACGGTTACGCCTATGATGGCGGAGGTCATCAAGGAGCACCCGGAAACCCTGAATCTGGGTAACGGTAAGCCTCTGGAGAGAATCGGCAAGGTGGAAGACTGCATGGGCCCTGCGGTGTTCCTGGCCTCCGAGGCCGGCGCCTTTGTCACGGGACAGATCCTCTATCCCGACGGCGGCCTCACCGCGATCGGCTGACGGAGGGGAAGCGGATATGGTCTCCATTTTATTCAAACCGACGCTGCATCAGTTTGCAACCTGCCGGGAATTCGTGGAGGACTTCAAACTCAGCTCCCAGGATCTGATCCTGACCAATCAGTACATTTACCAGCCCTATTTTGGGCAGATGGGACTGGGCTGCCAGATCCTCTTTCAAGAACAGTACGGTACCGGGGAACCTAGCGACGTGATGGTGGACGCCATTTTGGCCGACGCGGCCAAAACCGACTGCAAGCGGATTGTGGCCATCGGCGGCGGAACCGTGATTGATATCGCCAAGGTGTTGGCGGTCGCCGGCAGTGAGGGAGTGGATGCCCTGTATGACAAGGCCCCTGACCTGGAAAAGAAGCGCGAGCTGGTTATTGTGCCGACTACCTGCGGTACGGGCAGCGAGGTGACCAACATTTCGATTATGGCCCGTACCCGCATGGGAACCAAGCTGGGACTGGTGAGTCCTGCCATGTATGCCGATCAGGCGGTGCTCATTCCCGAATTGCTGGAGGGCCTGCCCTTTGGAGTGTTTGCCACCAGCTCCATTGATGCCCTGGTGCATGCCGTGGAGTCTTCCCTGTCCCCCAAAGCCACCCCTTACACCAAGCTGTTCGGGTACAAAGCCATTGAGATGCTCATCCGGGGCTATCAGCGGATTGCCATGGATGGGCAGGAGAGCCGAATCGGCCTGCTGGAGGACTTCCTGCTTGCCTCCAACTATGCCGGACTGGCCTTCGGAACCGCCGGCTGCGCCGCGGTTCACGCCACCAGTTATCCGTTGGGCGGCAAATATCACGTGCCGCATGGCGAGAGCAACTATGCGATGTTTACCGGGGTGCTGAAAAACTACATGGAGCTCAGGCAGGATGGGGAGATCGCGGTGCTGAACCGCTATCTGGCTGATTTGCTGGGCTGCGGGGTGCCCGTGGTCTACGACAATCTAGAAGAACTGCTGAATCAGATTCTGCCCAAGAAGCCTCTGCACGCGTACGGCATGACCCGGGAAGATATCGATGAGTTTGCCCACAGCGTGATCACCAGCCAGGGCCGCCTGATGGCAAACAATTTCGTCCCCCTGGACGAGGAGCGGGTACGGAAAATCTATAGGGAGCTCTACTGAGCGTGCCGGGCCCGTACACCGATACCGGGATGAGAGAAGGATCAAACTATGGACTATCAATATGACATCGCAGTTATCGGCGCCGGCCCGGGAGGGTATGAGACTGCCATCAAAGCGGCGCAGATGGGGAAAAAGACCTGCATCATCGAGTCCACCTATCTTGGAGGCACCTGCCTGAACGTGGGCTGCATCCCCACCAAGACTCTGATCAAAACGGCCAATGTGCTGGATACCGTAAAGCATGCCGCCGACTTCGCCGTGGAAGGCGTGGATCTCTCTGCACTGAAGGTGGATATGGCAAAGTTGCAGAAGCGCAGGCAGAAGGTGGTTTCTACCCTGGTGGGCGGCGTCAGAGGCCTGCTCCGCGGAAACAAGGTGGACATTCTGGAGGGAACGGCCAGCTTTGCGGACACGCATACTCTGACAGTGGGAGATAAACAGGTGTCCGCTGAGTATATCATCGTCGCCACCGGCTCCAGCGTATTTATGCCCCCCTTTATCGCCGTGGAGGGGGAGAACCGACTGCTCACCAGCACGGAGGCGCTGGAGCTGGATGAAGTGCCCGACTCCGTTGCCGTCATCGGCGGAGGGGTTATCGGAGTGGAGTTTGCTTTCCTGCTGAGTCGGTTGGGCAGCAAGGTCACCGTGCTGGAGCTGATGGATCATATCCTGCCCATGGTGGATCCGGAGGTCTCCGCCCTGGCGCAGAAACGTCTGGAGAAGGGAGGGGTAACCTTCCGCCTGGGGGCCAAGGTCAGCAGAGTGGAAAACAACCGGGTGTACTATGAGTACAACGGTGCCCAGGAACAGCTCGAGGCCGGCGCGGTGCTTATGGCGGTGGGCCGCACCCCCAATACCGAGGGACTGAACGCACAGGGCATTGGCTTGGAATTTGACCGGAATGCCATCAAGACCGACCTCTGCCTGCGTACCAACGTGCCCAATATCTACGCCATCGGCGATGTCAACGGCAAGGCCATGCTGGCCCACACAGCCTCTCACGAGGGCATGGTGGCAGTGGCAAATATCTGCGGCCGCCATGAGGAGATGCATTATGACCGCATCCCATCCTGTATCTATCTGGAACCCGAGATTGCCTGCATCGGCCTCACGGAGCCCCAGGCCCGGGAGAACTATGGCGACAACCTGAAAATTGGACGCTTCAGCATGATGGCGAACGGGAAAAGCCTGGTGGAAGGGGACACCGACGGCCTGTTTAAGGTCATAGTGGCCGGCGATACCGGAGAGATTCTGGGGGTTCATCTGTATGGCCAGCACGTTACCGATATGATCGGGGAGGTCTCCGCCGCCATGACCGCCGAGGCCACCGCCGAGGAGCTCATAGGTTCAATCCATCCCCATCCCACCGTCAACGAGGCTCTGGGAGAGGCGTTTATGGCCGCTTGGAACGGTAAGGCCATCAATTCCCTGTAGGCGATGAAAATCTTATGTATGGGTGACAGCTTCACCTTCGGCTACGGGGTATCCGCTGCCCGGCGGTGGACGGCCCTGTGCGGACAGATGCTCGGGATGGAGCTGATGAACTGTGCCGTCAGCGGCAATACGACTGGCGGAATGCTGGCCAGACTGGAATACCAGATGGATCGGGTGAAACCGGGAATGGTACTGCTGATGGGGGGATTCAATGATATCCTGCTCAGCGGCAGTGACGCCGCCGCCCGAAGCAATCTGGGGGCCATGGGCCATATTACGGCAGGACGGGGCGCCATTCCTGTGTTCGGAACACCGCCCCTGCCCTGCCCGCCCATTCGGGTGAAGTGGAACGGTCTGGCCGATCTGGAGCAGGTCGGTGAGCAGGCCGCAGTTTACCAGGACTGGATCCGCCGGATGTGCGGGGTATTTGGCTACCCGTTGCTGGATCTCCACCAGAAGCTGATCCGGGTGGCCGCCCGGGAGGGACGGCCTCTGAGCGACTACTTTTTGGACGGCCTGCACATGAATGAGGAGGGCAACCGGGCCATTGCGGAAGCGGCGGCTCCGGCTCTGCGCAGAATCATGGAGCGGTGAGGCGGCCAATCAACAGGCGTCCGTATTTCCCACCTGACGGGGCGGGAAATATGGGTGTTTTGTTATTACATGGAGGATACAATGAACTTGAAACGAAGTCGTGGGCTGACCCTGCTGATGAGCTGCCTGATCAATCTGTGCATTGGATCAGCTTATTCGTGGAGCGTATTTGCCGGGCCGCTGGCCGAGCGGCTTACCGCTCTCGGCGGAGCTGCCTACAGCGCCAGCGACCTGGGCATCGTCTTTACGGTGTATAACATCCCCGGTCCCTTCTGCATGACCGCCGGAGGCTGGCTTAACCGCCGCATTGAGGTGCGCCGGCTGATCCAGATGGGAAGCGTGCTGTTTGTGGCGGGGCTGCTGTTGTGCAGCAGGGCAACCACTCTGGGCGGCCTGGTCGTGGGCTTTGGACTGCTGGTGGGGGTTGGTGTGGGGACGGTGTACGGCTGTACGGTGAATAATTCTGTCAAGCTGTTCCCTGACAAGCGGGGGCTGGCCGGAGGGCTGACCACCGGCGTATACGGCCTGAGCTCCGTGCTGGTGCCGCCAGTGGCCAACGTCATGATTCGGAACTGGGGGGTCAGTGCCGCATTCCAAATTATTGCCGTCTGCTTTGCAGTGGTGCTGCTGCTGGCGTCTGCATTTGTGGAGCAGGGGCCGGAGGAGGCGGGACAAATGCTCCCTGGAGGCGGCCGGGACATGAGCTGGCGGGAGATGCTTTGTCAGAAAAAATTTTATGGTATGTGCGCCATGCTCCTGTGCGGCGGACTCAGCGGCATGATGGTAATCTCCTCTGCCTCCGACATGGCTCAGGTGGAGGCCGGCTTTTCCCCCGCGGCTGCGGCCCTGATGGTTTCGGTGCTTTCCCTGTTCAATGCCGGAGGCCGCGCTTCGGCGGGTATTCTCTCCGACAAGCTGGGGCGCATCGGCACACTCTCCCTGGTATTCCCAATCTCGGTTGCCGCGCTGTGCGCCCTGTTTTTCTTTGGACAGGACTCAATGGCGGTATTTGCGGTGTCCATCGCCCTGGTGGGGGCCTGCTTTGGGGCCCTGATGGGGATTTTCCCCGGCTTTACGGCCGATGAGTTCGGACAGAGAAACAACACGGTAAACTATGGCATCCTCTTCTTCGGGTTTGCGCTGTCCGGCATGCTCGGCCCACAGGTGGCCTCTTGGGTGATGAGCGGAACCGGCTCCTACCGCAGCGCGTTCCTCATTGCGGCGGTGGTGGCCCTGGCCGGTTTTGCATTTACCTTTCTCCACCGGCGGCTGGCCGCCCGCTCTTAAATGGCCCCTCGCAGCCACATCGGCTGCGAGGATACCAGTGCCGTTGTATGGACGCGCACGGTTGTCCGGCTGTGCCAAGAAAAACGTCCTGCCGCAGAGTTGGAGCACTGCGGCAGGACGTTTTATTTTCCCTGTAGCGTAAGTCCGTGCTGGCGCAATTTGCGGGACACAGTAGAGGGATCGATATTCAAAATCTGGCTGGCCTCCTTCAGATTGCGGGCGTACCGCAGAGCATTCTCCAGATACTTTTTCTCATAAGCGGTAATGGCGTCGTTGAGGCTCTGATCGGGGTCATATTCCACATAGGCATTCTGGTTGCTCAGATCGAAGGTGCCATAGATGTAGCTGTTGTCCACATGGCCGTTGGGGGCGCAGCATACGACCAGATATTCCATGACGTTGCGCAGCTCCCGGATATTGCCCGGCCAGGAGTAGTTTTCCAATAACTCGATGTTCTCCGGGGAGAGCACCACATTTTTGTGATATTGCTTATTGAACTCCGAAACAAAATGCTGGCTGAGCCGGGCAACATCCCCTTCCCGCTCCCGCAGGGGTGGTACCTGAATGGGAATCACGTGGAGACGGTAGTACAGATCGCTGCGGAAGGTGCCCTCCCGCACCTTTTTCTTCAAATCGCAGTTGGTGGAGGCGATATAACGGATATCCAGCTTGATGGGCCGGATTCCCCCGACCCGGGTGATTTCGTTGTTCTGGATGGCCCGAAGGAGCTTGGCCTGCATGTCCATGGGCATCTCGCCGATCTCGTCCAGAAGCAGGGTGCCGTTGTTGGCGGCCTCAAAGAGGCCCTGCTTGCCGGAAGCATTGGCCCCGGAGAAGGAACCGCGTTCATAGCCAAAGAGTTCCGACTCAAACAGGCTGGCCGGAATGGAGGCACAGTTGACTTTGATAAAGGGCTTTTCCGCCCGGGAACTGGTGCGGTAGATGGCATCGCCAATCAGTTCCTTGCCCACGCCGGACTCTCCGGTGATGAGGACGGTGGCGGTGGTCTGTCGTACATTCTCAATGAGATCATACACCCGCTGGATAGCGGGGCTTTCCCCTACCATCTGAGGGGTGACGATGCCGCTGCTGTTCGGCACCATTTGCACATGGCCTGCGGCCCCCTGAAGATTGTTGACCGCCTCCACAAAGTGGACAAAGTTGTCCCGCAGCTCCTTAAAGGTGGATACGCCCCGGTTGCAGGCCACCACGTACTGGATCTCGCCTGCATCGTCAAAGATGGGCACGCCGGTGACGAATCCCAGACTATCCGGCCGGCCGAACATGCTGGAGAGCTTCATTACCTTTTTCCTGCTCCGGATTACCTCGGGGACGGTGGGATCGGTAAATAAGTGCCGGTCTCCAACAGTTCGGTGATCCGCTTGCCAAGGATCTGCTCAGGGGCGATACCCGTGTGGCGGATATAGGCGTCATTCACATAGAGAACCACCTCGTCCTTGTCGGCTACCAGAATATTATCGTCCAGCTCATCCATAACGTGCTGATAATCCACCACGCTGTGGGCTACCTCGTGGACAGAGGCTTCAATTTCGGTCAGCTCATCCAACAAAGCCTGCCGCTCGGGGGGAGCGGCGGATTCACGCAGCCTGGTGATCAATGCGTGAATCCTGTCTTCCGCATGGAGCATGATTGATCTGTGCAGCATGATATTACCTCCGAATTGTCGCGCATGACGGTTCTGTTTCATGATAGCAAGTTCCATTTGATTTTTCAAGTGCGCAGGGGAATCTTGCGACTTTGCAAAATCATGCATATCTGCAAGGCGCCGGCGGGAGAAATTGGGGAGGGAGCACAATAAATCAAGGCTTCCAACGGCGCAGAGATTTGGCACGTCACTTGCACTCTGCCCTGATGAATACCAGGTGAAAGGAACGGTAGGGACTATGCATCTGCGTTCATTGGATTATTTTGCAACCATATGTGCGGGAATTGGAAAGAAGCGGATGGCCGTAGTCATGGCGGAGAATGAGCATTCTCTTCTGGCCGCTATGCGGGCCCATCAGCAGGGCCTGATTCAGGCGGTGCTGATCGGTGATGAGAAGAAGATCCGGGCGTTGATGGAGGAGCATCAACTGAGCACGGAGGGCGTGCGCTTTCACCAGGCCGATGAACCGGAGAAGGCCGTGACGCTGGCCACCCGGCTGGTACTGGAGGGAGAAGTGGACTACCTGATGAAGGGAGGACTGGAGACGCGCACCATGATGAAGGCGTTCATCGCCCGGGAAAATGGAATGCGTACCGGGCGGCTCATGTCTCAGGTGGCCTTTGTGGAAAACCCCTTCTACCACAAGCTGCTCGCCCTCACCGATTCTGCTCTTAACCCAAAGCCCGATCTGGCCCAGAAAAAGCAGATTCTGGAGAATGCCGTGGAGGTGTTCCACAGCATGGGGGTGGAGTGCCCCAAGGTGGCCGTGCTGGCGGCGGCGGAGACCCTTAATCCCAAACTTCAGGAGAGCACAGACGCCCAGGCCCTGAAGGAGATGTATCAGCGGGGAGAGATCACCGGCTGTATCGTGGAGGGCCCGATTTCCATTGACTTGTCCATTGAGCCTGAGTCGGCCAAAATCAAGGGCTACGACAGCCCGGTGGCGGGGGATGCCGACCTGCTTATCTGCCCCGATTTGGTGTCGGGCAACATGATGGGCAAGATGATGCTTTTCATGGGTGCGCGCAGCGCCAATGTGGTAGTAGGGGCCAGAGCACCGGTGATTCTGTGCTCCCGCTCGGCTACCGAGGAGGATAAATTTCAGTCCATTCTGCTGGGGGCGATTGCCAGCCAGAAGCTGTGACACGGAAAGGAGAGCTTATATATGGAACAGGAGATCAAGCTGCTCATCATCAATCCAGGCTCCACCTCGACCAAGATTTCGATTTTTGAGAACGGCGTGGAGCGGTATAAAAAGAGCCTGTCCCACCCGGCCTCTGAGGTGGCGCGGTACGCCAGAGCCGCCGACCAGGCCCCCTTCCGCCAGAAGGCGGTGGAGGAATTTTTGGCCGAGATTGACTATGATCTGTCCGGCCTGACCGCGATTGTGGCCCGGGGCGGCTCCCTGCCGCCCATTCACACGGGGGCCTATCTGGTCAACGATGAGATGATCGATGTGCTACGAAACCGGCCCATCGGACAACATGCCTCCACCACCGCTGCGATTATCGCACTGGATATGGCCAACCGGCTCCATATTCCGGTCTACATCTATGACGGCAATACCGCTGACGAGATGGAGCCGGTTTCCCGGATTTCCGGCTGCCCCCTGGTGCCGCGGCTGAGCATGGGCCATATCCTCAACACCAAGGCGGTGGGCCGCATGTACGCACAGCGGCTGGGCCGGAAGTATGAGGAACTGAACCTTATCATGGTTCATTTGGGCGGGGGCATTAGCATCGGCCTCCACAAGAGGGGGGTTATTGCCGACATCATGACCGATGAGGAGGGCACCTTCTCGCCTGAGCGCGCCGGCGGACTGCCCAGCATCGGATGGGCCAGGGTATGCTGCTCCGGGGAGTACACCTTTGAGGAGCTCAGCGCCATGGTTCGGGGCAAAGGCGGCCTCACCGCATACCTGGGAACCAATGACGTGCGGGAGGTGGAGGCGAAGGTGAGGGCCGGCGACAAGAAGGCCGCACTCATCTACGAGGCCATGATTTATCAGACGGCCAAATGCATCGGCGGCCTGGCGGCGGCGGCGGACGGAGAGATCGACGGAGTTGTCCTCACCGGAGGCATTGCCAATTCGGAGCTGCTGGTGGAAAAGCTGCGCCGGAAGGTGCGCTTCATTGCTCCGGTGGCGGTGATCCCCGGGGAATTTGAGATGGAGGCTCTGGCCGCTGGAATTACCCGCGTGCTCAAGGGCGAGGAGAAGGCCCGGGTGTACCGGGGACACGAGGAGGAAGGAGCATGAAGCGGGAAGCGGTAATTGTCTCTGCGGTGCGCACCCCCGTAGGGCGGTGCCGGGGAGCCCTGGCAGCGGTAGGCGCCCCCGAGCTGGGCGCGCTGGTTATCGCCGAGGCGGTTCGCCGGGCGGGGCTTCAGGGAGAAGAGGTGGAGGAGGTTATCTTCGGCAACCTGGGCAACAACGACAGCGCCAACCTGGCGCGGGTGGTTACACTCCAGGCCGGCCTGCCCTTTACGGTGCCCGCCATCACCATTGACCGGCAGTGCTCCTCCGGCCTCAACGCCATTGCCATCGGTGCGCTGATGATTGAAGCCGGAGAGGCCGATATTTTGGTGGCAGGGGGAACGGAAAGTGACTCCAACCGCCCCCACCTGATGGAGAAGGCCAGGGTGGCCTATCAGGTGGCGCCTCCGCAGTGGCTGGTTCGCAGAACTGCCCCTGGGGCGGCCGCCGCGCAGGCGGCAGGCCGGTTTGACGCGCAGATGATTCCGGTGACGGTACCCGGAAAGCGCGGTAAGACCACCGTGGTGGACAGGGATGAATGCGTCCGGCCGGAGAGCACCATGGAGACTCTGGGCAGACTGCCCACCGCCTTTGAGCCTGATGGGGTATGCACCGCCGGCAACAGCTCTCCGATGAGCGACGGCGCCGGCGCAGTGGTGCTTATGGATCGGGAGACGGCGGAGAAAAAGGGCCTGGAGCCCCTGGCGGTGTTCCGGGGGTTTGCGGTTACCGGCTGTGACCCCAGCATCATGGGGATCGGCCCGGTGGAGGCCATCCGGAAGGTGCTGCGCAAGACCGGCCTCACCCTGGAGGAGATGGATCTCATCGAGCTGAACGAGGCGTTTGCCACACAATCCATCGCCTGCATCCGGGAACTTGGACTGGATATGGACAAGGTGAATGTCAACGGCGGCGCGCTGGCGCTGGGACATCCGCTGGCAGGTACCGGCGCCATTCTGACGGCAAAGCTGCTGTATGAGCTGAAACGGCGCCGGGCGCGCTACGGACTGGTGGCCTTCTGCATGGCAGGGGGGCAAGGCGGCGCCGCGGTATTTGAGCGGATCTGATGGAAAGGATGAATGATATGGAAAACAAGGCGAAGATCTCCGTGTTCGGCGCCGGCAAAATGGGAACCGGCATTGCGCTTCAGTTTGCGGTGACCGGTTTCCCCGTGAAGCTGCTGGCCTTTGATGTCAGGGAGCAGCAGACCTCCGCCGGGGTCATTGAGGATAACCTGAAGCTGTTGGCGGAAAACGGCCTGGTGGATGCCGACCGGTGTGACGAAATCCGGAAGCGCATTGATATTGTGCTGGACTTTGACGAGGCTGCCCGTGAGGCGGACTTCGCCATCGAGTGCGTGCTGGAGAACATGGAGCTCAAGCAGAACTATTTTGCGCGCCTGGATCAGGCGTGCAAGCCTGGGGCGGTGCTGTGCACCAACACATCTGCCATGAGCGTCACGGAGATCGCCTCCAAGTCCGTCCACAGAGAGCGGATTTTGGGCACTCACTTCTGGAACCCGCCCTTCCTCATCCCATTGGTAGAGGTGGTGCGTACCGCCGATGTGTCCGACCATGCGGTGGATGCGGTGTGCGACGTGCTTCGCGAGGCGGGCAAAAAGCCCATCGTAGTGAAAAAAGACGTGCCCGGCTTCATTGCCAACCGGATGCAGAACGCCCTGGGGCGTGAGGCTGTGAGCATCGTTGCCAACGGCATTGCAGACCCCAAGGACGTGGACGATGCCGTCAAATACAGCTTCGGAATGCGCTTGGGTACCATCGGCCCCATTGAGCAGATTGACGCCATCGGCGCCGATCTGTGTCTGAGCATCTCCTCTTACCTGTATAGCTACTTGGAGGACTCCCACGAACCCTCGCCCCTTCTGAAGGAAAAAGTGGAGCGGGGCGAGCTGGGATTCAAGACCGGCGGCGTGGGCATGCAGACGTGGACGGCGGAGGAAATGAAGGCCTATAACGATGGGCTTATCACAAATCTCATCAAAGTGGGTAAAGCGCTGGAGCGCTTCTAACCAGAGGAGAAAGTGAGGGAACGTACGATGACACAACATAAGGACCTGGAGCTGTTTGCAAAAAACATCCGCATCCAGGTGCTGAAGGCCCTGGGCGAACTGGGCTTCGGCCATCTGGGCGGCGCCATGTCTGCCGCAGATGTGCTGGGTGTACTCTATGGCGGCGTAATGAACGTGGATCCGAAGAACCCTCAGTGGGAGGATCGGGACTACTTTGTCATGTCCAAGGGGCACGCCGGCCCCGCCCTGTACGCCGCGCTGGCGCTGAAAGGCTACTTCCCGGTCGAGCAGCTACTGACCATCAATACCAACGGAACCAGGCTTCCCAGCCATCCCGACCGCAACAGCACGACTGGCGTGGATATGAGCACCGGCTCCCTGGGCCAGGGTATGTCCACCGCCATCGGCATCGCCCATGGAAATAAAATGCTGGGAAAGGACAACTATACCTACCTGCTGCTGGGCGACGGCGAGAGCCAGGAGGGACAGGTGTGGGAGGGAGCCCTGTACGCCCCGCAGCACAAGCTGTCCCACCTGATTGCGTTCCTGGACTACAATCATCAGCAGCTGGACGGCTATACCAAGGATATCTGCGATTTGGGGGATATGCGCCAGAAATTCCAGGACTTCGGCTGGTACGCCCTGGAGGTGGACGGGCATGACGTCGACGCCATCTATGATGCCATCGCCCTGGCCAAGCATCAGCAGGAGAAGCCCACTATGATCGTCCTCCAGACCCCAAAGGGCAAGGGCTGCTTCTTCGCGGAGGGGATCAAGTATAACCACCACATGAGATTCAGCAAGGAGCAGTGTGAGGAGGCCATTGCACGGCTGGAGAAGGAGGGGTGCTGAAATGTCGTACAGGATCTGTGAGACGCTTGAAACAGAGAAGCAGGCCATGCGGGATGTGTACTGCCAAACGATGATTGATCTGGCAAACCAGAACGACAGGATTGTAGTCATGGACGCCGATCTAATGAACTCTGTGGGTACGGTGCCATTTGGGGAGGCCCATCCCGAGCGGACGGTGAACTGCGGCATTCAGGAGGCCAACATGATCGGCGTGGCTGCGGGCATGTCCGCCGTGGGCATGGTGCCCTATTGCCACACATTCGGCTGCTTCGCCACCCGCCGTTGCTTAGACCAGATTTTTGTGTCTGCCGCCTTTGCCAAAGCCAACATCCGCATCATCGGCAGCGATCCCGGTATCACTGCGGCCATGAATGGCGCCACCCACATGCCCTTTGAGGACATGGGCTCCCTGAGGGATATCCCTGGAGTGACCATTATCGAGCCCACTGACTCCATCATGCTGGACAATGTGATTCGCCAACTGGAGAGGGCCAACGGCGTATATTATGTCCGCCTGTCCCGGAAGAACGCGGTGCAAATTTACCAGCCTGGCTCCACCTTTGAAATTGGGAAGGCGGCTGAGCTGCGCCCCGGTACCGATGTGACCCTTATGGCCACCGGCGTGTGCGTGGCCGAGGCGCTGAAGGCGGCCGATCAGCTGGCCCGGGAGGGAATCAGCGCGGCTGTGGTCAATGTGTTCACCCTCAAGCCGATTGACCGGGATGCGGTGGAGCGCTACGCCCGCTCTACCGGCGCCATTGTCACGGCCGAAAACCACAGCATTTACAACGGTCTGGGCAGCGCGGTGGCCGAAGTTGTGGCGGAGACCTGCCCTGTGCCGCTGGAGCGGGTAGGAGTTTTGGACCGGTTTGGCCAGGTGGGCACGGTGGACTACCTGCGGGAAATCTACCAGCTGGACGCCAAGACCATTTACGAAAAGGCGCGGAAAGCGATCGCGCGAAAAAATCAGTAATCAAAATTTGTAGGAGGTAATTGATATGAAACTCACCAATTCCGGATTCCAGAGGGGATATAATCCCATCGTTGTGGAGGGCGACGCCTCCGACATGAACATGGACTTCGGCGAGTTGCTGATGGAAAAGGGCGATACCGTCAGCTACAACGAGCCGAAAGAGTGCATTTACGTCCTGGTGACGGGCAAGGTTACCTTCCGCTGGGCGGACAAGGAGGAGACCGTGGAGCGCAAATCCTGCTTCCATGAGGATCCCATCCTGCTCCATGTGCCTCAGAATACCGCTGTGAAGCTGATGTGCCAGTCTGACAAGGCCGAAGTCTCCATCCAGCGCACCACAAATCCCAAGCATTTTGAACCCAAGCTGATGAAGGGCGAGGGTCTGCTGTGCGGCTCTGAACTCCGGGGCGCCGGCCTGATGAACGAGGCATCCACCCGTATCGTGCGCACCTTCCTGGATCGCTCCAACTGTCCGGAGACAAACTTCTTCATCGGCGAGGTGGTGAGCTACCCCGGCAAGTGGTCCAGCTTCCCCCCCCATACCCACGTGGAGCCTGAGATCTACTTCTATAAGTTCCTGCCCGAAAATGGCTACGGCTATGCCGAGGTGGGAGACACCGTCTATAAAGTTCACCACAACGACGCCACCTGCATGGCCCACGGCGTGACTCACAGCCAGGCTACCGCCCCCGGGTATGCGGAGTACTATATCTGGGCCATCCGTCTGCGCGACAACGATCCCATGGTTACCACGGTTGTAACTGAACACGCCTGGGTGGCCGAAAAGGACGCCAAATATTTCCCGGAGATCTGAGCGCGGAGGAAATTCCGGCAATGTTATTGGGGCCCTGTTTGCACAGGTGCAAAAAATTGCACGAATGCAAGCTTCCTTCTGCCCAAAAGCCGCCCGCGGGCAGGACGCAGGCAGAGGGAGACTGCCTGGGACGTAACGGGACACAAGGCCTTTGGTGTGCCGGCCCCTGAACGCCGGAGGCTGGCATGCCGGTTGCAATTGACATGAGGCACATGCGGCATGTACCATAAAATTGAGGATAAGAGACGTCTTATCCACCCCAAGCCATGCGCATATAAAAACGAATGAAAAGAGGGAAACACATGAAACGACTTCTTGCATTGGTTCTCAGCGCAGCAATGTTCTTTTCACTGGCCGCCGGCTGCACGCCCGCAGATCAGACCGACGACGGCCAGACCAGTCCCACGGCTGACGCGGGCGGCGAGGGTGGTTATACCATTGCCACCAACAACTTCGGCGTGGGCGCCTATCCTCTGGATATGATGGTGGCCAACGAGCAGTCCGCGGCGGACGCCACTGGCATGACCCTGACCGTTACCAACAACGAGTTTACCGCCGACAAGGTTATAACCCAACTGCAAAATCAGCTGGCCGCCAGCCCCGACGGGGTGGCCTTCCTGGGTATCTCCGAGACGCTCTTCCCTGTGGCGGCGCAGTATTGCAAGAACGCCAAAACGCCCTATGTTTTCTATGCCTGCTCTCCCACCGATGAGGATATGGAAAAGATTGAGCAGGATGAGTACTATGTGGGCATGGTCATTTACAGCCCCAAGAACGAGGGGTCGCGGCTGGCCGAGCTGGCGCTGGCTGACGGCTGCAAGACCGCGGTGATCTCCGCCGGCGCTTCCGGCGACTATGCCCATGACCGCCGCATCATCGGATTCACTGAGACCTTTGAGGCCGGCGGCGGTGAGATCCTGTTTGTCTCCCACTCCGCCGATCCCTCCGAGGCCGTACAGAAGACCAATGACTACATGACCGCCTATAGCGACACGGACTGTATCTATGCCACCGGTGAGGATTACATCACCCATGCCGCCGACGTCATCAAGTCCCGCGGCATTACCGATTGCAAGATCTACGGCTCCAACATCAGCCCCTCTGTGTGCCAGCTCATTATGGATGGCCAGGTGGAAGCCTGCACGGGCGGTGAGTTTGTCTGTGGCAGTCTGGCGGTGACCCTGCTGATCAATTATCTGGACGGCAACCCGATCAAGGACGCCGACGGCACCGCGCCCTACTTTGATAACCTAACCCAGTTCATGGTGACTGCCGAGAACGCTGAGGACTTTTATGAGTTCCTCAGCGATGAGAACCTGGCCACCCACACCATCTCCGACGAGGAGTATCAGAACCTGCTGGTTCGCAACAATCCCGACGTGGACTATGACTACTTCTACGACTTCCTGACCAGCTATGAGGAGAACGTTTACGCAAAAGTGGAGGCAAATGCCGCACAGTAAGAGCGCTGTCTCATGAGCGGGCTGGCCGGGCCCTTCCAGCTCTGGCCAGCCTTATCCCAGAGGCGGCTTGCCGCAAACATGGTGGTGCAGAGCGGCCTTCTGGAGTGATGGCATGTGGAGCGCGGTTAACATGATGTGTGACTGCCGCAAGCTATATGAGTATAAAACCGGATGAAAAGAGGGAAACACATGAAACGAATCCTTGCTTTGGTTCTCGGCCTGGCAATGCTTTCCGCGCTGGCCTCCGGCTGCGCCCCCACAGGGGAGTCTGGCGGTGGACAGAGCAGCCCCGCTGTCAATACCGGCAGCAATACCTCTTATACCATCGCCACCAACAACTTCGGCGCGGGTGTCTATCCGCTTGATACAAATGCGGCCTATGAGCAGAACGCGGCGGATGCCCTCTGAATGTAACCAACAATGAGTTTACCGCTGACAAGTCGATCACCCAGCTCCAGAACCAACTGGCCTCTGCTCCTGACGGGGTGGCATTTCTGGGCATCTCCGAGACGCTTTTCCCGGTAGCTGCCCAGTATTGCAAAAATGCGGAGACACCGTATGTGTTCTTTGCGTGTGCGCCCAAGGATGAGGATGTGGCGACCTTTGAGCAGGACGAGTACTATGTGGGAACGGTGGTCTACAGTCCCCAGGGCGAAGGGGCCGGCATTGCGGAGCTGGCGCTGGCCGACGGCTGTAAGACTGCGGTGATCTCCGCCGGCGCTTCCGGCGACTACGCCCACGACCGCCGTATCATCGGCTTTACCGAGGCGTTTGAGGCTGGCGGCGGAGAGGTGCTGTTTGTCTCTCACTCCGCGGATCCCTCTGAAGGAGTGCAGAAGACAAATGATCTCTTGACCGCCTATCCCGATGTGGACTGCGTCTATGCGTGCGGCAATGACTACGTGGCGCCGGCCGCGGATGTTGTCAAGTCCCGCGGCCTTGAGGGGTGTAAGATTTACGGCGCTGATATCAGTCCAAATATCTGCCAGCTTATTATGGATGGTGAGGTTGAGGCATGCAGCGGAGGCGTGTTTGCCAGCTGCGGAGTGGCGATTACCCTCCTGGTCAATTACCTGGATGGAAACGTAATCAAGGATTCTGAGGGCAAGGCCCCCTACTTTGACAGCCTGGAGCTGTTCACAGTGACTTCTGACAATGCGGAGGACTTCTACAAGTTCCTGAGTGACGAGGCACTTTCCACCCACACCATCTCCGACGAGGAATATCAGAACCTGCTGGTTCGCAATAATGCCGAGGTAAATTACGACTACTATGTGGACTTTATGGCAAATTACGCTGAAAACGTGTATGCCAAGGTAGAGGCCAACGCGAACAGAGCGTAAATACAGCAGACTGGCCGGGGGGGAGAAGGACCAACCCGGCCAGCCCTGCATGTTCAAAATGGAGCGTGAGATATGAGCTTGTCAATGAAATTTCCGGGAGCCTATTTTCAAGGAAAAGACGCGCTGGAGGAGTTCGCGGAGCATACGATGTGCTACGGACGATCCTTCCTGTTTGTTGGCAGCAAATCCGCCCTGAGGGTATCAAAGGAAAAGCTGGCGCATAGCTTCTCGGGGACTGATGCCCAGATACAGTTTGAGCTCACCTCCGGGGTGCCCTGCGCCTCGGAGGTACAGCGGGTGACAAAGCTGGCGGCGGACAGCGGAGCCCAGGTGCTGTGCGCCATCGGCGGCGGTGGAGTGATGGACATTGTGCGTTCCGCCGCGATGGACTTGGGACGGGCTATGGTCATGATTCCAACGGCAGCGGCCTCCGACGCGCCCTGTACCTTTGTCAGCGTGCTTTACTCCGAGAACGGCCAGGAGATTGTGGGGGACCGTATCTTCCACAAGTGCCCGGATCTGGTCTATGTCGATACCACCATTGTGGCCCAGGCTCCGGTGCGTCTGCTGGTGTCCGGCATGGGAGACGCCCTGGCGACCTGGTACGAGATGGAGAGCTGCGCGGGCAGCGGGCATGAAATGTCCAACACGGCAGTGGCCCTGTGCCGGATCTGCCGGGAGCTGATCCTGGAAAATGGGATGTTGGCCCGGCTGGCGGCCGAAAACCATATTGTGATCCCTGCGCTGGAGCGGGTGATCGAGGCCAACTGCTTCCTCTCCGGCATCGGCGGAGTCAATACGGGCTGCTCCGGAGCGCATGGGTTTGGCGACTATCTTTCCTCTCTGCCGGGCGGGCACGACTATATGTACGGCGAGCGGGTGATGGTGGGCCTGGTGATTCAGCTGATCCTGGAGGGGTATCAGGAGCAGGAGATCCGGCGTGTGATCCGTTTCGGGAGAAAGGTGGGTCTGCCGGTTTCTGTGGCTGAGTTGTTCGAGGAGCCGATAGAAGAGCTGGCGCACCGGATCGGTCAGGATACATATAACGACCATTTTGTGTGCCACATGAATTGTGACCACAGCGCCCAGGCCATTGAGGGCGCGGTGCGCATGGCGGTCGCTCTGGCAAAAGAAATGGAACAGGAGGAGCTGCATCTTGAGCGCTGAAATCAAAAATATTACCCAGATCGGCATCGTGACAGGAGATCTGTATGCTATGGTAGATCGCTACCAGAAACTTTATGGGATCGGCCCCTGGGAGATCCGGGACGGAAAAAAAGGTTTCAAGGACGAGGCTGAGGATCTGATGGTATATGGAAAGCGCCAGGACTTCAAGGTGTCTCTGGCGCTGTGCATGGCGGGAAACGTGCAGCTGGAGCTGATTCAGCCGCTGGATGAGTACAGCGACTACGCCAGACACCTGAAGGAGCACGGCGAGGGCCATATTCACCATATCTCCATCCTTACAGACAACCAGGCGTTCCGCGAGACGATGGCAGAGCGGGGAATTGCCAGTGTGATGAAGGGACATGTGGCCGGAGTGGAGACGTTTGAGTACTTTGACACCGGACGAGAGCTGGGCGTCAAGGTCGAGATTCACGATCTGGAGAGCTGACGGAGGTTCGGAAGGTCATGTATTACCTGGAAAGCGCCAGCATGGATCCCGCCTGGAACCTGGCCCTGGAGCAATTTGTCTTTGACCAGCTGGGCCCCAGAGAGGACTGCTTCATGCTGTGGCAGAACGACCGGACGATTGTGGTGGGCAAATACCAGAATGTTCTGGAGGAGATCAACAGTACCTATGTAAAGGAGCACGGTATTACCGTGGTTCGGCGGCTGTCGGGAGGCGGTGCGGTATATCATGACCGGGGCAATCTGAACTTTACTTTTGTGGCCAGAGATTGTCAGGGCGGAATGATCGACTTCTCGTCCTTTTGCCGGCCGGTGGTCGACGCCCTGCGGGAGATGGGGGTGCCGGCTCAGATCAATGGCCGAAACGACATGACTATCGGGGACAAAAAGTTTTCCGGAAACGCCCAATATCTGCGGCAGGGCCGGGTCATGCATCACGGTACCCTGATGTTCGACTCCGATCTGGAGGTGGTGGGCCAGGCACTGGCCGTTCGGCCCGACAAAATTCAGTCCAAGGGACTGAAATCGGTGCGCAGCCGGGTCACCAATATCAAGCCCTATGTAAATGATCCCCAAATGACGGTGGAGGATTTCTGGGCGGCCCTGCGGGAACGAATGTTCTGGTGCTTTTCCATGCGAAAGTATCAGCTCTCACCGCAGGAGCTGGAACAGGTGGAGGAACTGCGGGAGCGGATTTATAGCCAGTGGGAGTGGAACCACGGCCATTCCCCGGCTTGCAGCATTCGGAAGGAGCGGCGGGTGGAGGGGTGTGGAACCCTTCAGATTCATATGGATGTGGAGAAGGGGAACATTACCCGGCTTGCCTTCAGGGGGGATTACTTCGCCCGGAAGGACAGCGACGCACTGGCGGAGTACCTTCAGGGAACTCCGCTGGAGGAAGGCGCTCTTCGGCAGGCATTGAAAGACTGGCCGGTGGAGGATTATTTTGTGCGTATGGACCTGGATACCTTTGTGTCTGCTATGCTGCAATAAAGCATTGCGGAAGCGGAAGCCTGAGTTTGCAGAGACTGGATAGAGATGGTGAAAGCACCCATGAGAGCATATGACCTGACCAAGGAACAGTGGAAACGGGTAAAGCCACTTCTGCCTCCCCCCAGGGCTGATGGACGGGGGCGTCTCCGTAAGAATGACCGCACTATGCTGAACGGCATGCTCTGGGTGGTGCGAAACGGTGCTCATTGGCGGATGCTGCCCCGAAAATATGGGCCGTGGCAATCTGTATACGCCAGATTTGCCAAGTGGCGCAGGGATGGCACCCTGGTAGCGGTGTTGCTTGCACTGTCAGGTGAGAAAACGATAAAGGAAGCTGGTACATCCCGCAGCTAGGATAAGCTCTGGCTGCACATCACGTTTCTGGCAATATTGTTTTCTACTACAATATTAAGAGGTAAGAGGGAACCCTGTCGCTGCGGCGGGGCTCCCTCTTGTTATTGGTAGGGAGGAGGAGAGAGGGGCATTTTGTAATCATAGGCCAGGGTACCGCGCACCTACAGTCTCCCAATCAAAGCACCTGACCCAGGCGAAAAAGTAATACGCCGAGTAATATCTCGTCCACCGGGGGCTGAGGGAGAAACCACATACCGGTAGCCCTAAGTATCGGACTGTAGGCGTTGGCGTGACAAAGCTCTGGATTAGCTTCACATCGATGTTGCATCGTGAAGTCTGAGGAAAACGGGCACATTTACCTGACCCTTGGGTCCCTTGAAGCTCTGTTATAAAATTGGTAGAACAGCTTTACATCCTTATCCTTCCCACCGAAGTCATTATCTTCTTTGCATATGCGGCTCCCGGTTCCTCACGGCGTTAAACCTAATGAGCCTGAACTCCTACTTCATCATCTCCATCTATGGTGGCTACCATGACTTATAGCCTATGTATCCTTCAAATCAGAAACCTATTTTGATTTCCCTGATATATTTAAGCGGACCGGCCAGAGAAAGTTCGGCCCCGGCCCATCTGCGCGCTTCTTATGGTCGCGGCCCTCATCATAAGCTGTTTCCAGAGGGACAAGACCTATTTCGGACGGTACAACTACTCAATTGGCGGCAATGAGGGGTTACTCGTCTAGCTGGAGTCAATACCAGGAAGGTACGTATGCTCAGTTCCGTCACTGCTGAACTGTTTGTGGCGGTGGTTGCCAATGCCTATGATAACTACCAGAGGCAACCCGTCTTGAATAGAAATAACCTTCCTTATGGGCCGTTACGCCCCTTCATACTTTGGGGCTCAGCTTTTGCGTTTTTGCAAATATTTGCAGGGGCGCAAGGCTCCAACGGCTGCCGTCTGAGAAACGGGCTGGCCTGTTGCTTCTGAGAGAGCGCCGTTTACGTGGCAAACCCGCTGAAAGATCCCAAATTCAATAAATCTTTATGTAATAGGTAATTTTTAGCCAAAAGGAGATGCAGTAAATTCCAATGGCTATATGGGCATGGTTTCGGGGGCTCAATGAAATATTTGGCACAGCGCTTGCACGGGTTATTCGGGCAGGACAGACTGGCTACCAGTTTGCGGCGGAACGGTTGGCATTGGAACCTGGAGAATCCGGGGCGCTTGTGTAACCATTTATTGCGGGCACTTGGAGAGCTGCTGATATCCGAAACCATAAACTTTGAAACTTGTTGCTATGAGGGGGAAGAATTCATGAGTGAATTGAGAGGAGCCTGCATCATCGGGCAGTCGGGAGGCCCCACT
>OWID01000078.1_pt1 | contig 51056 bp, 54 predicted proteins | sample 1732661 | NCBI WGS metagenome assembly OWID01 (sample SAMN05065739, study PRJEB22554) | human gut metagenome | biome: ENVO:2100002; feature: ENVO:00000062; material: ENVO:00002003 | host: Homo sapiens | place: USA
AGGCATGATTCGGTGAAACTCCGAAGCCGACAGTACAGTCTGGATGAAAGAAGATCGCAGAACGCGGGGACGCAGTCCCGGCGCAAATGGATTTGCTCTGGAATGGGATCATTCCGGAGCTTTTTATTTGCGCCGGGGGTCTTCGGCGTTTGCCAATGCTCTGAACCATGGTTCAGAGCATTTTTGTTTTTAGGGAGGAAGCCTATGGATGATGTTGCGTATATGCGCCAGGCAGTGGCGCTGGCCCGGCGGGGCACGGGCTGGACGGCACCCAATCCCCTGGTGGGCGCCGTGGTAGTCAAGGACGGCAAGGTGATCGGGCGGGGCTATCATGCCCGCTGCGGCGGTCTCCACGCGGAGCGGGCGGCTCTGGCGGACTGCACCGCCTCGCCCCGGGGCGCCACCATGTATGTGACGCTGGAACCCTGCTGCCACCAGGGCCGCCAGCCCCCCTGCACCGATGCCATTCTGGCTGCGGGCATCGCCCGGGTGGTGGTGGGTTCCGACGACCCCAACCCGCTGGTGGCGGGCAAGGGGCTGGAGATCCTGCGCCGGGGCGGCGTGGAGGTGGTCAGCGGCGTGCTGCGGGAGGCGTGCGACGCTCTCAACCCGGTGTTTTTCCACTTTATCCGCACGAAGCGGCCCTATGTGGTCATGAAGTACGCCATGACCATGGACGGTAAGATCGCCACCCGTACCGGCGCGTCCCGGTGGATCACCGGGGAGGCGGCCCGGCGGCGGGTACACCGGGACCGCCACCGCTACACGGCCATCATGGCGGGAGTGGGCACAGTGCTGGCGGACGATCCCATGCTCAACTGCCGCATCAAGGGCGGCAAAAACCCGGTACGTATCATCTGCGATACCCATTTGCGTACGCCCCTGACCAGTCAGATCGTCCGCACTGCCGGGGAGATCCCCACCATTCTGGCCACCTGCGCCGAGCCATCCCTGTACGGCCCCTATCTGGACGCACACTGTCAGGTGTGGACGCTGCCGGAGCGGGACGGCCATGTGGATCTGGATGCCCTTATGGACCGGCTGGGCAGTGCGGGCATCGACAGCGTGCTGCTGGAGGGCGGCGGGACGCTGAACTGGGCGGCGCTGGAGAGCGGCATCGTCCAGCGGATCCAGGCCTATGTGGCCCCCAAGCTCTTCGGCGGCGACGCCAAATCCCCGGTGGAGGGGCAGGGCGTGGCGCTGCCGGATCAGGCTGTGTCTCTGAAAAACACCCGGATCCTCCGGGTGGGGGAGGATATTTTGCTGGAGAGCGAGGTGGACGGCAGTGTTTACGGGGATCGTTGAGGAGCTGGGTACCATCCGGGATGTGCGGCGGGGCGTCCATTCGGCCGTATTGTCCATCGCCGCCCGGACAGTGCTGGAGGATCTGAAGATCGGCGACAGTGTGGCGGTCAACGGCGTGTGTCTGACGGTCACCAGTCTGGATGACGGGGGCTTTACCGCCGATGTCATGCCGGAGACCCTGCGCCGGTCCTCTCTGGGCGCGCTGGGCCCCGGGGGACGGGTGGACCTGGAGCGGGCCATGGCCGCCGGCGGCCGCTTCGGAGGTCACATCGTCTCCGGCCACATCGACGGCACCGGCCGTATCGCCGCCGTCCGGCCGGAGGACAATGCCGTGTGGTACACGGTGGAGGCAGCACCGGAACTGCTGCGATACATTGTGGAAAAAGGGTCCATCACCATCGACGGCATCAGCCTGACGGTGGCGTCGGTGGAGACGGACCGGTTTTCCGTCTCTTTGATCCCGCACACCGCCCGCTGCACCGTGCTGGGGTACAAACGCCCCGGGGACACGGTGAACCTGGAGACGGACATCATCGGAAAGTATGTGGAAAAACTGCTGCGCCCGGCGCCGGAAACGAAGCAGCGCGGCATTACCCTGGAATTTTTAGCAGAAAACGGATTTTGATCCGGTGAAGGAGGAACAGTGTCATGCAACAGCAAATCTGTACGGTGGAGGAGGCCCTGGAGGAACTGCGGTCGGGCCGCCTCATCATCACCATCGATGACCCGGACCGGGAGAACGAGGGCGACCTCATCTGCGCGGCCCGGTTTGCCACCACGGAAAACGTCAACTTCATGGCCGTCCACGCCAAGGGCCTTATCTGTACGCCCATGAGCGAGGAGGTGGCCGCCCGGCTGGGGCTGGAGCAGATGGTCAAGGTCAACACGGACAACCACTGCACCGCCTTCACCGTGTCCATCGACCACGTGGATACCACCACCGGCATCTCCGCCGAGGAGAGGGGCTACACCTGCCGCAAGTGCGTGGACCCGACCACCCGGCCCGGGGATCTGCGCCGGCCGGGCCATGTGTTCCCGCTGGTGGCCCGGCGGGGCGGCGTGCTGGTGCGCAACGGCCACACGGAGGCCACGGTGGACCTGTGCCGTCTGGCGGGGCTGGAGCCCTGCGGGTTGTGCTGCGAGATCATGCGCTCCGACGGCACCATGATGCGTACCACTGAGCTGCTGGAAAAGGCGGCGGAGTGGGGACTCAAGGTCATTACCATCAAGGCCCTCCAGGACTACTGTCGCCTCCACGACAAGCATGTGGTGCGGGAGGCAGCGGCCAAGATGCCCACCAGATTCGGAGACTTTCAGATCTACGGCTATGTGAACGACCTGACGGGAGAGCACCATGTGGCCCTGGTCAAGGGGGATATCGGCGACGGAAGGAACGTGCTGTGCCGGGTACACTCGGAATGCCTTACCGGCGACGTGTTCGGCTCCCGCCGCTGTGACTGCGGCCAGCAGCTTGCCGCCGCCATGAGCCAGATCGAGTCGGAGGGCCGGGGCGTGCTGCTGTACATGCGCCAGGAGGGCCGGGGCATCGGCCTGATCAATAAGCTCAAGGCCTACGCCCTGCAGGAGCAAGGCTTCGACACCGTGGATGCCAATGTGAAGCTTGGATTTGCACCGGACCTGCGGGAGTACTGGACCGGCGCCCAGATCCTGCGGGACCTGGGGGTGCGCACCATGCGGCTTCTGACCAATAACCCGGACAAGGTCTACCAGCTTTCGGACTTCGGCCTGGAGATCGTGGAGCGGGTGCCCATCCAGGTGGAGGCCACCCGGGAGGACCTTTTCTATCTGCGCACCAAGCAAAACCGCATGGGCCACTGGATCCACTACTGAGCATACTGGGACATATTTCAACCATCATCAATGAGGAGGAGCTGTACTATGAAAATCTATGAGGGAAAACTGATCGCTGAGGGCATCCGGGTGGGCATTGTGGCGGCCCGATTCAATGAGTTCATCGTCTCCAAGCTGCTCAGCGGCTGTGAGGATGGGCTGCTGCGCCATGGCGTCCGGCCGGATGATATCAGCGTGGCCTGGGTGCCCGGTGCCTTTGAGATCCCCCTGGCGGCGGCCAAGATGGCGGGGAGCGGCAAGTACGACGCGGTCATCGCCCTGGGCGCCGTCATCCGGGGCAGCACCAGCCACTACGACTACGTGTGCAGCGAGGTGTCCAAGGGCGTGGCCAGCACGGCGCTGAGCACCGGCGTGCCCGTCCTCTTCGGCGTGCTCACCACGGACACCATCGAGCAGGCCATCGAGCGTGCCGGCACCAAGGCCGGCAACAAGGGCGCCGAGTGTGCCCAGGGCGCCATCGAGATGGTGAATCTGTTCCGGGCCATGGAGGTGTGAGCCTCTGACCAAAAACATGCGAGCGGGCGCATCCTGAAAGGATGCGCCCGCTTTTTTCGGGAGGGAGCAGTATGCGGAGATTGTAGATAAAACCTTACATTTTATTTAAAAAGATAGGCGAATTCTGCACAATTGGGATGGCCTCTGCTGACTTTTGGGGTGTTCGGCAGGTATGCCCACCTGCATTTTACGAAAAAGGAACTTCGCTGGTCTTGCTGCACACACAGCGAGGCGTGGATGCATTCCGCCGGATCTCGGGGATGGCATCCGCGTGGGAAGTAGATCCGATTCAAGCCGTTTCCCAGAATCCCGCTGCAATTTTACCGTGTGTACGGGGGAAAAACTACGCTCGGTTTTGGATGCGTTATACAGGAAAGAATTTAGATGAAACGGTCCGCCGGTGCTTGCGGCCTACCTGGAAAGAGCGTGTGATGATTCGCCTGCGAAAGAGTGTTCCTGCAAGAGTAATCCGCAAGCTGGCAAGGCAGGAATGGAAGAGACGCTAAGTGAGGAGCAGTGGTTGGACCTGGGGCAAGCCACAGAAGAGATGGTACGTTTCGATATTGCCTGGCACTGTACTGTGCAATATCCCTGCTGCGGAAAAGATATAGCTGAATAAGCCCCCGCGGAATATTCCGCGGGGGCTTCTTTTTGCCTGATGGAAGGGCTTTTCCTTATCTCCGGCGGCCGGCGGAGGAGCGGATGCCCAGCTCCAGCCGGTACTTGGCCACGGTACGGCGGGCCACCTGGACGCCCTGGGCGGCCAGCAGCTGGCAAAGGCGCTGGTCGCTCAAGGGATGGGCGTGGTCCTCGCCCTGTACCAGCTCCAGGAGCTTGCGCTTGACTGCCTGCTGGGAAAGGCCCTGGGTGCCGATGGCCCGGCTGAAGAAGTACCGCAGGGGATAGGTGCCCTGGCGGCACTGGAGGTATTTGCCACGGGTGGCCCGGGACACGGTGGAGGGATGCACCCCCAAAGACTCGGCCAGGGTGCTCAGGCTCATGGGGGAGAGCTCGCCGGTCTGGCCGGTGAAAAAGGGCAGCTGGGCTTCCAGAATGGCCTCCGCGCAGGCACGCAGGGTGCTGCCCCGGCGCTCCAGGCTGCCCAGCAGCCACTTGGCCTGCTGCATCTTCTTTTGCAGGTACTCCCGGGTCTCCTGCTCGTCCGACTCCTTTAAAAGGCGGGCGTAATAGTCGCTGATGGACACCCGAGGCAGATAATACTCATTGAGGATGACCTTCCACTCTCCGTCCAGCTCGGCCACGAAAATGTCCGGCCGCACGTACACCGTGGGCTCGGAGGGCTGGAAAGCCCGGCCGGGATGGGGCTCCAGGGAGGCAATCACCTTTTCCGCCGCCTGGATCTCCTCTGTGGTGAGGCCCAGCTCCCGGGAGATGGGGCCGTAGTGCTTGCGGCCCAGCTCCGGCAGAAACCGGGAGACGATGTCCATGACGGCGGGGGAGACGCTGTCCCGCCGGGCCAGCTGCAAAAGCAGGCACTCGGAAAGGCTCCGGGCGCCCACGCCTGCCGGGTCCAGGCTCTGCACGGTCTCCAGCGCCTGATCGATGAGGCTTTGGGGGATCTTCAGGTCCAGCAGGCCGTCCAGGTCCTCCTGGGTGAGGTATCCGTCCTCATCCACCAGCTCAGCGATGTACCGGCACAGGGCCAGCAGAGGCTTTGCAAGCCGCTTGCGGTCCAGCTGGTCGCACAAAAACGCGGCCAGGCTTTCCATCTCCCGGTCGGCAGCGCCCCGCTCCGGCATGGTGCCCTCCTCGTGGGAGAACGTGCCGCCCACGCCGCCGGCGTCGATCCAGCTGGCTTTCTGCCGCAGCTCCTCATAGGCGCTGCGCAGGGAGGAGACATCCTCCTGCTCTACCAGGGGGTTTTCCTCGCTGACTTTATTCAAATACTCCAGAAGCTCCTGGGAGTTCATCTGGAGGATCTCCATGGACTGCAGCAGCTGAGGCGTCAGCTTCAGATCCTGCCGCAGCTCGGTTTTCAATGATACCAGACTCATGAGCGGCTCCTTTCCCGGCGTTCTCAGCTGCGGTTGCTCACATATTTTTGGATCTTCCGGGCCGCGGTGGCCTGAGAGATCCCCAGCTCCCGGGCCACGGCCACGGTGGTGCCGCAGCGGCGGTAGGCCTCCCGGATGATCTGGGATTCATAGGCGTCCATCCGCTCGGCCAGAGTGCCGGAGCCGGCCAGCAGCTCCGCCGGCGGCACCGCTTCGCCGGTGTATTCCAGGGGCAGGGCGCTCACGTCGATGATGGGGTCCTGGACGGTGATGACCATGCGCTCGATGAGGTTTTCCAGCTGGCGCACGTTGCCCGGCCAGTCGTACTGCTCCAGAAATGTCAAAAACCGGGGACTGAAAGAAAGTGTCTTGCCGTACTCCGCGCAGAAGCGGGCCAGGAACTGGTGGGCCAGGGGGAAGATATCCTCTTTGCGCTGGCGCAGGGGCGGAATATGAATGCGGATCACGTTGAGCCGGTAGAAAAGGTCGGAGCGGAACAAGCCCCGCTGGACCTCCTCTTCCAGATTGCGGTTGGTGGCCACCAGCAGCCGGAAATCCAGCTCGATCTTCCGGGTGCCGGACAGGCGCTCGATGGTCTTTTCCTGGATGAGCTGCAGGAGCTTGGACTGGATGTGGGGCGGCAGCTCGCCGATCTCGTCGAGAAACAGTGTGCCGTGGTTGGCAAGCTCGATTTTGCCGATCTTTCCGCCGGTAGCCGCGCCGGTGAAAGCGCCCTTTTCGTAGCCGAACAGCTCCGACTCGATGAGGTTTTCATGGAGCACGGCGCAGTTGACCTCGATGAAAGGCCCGGCGGCCCGGTTGCTCATGGCGTGGATGGTCTTGGCCACGGCGCTTTTGCCCACGCCTGTCTCACCTGTGATGAGGATGTTGGCCTTGGTGTTGGCGGTATTCTGCATGAGGGTCCACAGCCGCTGCATGGAACTGCTTTTGAACACCAGGGAGGTGGACGTGGCCCGGGTACGCAGCTCCGCGATCTCCTGGGAGTACTGCTGGATGGAGTCCTGCAGGTGGCGGTAGTTGCGCTGGATGGCGTTGATCTGCTCCATGGACACGGTGTTGAAGCACACGGCGTACTTCAGTTCTCCCTGGTCGTCAAAGAGGGGGATGCCCACGGTCATGACGTTTTTGTGGGTGTGGTTGATGGTCTGGGTAGCGGTGATCTTCCGCTTTTGCCGGATGACCTCCGCCGTGATGCAGGGAGTGAACACCCCTGCGGCCTCCAGATCAAAAGCGGACTTGCCCACGATGGAGTCATGGGCAAAGCCGAAGTTCTTTTCATAGGTCTCGCTGACCCTCAGAATGGTGCCGTTGGCGTCGGAGAGCATCATGTCATCCGCCAGCACCAGGTTATTTTCCGGGTTCAAGATCTCAAAAAGGCCTTTGAGGTTGATGTCCTCATCAAAAATGGAGGAGAAACTGGCCGGCTGTGTCATGGTTCCACCTGCCTTTCTGTCAGATGTGCTATTCAAAAATGAGTATAGCATATTCAAAAATGAATAGAAAGGCCCGGAGCGGAATTTCTCCCTGTCGCTTTGAACAGAATTTTTGGGGGAATTTCGCTTTCACCCACAAAAATTTCCTTGGTCAATGGCATCGGCAGGCTATTCAAAAATGAATAGCCTGCCGGGAGAGCTAAAAAGTCATTGTCGAAAATGGAAAAAACGGATCAACACATTTGCGGGTTTTGCACAAAAAACAGCCGCGCGGAGGTGAGGAAACCCGGGGAAAAGTTGGCATAAAAATTGCTATATGTTAAGGCGGCTATCCTTGAGGCGGCAAGCGTGCCGCCCATGACCATAGTTTATGATTTAATTTTAGAGGAGGAACTTGCCATGTATCAGACCATTCGTTACGAGAAGAACGGCAACATCGGTATTGCCACCATCAATCGTCCCGAGGCGCTGAACGCTTTGAACTCCACTGTTATTTCCGAGCTGGAGCAGCTGATCTCCGAGGTGGAGAAGGACACCGAGCTGGGTGCCTTCATCCTCACCGGCGAGGGCCGCTCCTTCGTGGCCGGCGCCGATATCGGCGAGCAGTATCCCATGGACGTGGCCGCTGGCCGCAAGTGGGGCCAGCGCGGCAGCGCTCTGTTCCGCCGCATCGAAAAGCTGGAGATCCCCACCATCGCCGCAGTGAACGGTTTCGCTCTGGGCGGTGGCTGCGAGATCGCCATGGCCTGCGACATCATCCTGGCTGCCGGCCCCAACGCTGAGGGCAAGGGCGGCGCCAAGTTCGGCCAGCCCGAGGTGGGCCTGGGCATCACCCCCGGCTTCTCCGGCACCCAGCGTCTGCCCCGCCGTGTGGGCATCGCCAAGGCCAAGGAGCTGATCTTCTCCGGTAAGGTCATCGGCGCCCAGGAGGCCAAGGAGATCGGCCTGGTCAACGCAGTCTACGCTCCCGAAGAGCTGATGGACGGCGCCATCGCCATGGCCAAGTCCTTCACCGCCAACGCTCCCATCGCCGTGAAGTATTCCAAGGCCTGCATCGACCGCGGCATGCAGATGGATATCGACGACGGCATCGCCCTGGAGAACGAGCTGTTCGCCATGTGCTTTGCCACCGCCGACCAGAAAGAGGGCATGGGCGCCTTCCTGGAAAAGCGCAAGGAGAAGCACTTCCAGAACAAGTAATCGGGTTAGATCCGGAGAATTACATAAAAAAGAGGGAAAACAGTCATGAAGAAAGTTCGTGTACTTACCGCTGAGGAAGCGGCCCTGCTGGTCAACGACGGCGATACCGTCTCCACCGGCGGCTTCGTCAGCTGCGCCTGCCCCGAGAGCCTTTCCACCGCACTGGAAAAACGGTTTTTGGAGACGGGCCATCCCAGAGATCTGACGCTGTTCTTCGCGGCCGGTCAGGGCCACCGGGACGGCACCGGCGGCGATCACTACGGCCATGAGGGCATGGTCAAGCGCGTGGTGGGCGGTCACTGGGACCGTGCGCCCCGTCTGGGCGACCTGGCTCTGGCCAACAAGATCGAAGCCTACAACCTGCCCCAGGGCGTCATCACCCACATGTACCGTGATATCGCTGCCCACAACATCGGCACCATCACCCACGTGGGCCTCTACACCTTTGCCGATCCCCGCAACGGCGGCGGCAAGCTCAATGAGTGCACCAAGGAAGACCTGGTGAAGGTGGTGGAGATCGAGGGCCAGGAGCGCCTTCTGTACAAGGGCTTCCCTATCAACGTCTGCTTCCTGCGGGCCTCCTATGCCGACGAGTACGGCAACTGCACCGTGCACCGTGAGATCGGCCCCCTGGACGTCACCGCCCAGGCCCAGGCCTGCAAGAACTCCGGCGGCAAGGTCATCGTCCAGGTGGAAAAGATCGTCCAGGGCGGCTCTCTGGACCCCAAGCTGGTGAAAATTCCCGGTATCTATGTGGACGCCATTGTGGTAGGCTCTGAAGAGGACAACATGCAGTGCCTGGGCATGCCCTATGACGGCGCCCTCACCGGCGAGTTCCGCATCCCCGTGGACGCCATCCCCGCCATTCCTCTGGACGCCAAGAAGATCATCGCCCGCCGGGCTGCCATGGAGCTGCCTCAGGACGCCATCGTCAACCTGGGCACCGGCGCTCCCGAGAAGATCGCCAACGTGGCCGCGGAAGAGGGCATCTCCGACAAGATGACCCTGACCGTGGAGGCCGGCTCCATCGCCGGTGTGCCTTACGGCGGCACCCAGTTCGGCGCAGCGGCCAACTCCATGGCCATTCTGGACCACAATGTCCAGTTCGACTTCTATCAGGGCGGCGGCCTGGATGTCGCGTTCCTGGGCCTTGCGGAGACCGCGCCCAACGGCGACCTGAACGTCTCCAAGTTCGGCACCCGTCTGGCCGGTGCCGGCGGCTTCATCGACATCACCCAGAACGCCAAGAAGGTGGTCTACTGCGGCACCTTCACCGCCAAGGGCCTCAAGACCGAATGCCGTGACGGCAAGCTGGTCATCACCCAGGAGGGCGCCAAGAAGAAGTTTGTCAACCAGGTGGAGCACATCACCTTCTCCGGCAAGTATGCCGTGCAGGTGAAGCAGCCTGTTCTGTACATCACTGAGCGTGCCGTGTTCGAGCTGCGTCCCGAGGGCGTGACCCTCATCGAGATCGCGCCGGGCATCGACCTGCAGACCCAGGTCCTCGATCAGATGGAGTTCATGCCCAAGATCGCTGAGGACCTCAAGCTCATGGACGAGCGCATCTTCAAAGATGAGCTCATGGGCCTGGCCAACGACTAATCCAATACCCCCAACCATTTTGAGGAGGAAATAAAAAATGGCATTGATGACCGCACAGGAATACATTGAAAGCCTGCGCAAGCTGAACACCCGCGTGTACATGTTCGGCGAGAAGATTGACAACTGGGTGGATCACCCCATGATCCGTCCCTCCATCAACTGCGTGGCCATGACCTACGCTCTGGCTCAGGATCCCCAGTACGCAGATCTGATGACCGTCAAGTCCAGCCTCACCGGCCACACCATCAACCGCTTCACCCACCTGCATCAGTCCACCGAGGACCTGATCAACAAGGTGAAGATGCAGCGTCTGCTGGGTCAGAAGACCGCTTCCTGCTTCCAGCGCTGCGTGGGCATGGACTCTTTCAACGCTGTGTTCTCCACCACCTTCGAAGTGGACGAGAAGTACGGCACCCACTATCATGAGAACTTCAAGAAGTTCCTCACCATGGTCCAGGACAACGACCTGACCGTGGACGGCGCCATGACCGACCCCAAGGGCGACCGCTCCAAGGCTCCCCATGACCAGGCCGATCCCGACATGTACGTCCACGTGGTGGAGCGCCGTCCCGACGGCATCGTGGTCTGCGGCGCCAAGTGCCACCAGACCGGCTCCATCAACTCCCACTGGCACATCTTCATGCCCACCATCTCCATGGGTGAGGCTGACAAGGACTGGGCCGTCTCCTTCGCCTGCCCCACCGACGCCGAGGGCATGTACATGATCTACGGCCGTCAGTCCTGCGACACCCGCAAGCTGGAGGAGGACGCCTCCATCGATGTGGGCAACGCCAAGTTCGGCGGCCAGGAGGCCCTGGTGGTCCTGGACCACGTGTTCATCCCCAACGAGTACATCTTCCTCAACGGCGAGTATGAGTTCGCCGGCATGATGGTGGAGCGCTTCGCCGGCTATCACCGCCAGAGCTACGGCGGCTGCAAGGTCGGCGTGGGCGACACCCTCATCGGCGCTGCTGCCCTGGCCGCTGAGTACAACGGCGTGGAGAAGGCCAGCGCGGTGAAGGATAAGCTCATCGAGATGACCCACCTGAACGAGACCCTGTACTGCTGCGGCATCGCCTGCTCTTCTCAGGGCTTCAAGACCAAGGCGGGCAACTATCAGATCGACCTGCTGCTGGCCAACGTCTGCAAGCAGAACGTCACCCGCTTCCCCTATGAGATCGTCCGTCTGGCCGAGGACATCGCCGGCGGCCTGGTGGTCACCATGCCCTCTCAGAAGGACTTCCACTCCGACACGGTGGTGGGCCGCAACGGCGAGACCATCGGCGAGATCTGCAACAAGTTCTTCACTGCCCGGGAAGGCGTTTCCACTGAGGACCGTCAGCGCATCCTGCGCTTCATCGAGAACCTGTGCCTGGGCGCAGCCGCTGTCGGCTACCGCACCGAGTCCATGCACGGCGCCGGTTCTCCCCAGGCCCAGCGCATCATGATCGCCCGTCAGGGCAACATCCAGGCCAAGAAGCAGCTGGCCAAGGATATCGCCGGCATCCAGTAAGGAATCCCGCACTGCGGGGGAGATGCTCCCCCGCAGGCGGTTTGATCCGGCACGTGAAAAATGGTTCCGCAAAGCGGAATATCAACTCTGTAATTTATGCCTAAAGGCATGAAAAATCTGATATAAGGAGACTACATCATGGATTTCAATCTGAGCCGTGAGCACCAGCTGATCCGGAAGATGATGGCGGAATTCACCGAGAATGAAGTCAAGCCCATCGCTGCCGAGACCGACAAGACCAGCCAGTATCCCCGGGAGACCATCGAGAAGCTCTTTGACCTGGGCGTCATGGGCCTGTGCGTCCCCAAGGAGTACGGCGGCGCCGGCGCAGACCCCCTGGCCAGCGCCATCTGCATTGAGGAGCTCTCCAAGCAGTGCGCTTCTACCGGTGATATCGTGGCTACCCACAACGGCCTGTGCTGCGATCCCATCCTGACCCACGGCACTCCCGAGCAGAAGGCCAAGTATCTGCCCATGCTGACCACCGGCCACAAGGTTGGCGCTTTCGCCCTGACCGAGCCCAACGCCGGTTCCGACGCCTCCAAGGGCCAGACTGAGGCCCGCCTGGAGGGCGACCACTATGTGATGAACGGCTCCAAGATCTTCATCACCAACGGCTATGTGGCCGACGTGTTCGTGGTGTTCGCCATGACTGACAAGACCAAGGGCACCAAGGGCATCTCCGCCTTCATCGTGGAGAGCAGCTTCCCCGGCTTCTCCGTGGGCAAGCACGAGGAGAAGATGGGCCTGCACGGCTCTCCCACCGCTGAGATCGTGTTCACCGACATGATCGTTCCCAAGGAGAACCTGCTGGGCAAGGAAGGCAAGGGCTTCAACATCGCCATGCAGACCCTGGACGGCGGCCGTATCGGCATCGCTGCACAGGGCCTGGGCATCGCCGAGGGCGCTCTGGAGGAGGCCAAGGCCTACACCAAGGGCCGTATCCAGTTCGGCAAGCCCATCTCCAAGTTCCAGAACACCCAGTTCACCTTCGCCGATATGGAGCTGGGCTGCGAGGCCGGCCGTCTGCTGACCTATCAGGCCGCCGTGCTCAAGGGCGAGGGCAAGCGCTACACCAAGGAGGCCGCCATGGCCAAGCTGTTCACCTCCGAGCACGCCATGAAGACCACCACCAAGGCGCTGCAGATGTTCGGCGGCTACGGCTACACCAAGGACTATCCCATGGAGCGCATGATGCGCGACGCCAAGATCACCGAGATCTACGAGGGCACTTCCGAGGTTCAGCGCATCGTCATCTCCGCCAACATGGGCCTGTAATTAGGAGGAAGAAACGAATATGAAGATCATTGTTTGTGTCAAGCAGGTTCCCGATACCTCCGGCAAGGTGGCTGTCAATCCCGACGGCACCCTGAACCGCGCTTCCATGCAGACCATCACCAACCCCGACGACATGAACGCCGTGGAGGCCGCCCTGAAGCTCAAGGACGCCACCGGCTGCAAGGTCGTTGTTGTCACCATGGGTCCCCCGCCCGCTGCCGGCATGCTGCGTGAGCTGATGGCCATGGGCGCTGACGAGGCCGTTCTGGTGTCTGCCCGTGAGTTCGGCGGCTCCGACACCTACGCCACCTCCCAGATCCTGGCTGCCGCCATCTCCACCATCGGCGTGGAGTCCGACGACATCGTCATGTGCGGCCGTCAGGCCATCGATGGCGATACCGCCCAGGTCGGTCCCCAGATCGCTGAGAAGCTGCACCTGCCTCAGGTGACCTACGCTGCCGACATCCAGAAGGACGGCAACACTGTCACCGTCAAGCGTATGCTGGAGGATGGCTACATGACCATCAAGGTTCAGACTCCCTGCCTGATCACCTGCATCAAGGAGCTGAACACTCCCCGCTACATGAGCATCGGCGGTATCTATGATACCTACAACAAGCCCCTGGATACCTATGACTATGAGAAGCTGAAGGATCACCCCCTGATCGACGCTACCACCATCGGCCTCAAGGGCTCTCCCACCAACATCTTCAAGAGCTTCACGCCTCCCCAGAAGGGTGTCGGCATGATGCTGGAAGGCGACGGCAAGGAGACCTGCGAGAAGCTGGTCAGCATTCTGACGGACAAGCACATCATCTGAGAAAGGGGAATAAACGACTATGTCTAATTTCAACAGTGCTGATATCGCTGCTTTCAAGGATGTATGGGTGTTCTGTGAGCAGCGCGAGGGCAAGCTGATGCCCACCGACCTGGAGCTGATCTCCAAGGGCCGCGACCTGGCCGACGAGCTGGGCGTGCAGCTGTGCGGCCTGCTGCTGGGCGGCGAGGGCATCGAGAGCGCAGCTAAGGAGCTGGGCGGCCACGGCGCCGATAAGGTGATCGTGTGCGAGAGCCCCCTGCTGGCTGTGTACAACACCGACGCCTATGCCAAGGTCATCTGCGACGTCATCGAGGAGATGAAGCCCGAGGCCTTCCTGATCGGTGCTACCAACATCGGCCGTGACCTGGCGCCCCGCTGCGCCGCTCGTCTGCACACCGGCCTGTGCGCTGACTGCACCCACCTGGACATCGATGTGGCCAACTACATCCAGTTCCTGCGTGAGTCCTCCACTCTGGACGTTGACAGCCAGAAGTGGGATATGGAGGACCGCAACCTGAAGATGACCCGTCCTGCTTTCGGCGGTCACCTGATGGCTACCATCATCTGCCCCCGTTTCCGTCCCTGCATGGCCACCGTGCGTCCCGGCGTTATGAAGAAGAACGCTTTCGACCAGGCCAAGGCCGACGCCGTGGAGATCGTGAAGCCCGCTTTCTCTCTGAGCGAGTCCGACATCCACACCGAGGTCACCGAGGTGGTCAAGGCTGCCAAGAAGCTGGTGGACCTGATCGGCGCCGACTTCATCGTGTCCGTTGGCCGCGGCATCAGCAAGGATGTCGAGGGCGGCATCAAGCTGGCTGAGGAACTGGCTGCCGAGCTGGGCGGCGTTGTGGGCGGCTCCCGTGCCACCATCGACTCCGGCTGGCTGTCTGCCGACCACCAGGTTGGTCAGACCGGCAAGACCGTGCATCCCAAGGTGTATGTGGCTCTGGGTATCTCCGGCGCTATCCAGCACAAGGCTGGTATGCAGGATTCCGAGTGCATCATCGCCGTGAACAAGAACGAGACCGCTCCCATCTTCGAGATCGCCGACTATGGCATCTGCGGCGACCTGTTCAAGGTCACCCCGCTGCTGATCGAGGCTGTTCGCGCTGCCAAGGCTGCGAAGTAAGGGTTTCGCTATGGATTAAAAAGACTCCATCCGAAAGGATGGAGTCTTTTTTTGCTGTTTGCAGCAAGGCGGATATTAAAATACCAAAGGTAGCCAGGTAAACGCGCAGTCCAACAGGAACAGACACAGGATGCCCCGGAACACCCAGGTGCGGACAGTAGGGGATAGGGCACCGACCATCCGCTGGAACAGAGGCTGGAGCACGAACAGGAAGAACACGCCACCAAGTCCGAAGCGGACGGAAGGGGAGAGGGCAATCCGCCCCTGAAAATTCATCCCGTAGTCCACATAGGTCTGCCAGGGCCAGCTGCCGGTGAGCCACTCCAGCAGATAGCTGGTGACCAGCTCAATGCCGGTGGCCACTGCCATGCATCCCAGGAAGATGATGAGCGGCTTCAAGAGCCGCAGCCAGCGGGGCTCCTTTTGCGCCATCAGGCGGTGGAAACACAGGAGAAAGGCCAGCGCCCCCACACCGTAGACCGGGCAGTAGGGTCCGTGGAGGACGCCCCGGTCGGAATATCCCCACTGGTAGACGACCACTTCCAAAAAGACCTCATAGACCCAGCCAATGACCGAATACAGGATAAAATAGAGGAACCAAGCCTCATAGGGCCGCGACTTCTGCTTCATACGCACCTCCCAAACACATTTTTATTATCATACCATATGGGCGCTGAACAGACAAGGACGCGAGGGTGACAAGCGGCGAAAACTATGCTATACTAACACCGCATGATGCGTGGGGATACCACGCAGACTGAAGGAGAGACAAATGGAGAATTACTTTGCAAACGCATTGTCCGCCGATCAGCTGCGATCCATCAGCTCCATCGGCCTTGCCCACATGGGGGACGCGGTATTTGAGCTTCTGGTGCGCACCTGGCTGTGCGCCCACGGAAAAGCCACGGGAAAGGGGCTGCACCGGGCCACGGTGGCGCTGGTGCGGGCGGAGAGCCAGGCGGAGAAGGCCGAGCGGATCCTGCCGCTTTTGTCCGAGGAAGAACTGGCCGTATTCAAGCGCGGCAGAAACGCCCAGGTGCATTCTGTCCCGGCCCATGCCAGCCGTGCCCAGTACAGCGAGGCAACCGCACTGGAGGCACTGCTTGGGTGGCTCTGGCTGCAGGGCCGTACAGAGCGCATCAATGAGCTGTTCTGTGGGATGATGGAGGAATGACCTGATGGCATTGGATGCTGTTTGTTTACAAGCTGTTTTGGAGGAGCTGCGGCCGCAGCTGCTGGGTCTGCGCATCGATAAGGTGCAGCAGCCCGCCCGGGATCAGGTGATTTTGCTGCTGCGGGGAAATCGCAGGCTGCTGCTCAATGCGGGCGCCAATGCGCCCCGCATCCAGCTGACGGACCTGCTGCGGGACAACCCCGCTGAGCCGCCCATGTTCTGCATGCTGCTGCGCAAGCATCTGGTGGGCGCCCGGGTGGCGGATCTTTACCAGCCTCCCCTGGAGCGCATGGTGCGGCTGGAACTGGACATCACCGACGACTTTGGCCGTCCCGGCCGCAGAACGCTGATCCTGGAGGCCATGGGCCGCCGCTCCAATTTGATTTTGTTGGACGAAGAGGGACGGATCATCGACTGTCTGCGCCGGGTGGATGCGGATATGTCCGTTGCCCGGCAGGTGCTGCCGGGACTGTATTACCAGATGCCGGAGAGCACCGGGCGCACGCCGGTACTGGAGGAGACAGAGGAGGGATTCCTGGAAAAGCTGGCCTGCGCGGACCAGGAGCACAAGGCGGACGCGTTCTTGCTGGATCACTACTTCGGCCTTTCTCCCATGATGGCGCGGGAACTGGTGTTCTCTGCCTCGGGAGAGACGGACAGCCGCTTGTTTTCCATGGACGAGTCCCAGCGGCAGCGCCTGTGGGAGGCATTTGCCGGCTATGTAACGGCAATAAAGGAAAATCACTTCACGCCATACTGCCTGCTCCAGAACGGACGTCCCATGGAGATCGCCGCTGTGCCGGTGCGCCAGTACGGCAGCGCCGTGACGCTGGAGCGGTATGAGAGCTTCAGCGCCCTGATGGACGCCTTTTATGAGACCCGGGAGCGGATGGAGCGGACCCGGCAGCGGGGCGCGGAGCTGATCCGTGCGGCCACCACGGCCCGGGACCGGCTGCGCCGGAAGCTGGCCGTGCAGGAAAAGGACTATGAGGCCACCCAGCAGCGCCAGCAGCTGCGGATCTGCGGGGACCTGATCACGGCAAATCTCTACCGCATGGAGCGGGGGCAGACCCGTCTGGAATGTGAGAACTACTATGATCCGGAGGGCGGCTCTATCACCATTTCCCTGGACCCGCTGCTGACGCCCCAGCAGAACGCGGCAAAGTATTATAAAAAATACACCAAGGCAAAGACGGCGGAGCGGTATCTCACGGAGCAGATGGCCATTGCCCGCCGGGACCTGGAGTATCTGGAAAGCGTTCTGGAGGAGATCGCGGAAGCGGAGACGGAGCAGGATTTCCTGGACATCCGGGATGAGCTGCGTCAGGCAGGCTTCCTGCGCAGTCAGGGAAAAGGCAAAAAGGAAATGAAGCGTCAGGCAAAGCCCCGGGAGTTCCGTACCAGCTCCGGATTCCGGGTACTGGTGGGGCGGAACAACCGGCAAAATGACAAGCTGACGCTGAAAGATGCCGACCATCGGGACATCTGGCTGCATACCCAGAAAATCCATGGCTCCCACGTGATCCTCTGCACCGGCGGCGCGGAAGTGGACGAGGACACGATTCTGGAGGCGGCCAAGCTGGCAGCTTTCTATTCTCAGGCCCGTGAGAGCGGCAATGTGCCGGTGGATTATACGCCGGTGCGCTTTGTGAAAAAGCCCTCCGGCGGACGGCCGGGCATGGTGATCTACTCCACCTGCCATACCGTCTATGTGACGCCGGACGCGGCGCTGGTGAAACAATTGCAGATACGCTGAGCATCATCCAGGAGAGGCCATCGGTTACCGGTGGCCTCTTTTAACGCATATTTAATAAATTTCGGTGATTCATTTGTGAAAATCGTCCATTGAAAACCTGATGAAAAGCGGTACAATAAATACTCCGTGAGAAACAAACGTTTGCGAGTCATGGAATATCTGGAAAGAGGGAAGGGGATTACCCGTGTCGTATCATTTTTTGCTGGACTTGGCACTGATCCTGCTGAGCACAAAGGTCCTGGGGATCATCACCAAGAAATTTCAGATGCCCCAGGTGGTGGGGTCGCTGCTGGCGGGTTTGCTGCTGGGCCCTTCCATGCTGAATGTACTGCAGGAAACCGAGTTTTTGGACCAGATCTCTGAGCTGGGCGTGATCGTCATCCTGTTTACCGCCGGTGTGGGCACCAGCATCCAGGATCTGAAGGAATCCGGAAAAGCCGGATTCTGGGTGGCGTTGCTGGGTGTCCTGGCGCCCCTGCTGATGGGCGCCGGCCTGGCCATGGGTGCTGAGCGCTGGGGGCTGATCTCCGCCGGCGGATGGCTGGAGGCGGTGTTTGTGGGCACGATCCTCACGGCCACCTCGGTGAGCATTACGGTGGAGACCCTGCGGGAGCTGGGAAAGCTCAATACCCGCGTGGGCAATACAATCCTGGCTGCGGCACTGATCGACGATGTGCTGGGCCTGGTGGCGCTGACCATCGTCAGCGGCCTGGGCGGAGCATCCGCCAGCATGGCGCTGGTGCTGGGAAAGATCGTGGCGTTTTTCGTGTTTGCAGCTGTGGCAGGCTGGCTTGCGGCGAAGGCTTTTTGCTGGATGATGGCCCGGGCGGACGGGCGAAATCGCCGTCGGTTCACAGTGCTGGCCTTTGTGCTGTGCCTTGTGATGGCCTACTGTGCCGAGGCGTTTTTCGGCGTGGCAGACATCATCGGCGCCTATGTGGCCGGCCTTGCCATTTCCTGCACACCCAAGGCCACCTACATCCAGTCCAAGTTCGAGCCGCTGAGCTATCTGCTGGTCACGCCGGTGTTTTTTGCCAGCGTGGGCATCAGCGCGGATGTGCGGGGCATCGACGGCTCCGTGATGGTATTCACGCTGCTGCTGGTGCTGCTGGCGGTCATATCCAAGGTGGTGGGCTGCGGCCTGGGTGCCAAGCTGTGCGGCTTTACCAATAAAGAGAGCCTGCAGGTGGGCCTTGGCATGACCTGCCGCGGTGAGGTGGCGCTGATCGTGGCCAACCGGGGCCTGGAAATGGGCGTCATCAGCCAGACCATGATGACGCCGGTCATCATCACGGTGGTGGCCTGTTCCATCCTGACGCCGGTGCTACTGAAGCTGGCCTATCGCGGCGAAGGTGCCGGCCGGCTGGAGGAGAGCGGTCTGACGGACCGTGTGGTCAAGCCGGACCAGCTGGATATCCTCTCGGACGAGTTGCTGCAAAAGGATCAGGAGCTGATGAAGCGGCCGTAAGGCAAAAGAAAAAGGACGCTGTATGCGTCCTTTTTCCCTTTGGCTCAGGCTGTGTGGGGGGCGTGCCCCGTGGTCTCCTCGCCGTTTCGGAAGAGCAGTGTGATGCACCAGATTCCGGCCAGACCCACCAGTGCGTAGATCACGCGGGCCAGCACGGCCATCTGTCCGCCGCAGAAAAAGGCCACCGTGTCGAAGCCGAACAGGCCGATGCCGCCCCAGTTGAGGGCACCGATAATGGCCAGGATCAGCGCCAGTTTATCCAACAGCATTTTCTTAACCTCCAGTCTGCCCCATGGCAGGAATTTAAGCCTAGGATGACCCATGGCGCAAAAAATATACATGCCGATTGCGCGGCGGCGGTTTGTAGCGTATAATGAAAAAATCTTGATCGTAATGAAAAAGGAGGACTGGGGATGAACATTGTTTGCCTGGATATGGAGGGCGTCCTGGTGCCGGAGATCTGGATCGCCTTTGCAGAGGCCAGCGGGATCCCGGAGCTCAAGCGGACTACTCGGGACGAGCCGGACTATGACAAGCTCATGCGCTGGCGCCTGGGTGTTTTGAAGGACCACGGTCTTGGATTGAAGCAGATCCAGCAGACCATTGCCGCCATTGACCCGCTGCCCGGTGCCAAGGCATTTTTGGATGCGCTGCGCCGGAGAACGCAGGTGGTCATCCTCAGCGATACCTTTGAGGAGTTTGCCATGCCGCTGATGGAAAAGCTGGGCTGGCCCACCATTTTCTGCAACAGTCTGGTGGTGGCGCCGGACGGGGAAATCACAGACTTCAAAATGCGCTGTGCCCAGTCCAAGCTCACCACGGTAAAGGCGCTGCAGTCCATGGGCTATGATACCATTGCCAGCGGTGACAGCTATAATGATCTGGCTATGATCCAGGCCAGCAAGGCAGGATTCCTGTTCCGCAGCACAGGCGCCATCAAGGCGCAGTATCCTCAGATCCCCGCCTATGAGGAGTATGACGGACTGCTTGACGCGATTTTCAAGGCGCTGTAAAGAATTATGGGAGCGTTTGAATTGCAAAAAGACAGCTTATTTGACGCCGTGGGCTTTTACCCGGCGGATATCCTGCTGCCCCGTGGGGCAGATATGAACAAGTGGGCGGTGATCGCCTGCGACCAGTTTACCTCCCAGCCGGAGTATTGGCAGGCAGTGGAGGAGGAAGTAGGCGATGCCCCCTCCACCCTGCGATTGATCCTGCCGGAGGCCCGCCTGGGCCAGGAGGGGGAAGCGGACGAGATCGCTGCCATCCACAATGCTATGACATCTTATCTGGAGAGCGGCCTGTTCCGCACGCTGCCCCGGTCCATGGTCTATGTGCGCCGTACCCAGACCGATGGCCAGGTGCGGCAGGGCCTGGTGGGTATGGTGGATCTGGAGCGGTACGATTTCACACCCGGCTCCGGCGCGCTGATCCGGGCCACAGAGGGCACCGTGCTCTCCCGCATCCCGCCCCGCATGGCGGTGCGCCGGGGCGCACCGTTGGAGCTTCCCCACGTGATGCTGCTCATCGACGATCCGGGACATACCGTGATCGAGCCTCTGGCGGCGGGGGAGGGGATGGAACCCCTTTATGATTTCGACCTGCTCCAGGACGGCGGCCATTTACACGGCAGTCGATTGACGGAGGCCCAGATGGAGCAGGCTGCCCGGGCTCTGGCCCGTCTTGCCGGCGGGGAGGAGCATCCCATGCTGTTTGCGGTGGGAGACGGCAATCACTCCCTGGCTGCGGCCAAGGCCTGCTATGAAGAGCGGAAAGCGTCTGCGCCAGAGGGGGCGGTGTTGCCGGAGCGGTTTGCGCTGGTGGAGGTGGTGAACTGCCACGACATGGCGCTGACCTTTGAACCCATCCACCGCTGCCTGTTCGGCGTGGAGCCGGAGGAGGTGCTCTCTGCGCTGCTGGCTTATTATCCCGGCGCCCATCGAGGCGAGGGAGAGGGGCACACGGTCTCCTTTACCTGGTCAGGCGGCAGCGGGACCATCACGGTTCCCGACCCCCGTGCTCACTTGGCGGTGGGGACGCTTCAGACGTTCCTGGATGACTATCTTGCTTCCCATGGGGGCAGACTGGATTATATCCACGGGGAGGAGGCGGCCCGGAGCCTGGGCCGCCGGAGCGGAAATCTGGCCTTTTGCCTGCCTGCCATGGAAAAGTCTCAGCTGTTCCCCACGGTCATGGCGGACGGCGTGCTGCCCAGAAAGGCGTTTTCCATGGGAGAAGCCCGGGACAAGCGGTATTATGTGGAGGCACGGCGCCTGCACTGAAAAAGAGCGGATCGCAATGTCGATCCGCTCTTTCCTTTTGCAGCAGGGCATGGTATAATCATACTAAAGAAGAGGCGCGCTTTGCTGAATGATTTGGCGATTATGCCAAAGCGGGAGAGAGGAGGCTCCTATGGTACGGCTGCTGCAGGAGGCGTTCTATCTGGGCGGGAGCGTGGCGCTGGTATGGCTGGTGCTGCTGCCCGCGGTGGTTTTGCTGGCGGTATGTGCGGTGTACATTTTGGCGGAGACGTTTCATGACATCTGGAAACGCCGGGGCTGGTCCTGACCCCGGCGGAAACGGGGCCTTGGAGAAATCCGGGGCCCCACTTTTCTGCGTGGGCCAGCTGTGGTATAATAACCGAAGCGGCTATGATCTCCTGATTTCAGCCGTTTTTTGTGCCCTTTGCGGGGCAGCATGATAAGCCGGGCTGACCCGGAGAGAGGATGGATCGTATGGTTTGGGAGCGGGAGGCACCGGCAAAGATCAATTTGACACTGGATATTCTGGGACGTCGGCCGGACGGGTATCACGAAATGCTTATGGTGATGCAGACGGTGTCCCTGTGCGATACAGTGCAGGTAGAGGAGACAGAAGAGGGGTTCCGGCTGGAGAGCGGCCTGGGTCTTCCTGCGGGGAAGAAGACATTGGAGCAGCAGGCGGCGGAGGCCTTTTTCCAGGCGGCGGGGCTGCCGGTGCCGGGACTTTGCGTCCGCCTCATCAAGCGCACGCCTGCCTATGCGGGCATGGGCGGCGGCAGCGCGGATGTGGCGGCGCTGCTGCGGATTCTGCGGGACCACTGGTGCCCGGATATGACCGATGCAAAGCTGGAGGAGATCGGGCTGACGGTAGGCAGCGATGTGCCCTTCTGTCTGCGGGGCGGCACGGCACTGGCAGAGGGCAGGGGAGAGGTGCTGACGGACCTTGCACCGCTGCCGCCGTGCTGGATCGTGGTGTGCAAGCCCGATTTCGGCATTCCCACGCCCACGCTCTTTGCCCGGGTGGACGACGCGCCCATCACCTGCCGGCCCGATACGGCTGGCATGCAGGCCGCGCTGGATGAGGGGGATCTGACCGGTGTGGCGTCCCGGCTTTGCAACGTCTTTGAATCGGCGCTGCCGGCAGAGTACGGCCAGGTATTTGCCATCAAGGAAAAGCTGATGGAGCTGGGCGCCATGAACGCAGCCATGAGCGGCTCCGGCCCCACCGTGTTCGGCTTGTTCCGGGCCGAAGAGACGGCCCGGCAGGCGGCGCTGACCTTGCAGCAGACGTATCGGGAAACGTACTGTGTCTGCCCGGTGGGCAAGCTCCGTTGATTTTTTTGTATCAGAAGGTATAAAAAGGAAAATGGGTGTCCATGCTTTCGGTAAGAGAGGCAACAAAACGAAAGTGAGGGACACAAATGAAAACCATGGCTTCTGCGGCAAAGTCCAAACTGCCGCTGGTATTTTTGGCGCTGCTGTCGGCGCTGCTGCTGACGGGCGTCGTCAGTCTGGGGGCTCAGGCGGGCCTGGCGGACCGGGTGGTGCGGCTGCATGTGCTGGCCAATTCCGATTCTGAGGAGGATCAGGCGCTCAAGCTCCGGGTGCGGGATCAGGTGCTCTCCCAGGCAGAACAGCTTCTCACCGGCACGGCAGACCGGGCGGAGGCGGAGGAAGTGCTGGCCCAGGCGCTGCCGGACCTGAAAGAGACGGCGGCATCCGTCATTGCGGCGGAGGGCTATGACTATGACGTGGAAGTGCGGCTGGAGGAGACGGCCTTTCCCACCAAGGAGTATGACGGCTTTGCTCTTCCTGCGGGAGAGTACCTAGCTCTGCGGGTGCTGATCGGGGAGGCACAGGGCCAGAACTGGTGGTGCGTGGTGTTTCCGCCCCTGTGTGCTGCTGCGGCGGAGGATGTGCCGGAGGCCGCCCAGGCTGCCGGACTCAGCGCGGAGCAGGTGCGGCTGATCACGGAGGAAAACGGCGCCTACAAGCTGAAATTCAAGGCGGTGGAGTTGTGGGAGCAGCTGGGGAGCCTCTGGGAAAAATAAGAGCAAACATAATAAAGAGCCCGTCCCATAAATTGGGACGGGCTCTTTTGCTGCGGGCGCTCAGCCCTCCAGCTTGGCGTTGCACTTAGCCAGGAACTTTTCGTTTTTGATGATGGCGCGGGTGTGGACACCGGAGCCGATGGGGCCCCGCTCGTCCCAGGCGCGGACGGCAAAGTCCACCATCTTGCCGTTTTCGGACACGGCGGTGATCTCAGCCTCGGCCCAGACCTCCATGCCCACGGGGGTGGGAGCGTCGTGGCTCACTTCCAGACGGGTGCCCACGCTGCCCAGGCCCTCCTCCAGGAAGGACTGCAGGCACGTCATTGCAGCGTTTTCCATGAGAGCGCACATAAACGGGGTGCCGAACACCGGCAGAGCGCCGGAGCCAACGGCGGCGGCGGTCAGCTCCTGGGTGACAGGCTGATGCAGCTGGCATTTTGTTCCGATGACGATCATAGGGATTCCTCCAAATTCAGCAGTATAAAAGGAAACGGCGCTTCGAGGAAGCGCCGTTTTCCAAAACAAAATCAGATACCCAGCTCCGTCCAGAGATCGTTGTACAGCGTCAGCGTCTCAGAGGGCAGGTTCTCATACAGAGTGCAGCGGTCCAGCACCTCGCTGGGAGCGGCCATGATCTCGTAGAGGCCCATGTCCAGAGGCTCACCGTAGGTCTCCTCGTAGTAGGCGGGGTAGGACTCCAGCGCCTCGGCGTTGGGAGAGGCGTACCAGATATAGTCCATGTTGGCCAGGTTGGACTCGGTGGAGGCGATGAAGTTGATCCAGGCCTCGGCCTCCTCCTTGTGCTGTGCGTTCTTCAGAACGCACATGGCGTCCACGAACCAGTTGGAGCCTTCCTCAGGCACCACGTAGGCAAGGTCGGGGTTGTTCTCCAGCATGGTCAGGTAGTCGCCGGCGTAGTACATGGCGATGGCAGCGTTGCCGCCCTCCATCTTCTGGAACACCTCGTCCATGACGAAGGCCTGATACACGCCCTTTTCCTTGGCGGAGGCCAGCAGCTCATAGGCCTCGCGGATCTGGGCTTCATCAGTGGTGTTCAGATCGTAGCCCAGGTCCAGCAGCGCGGCGGCCAGGGCGTCGCGGGAGTTGCGGATCATGAGCACATTGCCCGCGTACTTCTCGTCGAACATGGCGTCCCAGCTGGTGATGGGCTCATCCACCATGGTGGTGTTGTAGATGATGCCCAGGGTGCCCCAGGTGTAGGGAACGGTGTACTTGTTTTCGGGATCGAAGCTCAGGTTCTTGTAGCGGTCGTCGATCTTCTCGTAGTTGGGGATGTTGTCATAGTTGAGCTCCGCCAGCATGTCCTCGGCAATGAGCCGGGCGATCATATAGTCAGAGGGGACGATGACGTCGTAGTCGCCGGCGCCGGTCTTCAGTAGGGAATAGAGGGCTTCGTTGCTTTCGGCCGTCTGGTAGTTGACCTTGATGCCGGTTTCTTCCTCAAATTGATAAATCAGATTCTCATCGATGTATTCACCCCAGCTGCACACGTTGACGACCCGCTCTTCTTCGCTGCTGCCGCAGCCGGTCAGGGTCATGGCGGCCACCATCATCATGGCAAGGGCCAAGGCAAGTGTCTTTTTCAATTGATCATTCCTCCAGTATTTCTCCTAAAATCTATCTCAAGGCCGATGGGCCATGGGACCTCAGATGCGCCGCATCTCCCGGCGGCGTTCCTGCCGTGCCTCGCGGATGTTCACGATGGCCAGCAGGATCAGCACGGTCACGAACAGCAGCGTGGAAATGGCGTTGATCTCCGGGCTGACCCGCTTTTTGGTCATGCCGTAAATGGTCATGGCCAGGGTGGAAGCGGAGGAGCCGGCGGTGAAGTAGCTGATGACGAAGTCGTCAATGCTCATGGTGAAAGCCGTGAGAGCACCGGAGACGATACCGGGCTTGATCTCCGGCAGGATGACCTTGAAGAAGGCCTGCATCCAGGTGCAGCCCAGGTCCTGGGCGGCGTCCACCAGGTTCTTGTCCATTTGCCGCAGCTTGGGCCCCACGGACAAAATGACGTAGGGGATGTTGAAGCTGACGTGGGCGATCAGCAGCGTGCCGAAGCCCATGGTCAGCCGGGTAGGCAGACGGATCAGGGACTGGACGCCATTGAACCAGGCGGCAAAGTCGCCCCAGAAGCTGAAGAACGCCACGAAAAACAGGCACAGAGAAACGCCCGTGACGATATCTGCGTTCATCATGGGGATGTTATTGACGGTCATCAGCGGCTCCCGCACCCGGCGGCGCATGGAGTAAAAGCCGATGGCGGCAAACGTACCGGCCACCGTTGCGATGGCCGTAGCCAGCAGGGACACCAGCAGCGTGGTGTAGACGCTTTGCATGATGAGCCGGTCATGGAGCAGCTTTCCATACCACTCCAGGGAAAAGCCCTTCCATACGGTATTGCTGTTGCCGGCGTTGAAAGAGAAGATGATGAGCAGGACGATGGGTGCGTACAAAAAGACGAACACCAGCACCATGAAAAGGCGGTTGAGCGCAGAATTGTTCTTTTTCACAGCATCACCGCCTGTTCCTCGCCCTCACCGAAGCGATTCATCACCCACATGCACACGACCACGATCACCATCATCACGAGAGAGATGGCCGCGCCCAGCTGGGGGTTGTAGGCATTGCCCATGAACTGCTGCTCGATCAGGTCGCCCAGCAGCAGCTCCGTGCCGCCGCCCAGCATCTTGCTGATGGCGAACGTGGACACGGAGGGCACGAACACCATGGTGATGCCGGAGAGCACACCGGGCAGGCTCAGGGGCAGGATCACCCGCCGGAACACCTGGAAGGTGTTGGCGCCCAGGTCCCGCGCCGCCTCGATCAGGGAGTGGTCCAGCTTGATGATGACCGAGTAGATGGGCAGGATCATGAAGGGCAGATAGTTGTAGACCATACCCAGCACCACGGCGCCCTGGGTATTGAGCATCTGGAAGTGGGTGATGGGCGTGTAGGCGGCTGGATCGGCCGCAAAGTGCATGGCAATGGTGTTGTAGAGATCAATGAGCCCGATGTTCTGGAAGAACTGGTTCAAAAGGCCGTTGTTTTCCAGGATGGACATCCAGGAGTAGGTGCGCAGCAGGAAGTTCATCCACATGGGCAGCATGATGAGCACCATGCCCACCCGCTGGAACCGCCGGCCCTCCTTGCTCATGATATAGGAGATGGGGTAGCCGATCAGCAGGCACACCAGCGTAGCGATGAGCGCCAGCTTGAACGAGCGGGCAAACACCACCGCATAGGTGCCCATACGGGTGAAGTTTGCAAAGGTGAAGCCGCCGTCAGCGGTGGAAAAGGCGTAGATGACCACCATGATGATGGGAGCCACCACGAAAAGCGCCATCCAGACCACATAGGGGACGGCGAACCAAGAGAGCTTATTCCGCATCCTCGCTCTCCTCCTCGTCCTCCACTTCCAGTGTGGCGTCGTCTAGCTCGTCGTATTCCTCGGAGAAGGAGGAGTAGTCACCGAACATACCGGAATACTGGCTCTTCTTCATGACGTGGATGCCGTCGGGGTCGATCTTGATGCCGATGCGCTCACCCTCGGGGCAGTGGTCCGTGGTCTGGATCAGCCACTTGAAGCCCCGGAAATCCACGATGATGTCGTACTGCATGCCCTTGAAGGTGACGGAGGTGACCGTGCCGGTCAGCTGGCCCTGCTCCACGGGGACGATGTCGATGTCCTCGGGGCGGATGACCACGTCTACCGGCTCGTTTTCGGCAAAGCCGCCGTCCAGGCAGGGGAACTCCCGGCCGTACATCTTCACGCACTTGTCCCGCACCATAATGCCGTCGATGATGTTGGACTCGCCGATGAAGTCCGCCACGAAGGCGTTTTTGGGCTCGTTGTAGATGTCCTCGGGGGTGCCGATCTGCTGGATGGAGCCCTTGTCCATGACCACGATGGTGTCGGACATGGTGAGGGCTTCTTCCTGATCGTGGGTGACATAGATAAAGGTGATGCCCACCTGCTGCTGGATGCGCTTGAGCTCGATCTGCATATCCTTGCGCAGCTTCAGATCCAGGGCGCCCAGAGGCTCGTCCAGAAGCAGTACCTTGGGACGGTTTACCAGGGCGCGGGCGATGGCCACGCGCTGCTGCTGGCCGCCGGAGAGAGCGTCGGGCTTGCGGTTTTCAAAGCCCTTGAGGCTGATGATCTCCAGCATCTCCATGACTCGCTCGTGGATCTCCTTTTCCGGGATCTTCACCTTTTTCTTCCCGGAGGGATCAGCAGGGTCCGGCCGGCGCTGCATGCGCAGGCCAAAGGCAATGTTTTCAAAGACGTTCAGATGGGGAAACAGGGCATACTTCTGGAATACCGTGTTGATCTGGCGCCGATAGGGCGGAACGTCATTAATCCTCACACCGTCGAACAGCACGTCTCCCGACGTAGGCGTCGCGAAACCACCGATGATCCGCAGCGTGGTGGTCTTACCGCACCCGCTGGGTCCGAGCAATGTGAGGAATTCTTTGTCGTTGATATAAAGATTGATGTTGTTGAGAACCGGCTCATCGTCGTACGCCATGCAAAGATCACGCAGGCGAATCAACTCTTTGGACATATATCCTCCCCCATTTCATCATAAAAAATTGATTAAAATGAAACGCCTCTTTTCTCTGTTGAGGGGGAACCTTTCTCGTCGAAATTCAGCAATTATGAATGATATCGGAAGCGTCCCGAAATGTCAAGAGATTGGGGGAAAATCCCCTGTTAAATATGGGGGAAATATTTCTCCCGGAAGGGGATCTCCGCCACGGTGAACGTCTTGCCCCGCAGATAGCTGAGGATTCCCGCGTCTGTGGGCAGAGGGAAGGAGAGCTTGTAGGAGTAAAGAGCCTGGCGGGTCTCGCCGTAGCGGCGGTTCACATCGCCCCGGCCGTACTTGCCGTCTCCCAGCAGCGGGCAGCCCAGATGGGCCATGGACACGCGGATCTGATGGGTGCGTCCGGTAAGCAGGCGGCACTCCACCAGGGAGAGCGGCCCACGGGTCTCCAGGGTCTTGTAGAGGGTGACGGCGGTCTTGCCGCCGGGAACGGGCCGGGAGTGGAAGTAGACCTGCTTTTTGACCTCATCTTTAAATAGGAAGCCCTCCACCTTGCCGGCGGCAGGATTGGGCCGGCCCACGGTGATGCACAGGTAGGACTTTTCCAGCTCGTGGTCCCGGATCTTTTCATTGAGGATGCGCAGCGTCTCCGCGTTTTTCGCGGCGATGACGATGCCGCCGGTGTTGCGGTCGATCCGGTTGCAAAGGGCGGGGGCAAAGGCATTTTCCCACTTGGGGTTCCATTCCCGTTTCTGGTAAAGGTAGGCCTGGATGTGGTTGATGAGGGTATTGACCTTCTCCGTCTCGTCGGCGTGGACCACCAGACCGGGGCGCTTGTTCACCAGCAGCAGATTCTCATCCTCGTAGACGATGTCCAGCTGGGGGGAGAAGAGGGTGAGGAACATGTTTTCCTCAGAGGGCTTGTCAAAAAACTCATCATTGATATATAATTGAAGAATGTCGCCGGCTGCAAGCCGCGTGTCCCGCTTGGAGCCCTTGCCGTTGACCTTGATCCGCTTGAGCCGGATGTACTTTTGCAGCAGGGCGGGGGGCAGCAGCGGCAGGTTCTTGGCCACAAAGCGGTCCAGCCGCTGGCCGGCGTCATTTTTCCCGATGGTGAATTCCCGCATGATATCCTCCCGTTGGAAAGTTTCACCTTATCATACCCGTTTGCGCCCGGGTTGTAAAGCGATGGGCGAAAGAATTTTCTGGAAAGAGAGCGAATAAAGACCATGAGCCAGCAAAAGCGAGACAAAAAGCAGACCGGCCGGGTAAACTATATCTGGGTGCTGGGCGGCGGATACCTTATTTATACTGCCATCCAGCTGTTCAGAAATCTCCCTCAGGCACCTCAGCCGACGGTGAACATCATCGGCGGCACGGTCTTCACCGTGGCAGGTGCGTGGATGCTGTGGCGGGAGTGGAAGGCCTATCGTTATGGCGTGGAGCACATCGATGACCCGGACAGCTGGACCGACGAGACAGAGCTGTCCGAAGAACCGGAGGAAGAAGAGAAAGGGGGACAGCCGTGAACGTGGAGGCGCTGTGCGCTGCGGTGTGGGAGGCGGAGCAATGGATCTCCCGCTTTACCCGCCGGGATTACCCGGATGCGTTCCGGGAGTATATGGAGCGGTTTGGCCCCCTGTACGCGCAGGCAGTCCGGGATACGGACGGGGACGAGGAAAAGCTCCGTGCCCTTTCCGTCGCATTGGTGGATGCCCTGGAGGCCGGGTGGAAGCGGCAGCGCTTCTGGAACCGCAAGGCTGCCAAGATCAATGAAAAGCAGGTGCTGGTGGATTACCTTTCCCCCATGCTGCTGGAGCTGCCGGACCCCATGTGCGGCCGTCTTGCAGGTATGCTGCGGCAGGAGTGGGCGGACCGCTGGCCGGCGGACACCTACCACATCACCACCTACGAGGTGATCCGCAGCGGGTTCCGCTTCGCCATCATGGGCATCGACCTGGAACGCAAGCACCTGGACCCTGAAAAAGACAAGCGGTAAAAAGAAATCCGGAAGAAATTGAAAAAACTGTTTGACAACGGGTAGTCCATCTATTATAATACTACTCGTGTCATTGCGAGGTAGCTTATGCTTTTAGATGTAAAACCGATTTTGCGTGATCCCAGTACACGCCTGCCGTTCCGCTTTTCCATGGATCTTTCTGATCTGGAATTTTCCGGCCGGTATCCCGTCAGCCGTGAGGTGACGGTAGAGGGCGAGGCGTACAGCAGCGCCGATGTGCTGCATCTGGACCTGACGGCCCGCACGACGCTGGATGCGGTGTGCGACCGCTGCGGCAAGGCATTTTCCCAGGACAAGGAAGTGCCGTACAGCTGTATGCTGGCCCAGGAGCTTCAGGACGAGGACAACGACGAGATCGTGTTGCTGGAGCAGGACAAAGTGGATGTGGGCGAGCTGGCCCGCACCGCGTTCATTCTCGGAATGGACACCAAAACTCTGTGTTCGGAAGATTGTAAAGGACTGTGCCCCAGGTGTGGTGCTGATCTGAACCTCGGCCCCTGTTCCTGTAAAAAGGAGCAAGACCCGCGGCTGGCAGTCCTGGCCAAGCTTTTGGAGAACAAATAAAGGATAAAATAAGGACGGGCTTGACCTCCCGCGCCTTTGAAAGATCAAGGAGGTGTCATAATGGCAGTACCTAAGGGAAAAGTATCCAAAGCAAGACGCGACAAGCGGCGCAGCTCTCACTGGAAGCTGGATATGCCCGGTCTCGTTGCATGCCCCAAATGCGGTGCGCTGCACCTGCCTCACAGAATGTGCCAGGAGTGCGGTACTTACAATGGCCGTGAGGTCAAGGTTGTGAAGTCCGTCGTCGCGAAATAAGGCACGATTGCATGCTTGCTTTAGGAGGGAAGAGAAAGCTCTTCCCTCCTTGCTTTTTGTCTTGCTATCCCGCCTGTGGGCGGGTATAATAAAGTTGGTTTTTTATGAGAACAAAGGAAAGGAAGTGAGCGCTGATGAAACCTGTGGTTGCCATTGTGGGGCGTCCCAATGTGGGCAAGTCCATGCTGTTCAACAAGCTGATCGGCAAGCGGCTTTCCATCGTGGAGGATACGCCCGGCGTCACCCGGGACCGCATCTATGGGGAGACGGACTGGAACGGCCGGAAGTTCACCCTCATCGACACCGGCGGCATCGAGCCCCGCACCGATAATATGATCCTGGAGTTCATGCGTCAGCAGGCCCAGATCGCCATTGACAACGCAACGGTCATCGTGTTTTTGACGGATATCAAGACGGGCCTCACCGCCTCCGACCAGGAGGTGGCCTCCATGCTGCTGCGCAGCGGCAAGCCCATCGTGCTGGCGGTGAACAAAATGGACTCCACCGGTGCTACCGACCCGGATTTTTACGAGTTCTATAATCTGGGCCTGGGCGACCCCATCGCCGTCTCCGCTGTCCACGGCCACGGCACCGGCGATCTGCTGGACGCCTGCGTGCAGTATTTCCCGCCGGAGGAGGAAGAGGAGGAAGAGGACGACGCCATCAAGGTGGCCGTCATCGGCAAGCCCAACGCGGGCAAGTCCTCTCTGGTGAACAAGATCCTGGGAGAGGAGCGGGTCATCGTCTCCGATGTGGCCGGCACCACCCGGGACGCCATCGACTCCCGGTTTGAAAACGACAAGGGCACCTTCGTGTTCATCGATACGGCCGGCATCCGCCGCAAGTCCAAGGTGGAGGAGGAGATCGAGAAGTACTCCGTCCTCCGTGCCACCATGGCCATCGAGCGCAGCGATGTGTGCCTCATTATGATCGATGCCACCGAGGGCGTCACCGAGCAGGACACCAAGGTGGCGGGGCTTGCCCATGAGGCGGGCAAGGCCAGCATCATCGTCATCAACAAGTGGGACCTGGTGGAAAAAGACGGTAAGACCATGGACAAGATGCGGGAAAAGGTGCGCCAGGACCTGGCGTTCATGCCCTATGCGCCCATCCTGTTCATCTCCGCCAAGACCGGCCAGCGGGTGGACCGGCTGTTTGAGCTCATCGACTATGTGTCCAACCAGGCTTCTACCCGCATCACCACCGGCATGCTCAACAACGTCCTGGCAGATGCGCAGACCCGCGTGCAGCCGCCTTCCGACAAGGGCCGCCGGCTGAAGATCTACTATATGACCCAGGTGGGCATCCGCCCGCCCCACTTTGTCATTTTCTGCAATGACGCGCGTTTGTTCCATTTCTCTTACCAGCGGTATATCGAAAACTGTATCCGCAATACCTTCGGTTTGGAGGGCACGCCCATCATTCTGTCCATCCGGCAGAAGGGCGACAAGGAGGAGTGATGTTTATGAGCGGCGGAGTGGCCGATGCCGTGATCTATGCGGTTCCGTCCGGGGCTGAGCTGGCGCTGCTGCTGGCCGTGGTGGCGGTCGGCGCGTATTTTCTGGGCTGCTTCAATGGTGCGGTCATCGTCTCCAAGTATATTCTTCGGGATGATGTCCGCAACCACGGCAGCGGAAACGCAGGACTCACCAATTTCTACCGCACGTTTGGCGGTCCGCTGACGTTTGGGGTCATCATGTGTGATGTGCTGAAGGCGGTCATTGCCGTATTGCTGGGCCAATGGCTGTTCGGGGGGCTGATTTTCGGCAAATACTGGGCGGCGCTGTGGTGCCTGCTGGGCCACATGTTCCCGTGCATGTTCCACTTCAAGGGCGGCAAGGGCATCCTCTCCGGCGGCACCATCGCCCTGATGCTGGACTGGCGCATTGCCCTGGTGGTATGGGGCGGCTTTTTGATCCTGGCCATCCTGACCCGTTATGTGTCTTTGGGCTCTGTATGGGCTGGAGCCAGTTTCCCCTTTATCTCCTGGTATTGCTATCCCGACCCGGTGATCGTGGTGCTGGCCTTTATCACCGGCGGTCTGGTGGTCTGGCAGCACCGGGGCAACATCCAGCGGCTCATTCACGGCAACGAAAGTAAGTTCAGCTTCCATCGCAAAAAGGAGGGGTCCTCATGAAAGCGGTAGTCGTCGGCAGCGGCGGCTGGGGCACGGCGCTCAGTCAGGTGCTGTGTGATAACGGCCATGATACCTGGCTCTGGTCCCACAATCCCGGCAAGGCCGCGGAAATGGAACAGACCCGGGAAAATCCCCTGCTCAAGGGCGTGAAACTGCCGGATGCCCTGCATATCACCGGCGATCTTGACTGCCTGCAGGGGGCGGATCTGGTGGTGTGCGCTGCGCCGTCCTTTGCGGTGCGTGAGACCGGGCGGAAAATCGCCCCTTACCTGACGGAAAAAACGGTGCTGGTGAGCGTATCCAAGGGCATCGAACGGGATACCAACCTGCGCATGAGTCAGGTCCTGCAGGAAGAAACGAAAAATATCTGTAAAGTGGTAGCACTTTCTGGCCCTTCCCATGCAGAGGAAGTGGGCATTCGCCTGCCTACCGGCTGCGTCTCCGCCTGCCCGGACCGGGCGGCGGCCCGATTCGTGCAGGATGCGTTCATGAACGACTATTTCCGCATCTACACCAGCTATGATATCATAGGGGTGGAGCTGTCCGGCGCCATGAAAAACGTGGTGGCCCTCAGCTGCGGCATCTGCGCGGGACTGGGGTTCCAGGACAATACCAAGGCGCTGCTCATGACCCGGGCCATGGCGGAACTGACCCGCCTGGGCGAGCAGCTGGGCGGTACCCGCCGCACCTTCGGCGGACTTGCCGGCATGGGCGATCTGATCGTCACCTGTACCTCCATGCACTCCCGGAACAACCGGGCAGGTATCCTCATCGGTCAGGGCAAAACCGTAGAGGAGGCCATGAAAGAGGTAGGCGCCGTGGTGGAGGGCTACTATGCCGCCGAGAGCATCTGCCAGCTGGCTGAAAAAGAGGGGGTAGAGCTGCCCATCTGCAATTGTGCCTATGAGGTCCTGTACCAAGGCAAGGACGCCCGCTCGGTGGTCAGTGAGCTGATGGGCCGGGCAAAAAAGGACGAGCTGTTGGAGCGCACCTGGATGTAAAGCATAATAAAAAATCGGAGCTGCAGAAAGCAGCTCCGATTTTTTGCTATTTTTGGTTAAAAGAAAATCCCGGACAAAAGTCCGGGATTTTGTTTGTCCAAGTTAGACCGCTCTGGTGACCTTACCGGAACGCATACACCGGGTACAAACATACACATGGCGGGGGGAACCGTTGACGATCGCCTTCACACGCTTCACATTGGGCTTCCAGGGACGATTGGAACGCCGGTGAGAGTGAGAGACCTGAATGCCAAAGGTAACGCCCTTATCGCAGAACTCGCACTTAGCCATCCGTTGCACCTCCTTGCTGTTGCGTACTTCCGTGCCGCTTTTCACAAGCACAGCTGATATCATAACAGAAAGAGAGAGAAAATGCAAGAAGAAATTTCAAAAAAATACAAGGAATTTTCAAGAGCCTTCCAGAGGGGCGGAGTAGGGGGAAAGTGTTGCGAAAACAGGGGATTTCATATATAATAAAAAGCAGTTTCCCAACGGATATTTTTTAACCTCCCAGCCGGGCGTTCGCGTTGTCCCGGATGGGGGTGAGGGCGCCTTTGCGCCGGAAAGGTGAAGATGCGCGATGTATGAAAAGGGCCTGAAGGTCACAGATTTTGTCTCATTTTTCGGTCTGGAAGTACTCAACCGGGGCAGCGACTATGAAACGGCGCTGCTGACCATCACGGATGTGAACCGCCCTGGACTGCAGTTCCATGACTTTTATGATTATTTTGACCCCCGCCGCCTGCAGGTGATCGGCAAGGCGGAGGTGACATACCTCAAAAGCCTGTCGGATGAGCAGCGGCGCAAGTGCTTTGACGACCTGTTCCTTTACGATATCCCCGCGCTGGTGATCTCCCGGGGACTGGATTGCTTCCCGGAGTGTCTGGAGAGCGCCGAGCAGCACGAAAAGACCATTTTGCGCACGGAGGAGACCACGGTGGACTTCACCAGCCACGCCATCGAGTATCTCAACCGGGCGCTGGCTCCCTGCGTCACCAGGCACGGCGTTCTGCTGGACATTTACGGCGAGGGCGTCATGATCACCGGCGACTCCGGCGTGGGCAAGAGTGAGACCGCCATCGAGCTCATCATGCGCGGCCACCGCCTGGTGGCGGACGACGCCGTGGAACTGCGGCGCATTTCCAACCAGCTCATCGGCACGGCGCCGGAGGTGATCCGTCACTATATCGAGCTGCGGGGCATCGGCGTCATCGATGTGCGGCAGCTGTTCGGTATGCGGACGGTGAAAACGGAGTCCCAGCTGGACCTCATCGTCCATCTGGAGCCGTGGGATCAGACCAAGTTTTATGACCGGCTGGGTATTGAAGATCATTTTACGGAGATCATGGATGTGAAGGTGCCCATCGTCACCATTCCCGTCCGGCCCGGACGGAACCTGGCCAGCATCGTGGAGGTGGCGGCGCTCAATAACCGTCACCGCCGCTATGGCTATAACGCGGCCCAGGAGCTTGCCCGCCGGGTGGACCAGCGGGCGGATGCCGGAAGCCGCGGTCAGGGCTGAGAGGAGGAATCGTCATGGCATATATTGGAATCGATGTAGGCGGCACCAACCTCAAGGCAGGACTGGTGGATGAAAACGGAACGATCCTGGCGGTGGAGCGGGTGCCTCTGGATTTCCAGGGAGCGGAATCGTTTGCCGCCACCCTTGCAGATCTTGCCCGCAAGGTGATGGGGCAGGCGCAGGCGGACTATGTGGGCGTGGGCCTGCCCGGCGCTGTGGACGGCGGACACGTGCGCTTTACCACCAACATCCCCATGCAGGATGTGCCCCTGGAAACGCTGTTCCGCCGTCATCTGGATCTTCCGCTGTTGCTGGGCAACGACGCGGACTGCGCGGCAGTGGGAGAGTACTTCGGCGGCGCGGGACGAGGGACCCAGGACTTTGCGGTGGTCACGCTGGGCACCGGCGTGGGCACGGGACTCATTTTGAATGGAAAGCTGCGCTGCGGAGACGCCTCCAGTGAGGGCGGCCACCTGACGGTGGTGCACGGCGGCGAGCTGTGCAATTGCGGCCGCCGTGGATGCTGGGAGCGCTATGCCTCTGCCACGGCCCTCATCCAGCAGACGAAGGCTGCTATGGACACTCACCCGGAGAGCCTGCTGCATACCCTGGCGGCCCAGCAGGGCGGCGTGGAGGGCCGCACGGCGTTTGACGCTGCCCAGGCGGGAGACGAGACTGCTTTGGAGGTTTGCCGGATGTACGTGGAGTACCTGGCAGACGGCGTGGTGAGCCTGGTGAACCTGCTGCGGCCGGAGGCGGTGGCCATCGGCGGCGGCGTCGCTGCCGCGCCGGAGGCGCTGCTGCTGGAGCCTCTGCGCCGGATCGTGGAGACGGAGAGCTTTGCCTGCCATGGAGGCCGCAGCACCCGGATCTTGCGGGCGGAGCGGGGCAACGACGCAGGCATCATCGGCGCGGCCTTCCTGGGACGCGTACTTTGAATGGACAGGAGCAGCCAATATGGAGTGGTTTGAAGAACTGGATCAATGGACGGCATCCTATCTGCCGGATCTGGAGATGACGGCGGAGGAGCCCATGAGCCGCCATACCTCTTTCCGGATCGGAGGACCTGCCCGGCGCATGGCGTTTCCCAAGCGGCCTGAGCAGGTGGTGCTGCTGGTGGACTTTGCCCGCCAGTGCGGCGCCCGGCCGCTGGTGATCGGCAACGGCACGAATCTGCTTTGCCCGGATCAGGGACTGGACCGTCTTGTGATCGATTTGTCGGCAGGACTGACGGAGCTGGAGAAGGGACAGGAGAGCGGCACTATCCGTGCTGCCTGCGGCGTTCCTCTAGCCCGTCTTGCGTCCTTTGCCTGCGACCTGGGGCTGACGGGGCTGGAATTTGCCCATGGCATCCCGGGGACGCTGGGCGGTGCCTTGGCCATGAACGCCGGCGCTTACGGCGGAGAGATGTGCCAGGTGGTGGAGCGCGTGCATGTGCTCTTCCCGGACGAGGGGATCCGCCTGCTCACCGGGGAGGAGATGAACTTCCGCTATCGCGGCAGTCTCCTCACGGACCGGCCTGACGCAGTGGCTCTGGATGCCGTGGTGCGCCTGGCACCCGGGGATAAAGAATCTATCCGGGCGCAGATGCGGGAGCTGATGGGGCGCCGGAAGGCCAGCCAGCCCCTGGAGTATCCCAGTGTCGGCAGCACCTTCAAGCGGCCTGCGGGCCATTTTGCCGGTACGCTTATCGACCAGTGCGGCTTGAAAGGGCTGATGGTGGGCGGCGCCCAGGTCAGCGAAAAGCACGCGGGCTTCGTCATCAACCGGGGCGGCGCCACCTGCGCCGACGTGCTGGCGCTGATGGAGCAGGTACGCCAGCGGGTGCTGGATGCCACCGGCGTCACGCTGGAGCCGGAAGTGCGGATCGTGGAGTAAGGAGGGCACCGCTTTGGAAATTTTGATCATCTCCGGCCTTTCCGGTGGAGGCAAGAGCAAGACGGCCTCATTCCTGGAGGATATGGGCTTTTATATCGTGGACAACATGCCTGCGGCCATGATCCTGAAATTCGCGGAGTTCTGCGCCGCAGGCTCCAGCCGCTACCAGCGGGTGGCGCTGGTGTACGACGTGCGTACCGCCAGCTCCTTTACGGAGCTTTTTGATGTGCTGGATACCCTCAAGACCATGGATGGCCAGTGCCGGATGCTGTTTTTGGAGGCGTCCCCTGAGACCATCATCAAGCGCTATAAGGAGACCCGCCGCCGCCACCCCCTCAGTGACGGCACGATGTCCCTGGAGGCTGCGGTGGAGAAGGAGCGGGAGCTGCTTGCCCCGGTCCGGGAGCGGGCGGATTTCGTGATCGATACGTCCAAGACCTCCACAGCCCAGCTGCGGATGGAGCTTTTGCGCATCTTTGAGGGGAAAGATGAAAAGGGCGGACTTTCCGTGACCGTTGCGTCCTTTGGCTTCAAGTACGGCCTGCCCCTGGAGGCAGACCTGATTTTTGATGTGCGCTTCATGCCCAACCCCTTCTACATTGACGAGCTGCGTCACCAGACAGGCCTGGACGACGCGGTGCGGGACTATGTATTCAGCTTTCCTCAGACGGGCAGCTTCATGAAGCGCCTGGAGGATCTGCTGGCCCTGACGCTGCCGCTGTACGCCGAGGAGGGCAAGACCGGCCTCTTCATCGGCGTTGGCTGCACCGGCGGCCACCACCGCTCTGTGGCGGTGGCCCACGCCCTGACGGAGTTTATCCGCACCCAGGGCTATTCTGTGCAGGAGACCCACCGGGACATGAGCCGTGAGAGCTGAGGAAGGAGACGTTATGGAGCGAAACCGCATCTCATACCGGATGCCGAAAGAGCATGGCCCCCGGGTGGTGGTCATCGGCGGCGGACACGGCCTATCCACCATGCTGCGGGGATTGAAGCACTATACGGAAAACCTCTCCGCCGTGGTGACGGTGGCCGATGACGGCGGCGGGTCCGGCATGCTGCGCCAGGACCTGGGCATGCCCCCGCCGGGAGATATCCGCAACTGCATGGAGGCGCTGGCCAACACAGAGCCGCTTATGAGCGAGCTGCTGCACTACCGCTTCACGGAGGGAACACTGGCAGGACAGAGCTTCGGAAACCTGTTTCTGGCCGCCATGAACGGCATCTCTCCGTCCTTTGATGTGGCGGTGAGCCGCATGAGTGAGGTACTGGCACTCACGGGACGGGTGCTGCCGGTGACTACGGCGGACGTCCAGCTGCAGGCAGAGTTTGAAAACGGCGCCACGGTGGTGGGAGAGTCCAAGATCTTCTACTGCAAAAAGCGGGAGGACTGCCGGATCCGTCAGGTGAGGCTCCTGCCGGAGCATCCCAAGGCGCTGCCGGACGCGGTCAGTGCCATCCGGGAGGCAGATATGGTGGTGCTGGGGCCCGGCAGCCTTTATACCAGCGTCATCCCCAACCTGCTGGTGGACGGCATCGTGGACGCCATCCGGGACTGCAATGGCCTGAAGGTCTACGTCTGCAACGTCATGACCCAGGAGGGGGAGACGGAGGGGTATACGGTCTCGGACCATATCCGCGCCATTTTCGAGCATTCCTCCCAGGGCCTTTTCCATCTGTGCCTGACCAATTCCTCCCCCATCCCCAAGGGCGTGGCCGCCCGGTATGCCGAGGAGGGCGCCGAGCTGCTGCACTGCGACAAGGAGGCGTGCGAGGCGCTGGGCGTGGAGATCGTGAACCGCCCGGTGGCCACAGTGAAAAACGGCTATGTGCGCCACCACCCCGGTCATCTGGCCCGGGAGCTCATTTTGCTGCACGCTGAGCGCAGCGTCCGCATCGCCGGAGAGGGAAGAGCCTTCCGGGATGATATCTATCGCATGGAATGAACGTCCGGCGCGTGCGCCGGGTGATACATCAGAGAGGAAACCGCCATGTCCTTTTCCTATGACACCAAAAACGAGCTGTGCCGGCTTCCGGTGCAGCGTCTGTGCTGCGCCCGGGCGGAGGCCTACGGCATTTTGCTCTACTGCAGCACGTTCCACCCGGGCGAGGTGCGGGTGGTGACGGAAAACCCCAATTTTGCTGCCCGCCTGCCCCGCCTGTTCCACCGGGCGTTCGGACTGCGGTTCGACCGCCAGCCGGAGCCGGAGCAACAGGAGGGCAAGCGGGTGTTCCAGCTGACGGACGGAAAAAAGCTGGACCACATCATCAACCTCCTGGGCTATGACCCCAGACAAAACCCTGTCCTGCATATCAACTTCGGCATGCTGGAGGAGGAGTGCTGCCGGTCTGCTTTTCTGCGGGGCGTATTTTTTGCCGGCGGCAGCATCACGGACCCGGCCAAGCGATACCATCTGGAGCTGACCACCTCTCATATGCAGGTGAGCCGGGAGCTGGACGTGCTGCTGCGGGAGTGCGGCTATCCCCCCAAGAGCGTCAGCCGCAACGGCAGTTTTGTGACCTATTTCAAGCAAAGCCATCAGATCGAGGACTTCCTGACGCTCATCGGCGCGCCGGTGGCGGCCATGAACGTCATGACGGCCAAAATGGAAAAAGACCTCCGCAACAGCGTCAACCGCCGTCTCAACTGCGACAGCGCCAATCTGGACAAGGCGGTGGGGGCGGCCCAGGAGCAGCTGGAGGCCATCCGCAAGCTGGAGGCGGCGGGGCTTTTGGAAAAGCAGCCGGAAAAGCTCCGGCAGACGGCGAGCCTCCGGGCCGCCAACCCGGAGCTGACACTTTCGGAGCTTGCGGAGGAGTTTGATCCCCCTGTAACAAAATCCTGCCTGAACCACCGGCTGCGCAAGCTGGTGGAGCTGGCAAAAAACCTATAATCTGCGTACAAAAAGGAGCAAAAAAACAATGGATCGTTGTGCAAAAGCATTGGAACTGCATCATCAGGGATATAACTGTGCCCAGTCTGTGGCTGGCGCTTTCACGGATCTGCTGGGACTTCCCGAGGAGTCTGTGATGGCCATGGCCGGCGGCTTCGGCGGCGGCGTGGGCGGCAGCCACGAAGAGCTCTGCGGCGCCGTCAGCGGCGGCGTCATGGTGCTGAGCATGCTGCATCCCCATACGGACGGCGCCGACCGGGCCGGCAAGATGCGGACCTATGGGATCACCAAGGAGTTCCGCCGCCGCTATGAAGAGGTGTTCGGCCTGACCCGCTGCGGCGAGCTGCTGCGTGCCCGTCCCGGCGTCACGGAAAAGAATCCTGCATCGGCCCGCCTGGGCGTTACTGCTCACTGTGACAACATGGTGGTCACCTCCGTGGAGATCGTGGAGCAGATGCTGGAAGAGGAGAAAGCGGAGCAGTAATCAAGCCGCAAAAGCGGCAAAGGAGAGATGCGACGTGAAAAAGCTGGATTCCCTGACACTGCACCAGGTCATGCGGCTTTCCAACGTGCTCTTGCTCGCTGGCGTTGCCCTGCTGCTGTTGAGTGGGGCTGTGGCTGAGGGGGAGACTGCCGTGGCCTTGATCGTTATCCTGTGCATCCTGGCGATCATACTGGTGATCGCCGGGCTGGTGCTGGCCTATGGATACCTGCGCTGTCCCCACTGTGGCGCATCCCTGTGTCTGGGCGGCCGCATACCCACCAGATTGCCTCGCTACTGTCCCCAATGCGGCAAGCCGCTGGATGAGACTGACCGATGATACCATCCCACTGGAAAGGAAACGACTATGCCCTTCGTCCATTTACATGTCCATACGGAATATAGCCTTCTGGACGGCGCCTGCCGCATCCGGGACCTGCCGGGGATCGTCAAGTCCATGGGGCAGGACGCCTGCGCCATCACAGACCACGGCGTCATGTACGGCGCCATCGACTTTTACCGTGCCTGCAAGGCGGAGGGCGTCAAGCCCGTCATCGGCTGCGAGGTCTATGTGACGCCCCAGGGCCGCTCCCGATTCGACAAGATCCATGAGTTCGACGCCGAGAGCCGCCACCTGGTGCTGCTGTGTGAAAACGAGGAGGGCTACCGGAACCTTTCCTACCTGGTGTCCGCCGGCTGGACGGAGGGCTTTTACATCAAGCCCCGTATCGATCTGGAGCTGCTGCGCCGCCACAGCAAAGGGCTTATCGCCCTGACGGCGTGCCTGGCAGGCGAGATTCCCCGCAGGCTGCGCAACGGCGAATATGAAAACGCCAAGGCCTATGCCCTGGAGCTTGCGGACATCTTCGGACCGGAGCATCTGTATCTGGAGCTCCAGGACCACGGTATCGCCGACCAGCAGGAGGTGAACCGGGGCATCCTGCGCATCCACCAGGAGACGGGACTGCCCATGGTGTGCACCAACGACGCCCACTACCTGCGTAAAGAAGATGCGGAGGCCCACGACGTACTGCTGTGCATCCAGACCGGCAAGCTCTTGGAGGACGAGAACCGCATGCGCTATGAGCCCCGGAACTTCTACCTGCGCAGCGGGGAGGAGATGGAAGCGCTCTTTGCCGGGTACGAGGGGGCAGTGGCCAACACCGCCAAGGTGGCGGACATGTGCAATCTGGAATTCACCTTCGGCAAGTACCACCTGCCGGAATTCCAGCTGCCGCCGGGCTACGACAGTTTCTCCTACCTGAAAAAGCTCTGCGACGAGGGCTACGAGCGCCGCTACGGCGCGGACGAGCGCTACCGGGAGCAGCTTCGGTACGAGCAGAACATGATCGAGAAGATGGGCTTTACGGACTATTTCCTCATCGTCTCCGACTTTGTCCGCTATGCCAAGGAATCTGGCATTCCCGTGGGCCCGGGGCGCGGCAGCGCCGCCGGCAGCCTTGTGAGCTACTGCCTGGATATTACGGATATCGACCCGGCCAAGTATAACCTGTACTTCGAGCGATTTTTGAACCCGGAGCGGGTGAGTATGCCGGATATCGACATGGACTTCGGCGATACCCGCCGGGGCGAGGTGGTGGACTATGTCCGCCGCAAGTACGGCGACGACCATGTGGCCCAGATCGTCACCTTCGGCACCATGGCGGCCCGGGGCGTCATCCGGGACGTGGGCCGGGTCATGAACATGCCCTACGCCCAGGTGGACCAGATCGCAAAGCAGGTGCCTGCCGGGCCCGGCGCGCTGCATATCACCCTGGAGGACGCCCTGCGCCTCAGTAAGCCGTTGCGAGAGCTCTATGAGACAGACCCCCAGGTGAAAAAGCTCATCGACACTGCCAAGGCGCTGGAGGGCATGCCCCGGCACGCCTCCACCCACGCTGCCGGCGTGGTCATTACCCGGCGGCCGGTGTATGAGTATGTGCCTCTTTCCAAAAACGACGAGTCCGTGGTGTGCCAGTATGTGATGACCACGCTGGAAGAGCTGGGCCTTCTGAAAATGGACTTTCTGGGCCTGAGAAACCTGACGGTGCTGGATGATGCCGTGAAGATGGTCCAGAAGGAGCGGCCGGACTTCCGCCTGGAGGACATCCCGGAGGACGACCAGGCCGTGTTCGACATGCTGACGGCGGGAAAGACCAGCGGCGTGTTCCAGATGGAGTCGGCGGGCATGACCGGCGTGTGCGTGGGACTCAAGCCCCAGACCATCGAGGACCTGACCGCTATCGTGGCCCTCTACCGTCCCGGCCCCATGGAGTCCATCCCCCGGTTCATTGCCTGTAAGCATAACCCCAAGCTGGTCACCTACAAGCACCCCGCCCTGGAGCCCATCCTCTCCATTACCTACGGCTGCATCGTCTATCAGGAGCAGGTCATGCAGATCTTCCAGCAATTGGCGGGCTACTCCCTGGGACAGGCAGATATGGTGCGCCGGGCCATGAGCAAAAAGAAGGCCAAGGACATCGAACGGGAGCGGGGCGCCTTCATCAACGGTGACAAGGAAAGAAACATTACAGGCTGCGTAGCCAATGGTATTCCGGCGGAAACGGCGGAGGCCATTTACAACGAGATCTACGATTTTGCAAACTACGCATTCAATAAAGCTCATGCTGTCAGTTACGCAGTGGTGGCCTATCAGACGGCGTATTTCAAGTACCATTTCCCACGGGAGTATATGGCGGCGCTGCTCACCAGCGTGCTGGACAACTCCGACAAGGTGGCCGGTTATATCGCTGAGTGCCGGGAGTGCGGCATCGCCCTGCTGCCGCCGGACATCAACCGCTCAAGCGACTGTTTTACGGTGGAAGAGGGCGGCATCCGCTTCGGCCTGGTGGCCATCAAGAACATTGGCCGGGGCTTTATCCAGGCGGTGATGCGCCAGCGGGAGCTGGACGGCCCCTTCAGCTCCCTCTATGATTTCTGCACCCGGATGATGGGCAGTGACATCAACAAGCGGGCAGTGGAGAACCTGATCCGGGCCGGAGCATTCGACTCCACCGGCGCCCGCCGTTCTCAGCTGGTCAAGGTATATGAATCCGTTATGGACTCCGTGGCCTCCCAGCAGCGGCAGAACCTGGAGGGGCAGATGGACTTTTTCTCCATGGGCAGCGACAGCACTTCTCGGACAAGCGCTGCAAAGGAGATCCCCTTGCCGGATATTCCGGAATTTACCGCCCAGGAGCGGATGATGATGGAAAAGGAGACCACGGGTCTCTACCTCTCCGGCCACCCCATGGACCAGTACCGTCAGCAGGTGCGGTCGCTGGGGGTGCCGGCCATCGGCGCGGTGCTGGCGGACTTTGCCCAGGAGGGCGGGCCTACCCGCTTTTCCGACGGCCAGCGTGTGACGCTGTGCGGCGTGGTGACGTCCAGCAAGACCAAGACCACGAAAAATAACTCCCTCATGGCCTATGTGACCGTGGAGGACGACACCGCTGCCATGGAGCTGTTGTGCTTTTCCCGGGTGCTGGATACCTGCGGGGCATACCTCAGCGAGAACCAGGCCGTTGTGGTGAAAGGCAAGCTCTCCGTCCGGGACGAAAAGGCCCCCCAGCTCATGTGCGACAGCGTGGAGCCGCTGGAGCGGCTGGGGGAGGGGGCACCGCCTCCGCCGGAGAAGCCCAAGACGCTCTATCTGAAGTTCCCGTCCCTCCAGGACCCGTCTGTCCGGCATATGAAGCTTGTGTTTGCCATGTTCCCCGGCACAGACCCGGTGAAGATGGTCATGGCGGACACCCGCAAGGTTTACGCCGCCCGGGTGCTGCTGCGCCCTGCGCTGGTGGAAGAGGCAAAGGAGACTCTGGGCGAGGAAAACGTGGTAGTCAAGTGAGCGAAAAACCGACTGAAAAAGAAAAAGCAGCCCCGCGCCAAATCGGCGCGGGGCTGCTTTTTGCGTTCATTCCACGTCCTCTTCCTCCGGCTCGGAGGACATGAGCACCCGCATGATCTCGCTGTACAGGCGCTCGGGGTTTTTGCGGAAACGGTCTGCCAGCTCCTGGGCCATATCTTCCCGGGGCATGGCCAGCCGCAGATCCATGACGCTGCCCATGTCGTCATCCAGGGCCAGGGACACCGTGTAGGTGCCGTTTTCCCGCTTTTCACACCCGGCACGCACCTGACTTTTACGCAGGAGCTTGCGGTTGCAGGAGGCCAGGTTCTTGTCGCACTGGAGACGGACGGAGTAGGGGAGGCTGGACTCGCAGATGTGGCTGTTGCGCAGACCCTTTTCGGTGATGGCGTACAAGCCGTCCTCCGACAGCGTCAGATGTTCGGTTTTGACCAGGTCGGCCAGACACTCGGAAAAGTCGAAATAGTCGATTGCGTCGTCACAGAGCGTCAGATCCAGTACCGTGTCAAAAGGGACCGGCTCCACCAGTCGGGCGGTGATGTACAGGATCAAAAACTTGATTTCCAGCTTGTCGTGGATGAAACCGCGTCCCGTCATAGGGAATACACTCCTTCTTGTCAGATGGGCACAGGCCACGCCTGCGTCCCGATTGCTTATTTGTTTTCATTATAACCCATTTTGGAACATGTGTACAGAAAAAAATGCGGAGGCCGGTTTTCCGGCCTCCGCAAGGGTCATTTGCAGCAGGAGCAGAGATTTTTGGTTTCCTGGTAGTTTTCCGGCTTGTGCACGGTGTTGGGCGGGAAGAACTCACCCACGGGGAAGGAGATGTTGCGGAACACGCAGCAGGGGTCCTCGCTGCCGGCGCCGCAGGAGCACTCCTTCTCCGGCATGCAGTAGTCGTACACGGGGATCAGCAGCTGGGAGTCCCGCTCCAGACGGACGATGGAGAACTGGCCCAGCGTCACATAGATTCGGCGGGTGTCATCACCGCTGGAGAGATCTCCTCCGAAGCAGCCGTTGATGAAGGAGGGCACCTCGCACAGGTCGCAGTCGCAGTCCCGCTTGCCGCAGCAGTCCATGATGCGGGCGTCCAGCACGATGGGGTCTACCGCCTCCACCACCGCCACGGGAGCGTTGGCCCGGCGCAGCTCCTGGACGTCCGGCTCGCCCACGCACATCTGGGAGGAGAAGATCTTGGCGTTGCCCTCGCTGCCGAACAGGATGACGCGTTTGTCAAACACGCACAGGCCCTCCACCGGCACGGGCACCGGGCAGGAGAGATAGGCCTGCAGGGTCACGGCGTAGAAAAAGCGCATATCTACCGTGTAGAACCCACGGTTGAAGCTGACGGGCTCCACGTCCACGTAGACGTAGAGCAGCTTGGCGCTGCCGCCCTTAACGGACTGGGCCCGGTTGATAACGTCCGCATACTGCATTTTGGGATAGAAGCGCAGGTCTTCCACGCAATCCTTATCCCGGCAGGAGTCATAGATCTTCCGGGTGTGGATGCACACCGCCTCCCGTACATTGCCGCACTCCGACACGGGGCCGGGCATGATTTTATCAGGCATGACAATACCTCCTAGTAAGTAGCTGAAATGAAAGAACGGGTCTTTCAATCCAGTGTATGCACCGGGAGGCCGGTGGTGAGAAAAAGCGGCGGAGAATCCGCCGCTTTTCTTATTCGTAAGTGAGGGTGCTGGTCCGGGGACTGATGATGCACACATAGCTGTTCCCCTGTCCCAGGGAGAGGGGGGAGCCGTCTTCCAAGGTGTAGACAAAGGGGCTGTTCCGGTCTGCCTTGCTCCAGCGGATGGGGACCGCCTTGCCGCCGCAGAAGAATGTGCCGTCGCCGCTGCCGGTGAGGGTGACCCGCAGCCGTCCCGCCGTGTCGCCGGGAATAACGGAGATGGAGGTTTCCAGAATCAGCACATTGGTGGCGGACACCTGGGTGTTGGTCCCGCCGTCCATGTAGGCCGCACCGTACTGGCTTACCAGGTATTTGCCGCTTTCGGCGTCGTAGTCGAACTGCCCGGTTTTATAGTTGGTGTAGCGCAGCGTTACGGCAGTAGCAGGTGCGCCGTTTGCCGGGGTGCCGTCGGGGACGAAAGACTGACCGTAGGTGTAGTCCTCCCGGTGCTCCGTGGGGAAGTGGTCCTGAGCCAGGTAGTCTCCGATGGCGGAGGCAGAGGTGAGCATGCTGTGCTCATATCCCATGGACTTGCGCCGGTCCGCGTCCCGCCAGAAGATCTTGGCGTCGGAGCCGCCGTTGACGCCGTCCATATTGTCTACGCCCCAGGCGGAGATGTCATCATAGGCGTCCGGACTGCCGCCGGCGTGCACCAGCAGTGCGTCGTGTCCCAGTGCCAGCTCCAGGTAATAGGGGCGGGTGGAGCGGATGCTGCCCAGGTCCTCCACGCCCTCCAATGTCTGGTAGACGCCCAGCATCCGGGTGATGCCGCCCTCGGCAGGCACCTCATAGATGATGTCCGCCTGGGAAACACCCAGCTGGGGCTGGGCAATCTTGAGGTTATTGAACATGACAGCTACCGGGCGGTCGTCCTCAAACTCCGGTTCCATGGGCTCGCCGGTCAGGGGGTTTATCCCGGCGGGAACATAGGGCTCCGGTTCAGGTTCCGGCTCTTCTATCGGAGGCAGTGTGACTTCCGGCTCCGGTTCGGGCTCCGGCTCTTTGCCGCAGCCTGTGAGACTCAGCAGCAGCGCTGCCGAGAGAAAGAGGGTCATGATCCGCTTATCCATGTCTCCGCCGCCTTTCCGGTTCAGTTTTCCTTATGATATCAACCCCGCGGGCAGGCCGTCAAGGCGGAAAGCGCCCTTTTTCGACAAAGCTACATCTGCTTGCGGTAGTGGAAGATCAGGAACAGGTCCAAAAAGGATTTGGCCAGAAACACACCCACGGCGGCCACCGTCACCCACAGCGGTGCGTCCAGCCCGATGGAGACCCATGCCGCCACAAGGATAGTCCATTGCAGTACCTCGCCGGACACCGCCTGAGCCCGGCGGCGGATGGCCACGTTGCGCTCGTCGTTTGCCTCGATCTGCGCTTTGCGCATGATCTCGGGCTCTTTTTCCTCCCACCGCAGCGTACGGAATTTGGAAAAGCCGAAAGCAAACAGTCCCATGCCGATGGCTGTAGCCGTAGCGCCCACTGTGTCCGGGATGCGGTGCTCCAGCACCAGACTTACGATGACTAGCAGCAGTCCTGCAGTGCCCAGGGCCAGATAGCCTTTGGTTTTGCGTCTCATTTGGCATCCTCCTCGTAGATGAAAATATCCTCGATGGCAAGGCCGAAGTAGCGGGCGATCTTGAACGCCAGCAGGATGGAGGGATTGTAGCGCCCGTTCTCCAAGGAGCCGATGGTCTGCCGGGAGACCTCCAGTGCCTCGGCCAGCTCCTCCTGCTTGATGCCCCGCGCTTTGCGCAGTGCTTCCAGATTGTTTTTCATGTGCACCTTCCTCCTGCTATGGAAAGTGTCCTTTCCATAGCTTCACCATAGCACGCAGCTGTGTAAATGTCAAGCAAGCTTTCCATCAAATTGGGGGGCATAACCGGGGACAACCTCTCATACAGTGGAGTAACCAAAGAAAGGGGGCATGGCCCTTGGAACGAGAGGGAACGGACATGCGGTATGAAGCGGCGGCGGCACTGCTGCCGGAGGAGCTGCGCCGTGCGGCGCTGACATTGCCGCCGCCGCTGCGCTGCCGGGCGGAGGAACTGCGGCTGCGGGCGGAACGGCCCATGACGGCATTGACCGGAGAGGAGGAACGGCCGCTTCCGGCCACGGTGACGCCTCGCCTCCTGGAAGAGCTTTGCGACCGGGCATCGGAGTATTCCCGCTATGCTGCGGCGGAGACCATCCGACAAGGATACTTATCGGTGCGGGGCGGCTTCCGGCTGGGGCTGTGCGGCACGGCGGTCATCAAGGGGGAGGAGAGTACCGCCATGCGGCAGCTTTCCTCGGCGGTGCTGCGGATCGGGCGGGAAAAGATCGGCATCGGGCGAACACTCTCACCGGTACTTTTTAAGAATGGACGGTTTTTAAGTACGCTGCTGCTTTCGCCCCCCGGCGGCGGAAAGACCACGCTGCTGCGGGATCTGGTGCGCTGCCTCTCCGACGGAGATGGCTGCCCGGCCCGCCGGGTGGCGCTTCTGGACGAGCGGGGAGAGGTGGCCGTCATGTGCGGCGGTATCCCGCAGATGGAGGTGGGCAGGCGCACGGATGTGCTGGACGGCTGTCCCAAGGCCCTGGGCATCCCCATGGTGCTGCGGGCCATGAACCCGCAGGTCATCGCCGTGGACGAGATCACCCGCCGTCAGGACCTGGAGGCCATGGTGCTCTCGGCTGGCTGCGGCGTTGGACTGCTGGCCACCATCCATGCCGCCGACCGGCGGGAGCTGGAGGAAAAGCCGCTGTACCGGCAGCTGCTCGCAGAGCACGTTTTTTCTCTGGCGGTATGCATCCGGCGGCAGGCGGATGGAACCAGGACCTATATGGTGGAGGAACTGGAATGAACAAGCTTTTGGGCGCGGCACTGGTACTGGCGGCGGGCGTTTGGGCCCGGTGGATGACGGTAGTTCAGCGCCGCAGACGGCGGGACATGCTGGCGTCGCTGTGCGCCGCCCTGCGGTGCATGAGCGAGGAGATCCGCATGACCCGCGTCCCCATGCCGGAGCTTCTGAAAGAACTGGGAGCACGGTACCCGGATGGCGCCGGGGCGTTTTTCCGGCGTACCGCTGCCGGCATCGGCCGGGGGCAGGGACTGGGCGAAGCCTGGCAGCAGGCGGCGGAGGAGCTGCCGCTGCCCCGGGAGGAGCGCATGACTCTTCAGGAACTGGGCTGGGGCCTGCGGGGAGACGAGGAGGCGGCCTGCCGTGCGCTGGCGGCGGCTTCGCTGCGGCTGGAGCGGCTTTTGGAGGAATGGGACAGGCAGCGACCCGAGGAGGAAAAACGGGAGACAGCCATGTGGCTGTCCGGCTCGGCGCTGCTGGTGATCTTGCTGATATGAGGGATGCGGCTTATGGATGTGGATTTGATTTTCAAGATCGCCGCCATCGGCATTCTGGTGGCGGTATTAAACCAGCTGCTGGTCCGCTCCGGGCGGGAGGAGCAGGCCATGATGACCACGCTTGCTGGCCTGGTGGTGGTTTTGATGATGATGGTGCGGCAGATCAGCGAGCTGTTCGAGCTGATCCGCACCCTGTTTGGGTTTTGACCATGGAGCAGGCTATCCAGGTGACCGGGCTTTGCGTGGTGGGGGCGGTGCTGGCACTGACCATCCGCCGGGGAAGCCCGGAGACGGCGCTGCTATTGAGCATCTGTGCGGCAGTGACGGTGCTGCTGGTGGTGGGACAGGCCCTGGGGGAGCTGCTGGACTTTCTGGAGGAGCTGGGGACGCGCAGCGGTGTGCCCCCGGCGCTTTTGGAGCCGCTTTATAAGACCGTGGGCATCGCGCTGGTGGTGCGGGTGGGATCGTCGCTGTGCGCGGACGCGGGGGAGTCGGCCCTGGGGAAAGTGGTGGAGACGGCGGGGGCCGTGTGCGCGCTGGCGGTAGCGCTGCCCCTGCTTCGGACGGTGCTGGAGCTTTTGATGGAGCTGATGGGATGAGACGATGGCTGATTTTACTGGCGGCGGCACTGGTGCTGCTGACGATGCATGCCAAGTGCGCCCAGCTTCCCAGTGAAGTGGAGCGGGCTTTGCCGGATGGGACCGAGGAAATCTTGGAGGATGTGGAGCTCTCTGAGGGAGCCGGCGCTCTGGGAGAGGGCCTCGTCGGTATCTGGGAGATGATCACGGAGCAGGCGGGAGACATCGTGCGCCAGAGGCTCCGGGGCGCGGCGGCGGTGGTGCTGACGGCGGTGCTGTGCGGCGCTGTGGATGGGTTTTACCGCGCCGGCGGCGGAGGCTCCCTGCCGTTTTTGCCCATGGTGGGCGCCGTATCCGTGACTGCGGTGACCACCGGGAGCCTGGGGGACCTGATCGGCCTGGGGGCGGAGACGATCCGGGGCCTTGGCGATTTTTCCACCGTGCTGCTGCCGGCTATGGCGGCGGCCACCGCTGCCACCAGCGCCGTGTCCTCGGCCACGGCCCAGCAGGTGAGCGCGGTGATTTTGGTGGATCTTCTCCTGCGGCTCATCAACTACGTGCTCATCCCGGCGGTCTACCTCTACACGGCGCTGCTGACCGCTGCGGCGTGCCTGCCCGGCAACCGGCTGGAGGTGCTGGCGGGCGGACTGAAGAAGGTCATCGTCTGGCTGCTGACCACGCCGTTGCTGGCGTTCACCCTGTATCTTTCGGCGGTGCGGGTGGTTTCCGGCGCGGCGGACAGCCTCAGCGTCAAGGTGGCCAAGACCGCCATCTCCGGTGTGGTGCCGGTGGTGGGCGGGATCATCGCCGAGGCCTCGGAGACGGTGCTGGCGGGCGCGGGTATGCTGCGGAGCGTCATCGGGG
>OWID01000080.1_pt1 | contig 50134 bp, 37 predicted proteins | sample 1732661 | NCBI WGS metagenome assembly OWID01 (sample SAMN05065739, study PRJEB22554) | human gut metagenome | biome: ENVO:2100002; feature: ENVO:00000062; material: ENVO:00002003 | host: Homo sapiens | place: USA
CTCGACTAGTCGTCGGCAGCGTCAGATGTGTATAAGAGACAGCGCCCTGGCCGACTGCCCCCGGGAGGACGCCCGCTTCGTGCTGGAGCAGCTCTACGAGGCCGACCAGGAGGGCCGCAGCCTGGGGCGGGAGGCCATCCTCGCCGCCGCCCGGGAGGCGGGGCTCCCCTGCTCCCAGCAGGAGGTGCGGCGCATCCTGGCCGGGCTGGACCGGGCGGGCCTGGTGCGGGTGAGCCGCGGCCGGGGCGGCACCCGCCTCACCCCGGCCGGGCGGGCCCTGTGCCGCCGGCAGACGGTGGAGGGCGGAGCGGAAATGGTTTGACCAATTTGACCGTTTTTTCTTTCTTTGACCAGTTTAAACGCGCCCTGCTGCATCTCTCCGCCGGGTGGTCCTGGACTGCCCGGCGGGTTTCTTTCTGTTATGCATAAAACAGCAGACTAAATTTTAAGCTTATTTAACAATGTTTTGCCGCCCGGAGCGATTCGGCACATAGATTGCTTTTATGGTCGGACAGAATACAGGGCCGGGAAGCCCAGGCCAGGAGAGAAAGAAGGATGATCCCCTATGAAGTATGATTTCGACACCGTGGTGGACCGCGGCGGCAACCGCTCCGCCAAATACGACGAGCGGATGAAGAAGTTCGGCACCGACCAGGTGATCCCCCTGTGGATCGCGGACATGGACTTCAAGACCGCCCAGCCCATCGTCGACGCCCTCACCGCCCGGGCCCAGGAGGGCATCTGGGGCTATACCAGCCGCCCGGACTCCTATTTTGAGGCCATCCGGGGCTGGCAGAAGCGCCGCAACGGCTGGGACATCGACCCGAGCCTAATGAGCTTCAGCCTGGGTGTGGTGCAGTCCATCAGCGCCATGGTCAAGCTCTTTACCCCGGAGGGGGGCAGCGTGCTCATCCAGACCCCGGTGTACTCCGAGTTCTACGACATGACTGAGGCGTGGAACCGGAAGGTGCTGGAGAATCCCTTCGTGGAAAAGGACGGCAGGTGGGAGATGGACTGGGCCGACTTCGAGGACAAGCTGGCCGAGGCCGACCTCTTCCTCCTGTGCAGCCCCCACAACCCCCTGGGCATCGTGTGGACGCCGGAGGAGCTGCGCCGCATGGTGGAGCTGTGCATCAAGCACCGGGTGGTCCTGTTCTCCGACGAGATTCACTCTGACCTGATCTTCCACGGCAAGCGCCACACCCCCACCGCCTCCGTCTCCGACGAGGCCGCCCGGTATGTGGTCACCGGCATCTCCGGCACCAAGACCTTCAACCTGGCCGGCCTGCAGGCCTCCACTGTGGTGTTCCCCAACGCCCACATGAAGCAGGTCTTTGACCGGTTCTGGATGAACATGGACATCCACCGCAACAACGCCTTCTCCCTCACCGCCATGGAGGCCGCCTTCAACCACGGCGAGGAGTGGCTGGAGCAGCTACTGCCCTACCTGTCCGCCAACTTCGACTTTGTGGCGGACTACTGCCGGGAGCACATTCCCCAGATCAAGACCTGCGCCCCCGACGCCACCTACCTCATGTGGCTGGACTGCCGGGCGCTGGGGCTGGACAACGACGCCCTGCGCCGCTTCATGATCGAGCAGGCGGGCCTGGGCCTCAACGACGGCTGCTCCTTCGGCCGCAGCCTGAACGGCTACATGCGTCTCAACGCCGCCTGCCCCCGCAGCGTGCTGGAGCGGGCGATGAAGCAGCTCGAAGCGGCGGTCAAGGCCCTTTGAGCCCACACAGGACTGGTAAAAGGAGGTAAATTCCATATGGCGAACCTGCAAAAGAAGAGCTTCTGGAAGCAGTACGGCAACCTGATTCTCATCCTCAGCGGCATTCTGATCGGCGCCCTCATCGGCGTGGTCGTCCCCGACTTCGGCACCACCATCAAGCCCATCGGCGACATCTTCCTCAACCTGCTGTTCACGATCGTGGTCCCCCTGGTGTTCGTGTCCATCGCCTCCGCCGTGGGTAGCATGGCCAACATGAAGCGCCTGGGCAAGATTCTGGGCGGCACCATCGGCACCTTCATCTTCACCGGCGCCATCGCCGGCGTCTGCGTGCTGGTGTGGGTCAACCTGTTCAGCCCCTCGGCGGGCACCACCATCGAGCTGGTGGCCAGCGAGGTGGGCGAGGCACAGACCGCCGGCGAGCTGCTGGTCAGCTCCCTCACCGTGTCCGACTTCTCCGACCTGTGGGACAAGTCCAACATGCTGCCCCTCATCATCTTCGCCATTCTCTTCGGCTTCTGCGTCTCCGCCTGCGGCGGCGAGCAGAGCCCCATGGGCAAGCTGCTGGCCAACCTGAACGACATCATCATGAAGTTCGTGGGCATCATCATGCTGGTGGCCCCCATCGGCCTGGGCGCCTACTTCGCCAACCTGGTGGCCACCTACGGCCCCGAGATCATCGGCGACTACGGCCGCTCCATGCTGGTCTACTACCCCCTGTGCGCCCTCTATGGGGTGATCTTCTTCCCCCTCTACGCCTTCCTGGCCGGCGGCCGGCGCGGTGTGGCGGCCATGGTCAAAAACATCCTGCGCCCCGCCGTCACCGCCTTTGCCACCCAGTCCTCCGCCGCCACCATCCCCGTGAACAAGGAGGCCTGTGACAGCATCGGCGTGCCCAAGGACGTCAGCGATCTGGTGCTGCCCATGGGCTGCACCATGCACATGGACGGCTCCGTGCTCAGCTCCATCACCAAGATCGCCTTCCTCTACGGCGTGTTCGGTATGGACTTCTCCGGCGCGGGCACCTATGGCATGGCCATCGTGGTGGCTATCCTGTCCGCCTTCGTCCTCTCCGGCGCCCCCGGAGGCGGCCTGGTGGGCGAGATGCTGATCGTCTCCATGTTCAACTTCCCCGCCGAAGCCTTCCCCATCATCGCCACCCTGGGCTTCCTGTTCGACCCCGCCGCCACCTGCCTGAACGCCTCCGGCGACACCATCGCCTCCATGCTGGTCACCCGCCTGGTGGAGGGCAAGGAGTGGCTGGCCAAGGCCGCGGCCGCCAAAAAGAGCCGGGTCTGAGCTCCATTCACCTCTGTCTGTTCCATCCATTGATCCATTTATAAAAGGAGAATCTGCCATGACTATCATCAACACCGAGCACGCCCCCGGCGCCATCGGGCCCTATTCCCAGGCCTACGAGACCAACGGCCTTGTCATCACCTCCGGCCAGCTTCCGGTGAACCCCGCCGACGGCACCATGCCCGAGGGCATCGCCGCCCAGGCCGAGTGGAGCTGTAGGAATGTGGGCGCCATTCTGGAGGCCGCTGGCTCCGGCTTCGACAAGGTGGTCAAGACCACCTGCTTCCTGGCCGACATCGCCGACTTTGCCGCCTTCAACGAGGTGTACGCCAGGTACTTTACCTCCAAGCCCGCCCGCTCCTGCGTGGCGGTGAAGGCTCTGCCCAAGGGCGCCCTGTGCGAGATTGAAGCCATTGCCGTAAAGTAAGGAGGAGACAAGATGAAAGTGACCGTGATCGGCAGCCACCTGTGCCCGGATACCCTGTACGCCCTCAACAAGCTGGTTGAGGCCAAGGCGGATATCACCTTCCAGAACCTGTCCGCCAGCCTGCCCGACCTGAAGGCCTACCTGGCCCTGCGGGAGAGCAGCCCCGTCTTCGAAGGCCCCAAGGCCAAGGGCTCCCTGGGCATCCCCTGCTTCGTGCGGGAGGACGGCACCGTCACCCTGGAGCTGGAGCAGGTGCTCAACTGAGCGGATGAGAGCAACTGCCAATAAACCCTCCCCACAAAAGGATTCGAAGGGAAAGATCGTGTGAAAGAAAACCGTCCGGGTTGTCTTTCGCGTCGGATCAAACGACTTTTCGAACCGTTCAAAAGGCTCCAAAAGTCCGGCAGCCTGTCGAAAACACGTTTTCAACAGGCTGGAAGGGAGCGGCCCCCGGTGGGGCCGCTCCCTTGTGCGTTTTTACAGGTCGTTGCGGCACAGATCCTCCAGGGACTCCCGGCGGACTGCCACATAGGACTCGTTGCCGCCCCGGAGCATGACAATGGGAGGCCTGGGAAGGCGGTTGTAATTGGAGGCCATGGAGTAGTTGTAGGCGCCGGTGGTGCATACCGCCAGAATGTCTCCCCGGCCCACGCTCCCGGGCAGCAGGACGTGCTCCTGGATGATGTCGCCGCTCTCGCAGCAGCGGCCCACCACCGAGCAGGGAAATTCGGCGGGCTGGTCCAGCTTGTTGGCCAGCAGGCAGGTGTAGCTGGCCCCGTAGAGGGCGAAGCGGGGATTGTCGGGCATGCCGCCGTCCACCGAGACGTAGTTTTTATAGCCGGGGATCTCCTTGACCGTGCCCACGGTGTAGAGGGTCAGTCCCGCGTCTCCCACGATGCTGCGTCCGGGCTCCATGTGAATCTCGGGCAGGGCGATGCCCAGGCGGGCGCAGGCGCCCTTGGCCGCGGCGGCCACCTGGGCCACCTTGGCGTCCACGTCCAGAACGGGGTCGCACTCGACGTAGCGCACGCCGTAGCCGCCGCCCAGGTCAAGCTGCCGGGTCTGGTAGCCATGGGCTTTCTCCATGTGGGCGGCGAACTCCAGCATGATCACTGCGGCCCGTTCAAATACGTCCTCGGCAAAGACCTGGGAGCCCACGTGGCAGTGGAAGCCCACCAGCTCCACATGGGGCTGGCGGAGGGTGAAGAGGGTGATCTCCTCGGCCTGGCCGGTCTCGATGGCGCTGCCGAATTTGGAGTCCACCTTGCCGGTGGCGATGGCCTCATAGGTGTGGGGGTCGATGCCGGGGGTCAGGCGGAGCAGCACCCGCTGCTTAATGCCCCGCCGGGCGGCCTCCGCCTCAATGGCCTTGATCTCCTCCACGTTATCCGCCACAAAATAGCCGATACCGTGATCCATACTGTAGCGGATATCCTCATCGGTCTTGTTGTTGCTGTGGAAGTAGGCCTGGCCCAAGTCGTAGCCCGCCCGGAGGGCGGTGTAAATTTCGCCGGAGGACACCACGTCAATGCCCATGCCCTCCTCCCGCATGATCTCATAGATGCGCTGGAAGGAGTTGGCCTTGCTGGCGTACAGGGGCCGGGCGCCGGGGCCGAAGTGCCTGCGGAACGCCTCGGTATACACCCGGCAGTTGGCGCGGATCCGGTCCTCGTCCATCAGGTAGAGGGGGGTGCCGTACTGCCGGGCCAGCTCCACGGTGTCCTGACCGGCAAAGAGCAGGCGCCCGTTGGAGACGGTAAGGTTGTCGCAGATCATGTCTCATTTCCTTTCTGTTTCTCTGGAAGATATCCCGCCCCGCAGGGGGCCCCGGGGGGATGCTATTTGGCGTGTCTGGCCGCAATGGCCCTGTCCAGCCAGTCCTTGCCGTCGGTGACGCGGGCGACGATGTAGCACACCACATAGTCTCCGGCGGAGTTGATCATTGTGGCCGGGGGATCTACCAGGTTGCCGATGGCCACCAGGATGGGGAAGGCAACCTCAATCTGCTGGGGGAAGAAGATGGAGCAGATGATGTACTCACCGATGTAGCCTCCGCCGGGCACGCCGGACATGCCCACCGAGGAGAGCACCGCCACAGCCACCACCGCCGGGAGCATGGTCCAGGGCATATCCACGCCCATGGCCCCCAGGACAAAGGCGATTTTCAGCACGCAGGAGAAGCAGGAGCCGTCCATATGCATGGTGGCGCCCATGGGCACGACCATATCGGCCACATCCTTGGGGATGCCGGTGTCCTCCGCCTCACGCAGGTTGGTGGGGATGGTGGCGGAGGAGGAGCAGGTGCCCAGCGACATGATGGCGGGCCTTGCGATGTGCTGGAACATGGTCTTGATGCCGTGCCTGCCGCCGCCGATATAGGCGAAGAGGGGAAAGGCGGTGAAGATGTAGATAAAGCACAGGGGATAGTACACCACCATGGCCCGGCCATAGGCGGAGGCCACGCTGGAGCCGTAGGTGGCTACCAGATCCGCAAACAGGGCGAAGAAGGCGATGGGGGCGTAATAGGTGATGATCTTCACAAAGGCCATCATTACTTCCGTCAGGCCGTCGAGGAACTTGCCGATGACGTGGTCGGGGCCGCCCACCAGATTGGTGGCAAAGCCGAACAGGATGGAGAAGACGATCAGCGGCAGCATGGCGCTGCGGCTCAGCAGGCCCACAAAGTCGTCGGTGGTGAAGAAGTTCACGATCATGTCGGCGAGGGAGGCGTGCTCGCCGATGGCCTCGGTGGCCATGTCGGTCCAGGGCTCCAGCACCGGGGGAACCAGCTTCATGACAATGAACATGATGACGGCGGCAACGGCGCCGGTGACCACGAAGGTGAGCACGGTGGTGCCCATGATCTTGCCTGCCCGTTTCCGGCTGCGTACGCTGGCCACGGAGTTGGAGATGGAGGCGAACACCAGCGGCACCACCACGCAGAACATCATATTGATGAACACGGTGCCGGCGGGCTTGATAAAGTGACCAAATTCAGGAAAGAACCAGCCGGCCACGCAGCCGGCTACCATGGCAAACAGCATCAGGGCCAGGAAGCGGTAGTTCTTCATAACTGTGGATTTGTCCATAACAATACCTCTCTTTCTTCTAACACACAGAACTGCCGGTGGGGTATGCGGCGTCACCTCCTCTCTCAGTGTACCGCACCGGCGGCCGCTCTATCACTCAAAGGGGCAGTTCCTCGTCGGTGAGCTCCCCTTTTGCAACCAAATTGGTGGGCCCGGTCAGAAAGAGGTGTTCCACCGTTGAGCCGCGGCGCTCCACATCCACCACCAGCTCGCCCCCCGTCATCTGGACGGCCACCGCCCGGCCGCTGACCGCGCCCTGGAGGGTCAGCACGGCGGCCACCGAGCCGGTGCCCGTGCCGCAGGCGTAGGTGAAGCCCTCCACGCCCCGCTCAAAGGTGCGCTCCCAGATCCGCCCCGGTCCCTCCACATCGAAGAAATTGACATTTGCGCCCTTGGGGAAAGCGGGGTGGGCCCGCAGCTTCCGCCCTAGGGCGAACAGCTCCGCCTCCGGCCGGCCGCGCAGTCCCGGAAACGGAACCACTGCATGGGGCAGGCCGGGATCTCCCAGCTCCACATAGGAGCAGGGATAGGTCATGCCGTCCACCTCCACGGGGTAGTCCAGCCGGAGGGTGGTGGGCCGGTTGAGTTCGATTTTATACTGCCGCCGGGTGATGCGCCGGCCGGTGACCAGGCCAGCGGTGGTCTCCACCCTCTGGAGCTCTCCGGCCAGCCCGATCTCATAGCCATAGCGGCAGATGCACCGGGCCCCGTTGCCGCACATCTCGCCCGCGCTGCCGTCGGAGTTGTAAAACAGCATTCGGTAGTCCCCGCCGGACTGCGGCCGCTCCACCACCATCAGACCGTCCGCCCCAATGGACAGGCGGCGCTCGCACAGCCGCCGGGCCAGGGCGGGAAAGCAATCCGCCGACAGCCCCTCCTGTAGATTGTTGAGGATAATAAAGTCGTTGCCTGCGCCGTTCATTTTCCAAAACTGCATCGAAGGCTCCCTCCCATTAAACGTGCTCCTTGTCTCATTGCCTATGCAAGCTGCATGCCAGGCGGCCAAGGGGGGGCGAAGTTCAGCGGTTCCAACAAAATATGGCCGTCAAATTCAGACAGAATCTGCAAAACATGGGGCGCAAGATCCAGCATCCCCGGAACCTGGGTGAAAAAAACGGGAAAGGGAGTTCGGATTTCCGAACTCCCTTTCCCAAAAACAGGACGTGTTTAGTCCAGTTGGTATTCCTTCAGCTTGCCGTAAAACACGGTCTTGGACAGGCCCAGCAGCTCCATGGCCTTCACACGGCTGCCGCCGCACTGGGCCAGGGTCTGCCGGAGAATCTGCCTTTCCTCCCGCTTGAGCCGTTCCTTCAGCGTGAGCGGGGCGGGCGCTGTGCCCTCCAGGTGGATGTGCTCGGAATAGATAAGCTCCGACTCGGAGAGGGCCACGGCGTTCTCCAGTACGTTTTCCAGCTCCCGGATGTTGCCCGGCCAGTTGTAGGCCAGCAGCTTGCCAAAGGCCTCGCCGGACAGGCTCCTGGGCGGGACGCCGTACTTCTGGGGAATCTTCTCCATCAGCCGGTCGATGAGGAAGCACACGTCCTCGGGACAACTGCGCAGGGGAGGCAGCTCCACAGAGAAGGCGCTGAGCCGGTAGTAGAGATCCTGGCGGAAGCGCCCGGCGGCCACCTCCGCCCTCAGATCCCGGTTGGTGGCCGCCAGGATGCGCACATCCACCGGCACGGACCGGGTGGAGCCCACCCGGCAGACTACCTTGTTCTGGATTACACTGAGCAGCTTGGCCTGGATCTGGAGGGGGATCTCGCCAATCTCGTCCAGGAAGATGGTGCCGCCGTCGGCCGCCTCAAAAAAACCCGCCTTGCCCTGGGGGTTCGCCCCTGTGAAGGCGCCCCCCACATAGCCGAACATCTCGCTTTCAAACAGGGTGGGGGAGATGGTGGCGCAGTCCACCGTGACGAAGGGGCCGCGGCGGGGCTGGGCCTGACGGATGGCCTGGGCGAGGAAGGACTTTCCGGTGCCGTTCTCGCCGGTGATCAGGATGCCGCAGTCCAGCTGGGACAGCTTGTAGACCCGGTGCCGGACGGAGGCCGGCAGGGTGTCGAAGCCGAAGCGCTCCGCAACGGACGCCTCCTGGGGCGCGTCCTTGCGGGCGGTCTCCCGGTAGGTCCGCTCGGCCATCTTGATGGCATTGTTGCGCTCCAGGATGGTCACATGGATATCCTCAATGTTCCGGAACTTGACGATCACTCCGTCCGGGCGTCCGCCCTCCGCCCCGGGCACGGGGAGAAGGGTGGCCACCAGCTCAAAGCCGTTGATCTCGTACTCCCGGTCCTCAAGCCTCGGCGCCTGTCCGTTGAGCACCCGGGCGAGATCCCGCTCAAACTGCGCCCCCTCAAAGAAGTCGCGGAAGTGATAGCCCTCCACCTGGAGGGACAGCCCGGCCCGTTTTTCGCTGTAGGAGCCGCCCCGGAGCAGGTGGCCGATGCCCTCCCTGCGGGCGGAGTAGCCCTTCTCCTGCCAGAACTTCACCCGGCCAGTCGCCCCGTCCAGAACCACCATCTGTCCAATGCAGCGGAAATACCCGATGGTGTAGACGGTGTCCCTTACCGTAACGGTGACGCTGCGGCGCTCGATGGACAGGCGGATCGGGATCCCCTCACAGACGGTCTCCAGACAGAGGCTGTCCGCGTCCTGGTCTGGCAGGAACTTGTAGACGGGCCGCCGGCCGGGCATGTCGAAGACGCCAGCCGCCACCAGCCGGTCGTTGACGCGGAGCCTGGGCTCCCGGATGCCGATACGGGCGAGATCCTCCGGCCGCAGCGCCCCGTCGTCCGCGCCGATGGCTGTGTCGGCGATCAGCACCAGGTCGCCCGGCTCCAACCGCCCGGCGGGGTGGGGGTGCTGGCTGTTGTGGTAGAGGCCGAACCTCACCTTGGCCTGCTGGTTGATATGGGTGATGATGCCATCCCGATCCAGGGTGAAAATGGCATGGGATGAGGAATCCATGAGACATTGCAGAAGATCCATAGCGGTGCTCCTCTCCGGGCGGGCCGGGAAATCACCTCTATTGTACGGGAGAAAGGAGCCGGTGTAAATACCGGATTTGGAGGGGGTTCGCCGCCTGTATGCAGAAACGCACCTGACTTCGGAGGGAAATCAGGTGCGCATTCCCCGTGGGGCTCAGCAGCGGGCGGAGAGGACGCGCAGGATGTCCTCTGCCGGGGGCGGGCAGCCTGGAACCTGCTCTTTGGCGCAGTTGCAGCAGGCGCCGATTCCAAGGCCGTCAAAGGGAACTCCGCGCCAGCCCTGGCCGATGGCTATGGGTAGGCCTTGTACGCCGCTGGTGTGGAGGGCGCGCACCAGGCTTGCGTAGCAGGCCGAGCAGGCGCTTCTGGCCTGGACGGTGCGGGTGAGGGCGGCCACGGCGCCGGAGGGGGCGGGGTAGTCCGCCGCCGCGGAGGGCTCGTTGAGGCGCACCACATCTCCCTCCTCCAGCCGGGTGGAGCCGGCCCCCCAGGCCTCGGCCATCTGGATATAGGGCACCTGCTCCAGGGCCAGGCCCATAAGGCGGCAGCCGTAGGCGCCCAACTGCACGGGGTCCTCACCCAGCAGCATCCGGCCCGTGGGGACGGGGTTGCCCCCCTCCTCAAAATCCAGATCCCCGCAGAGGCTGTCCACGATGGTCAGCTCCGGCCGCAGGGCGGCGGCCAGGGCGGCGATGGGGCGCATCAGCCCCTCGGCGTGGAAGCGCCGCTTCTCCCGGTCGGGCAGGCAGCCCTTGCAGTTTTTTAGGGCGCAGGTCATGGCGGTCTGGCAGTGGCCCTTGAGCACGGGCAGGTTGATGAGGTAGTCCGCGTCCAGGGCGCGGCAGCAGATGTCCATGGGCCGCAGGGGGGTGTCCACCCGGCGGGTCTTGTCCCGCTTGAGGTCGAAGAGGGGCACGCCGTACTTCTTCCCCACCGCCTCATATCCCGCCGCCCGGAAGGCCCGGCCGGTGTCGTCCCCCACCCAGGAGCCCTCGATGATGGAGATATCCCGGAAGCCATGGTCACGCAGATACTCGATGGCGCCGGACAGGACGCCGGCGTGGGTGGTGGCGCCGGTTTCGGGGGAGGCGGCCACCACCAGGTTGGGCTTGAGGGCCACCGAGGCCCCGGAGGGGATTTTGCACGCTGCGCCGGCGGACTCCATCAGGGCGCGGGTCATGGCGTGGGCATTGGTGCCAAAGATCTCATAGATGCGGCTCATTGCGGCAACTCCTTTTCTTGCGCGGCGCACTCGGGACGGAAATAGGCGGCGGCCAGGGCGATGAAATGCTGGGCGGATTTGGACAGGTAGCGATTGCGCCGGTAGCAGGCAGACACGGTCCAGGCGGGATGGGCAGACAGGCGGAAGCAGGCCACGTCCTCCACCCCCTGGACGTAGTAGGCGGGGACGATGGAGCAGCTCAGCCCCTTCTGTACCATGGAGACATTGGCCCGGTTGCTGGCGGTCTCCAGAAAGAGGTTGGGCTTTCGCTCCGCCCGCTCAAACAGGGGGTCGATGACCTCCCGCTGGGTGGAGGAGCGGTAGATGAGGCAGAAGGTCATGTCCCAGAGGCACTCCGTGTCCAGCACCGTCAGGGGCGCGCCCGGCGGCGCGGCCCTGGCCGCCAGCGGATGGCTGCGGGGCGTGATGAGCAGGAACTCCTCCCGCAGGAGAGGGACGCAGGTCAGCCCCGGAACCTCCCCCTCCGGCCTGGAGATGAAGCCCAGATCCAGCTCGTCCCCGGCCAGCATCTCCAACTGCCGCCGGACGCTGATCTCCCGCGGGGTCACTGTCACCTCGGGATAGCTCTGATAGAACCGTGGGTACACGGCCATGAACATCTCCATGCCCCGCTCCGGGGCGAAGGCAAGGGAGAGGGTGCCCCGCCTCCGGCCGGCGATGTCGTGGATGATGCGGTAGGCCTCATTTTTCAGCTCCAGCATCCGGCGGGCGTACTCCACGTAGACCCGCCCGGCCTCGGTGAGGGCAAAGCTGCTGCGGGAGCGGAAAAAGAGGCGGGTGCCCAGCTCATGCTCCAGCTTCAGAAGCTGCTGGTCCAGGGCGGACTGGGTGATGAACAGCTTGGCCGCGGCCTTGCTGATACCGCCCTCCTGGGCGATGGTGAGGATATAGGTCATCTGTTTGACGTCCATGGCCGATCACTCCTTGCCGGTAAAAGGGCGAGCCCCCGGCTCCGCGTGGGAAGGTCGGGGGCGCAGCGGGGGAAAGGAACCACTCAGCGGTGGATGAGAAGCACCGCCACGTCGTTGACATTGGTGCCCGTCGCCCCCGTGTGGAGCAGGCCGCCGCAGGCGGCCAGGGCGTGGTAGGCGTCGTTGTTCTTCAAAACCTCAAAGATGCGCACGCCCTGCCTCGCCAGCCGCTCCTTTGTCCCGCCGTCCACGAAGCCGCCGGCGGCGTCGGTGGGGCCGTCGGTGCCGTCGCTGCCCAGAGAGAACACCGCCGTGTCCTCCAGTCCGGCGATGCCGGCGGCGGCGGAGAGGGCCAACTCCTGGTTGCGCCCGCCCAGGCCGGAGCCGGTCAGGTGCACCACGGTCTCCCCCCCGGCCAGGAAGGCCAGGGAGCGCTCCGTATCCTGGTGGGCGCGGGCTACGGCGGCCAGGAAGGCCCCCGCCTCCCGGGCCTCGCAGTCCAGGCTGTCGGTGAGCAGCACCGGCTCATAGCCCAGTTCCCGGCAGGCCGCGGATGCGGCGGCGCACAGCTCCCGCACGCTGCCGGTGATAAGGGTCTCCACATTGTCCAGGGCCTTGGGCGTCTCCCGCTCCAGGCACTGGGAGGCCTCCGGCGACAGGCGCAGGCCGTACTGCTCCGCGATGCGCCGGGCGTCGGCACAGGTGGAGGAGTCGGGGTAGGCCGGGCCGGAGGCGATCATGTCCAGCGGATCGCCGATGATGTCCGACAGGACGATGGAGAATACCTTTGCCGGGGCGCAGTGCTGGGCAAACCGCCCGCCCTTGACGGCGGAGAGCCGCTTGCGGATGGTGTTCATCTCCACGATGTCCGCCCCGCTGGCCAGCAGGCTCTGGGTGATGGACTGGAGCTCCTCCTGGGGGACCAGCGGCGCCTCGAAGAGGGCGGAGCCGCCGCCGGAGAGGAGAAAGAGGACGGTGTCCTCCGCCGCCAGGCCGTCCGTGAGGGCCAGCGCCTCCTCCGTGGCGGAAAAGGTGTCCTGGTCGGGGACGGGATGCCCCGCCTCCCGGATGAGCAGGGAGCCGATGGGGCCCTGGGCATGGCCGTGCTTGGTGATGACGATGCCGCCGTCCAGCCGCCCCCCCACGCAGTCGCAGGCGGCGCGGGCCATAGACCAGGCGGCCTTGCCCACGGCCACCAGCACCACCCGGCCGCCCTGAAAGGGGTTCCCCTCCAGGGCGCGGCGAACCGCCGCGTCGGGCTGGACAGCGGCGATGGCCCGGCGGACAATCTGATCACAGTCGTTTCTCAGTTTCATGCGTTCCTCCATGGTCGCCTCGCGGAGAGGCTTAAATCAGGCCGGCCTCAGACATGGTGCGGCGGAAGCCCTCTTTGGCGGGGCCCTCCGGGGTGGGGAGGCTGGGCCGGTAGGGCGCGCCCACATCCCGGCCGCGGAGCGCGGCCATGTCCTTGGCGGCCACAGGGAAGCTGGCGGGGTCCATGGCCAGACGGACGGGGTTGAGCTTGAACTGGGCCTCCAGGCTGCCCTGGAGATCCCCGGCGGCAAACTTGTTGTAGACGTCGGTGATCAGCTCGGGCATGAAGTTGGCCGCGGTGCACACGCCGCCCACCGCGCCGTGGCACAGGCTGGCGTAGAGCAGGGTATCCTTGCCGCCGAACACCTTGAAGCCCACGTCGCGGGTACGGCGGATGAACTCGGCGGTGAGGGTGATGTCGCCGCTGGTGTCCTTCATGCCCACAATGTTTTCCACCTGATGGGCCAGGGCGTCCACGAGATCGGCGGTGAGGGTATACCCCACCCGCCCGGGGTTGTTGTAGAGCAGCATGGGCGCGCCGGGGACGCTTTCGGCGATGGTCTTGAAGTGCTGGAACAGCTCGTCATAGGTGGGCTTGAGGAACATGGGCTGGAGCACACTGACGCCGGCGGCGCCGTTGGCCACGGCCATTTTGGCCAGACGGCAGCACTTCTGGGTGCGGATGGCGCCAATGCCGAAGTAGACGGGGACGCGGCCAGCGGCCTGATCCACCATAATCTTCAGGCCCCGCTCCATCTCGTCCTCTTCTACCATATAGAACTCGCCGTTGCTGCCAAAGGCCAGAATACCGGACACGCCGCCCTTGATGACGTAGTCCACCTGGTCGCGGAGCCTGGCCTCGTCAATGCGCTCCTCCCCGTCGATGGGGGTGAGTATGGGCACCACGACGCCCTTGATAAAATCCGTATTCATGATCGATCACCTCGCACTCGTGTCGGGCGGCCTTACAGGGACTCGATGCCGGTGAGCTTCTTGTAGTACTTGATGATGGAGCTGTGATCGTCCTGGCCGCAGCCGTTGTTGTGCAGCCACTGGAAGATCTCCTGCACCGCGGCGGTCATGGGCAGGGGGGAGCCCACGGTGTGGGCGCAGTCCAGGGCGTTGTTCAGATCCTTGATGTGCAGGTCAATCTTGAAGCCGGGCTTGTCGTTGCCCTCGATCATCATGGGGGCCTTGGCGTTCATGACGGTAGAGCCGGCCAGACCGCCGCGGATGGCCTGGAACACCAGCTCGGGATCCACGCCCGCCATCTTGGCCAGGGTCAGGGCCTCGGACAGGGCCTGGATGTTGCAGGCCACGATAATCTGGTTGGCCAGCTTGGTGGTGTTGCCCGCGCCCACGTCGCCGCAGCGCACCACAGAGGCGCCCATGGCGCCCAGGATGTCCTTGTACTGGTCAAAGACCTCCTGCTTGCCGCCCACCATGAAGGACAGGGTGCCATCGATGGCCTTGGGCTCGCCGCCGGAGACGGGGGCGTCCAGCATCTCGATGCCGCGCTTGGCCAGCTCCGCCGCGATCTCCTTGGAGGCCACGGGGTTGATGGAACTCATGTCGATGAACACGCTGCCCGGCTTCATGTGGGCGGCTACGCCGTCCTCCCCCAGCATGACAGCCTTTACCTGGGGGCTGTTGGGTACCATGGTCAGCACCACGTCGCAGGTCTCGCCGATCTCTGCGTTGGTGGCGGCCTTGGCCCCGGCGGCTACGATCTCGTCCACGCTGGCCTGGTTCAGATCGCTGACCGTGAGGTCATAGCCCGCCTTGAGCAGGTTCTTCGCCATGGGCTTGCCCATAATACCAAGACCGATCAGTCCGATTTTCATAATACATTTCCTCCTTAAAATAATAGCACAGATTGGGGTGGATAGGAACTATAAAAGCGGGACTCACGCGTTGGCGCGGGCCACGTTTTTGGTGACAATCACATCGGCGTCCAGTCCGCACACGTCGGCCAGGGCCACCTGCCCGACGGCGGTGGGGGCCTGGAGCCAGACGGTGTTGATGGCCTCCATCACCCGGAAGATGTCCTTCTTGGGGATGGGGCGGCTGAGCCGCACGCTGGCCAGGGGCAGTTCGCCGCCCTCCACCAGTACGCTGGTGGCGATGTTGCGCCGGGGATCGGTGAGCTCCTGGCGGACATAGGCGTCTCCCTTGGGACAGGCGGCCCCCCGGACGGCGTACACCGTGTCCCCCTCATATTCGGCCGTGATCTCACAGCCGTTGGGGCAGATAATACAGGTAAAGCTCCGCGTCACTGTACGCTCACCTCCAAATCACCGGACTGCTCCAGCGCCGCGGCGCGGATGGGAAGCTGAAGCATCTCGGCAGGGAGTGCCTTGGGCAGCCTGCGCCGCAGCACCTCGCGGCCGTCCTGCGTCACGGTCAGGGTGACGGCCTTCATGGGCCGGGACACCCGCAGGGAGAGGGTGAAATCCCGGCTGCCGCTGATGCGCTGGGGGATGACGTGGCCCACGTTGGCGCCCGCCCTGACCTCCAGGGGACAGGGGGGAAGCGCGTGGTTTTTCAGGTACTCCGCCGCCGACGAGGCCAGGGCCTCCGCCTCCAGGGAGACGAAGTCCACCAGATCGTGGACGTGGAGCACGTTGCCCGCGGCAAAGACGCCGGGAATGCTGGTCTGGTAGTGCTCGTCCACAAAGGCGCCCTTGGTGCGCCCGTCCACCGCCAGGCCGGAACCGTTGGCGATGTCCCCGGCGGGGATGAGGCCCACCGAGAGAATCAGCGTGTCGCACTCCACCCGCTCCTCCGTGCCGGGGATGGGGCGGAGGCGTTCGTCGACCTGGGAGACCGTAACGGCCTCCAGACGCGCCCGGCCGTGAATATCGGTGACGGTATGGCTCAGGTACAGGGGGATGCCATAGTCGTTGAGGCACTGCTCGATGTTGCGGGGCAGGCCGCTGGGATAGGGCTGCACCTCATAGACGGCCCTCACATGGGCCCCCTCCAGCGTCATGCGGCGGGCCATGATCATGCCGATGTCGCCGCTGCCCAGAATGACCACCTCCCGGCCCATCATGAGGTTGCACAGGTTGATGTACTCCTGGGCCACGCCGGCGGTGTAGATGCCCGCCGGGCGGCTGCCCGGAATGGCCAGGGCGCCCCGGGTACGCTCCCGGCAGCCCATGGTGAGAATCACCGCGTCGCCCCGGAGCTGTTTGAGCCCGGCGGGGCCGGAGGCGGTGACGGTGCGGTCGGCCTCCAGGGAGAGAACGGTGGTGTCGGTAAGACAGGTGATGCCCAGCTCCTCCGCCTGGGCCACGAACCGCTGGGCGTACTCGGGGCCGGAGAGGGTCTCGCCGAAGCGGGTGAGGCCGAAGCCGTCGTGGATGCACTGACGGAGGATGCCGCCGGGGCGGTGCTCCCGCTCCAGCACCACCACGTCGTCGACGCCCTTCTGCCTGAGCCGGATGGCGGCGGCCAGGCCGGCGGGCCCGCCGCCGATGATTACCGCCTGATGGCGTTCCACGTTCATGCCGGCTCCCCTCCTTTCACTGACCCGGTGAACATCCAGGAGCCCTCCGGCCCCAGGTGGATGTCCCTGAAGTCCTCTCCCAGCTCCCGGCGGAGGGCCTCGGTGATGCGGGTCTCGCAGTAGCCGCCCTGGCAGCGGCCCATGGTGGCACGGGTGCGCACCTTGATACCGTTGACGGTGTGGACGCCCAGGGGGTTGTGGATGGCCTGGAGAATTTCGGCCTTGGTGACCTTCTCGCAGCGGCAGAAGATCTCGCCGTAGTCCGGGTTCTCCGCGATGGCGGCGGCCCGCTCCTCGTCGGTCATATCGGCAAAACGGCGGATGCCGTGCCGGATGGGATTAAAGTCGGGATTGGGCTCCAGCGCCTCCTGCCGGGCGATGAGGGCCACGGCCCGGCGGGCCAGCGGGAGGGCGGAGGTGACGCCGGGGGACTCGATGCCCACCAGGTTGACCACGCCGGGCGCCTCGTCCCGGCACTCCAGTACGAAGTCCTGCACCGCGCCGGTGGCGGGGTCGATGCGCTTGGGCCGGATGCCGGCAAAATTTCGGATGAAGTAGGCGCGGTCCATGTGCTTGAACATCCGCGAACCGCTCTCAATGAGGCCGTCCATGGCGGCCTGGGTGGACTCGTAGTCCTGGAAATCCCGGGCCAATTGGCTGTCGGGCCCCACCAGTACATTTCCGTCCACGGTGGGCGTGGCGTGGGTGTCAAACGTATTGTCCGGATTGGGGGCGGGATAGACGGGAATCCTGGCAAACTGGCCCGCCAGCTTGTCAAGGACGAAGTATTCGCCTTTGACCGGCTTAATGACATAGCCGGGAATGCCCAGCTGCCCGCTGACCACGGCGGAGTTGAGCCCCGCGCTGTTCACCACCCAGCGGGTGTGAAAGTCGCCCCTGGTGGTGTGGAGCAGGTGGGTGCCGTCGGCCTGCCGGGTCTCGCCGGTGAAAGCGCAGTTGAGGTGGTACTCCGCCCCGTTGTGAACCGCGTTCTCCGCCAGGGCAATGGTGTAGAGGAAGGGATCCAGGATACCGCTGGCCGGGCACCACATGGCGAAATTTCCGCCGGCGCTGGGGTCAAGCTCATCCATCCGCTTGCGGTCGATGAGCTCCAGGCCCTTCACGCCGTTGGCCTCGCCCCGGGCCATGAATTGCTCCAGCCGCTGCCGGTGCTCATCGGTGAAGCCCACGATGAGCTTGCCGGTGCGCTTAAAGGGGACATCCAGCTCGCGGGCTACCTGGTCGAACTCCTGGTTGCCCTCCACGGCGCAGATGGCCTTGATAGAGCCGGTCTTATAGAGGAACCCGGCGTGGAGCATGCCGGTGTTGCGCCCGCTGGTCTGGGTGCAGACGTCGCTCTCCTTCTCCAGCACGGCGATGCGCAGCTTGTACCGGGAGAGCTCCCGGGCGATGGCGCTGCCCACCACCCCGCCGCCGATGATGACGACGTCATAGGACTGCTGCATAGGGATGGCTCCTTTCTCCATCAAAGGAACAGGGTCAAAATGGGGACGGTGACCAGGCTGGTCAGCGTCGAGATAAACACACACTTGGAGGCGAACTGGGCGTCCGCCCCGTATTTCTGGGCCAGGATGGCGGTGGTGGAGCCGATGGGCATGCCGGTGAGCACCACGCTGACCCCGGCGGTGAGGGGATCTACCCCCAGCAGCCGCAGGGCCGCGAGGCACACGGCGGGCAGCAGGAGCTGACGCACCGCCACCAGATAGAAGCACTTGGGGTCGAACACGGTCTTGAGGGGCACGTCGGCCAGGATGGCCCCCACCAGGGCCATGGCCATGGGGGAGGTGCAGGCGCCCAGATTGTCCACCGCGGTATCCACAAAGTGGGGCAGGGGGAGCTGGAAGAGCATCCATACCAGCCCCACCTCCACGGCGATGATGCCGGGGTTGAGCAGCACCTTTCGGACGGCCTGCTTGGCGTCGGCCTTGGTAAACAGGGAGATGCCGGCGCTCCACATGAGGATGCGGGTGGGGATGATGAACAGGGAGCCCAGAAAGAGGCCCTCGTCGCCGTAGGCGCCGCTGACCACGGGCAGGCCGGCAAAGCCGGAGTTGCTGACCAGGGTGCCGTACTGGAGGATGCTCTTCTCCTGGTATGGGAAGCGGTTGTAGAGCACCTTGCCCAGCAGCAGGGCCGCCGCGGCCATGGCGGTGGCGATGAGGACGGCCACGCCCCCCTGCTTGAGGGACTCCAGGCTGAGCTCCATGTGGAAGGACTCAAAGATCATGCAGGGCAGGGTGATGAGCACCACAAAGTCGGTCAGCTTATCCCGGGCCGCGTCGTTGAAAATGCCCTTCTTGCGGCAGAAGAAGCCCACCGCCATGTAGATGAAGAGGACGGTCTGCACGTCCACCATCTTGAAAAAGCTGTCCATACTACCCCTCGATGGGGGTGAGAAGGGCCCCGTCCCCGTCAAATTCCAGCGGCTCGGGCTCAGAGCAGGCCGCCACGCCGGGCCATTTACCCGCCTTCACGTCCCTGTAATAGGCCTCGCTGAGCATGATGCGGCCGATGTGGAGGCTGTTTGGGATGCGGATGATCCGGGCGCGGCTGCGGTCGATGCCGGTGCAGGTGCGGATACACATCTGAATAGCCTCCCTGTCGTTGGCCACCACGCAGGGGATGCGGGCGGAGGTGAGGACGGTAGAGGTGAGACAGTTGGGGTACATCTTTTCCGTGTCGATTTTGTCAAAGAACCGCTTTGTGATCACGTTGGCCAGGCCCACGCCCAGGGCGTTGCCGTGGCTGGCCGCGCTCAGATCGAGAAAGCAGGTGCGCTGCACCTCCACCCCGCCGTGGGCGTACTCGGTGGAAAAGGTGCCGGTGATGTTGGGGTCCACGCCGGTGCCCGAGTAGTTCTTGCCCGTCTCGTCCACCACCAGCACGTCGCAGGCGCCCACCAGCAGGGAGGGCATCCGCTCAAAGGCAAACTGGAGCAGCTCCGGCTCCCGGGCGAGAATGTCGTCCCTGTCGATGGCCTCGATGCGGCAGGTCTCGTCATAGGCGTTCTCGATGCAGGGCAAGGCAAAGAGGATGGGGGCCCTGGCCAGAATGACCTTGGCGATGGAGGGGATGTTGGCCCCGATCTTGCCCATGCCGTCGGAGTGGACCCGCTCGGCCCCCTTCTGCTTGCCCAGGCCCACGGCGAGCATCTTGCAGGGCCCGCTCTCGTAGGGGCCGCGGAAGGCGTTGTGGGGCTTGAGGCGGCAGGAGACGATGATACCGTCGGCCTCATAGGCGTTTTTGTCCAGGTACACCGGCAGGCCGGTGTCGGAGGTGCCCAGCTCCACCACCTCCATGCTGCTGCGGATCTCACAGCCCATGGCCTCCGGGGTGATGCCGTAGCTGGCCAGCACCTCCAACTGCCCCTCGGCAGTGGCGCCGCCGTGGCTGCCCATGGCGGGCACAATGAAGGGGACGGCGCCCCTGGCCTTTACAAAGTCCACGATGGACCGGGTGATGAGGTCCACGTTGGCGATGCCCCGGCTGCCCGCCGTGATGGCGATGGACATGCAGGGCCGGATTTTGGAGCGGAAGGGCTCCCGGGACAGCTCCCCCGCCACGGCAGCGGGGATGTCTGCGGGGGCAATGCGCTCCCGGGGGAAGAGCTGCTCGGCGCGGAACATGCGGGGAATGGGCACGTCGGCCAGCAGACGGGAGACGACGCCCCCCTGTTTGATTTCCATACCAAACCGACCTTTCTCTTGTCAGGTAATAGGCGCGGGATTGAAGATGCACAGGTCGTTGTGGAAGCCGTACTGGTCGGAGTAGGGCTTCTTCACGCCGCTGGCCACGTCCAGAATCAGGTGGAACAGCTCGGCGCCCACGTCGGCGATGGTCTTCTCGCCGGTGGCGATGGGGCCGGCGTTGACGTCGATGAGGTCAAACCAGTGCTCCTTCATCTCGTTGCGGGAGCAGACCTTGATGACCGGGGCGGCGGCCAGCCCGTAGGGGGTGCCCCGGCCGGTCATAAAGACCTGAAGCCCGATGCCGCTGGCCAACTGGCAGGGCCCGCAGACGATGTCGCTGGCGGGAGTGGCGGCGTAGATCAGGCCGTGCTTATGGGGCTTCTCTGCCGGGGAGAGCACCTCCTCGATGGGGGCGGTGCCCGACTTGGCGATGGAGCCCATGGCCTTCTCTACGATGTTGGCCAGGCCGCCCTTCTTGTTGCCGGGGGTGGGGTTGGCGTCCCGGTCCACGCCGCCGGCGTCCAGGTAGTCGTCGTACCACTTCATCTCGGCGGCCAGCTTGTCCCGGGCGGCCGCGTCGCGGCAGCGGGCGGCCAGCAGATGCACTCCGTCCCGCACCTCGGTGACCTCGCTGAACAGCACGGTGGCGCCGCCCTTCACCAGCATGTCGGCGGCGTAGCCGGCGCTGGGGTTGGCGGTGAGGCCGGAGAAGGCGTCGGAGCCGCCGCACTGCATGCCGATGAGCAGCTCGCTGAGGGGCAGCTCCTCCCGGCGGCGCTCGTTGAGCCGTTTCAGCTTCCACTCGGCCATCTCCATCAGGGCCTGCATCATGGCGTCGTGGCCCCGGTAGTCCTGGAGGGTGAGGGTGTTCTCCGGGGTGATGTCCTCCGGGGGGAGCACCATGTCGTAGGTGAGCTTTTCACAGCCCAGGCCCACCACCATCAATTCGCCGCCGAAGTTGGGGTGGCGGATGAGGTTGGTGACCGCCCTGATGGGGATGTGGGCCTCCCGGGCCTTAATGGCCACGCCGCAGCCGTAGGGGTGGTTCACTGCCACCACGCCGTCCACATTGGGGTACTTGGGCAGCAGCTCCCGCTTGATGCGCTCCACCGCCACGTTGACCACACCGGCGGCGCACTGGACGGTGGTGACAATGCCCAGCAGGTTGCGGGTGCCGGCGGGGCCGGTTTTGTTGCGGTAGCCCATCCAGGTTCTGCGGGGCGGATCGGGCAGCTCTTCCATGGGGACGAGGCTGGTCCCGTAGGGCATGTCGTCCAGGCCTGGGGACTGAGGCAGGTCCAGCATGTGCTCGTTGATCCAGGCCCCAACGGGGATGGGAGCCTTGGCGTAGCCCAGCACCACGCCGTAGCGGATCACCTCCCCCCCCTTGGGGATGTCAGTCAGGGCGATCTTGTGGGCCTGGGGGATGTCCTCACGGGTGACGACGCCGGGCATGACCCCGGTGCCGCGGGGGATATCGTGGACCGCGATGGCCACGTTATCCGCGTCCTTGACCTTGATGTAAAGTGGTGCACTCATAGACGAATTACTCCCTTTTGGCCGATGTCATTCCACCGGGCGCGGGGCGCGCCGGACGGAATGACATCGAGGTGTTATGATGATTATTGCTTGCCGGAGGGCTCCTTCCCCTGGCGCTTGGCTTTGCGGTTGTCCAGAACGGCGTAGACCACGGACAGGATGATCAGCGCCCAGATAACCCAGCTCATGGGGCGCACGAACAGGCCGGTCAGGGAGCCGTTATAAGCGGTGAGCACCTGAATGAAATAGTCCTCCAGGTCGCCGCCCAGAATGAAGCCGATGAGGAAGCAGGACACGGGGAAGTGGAACTTCTTGATCAGAAGGCCCACAATGCCGAAGAGCAGCAGGCACCACACGTCGAACATGCGGCCGTTGAGGGTGGCGTAGGCGCCCACGGTGCACATCATGAGCACCACGGGGTACAGGCGCTCCTGGGGAATGAGGACGATCTTCGCCAGCAGCTTCACCGGGAAGAACATGACTAGGTACATCAGGATATTGCAGCACAGCAGGGCCACCAGAATGGTGTTCCAGATCACCGGATTGTTGGTGATGAACAGGGGGCCCACCTGAATGCCCTGGAGCATGAAGGCGCCGATCAGGACGGCGGTGGTGGAGTCGCCGGGAATACCCAGGCTCAGCAGGGGCACCAGGGCGCCGCCGGTCAGGCCGTTGTTGGAAGTCTCAGAGGCGATCAGGCCCTCGGGCACGCCGGTGCCCAGCAGCTCGGGGTGCTTGGACCAGCTCTTGGCCTGGGAGTAGGCGATCAGGGAGGCCGCGGAGCCGCCCACACCGGGCAGGATGCCCATGAAGGTGCCCAGCAGGGCGGAGCGGAACACATTGATGATCTGCCCCTTGAAGTCGTGGAGAAGGCTGAACTTGACGTTGTTCTTGACCTCCAGCGTATCATCCTTGCTGTAGGAGGCGTGCATACCCGTCTCACACTGCTGGAGCATCTCGGAGACGGCGAACAGGCCGATGAGCACGGGGAAGAGCTGGAAGCCGCTCTGCATCTGGCTCTCCAGGAACTCAGGGACCATGCGGTATTCATTGTTGACGGAGAACTGGTTCATCATGGCTACCAGCACGCCCAGCATACCGATCCACAGGCCGCGGAGCATCTGGCCCCGGGACAGGGCGGCGATGACGGTGAGGGCGAAGAGGATGATGAGGAACTTCTCCACGGCAGAGAACTTGATGGCCCAGCCGGCCAGGATGGGGGTGAAGAGGGCCAGCACCACCAGGGAGATCATGCCGCCCATGAAGGAGGAGGTGACGCCGATTTTCAGGGCGCGTTCTCCCTCGCCCCGCAAGGCCATTGGGTGTCCGTCGAAGGTCGTACACACCGACGACGGGGTGCCGGGAATGTTGATGAGGATGGCGGGGACCAGGCCGCCGGAGATGCCGCCCACATAGAGGCCCAGCAGCAGATAGAGGGCCATCTCCATGGAGTAGGCGTAGGTCAGGGGGAGGAACACGGCCACGGCCATGGTGGCCGTCATACCGGGGATGGCGCCGAAGATGATGCCGATGACGACGCCGAACAGGGCCACGGCGATGTACTCCGGGCCGATCACGAAGGGCAGTTCAAATCCCATGAATCACACCAGCCTTTCTTTAGTAGAGAATGAAGCCCAGGGACGGAATCTCAATGGTGAGGAGACCGGAGGGCAGGGTGATGGCGAACGCGGTGCCGAACACAACGCTGATAATCAGGCAGGCCACCACGGAGATGATCAGGCTGGTGATGTGGTACCTGGGGTTTTTCAACTGCGCCTTGTTGGCAAACAGGGTGTTGAACAGGAACAGGCAGATGATGGACCAGAAGGTGAAGCCCAGCTTGTCCAGCAGGAAGAAGTAGACCACCATCAGGGCGATCGTACCCCAGAATTTGAACTTGTCGTAGTGTTCCACGAAGAAGCGGCCGGGCTTGACAAAAAAGCCCTTGCCCGCCTTGATCCGGGCCCGCCCCTCCAGGGCGATCAGCAGGACGCCCAGAATCACCAGAATTCCAATGGTGATGATGGGGAAAATCCAGTGCTGGGTTGAATACTCCACATTGATACGCATCTTATTACCTCTCTTTCGCAGGGTGGTATCACGGAATATCACCCCGCTGAAGCGCCAACCGCCGGCTGGGCTTCAACGGGGTGACACTCCAACAGATATTAGGTCAGCTCGTCCAGGCCGGGGGCCACGTCGATGATCTCCTGGCCGATGTCCCGCTTGTCGCTGATGAACTGGCGGGAGGCCTCCAGATCCGCCTCCTCGGCGGTGACGGCGCTGTAGAGCAGGCCGGCCATCTCAGCCTGGAAATCGGGGTTCTCACAGACCTTCTGCATGGCGGCGGCGATCTCATTCAGAATGCCCTCGTCCATGTCCTTGGGGAAGAGCATAAAGAAGTCCTTGTTGAAGTCGAAGGGCTCGCCGTTGAAGGTGATGCCGTCGTCGGCCATGGAGATAACGCCGCTGCCCTCCAGGTTGCCGCAGGTGTCAAAGAGCTTCATGGCCAGCTGGGCGTCCACGCCCTCCTTGGTGAACTCCACGCAGGAGGAGTAGTCGGCGTAGATGATGTCGGTGTTGCCGTCCCAGAGGCGCTGCTTCTTCTCGTCGGTGGTGCCGCCCACCAGGGCCTTGATGCGGCTGGCCACCTCGTCGCCGTACTGCTCCTGAACCCACATATACCACACCACAAAGTCCAGGTGGGAGGCGGAGCCGGACTCAATGTTCACCCGCAGCTCCTCGCCGGGGTTATCGGCCAGCCACTGGGCGGCCTCATTCAGGTTGTTGTAGGGTGCGTCGGCCTTGGCCACAAAGCAGCCGCCGGGGTTGACGCCGATGCGGGGGCCGACGGTCAGGTTCTCCAGGGCGTAGTCCTCACTGACCGCGCCGAAGAGTACGCTCAGGAACGCCATGTCGTGGAACATCATGATGGTGGTGCCGTCGCCCTTGGCCTTGGAGATGGTGTCCAGCGCCTGGGCGTTGCCGATGGCGTCCACCTTGCCGTTGAAGCCCATCTCCTCGCCCAGATAGCGGGTGACCATGTCGGCGATCATGTAGGAGTCGCCGCCGGTGGAGGTGGAGCCGATGACCACGCGGACGCGCTTGCCCTTCAGGCTGCTCTCGCCGGAGGCGGCGCTGCCGGTCGCCTCGGTGCCGGGATCGCCGGTGGAGGGGGTGCCGGTTTCCGTGTTAGAGGGGGTGCCGCCGCAGCCGGCCAGCAGGCCGACTGCCATGGAGGCGGAAAGGAGCAGAGCCGTCAATTTCCTGAACTTCATTGTTCAATTCCTTCCTTTCGTTCGGTTCATTCGCTGGGGATGTTCCGTGCTTGCTTGCGGGGGATGGGGGCGCTTCACTACCGTGGCACTATGATAGCAGGCCGCGGCGCGGGTTTTCCATTCGCAAAAGGCAATGAAATGGGAGAGTAAATTTGTAAACTCTGTGTGGGTTTCAGAAAAATGAATTTAAGATTTCAAAAATACCCGTTCTGCGTTTCAAATATGGAAGATTTGTTTCGCTTAAAGCTGTAAATTTATAGAAATTATCGGTTGATTTTTATAGTTTGCCAGAAAAAAACAAGTAAAATTTGTGCAAAACAGATAAGAACAGGCGCGGTTCGCCCTTCGCCTGCTGCTCCTTGTGCGGAACAAAAATCTCTGTTACACTGAACATGAATACAAAGTTTTTGTACCGTTCTGGTCAAAAGGAGTGTCACACCATGAAATCAGAATCTGCGGAGCTGGTAAGCGGCCTCATCCGCCAATACCGCCGCCTGCGCCTGCTCTACCTGGGTTATCTGGCGGCGGCCGTCCTGGCGCTGGTCTTCTTCTTTGTGGACAAGCGCGTTACCCTGGCGCTGGTGGCGGCCAGCCTGGTCTACCACCTGGTGGTGGTACGGAGGGCGGGGAAGGCCTACCAGCGGGCCTTTGTCCACGCCTGCGGCCAGTGTACCCTGGCCCGGCGCCTCCAGGACGCCCGCCACACCGAAGCGCCCACCTTGGAGGAGGGGGAGCTGCGCCGCGCCCGCCTGGTCGCCGCCAACGACGGCAAGGGCTCCGTCCTGGTGCGGGAGGGCGGCTCCGGTACCTACCACGGCCGCCGTGTGCGCCTGGGTGACGCCGGGTTTACCCATTCCTTCTCCATGGAGGGGAAAACCCACCACGAGTTCGTGGTGGGCACCTGGGTAACGGTGGAGCTGGGGAAGGACACCGGGCTGGACTGGCGGCTCATCCACGAGCGGGTGATGATGAAGCCGTCCCGGGACGCCATGCTGCGCCGGGAGAGCGGGCTGCGGCGGGCGGTGGGCTTCGGCCCCGGCTGGATGGAGGACGGCACCTGGTTTGCCCTCCGGCCGGAGGGCAAACCCGACGTGCCCGGTGACGCCTTCCTCGCCGCCCTGCGCCGGCTGTCCGCCGCCACCGACAAGCCCCTGGCCGTCTGCGTCCAGGGAGACCGTCTCCATGTCTTTGTCACCAACCGTATCCTGGGCCAGAAGGTATCCAGCCGCGTCCCGCCGAGCGCCGCCGTGGCCGAGGTGGATTTTCTCCCCGAGCTGGACGGAATTCTCAAGGCCTCGGACGCCCTGGTATAAAACTTCATGCGCCAAGAGCGCACCACGAAAACGGGCAAAGGCTTGTGGCGCATGAAGTTTATGCGCATATGGGCCGTCCAGGCCCATGCGCTTTGATTTCATGGCCGTGCCGCTGAAAGCGGCACATGGCCAATTTTGCTATGCTTTTGCATAGCAAACAGCAGACAGGGTGCGCCCCCCGGTATCGCCGGGGGGCGCACCCTGTCTGCTGTTCGGTCAGCCCTCGAATCGGTCGCGGATGCCATACTGCTTCATCCGCCGCCAGAGGGTGGTTTTGCTGATGCCAAGCTCGGCGGCGGCCGCGGCCCGGCTGCCGCCATTGCGGGAGAGCACCTCCGCCAGCCGGGCGGCCTCGGGGGAGACGGCGGCGGGGAGGGCCTGCCCCTGGGCGCGGACCACCGGGAGGGGATATAACTCCTCCAGCAGGGAGCGCACATAGCCGTCGTTTACCGTGCGGGCGGGGGCGGTGAGCACCATGCGCTCCAGAAAGGCGCGGAGCTGGATATAGTTGCCCGGCCAGGGGTAGTCCATGAGCAGCCGCCGGGCCTCCCTGGTGAGCACCACATAGCGGTTGAACTTCACCACGCAGTCGTCCAGGCACATGTCGATGGCCTGGTTCAGATCGTCCGGGCGGGTGCGCAGGGGCGGCAGGCTCAGCCGCAGGGGGGTGAGCAGATAGTAGAGCTCGGGCTGAAAGACGCCGGCCTCCAGCTTGGGGGCCAGGTCCCCGGTCAGGGAACCGATGACCCGCGCCGCCACCGGGGTGGGGGTGTTCTCGCCCTGCACATGCACCACGCCCTCGCGGAGCAGACGGCAGAGCACCCGCTGCCCGCCGGGCGTGAGCTGGTCCAGGTTGTCCAGATAGAGCGTTCCGGTGTCCGCCGCCTTGCCCGCCCGGGACAGGGCGGCTTCCTGCTCAGGGGAGTGGGCCGCGCAGTCGAAGGTCACGAAGGGGCCCTTGGAACAGGGGCTGGCGTTGTGGATGCTCTGGGCAAAGAGGGACTTGCCGCTGCCCACCTCGCCGTAGACCAGGATGGGCTGCCCGGTTTCGGCAAAGGTGCGGGCCAGCTTTACCAGGCGGGACATCTCCCGGCTGGTGTGGTTCACGTCTTCAAACCGGCCGTGAGCCAGATAGCGCTGAAGCCGGTAGCGTTCCCGCAGAGCCCGCTCTCCCTGGCGCTCCATCTTCTGCATCTCATAGAAGGAAAATACCATGCCCTCCCCGGCGTCCCAGTCCGCCACGGGGGCGGCATTGGCCACCACGTGCACCCCCGCCACGTTGAGCACGGAGAAGTAGAGCTCCCGCCGCTGGGCCAGCGCGTCGGCCCAGAACTCGGCGTCCTCCCGGGGCATCAGCGTGGAAAGAGGGAGTCCCACCAGCTTCTCCCGCTCCTGCTCTAGGATCTTACAGGCCACGTCGTTGCTCTGGACGATGATTCCCCGGGCGTCCAGCTCCAGAATCCCGTTGAAGGAGTAGTCCAGCAGAACTTGCAGGTGGGCCGTGTTGCGGCGCTCGGCGTCGGCGACCTGCCCCACGTTGCGGGCGTGGAGCAGGCTGGTGCGCAGGGAGTCCTCCGTCCCGTCGAAAAAGAGGGTGCGCTTGCCCAGCCGGCGGCAGTAGGCATTGACAAAGTCGCCGCCCAGAATGACATCCATCCCGTCGGCCACCGCCTGCTCCGCCCCGCGCTCCATCTCCGACAGGCCGGAGATAAAATAGGTGTGCAGCTCTATGTCGAAAATCTCCTCAAAGCCCTGAATATTCCCCACCATGTTGGGGATGGTCACCACGCCGATCTTCGGCCGCTCCAGATGGGAGACCAGGCTGCGGGCCCGGTGGAGCAGCCGGGCGATCTCCAGGCCGGTGAGCTGGATCTCCACCACCGGGAAGTCGGTGTGCTCCTTGAGAATGGACGCCTGGCGGCCTCGGGCCACCAGGATGTCGGCGCCTGTGCGCCGACAATCCTCTATGAGGTCTAGAATCCGCTCGGTGGGGACGGACTGGTTGAGCACCACATCCATCTCCAGCTCCCGGGCGATCCGCCCGGCGGGCTCCACCATCTCCTCACGGGGGAGCAGGAGCGCAAATCTCGCCATGTCGATTCCTCCTTCTGCTTCGTTCTCATCTTACCCCAAGGAAAGGCCGGTTGTAAAGATTGTAAAGCGGGAGATGGCGCGGCTGAAAAATCTCATGCCAGAGGGTTCAGAGAGAAGGAGCGTGTGAAGGGGGCTGCCAGGGTTCCCTTTGGCATGAAATCAAACGGCGCGGCCGGGACAGAGAAAATCCGTCCCGGCCGCGCCGTGTCTCTGAAACGATATGTGGAATCGCAGGGAAACCGGAAATCAGCGGACCAGGCAGGGGCGCTTGGGATCGAAGGTCCAGCCGGGGATCAGGTACTGCATGCCAACGGCGTCGTCCCGGCCGCCCAAACAGTTGTCCAGGTAGAGCTGGTGGGCCTTCTGGAGCTGCTCCCGGTCCAGCTCCACGCCCAGGCCGGGCCGCTCCGGCAGATTGATGCAGCCGTCCACGATCTGCAGCGGTGCCCTGGTCAGGCGCTCCAGCCCCTCCTGCCAGATCCAGTGGGTGTCGATGCCGTTGAGCTTGCCGGGCACCGCCGCGGCGCACTGGGTCATCATGGCCAGGGAGATATCGAAGTGGTTGTTGGAGTGGCAGCCCCACATCAGGCCGAAATCATTGCACATCTGGCCTACCCGGACGGAGCCCGCCATGGTCCAGAAGTGAGGGTCGGCCAGGGGGATATCCACACTGCGCAGGGCGATGCAGTGGCGCATCTCCCGCCAGTCGGTGTCAATCATGTTGGTGGCGGTGGGCATGCCGCTCTCCTGGCGGAACTCCGCCATAATTTCGCGGCCGGAGAAGCGGCCTTCGGCGCCGCAGGGATCCTCACAGTAGGCCAGAACCTTCTTCAGCTCAGGGGCAAGGGCCAGCGCGTCCTTCAGCAGCCAGCCGCCGTTGGGGTCCAGGGTGATGCGGGCCTTGGGGAAGGCCTCCTTCAGAGCCTGGACGGCCTTCAGCTCCTCCCTGCCCTCCAGCACGCCGCCCTTGAGCTTGAAGTCCTCGAAACCATACTTCTCATAGGTGGCCCTGGCCAGCGCCACGATGGCGTCGGGGGTCAGCGCCTCCTCATGGCGCAGGCGGTACCAGTCGCAGTCGGAGTCGGGCTCGGAGTGATAGGGCAGATCGGTCTTTTTGCGGTCGCCCACGTAGAACAGATAGCTCAGAAAGCGAACCCTGTCCCTCTGGATGCCGTCGCCCAGCAGGGCGGCCATGGGCACCTCCAGATATTGGCCCAGCAGGTCCAGCAGGGGAGTCTCCACCGCGGTGACCACGTGCACGCCGGTGCGCAGGTCAAAGGTCTGCTGGCCCCGCACGTCGTCCTTAATATTGGCCGTGAGCCACTCGTTGAGCCTCCGCAGGGTCATCTTGTAGTCGGCCACGCTGGTGCCCTCCACCAGGTGCTTCACGTTCTCCAGGGCGCGGGTGATTTTCTGGCCGCCGGGGACCTCGCCAATGCCGGTATTGCCCCGGTCGTCAGTGAGCACCACAATGTTGCGGGTGAAGTAGGGGGCGTGGGCGCCGGAGAGGTTGAGCTCCATACAGTCCTTGCCGGCCACAGGATAGACCTCCATGGCGGCCACTTTGGGGGTATTGGCCATTACAATGCACTCCTTTGTTCCAATTCAGGTGAGTTGGCGGATACGCCTCGGTAGTGAGCGGCCCGGCCCTCCCTTCAGGACGGAATACATTCCTGACACTGTGGCTGCATTTTATCACGGCCCTCCCAAGAAGGCAAACGGATTAAACTGATCGCTCAATTAGGAAAACTAATTTATTTTGATATTTTGCCATAGTGTTTCTAATTCTGCTGTCCCTGCGGCATCGAACCCCACCACAGGCGCGCTTATCCGCTTTTTCTGTTAAAGTGATTAAAAAAACGAATTTGAGTGCCGAATAGTTTGGTGGTAAGATCCAAATATGCTGCTGGTGTTTCCAATGCTTTAGCTTCACGACCGAACGCCATCCACAAGAAAAAAGGAGGAATCTCTGTATGAAGCACCGCATTCAAATGAGAGCCGCTGCCTCGGCGCTGGCCGCATGCATATGCCTTTCGGTTCTGCCCGGCGCGCTGGCCGTAGAACCCGGACGGGTCAAGGCCCCCGGCAGGACGGAGATGGAGCACGGGCCAGTGAGCACCGAGTTTGCCGGCACCCGCTTTGCCTTTGCGGTCTCCGACCCGGTCAGGAACAACGACGGTACCATTACGCTGGACGTGGCCTACGCCGACAGCGAGGGCGTCCGGCACGAGAGGGTCACCCCCACCGGCATGACCGAGACCGACATGGCGCTCATTACGGTGGCGGACAATCCGGTGGCTGCCGGCTCCACCATTGAACTGTGCTACAACGAACAGGGTGAGCTGATCAACATCAAAAATATCTACTCGGCGTACATGTCCGACCTGGGCACCGTCTATTTCGATACCATGAAGTACGGCGCCGAGCTCTCCCCGGTGAACGGCGAACCCGGCGCCATGCTGGCCACCGGCTGGCTCACCGCCAAGTCGGGCAATCAGATCACCGTGGGCGACCTGGATCTCTTTGACGAGACCTACACCCTGGCCCCGGACGTAAAGGTCTACGAGTTCAACACCGACACCAACACCCTGACTGCCCGGACGCTCAGCGACGTGCCTGTTACACAGAAGACCGGCGGCGAATTTTACAAAACGCCCAACCGTCAGCAGGTCATGGTGGTCTTCGACCAAAACTACCGCAATGCTGACCAGGCCGAGGTGGTGGAACTGTACTACATCACCCCCCAGCCCACCATTGACGAGAAGTACCTGTACCCCGCTGACCACATGCCCATCGACAGCTTTATGACCGAGAACGACGGCAAAACTGTGGCCAAGCCCACGGCGGCCGCATGGCTCACCGCCACGGAGTCCTTCGCCATCATCCCTGACCGGCTGTACTACGTGGGCGACAACGAGGTGGCCATCTATCTGACCCAGGCCGACGACGGTACCCTCATCCTCCTGGACGCGGGCTGGCCCGCCAGTGGGTACCAGTACTGGCGGAACATAGAGGCCATGGGCTTCGACCCCAGAGACATTGACTATATCCTCCTGACTCACGGCCACGGCGATCAGTACGGCACCGGCGCCGAGCTGGACACCATGATCAAAAACGCCGGCGGAGACCCCGTGGTCTACGAGTGCTACGAGGACACCTACGGTTACGATATCTACGGCTTCCCTGAGATCACCGGTATCATTAAGGATACCCCGGTACTCAACGCCGTGGACAAGTTCTACATCAATGATACGTGGATGGAGTTTGACGGCAGCGTGCGCATCAAACCCGTTCTTACCGCCGGCCACACCAACGGTACTGACTCATTTATCTTCGAGCTGACCGACCCTGCCACCAACGAGACGCTCACTATCTCCTACCTGGGCGGCTACGGGGTTAACGGCAATACCAAGTACGATCCCGACAACGACCCCACCGGCCGGGGCTACCTGCGCCTGGCCTTCCAGTACGGCCTGCGCTACCTGCAGCAGACCGTGGAGCCGGACTACATGCTGCCCCAGCACACCAACCAGTACCCCATGCTGGAGATCGACAAGGCCGCCGAGGAGAAGGGCATTCCCTTCCTGGAGGCCGTGAACCGCGGCAGCTATGAGTGGGTAAACTTCCTGGAAAAGCGCCAGGCGGTTATCACCTACGAGGATTACTACCAGAACTGGAAGGCAGATCCCAAGGACGAGTTTGGCACGGAAATTACCGTCACCGACGCAGAGCTCCAGACCATTGAGGCCGCAGGTCCCTACCGCCGCGAGGGAGGCACCTACCAGATTACCCTCACCGACGGCGGCAAGATCATCCAGGGCTTTAACCGCTATATGAACCAGACCGACAAGCTCTCCGGCGTGGAAAACGCCCAGGGCCAGGACGTGGGCGACGGCATCTTCATCCTGAAGGATTCCTTCGCCCACGATCCCGACGCCTGGTATGTCCAGGTGGGTGCCCGCGTCAGCGACGGCTATGATGGAAGCTGCGCCGGAGGCCCCATTGAGAGCGTCCACGACAACTGGTTTGAGATCCTCCGTACCGAGCGCCTGGACAGCCGGGAGGAGGCCGAGGCCCTGCTGGCCCAGCTCCAGTCCGGAGCCACCTACACCGTGACCCTGGACCAGTCCAGTGAGATTCAGCTGGCCGACAATCTGACCGACACCTTCCGGCCCGCCGCCGGCGGAACCTTCACCGATGTGCCGGCCACCCATTGGGCGGCCGGGGCCGTGGCGTTCGTCTCCAGCCAGGGGCTGCTGCAGGGCACCGGCGCTTCCGCCTTCGCCCCCGGGCAGCCCATGACCCGCGCCATGCTGGTCACCGCCCTGTGGCGGGAGGCGGGCTCCCCCGTGGTGAACTATGCCATGGACTTTGACGACGTGGCCGAGGACCAGTGGTACACCGAGGCGGTGCGCTGGGCGGCCTCCGAGGGCATCGTCGCCGGCACCGGCAAGGGCTTCTCTCCTGACGCCGCCCTCACCCGCGAATCTCTGGCCGCCATTCTCTTCCGCTACGCCGGCGGACAGGCGGACGGGGGCAGCCTGGACAGCTATGCCGACGGAGCCGGTGTCAGCGCCTGGGCCAGGGACGCCATGAACTGGGCGGTGGCACAGGGCCTGATCACCGGTAAATTGGGCGGCCGGCTGGACCCCGGCGGCACGGCCAGCCGCGCTGAGGTATCCGCCATCCTCATGCGCTACGTGCAGAGCGCCCAGGCCTAACGCCTTTTTCGGGGATTCTCCCCAGCTGCGTGCCGGGGTGAATTCCTGACGTGGGAGGATGTTCAGGCCATTGACTTAGCCTTTCTGCCGAGCGGTTCAATTTTATGAAGCTGCGGGACGCGGCGAGGGATGGTCCTATGATGTGTAAGTATCCGCCGCTGCGTCTTGCGCGGTGAAAAACGCCTCTGAGGGAGGAGAAGGTTCATGGAATCCATCATTTTAAATCTGCTTAACCTGACCGGGGAGGAGCGGGCGGCCTTTGCCGTCCTGGCCCCCCAGCGGTTCCACCCCGACGGGGACGGACTGACGGTGGAGGACTGGCAGTCCGCCCAGGTAATTCTGGGCAACCCGCCGCCGGAGTGCCTGCGGGGGAGCACCGCCCTGCGCTGGCTCCACACCCGCAGTGCCGGGGTGGACCCCTATACCGCCCCCGGCGTCCTGCCCTCGGAGGCGGCGCTGACCTGCTCCACCGGGGCTTATGGCCATTCGGTGCCAGAACACCTGTTCGCACTGCTGCTGGCGCTGATGAAGCGCCTGCCCAGTTAGCGGGACCAGCAGAACAGGGCGCTTTGGAGGGACCTGGGCCCTGTCAAGACTCTGCTGGGCGCTCAGGTGCTGGTGGTGGGCACCGGCGACCTGGGCAGCTCCTTCGCCCGGTTGTGCCAGACCCTGGGGGCCAGCACCAGCGGCGTGCGGCGGGACCCGGCCAAGCCTGCCGCGGGCATCGAGTGCATGTACGGCTTCGAAGCGCTGGATACGCTGCTCCCCGCGGCGGACGTGGTGGCCCTCACGCTGCCTCAAACCCCCGGCACCGTCCGTCTCTTTGACAAGGCGCGGCTGCTGCGCATGAAGGGGGACGCCATCTTACTCAACGGCGGCCGGGGGAGCTGCGTGGACGGCCAGGCCCTGGCGGAGGTGCTGGCGGATGGCCGCCTGTGGGGCGCGGGCCTGGATGTCACTGACCCGGAGCCCCTTCCGCCGGAGCATCCGCTGTGGCGGCAGCCCAGGGCGCTCATCACACCCCACACCGCCGGAGGAAACCACCTGGCGGACACCGAGCGCCGCATCGCGCTGGACAACCTGCGCCGCTATCTGGCGGGGGAGGCGCTGCGCAACCGCGTCCGCTGAAACGCCCCCTACAGAAGCTGTCGGCGCAGCTCCTCCGGCGACAGGGGAGAGAGGGCAGCCGGGGGAATGTCAAACACGGTTTTACAGCCCGCCTGTCCCGCCCGGCCCAGGCGAAAGGCGGCTCGGGCAAAGGCGGTCAGGACACAGGCGGTGAACTCCGGGTTGGAGTCCAGCGTCAGCCTGAATTCCACCAGGGCCCGGTTCTGTTCCTGCCGGCCCGTGCGGCCGCCGCGGAAGACAAAGCCGCCGTGGGGCAGGCCGCCGTGGTCCCGGAGCAGCTCCTCCTCAGAGAGAAAGTGCACCGTGGTGTCGTAGTCGGCAAAGTAGTGGGGCATGGTGATGATCGCCTGCTCGATGCGGGCCCGGTCGGCCCCCTCCTCCGCCACCACAAAGCACTCCCGCATGTGCTTCTGCCGGGTGGTCAGCGCCGGATTGGCGCCGCTGCGCACCGCATCCAGGGCGGCGGGGACCGGGATGGTGTACTGCCGCGCGTCCCGGACGCCGGGGATGCGGCGGACGGCGTCGGAGTGGCCCTGGCTGACCCCCCGGCCCCAGAAGGTGTAGCTCTCCCCGCAGGGCAGCACCGCCGCGGCCAGGGCCCGCACCAGGGAAAAGAGGCCGGGGTCCCACCCCGCGGAGATGATGGCCGTCTTCCCGCCGGCCCTGGCCGCGGCGTCCACGGCGGCAAAGTGGGCGGGAATGTTCGCGTGGGTGTCGAAGCTGTCCACCAGGTGAAAGCGTCCGGCGTACCTGGGGCTCTGCTCCGGAAGGTCGGCGGCGCTGCCGCCGCAGAGCAGCAGCACGTCGACGGCGCCCTCCATCCCGTCCAGGGCGTCCAGCGGATACACGGGTACGCCGGGCGTCTGGAGTGTGAGGCTGGAGGGCGGGCGTCGGGTAAACACGCCCACCAGCGCCATGTCCGGGTTCTGCCGCAGCGCGTATTCCACGCCGCGCCCCAGGTTGCCGTAGCCCACGATACCGATTCGGATCTGATCCATATGCTCTCCTCCCCCGGCGGCGGCCAGCGCCGGTTTGATTTGGCGGCGGGAACCGTCCGGCTTCCGCCATTCTATCCTATGCGCGACAGGGGCCAAAAACGAGGGCTGCCGGGGAAAAACAGAAAAACAGACTGCGCGCGCCGCCTGGGAGACAGGCGGCGCGCGCAGTCATTTTTGGAAGGGAAGCTCAACCGAGGTATCTCTGGAGCATGACGGCGACCTCAGCCCGGGAGGCAGTGCCGCCGGGGTCCAGAAGGTTCCCCTTCTTGCCGGTGATGACGCCCTGCTCCACAGCCCAGCTCATGGCCTCCGCGGCCCAGGAGGAGACCGCCTTGCTGTCGGCAAAGGCGCTCAGCTCCGCAGAGCCGGCGTCAGCGCCGGACGCGCGGTAGAGCATGACGGCCAGCTGCTCGCGGGTGATGGAGCCGTTGGGGGCGCTTCCGTCGGAGATGCCGTTTTCCTTGGCCCAGGCCATGCCCTTTTCGTACCAGGTGCCGCCGCCGGAGGTGCTCACGCCGTCCTGGCGGGCCAGGATGGTCATCATCATACCCCGGGTGGTTGGGGCGGCGGGGGCAAATGTGGTGCGGGAGGTGCCGGTCATGAGGCCGTTCTCCACCGCATAGGCAATGCCGCCGGCGGCCCAATGGCTTGCGGGGACATCGGTGAACCCGGTGCCGCCGGTGCTCATTTTGGCGTAGATGGCATTGGTCACATAGCGGTAGTCGTCCTGCTGGTGGGCGCGGTTGTTGACGGAGTTGGCAAAGATGGTGAGATCCATGCCGTCCCGCTCCAGGGCGATGGCCTCCACAAAGCCGTCAATGGGAGTCCCGTTCTCGTTGAGGCAGCAGCCGGCGATAAAGCTGTCCTGCTCCGCGGCCTGGATGAGCACCGTGGCCCCGGCGGGGACGGAGGTGAGCACGCCGCAGCTATAGGTATACAGCACATGGTCGCCGTCGGCGGCGTAGCTGGCGGTGATCAGGCTGTCGGTGGGATAGGTGACGGTATGGAGGGCCTCCATGCCCAGGGTGGTGTAGGTCAGGTCGGTGACCAGGTTTTTGGAGATGTACTCCAGCGGGTCGGAGCCGGTGGCGATGTAGGGGGTGCCGGCCTTGACAGCGGCCACGGCGGCCGCGCCCTTCTCCCCCTGATCCAGGGCTACGTTGCCCACGATGATGTCCGCCTTGGCGGGATCGTCGGTGACGGTGAAGCCCAGCTGGTCGATGTAGGTCTCTATGTCGTAGTTGGAGGTGCCGTTGCTGTAGACGTTGCGGTAGTTCCGGAAGCCGTAGCCGTCGCGGAACCACTGGGCGAAGTAGCCCTCCGTGAGCTTGGCACCGGAGAATGCGTCATAGCGGCCTGCGAGGAAGAGCGTGGGCTTCCGGATGGCGCTGGCCGCGGGGGACTCGGCCGTCCGGGTGGCGGAGAGCACAAAGTCGTCCGCAACCGTCTCGTAGCTGGCAAGGGAGAGAGCAAAGTCGCCCTTGTGGTCGCCGGAGGTGATGAGGCTTACGGTGCGGCCGGCATCCAGCAGGGCGTTGACCGCGCGGACCGCCTCGCTGCCGTTGTTGGAGAGGATAACCACGTCGCCCGCCGTGCCGGTGAGCTGGGATCTGCCGGTCACCGTGCTCACCTCGGTGAGCTTGCCGTCAAAGGCGCCCTCTGCGGCGATGGGGATGCAGTCAAAGCCGCGCATGGCGGGGAAGTTGGTAACCGACTCGGAGTACAGATCGGGGAAGCCGGAGGCGGAGGCGTCGGCGCCCTCCCACAGGACGGCGTTGGCGTAGTTCCGCTTGGCCTGATGCATGTCCACCACCAGGGAACCGGCCCTGTAGGTGACGCCGCCCACGGCGGTGTCCGTGTCCAGCGAGGATACCCTTACGCCGTTGCGCAGCAGGAACCGGCCCATCGCATAGGCGTCGGCGGGATCGCGCTGGGAGGCGGCGTCTACGGGGATGACATAGTACTCGGGGAAATAATTGTCGTTCTCCTCGTAGGGGACGCGCCAGGTATCGGACTGCAACTGCTTGTTGTTCACATCCACATACCACTTTTCCATGCTGTCCCGGTGATCTTCGTTCTCGATGCCCCGGCGGAAGAACTCCAGTTGGTTGTGGTAGATGTCGTCCTTGTGCTCCATGACGTAGTCGATCAGGCCGTAGACGCCGTACTCGAACAGGTCGGTGGATGCCTCGTTGTTATAGGGGGTCTCAATGGTGTAGCCCAGGGAGCCGCAGTTGAGCATGGCGTAGCTGGGGCCGTAGTTGGTACACAGGTCGTCCCAGGCGGACCAGTGCATGGTGGAGGGGTCGTAGTCATCCCGCAGAGGCATGTAATAGGACCAGTACAGGGTGTCGGGATGCTCCTCCCGGGTGGCCGACATGGTGCCCAGGGCAGCCGTGCCGAAGGCCTCGGAGCCCAGCGCAAAGTTCTTCACCAGCAGGTCGTATTCCAGGTTGGGCTCGTGGGGCGGGGTGCAGGGCTCCACCAGGAATTCGGTCATGTAGCCGTGCAGCTCGGCGAATACCACCGGGTTCCAGTCGTTGATCACCTGGACCAGATTGGTAGTCTCGTTCTGGGTCTGGTTGGAGGCGTCCCGGTTCAGATCAAAGCCGTTGTCGTTGCGGCGGGTGTTGTAGGTGCGCCCGTCCGGGTTCTCATTGGGGCAGATGACAAAGATGATGTCGTCCAGAATGTCGTCCACCTTCAGCGTGATGTCGCCGCTGATGGTATAGAGCTCACTGGCATCGTTGACGCCGGTGTTGTCCTGAATGTTGCCCTCCGCATCCCTGGTGAACTTCTGGGAGCCCAGGCCGGTGATGCCCAGGTCCAGCACGTCGGGGGCGAACATCTCCGAGATGTCCACACTCTTGTCCTTGAAGCCGGTGAGGGTGTTGTAGGTAACGGTCTCCTGTGTAGCCAGGGCGCGCAGGACGTTGAGCTGGGCGTCCACGCCGGGGTCCTCGTCGGGGTGGACGTTGTTAAGGAAGAAGGGCACGCGGTAGTCGCCCATGGAGCCCTTCTCCAGCTTGTCCTGGAGGGAGGCGGGGTCGGTCTCGGCGATGGCGTTCATGGCCTGGAAGGCGTCCACGGACGCCTTGCTGTCGGACAGGGTGACGTAATACTGGTCCCGGCCGCCCTCGCTCTGGCCGAAGGTGGTGACGGTGATGTACCGGCCGGGGAGCGCCTCGTCGATGATGTCCTGGATGGACTCGTCAATGTCGTCGTAGCGGACATAGCTGTCATAGGCATTCACCGTCATGTCCGTCTCCGCCACTACGGTATCACCGCTCCGGGCGGACAGGGTGTACGTGCCGATGAAACTGGGCCAGGCGTTCCGGTTTTTGGAGGAGTCGCCGTTGATGCCGGTAAAGGAACCGGCGGTAAAGGGCAGGGTCACGGTGACCTTGCCGCCGCTGGACGACGCGGCTGCATCGCCCGGGGTGAACAGTGCGTCGCCTCCTTCGCCGTTGTTCCAGACCTGCCAGCGGTCCAGGCGGTCGCCTGGGTAGTAATAGGGATAGAGCGTCCCGTCCTGGAAGCCCTCCTCCCGGGTGAGGTACCAGGTAAGGCCGGCGGCCCAGGCATCGGGAGAGGCGTCCCCCAGTACCGAGGCGTCTACGGTGAGGGTGGCGGTAAAGGCTTGATCCCGGTCAACCAAAGCGAGCGTAGAATCCGAAACGGTGAGTACGGAAGGGGCGGGCGTTTCGGCCGCGGAGGAAATGGCGCTGACGGAAAGCAGCATGCTCAGAGCCAGGAGAAGGGAGAGGGTCCGGACTGCGCGGTGGATACGCATGGTCATGGTCGAGGCCTCCTTCATGAAATGTGGTTCTCAAGCTTCCTCCATGGAAGAAATCTTACTGCTGTTGCTGCACCGGAATCGATCCCCCTTCCTGTAACAGTACTATGACAATAGGATAGCATGGGGTGGAAAAAACGTCAATATAGGAAAGGCGTAGATGCAATTTGTTGTATATATTTTACAGTGACCTGCTGTCAAAAGCATTCGGAGAGAAACGGAGTGAAATCCAGATTTTGCTGGAAAGCAGTTTGAAAATACGGTAAAATATCCCCCAAAGGGCTGGCCGTGACACCCGCGGAGCCGGAGCACAACGGAAAGGACGGAAGGGACATGCTGTATGAGACAATCGCGTTTCCCGACAATGCGCCGCTGCAGTGCAGTATCGTGGAGGTGGAGGAATACCCCTTTCATATGCACGACGACGTTCTGGAGATCATGTTTGCCCTGGAGGGATCCTTTGAGCTCACAGTGGTCAACAACGTGCTGGACATGAAGGCCGGGGATATTTACGTGAGCTGTCCGCGGGAGCTGCACCGGCTCTGCGCCTATCCCCACACCCGGGGGACGGTGATGCTGCTGCACATCAATGTGGAGGCATACCGGGCGGAGTTTCCGGACCTGCGGACCTACCAGTTTGCCAACAGTGCCCTGGAGAACAATACCGCGGGAATCCAAATGCTGGGCAGCTATCTGAAAAAGCAGCTCCCCAGGCTGCTGGACCGGACGGGGACGGAGACGGCTGCCTACAGGGAGGTGGGGGAGAAGATTCTCAACACTCTCATCAAGGAGTTCCAGTGCTATTATCTGGGCAGCGGCTTTCCCGAGTTCAACAACGCCTACAAGGGAAACGAGCTCCAGCTCCGGCGCATCCGCCGGATCACGGACTACATCTACCGCAACTACAACAAGCCTATCCGCATTGAGGATGTGGCGGCCATGGAGCACATCAGCGCCAACCACCTGACCAACATTCTCAAGAACGGCTGCGGCGTGGGCTTCCGGACCTTCCTGAACATGGCCCGTGTGGAGAAGTCGGCGGCCATGCTGCTGGAGGGGGGCAAGGGGCTCCAGACCATCGCCTACGAATGCGGCTTTTCCAAGTACAAATATTTCAGCGACAGCTTTGAAAAGAGCTTTCGCACCACGCCACAGCAGTACCGGCGCAGGTACCAGAGCCGCACCATTGCGGTGCAGGCATATAGCTGCAGGGCACTGGAGGGGCAGGAGCTGGAGCTCCTGCTGCAAAAATTCTGCCGGAAGTCGGAGGAAATCTCGCTGGACTGGGGCGGACGGTATGAGGAGAAGCCCCTCCGGAGGCCCCGGTGCGTCAGCCTGGCGGGTGCCGCCTACGACCACATCACCTGCTTTCCGGAGCTGCGGCGGCTGCGGGAGGAGCTGGGGCTGGACACCGTTGCGCTTGATCTGGACTTTCTGCGCCGTTACCGGAATAGCCCCAGAGTGCTGAACTATATCCTGAATGATCTGTGGTCGCTGAGAATGAGGCTGCGGGTGTGTGTGCCGCCGGGGGAGCCGCTCCGGGGGCTGAGGGAGGAGTTGGAGCCCCTGCGGGAGCGGTTTCTGCGGCCCGGCGGTGAACTGGAGGTGATCGTTCTGGCGGCTCCCGGGGAGGAGGAGCGGGCCAGGACTCTGGCGGAGGCCCTGTCCGCCGGCCGGCTTCCGGTGCGCGTCACCGGGGCAGAGCACCGGCCGGAAGCCAATGCGCTGTATGGCTCCGGCTATATGCCGGGCTACCTCCTCCACACCATGGCTTCAAGCCGGGGGAGCCGTATGCCCCGGCTCACGCTGCTGGACGGGGATTCGGGTGTGGCCCTGCTGACCCCGGAGGGGCTCAAGCGCCCGGTCTACCACCTGTTCTCCCTGCTGGAGCAGTTGGGCGACACGGTAATCGCCCAAGGCGATATGTACCTGGCCGCCAGGCAGTCCGGGAGGGAGGACATCCAGGTGCTGCTCTACCACTATGACGCGTGCTTCGACACGCTGTTCGAGGGTGGCTCCCGGGTCGAGGAACAGGCCCCCTTTGTGGAGTTGATGAAGGATCACGACTACAACCGGGAGGTCACACTGAGCGTCCGGGGCATGACGGGGCGGTTCGCCATCCGGAAGTACCGGCTTACCTCTGAGGAATACGCATCCAGGTACCGGGATTTCCCTCTGCCGCCGGCAGATGGACTTTCCGCAGAGACGCTGCGGGTACTCAACGGAACACTGGCCCCTGAAATGTCCCTGAATCTTCTGGAGCTGGACGGCGCCTACCATCTGACCCTCAAGCTGGCCCCCTTTGAGATCCTGCTGCTGTGCTTTGAAAAACTATAGGTTTTCAAACGAGGAAAATCACTGGAATTTTTCAATCAAATGTGATGAAAACCCACAATTTTTGTTATAAAAAGAATTCCACAGGATTAGGACGGGCAATCCGAAAACGTATACAATATAAACAGAAGTACAGCCAACTGGTCGTCAGTTGGCTGTACTTTTTGTTGTATTTTTCCGGGATGCGGCCGGTTTTATTTTAGCAGAACCCCAAAAATATCCGCAGGGAAGGGGCTATTTTTCTGTATCAAGTTTTCTATACTTAACATATGAAGATTGCAATCGGAATAAAAAACAGGTCGAGTCTGGTCTAATTTAAAGGGAAAGGAGCCTTTTGCCGAGGGAGAAGGAAAACAGATGTAACCCATGGATTTCGAATATGCGCTTGAGGCTGCGGGGGCACTGCCGTCCTGCGGCTTGAACGAAAGGCCTGTGGCGTTTCCGGTCCCCGCGGGTCGGAGGAGGGACTCCGGTTTGTGTGCAGGCGGAGTCCCGGACAGGGAACGGTCGGCACAGGCCGACCAATAAGTAGAGGAGGATTGTCCATGGAAAACAAAGAAAAGAAAATGCTGACAACAGAGGATCTGAACCGGACGCTGGGGAAAAAGGAGCTGTACTCCATCGCCTTCGGCCATGTGATCGGCTCCGGCGTGTTTTCGCTGATCGGAATCGGGATCGGGTACACGGGCAAGTCGGCGTGGATCGGGATTCTGCTCTCCGCCGTCTTCATTCTGCTCCAGGCACTGCCCTTCATCGTGATGGCGGGTACCGCCCGCTTCCGCGGCGGCTATTACTCCATGATGGGCACCCTGTGGGGTCCCAAGTTCGCCGGCTTCTACATCGTCATCTTCTTTGCCTCCAACGTCTCCCTGGCCATGTACGCCATCAGCTTCGCCCAGTATCTCCAGGGCGTGCTGCCGCAGGTGCCCATTGTCCCCGTGGCGGTGGCCTGCCTGACTGTATTCTTCATTACCAACCTGCTGGGCATTGAGGGCGCGGCCAAGCTGGAGATCGTCATGGATATCGTGCTGGCCCTGGCCATGACCTGCTTCATCGTGTTCGGACTGCCCAAGGTGGACTACAGCACCCTGTTTACAGTGGACTTTGCCCCCGCCGGCCCCATGGGCATCATCACCTGCGCCGTGCTGCTGACCTGGGCCACCGCCGGCGGCATCGACATGGTCAACCTGAGTGCAGAGGCCAAGAACCCCACCAAGGATCTGCCCCAGGTCATCCTGGTGGCTACCATTGCCATCGCAATCTTCTATGCCCTGATTGCCATGGTGGCCGGCGGCGTGCTCCCCGTCTCCGAGACGGCCAACCAGCCTCTGGACCTGGTGGCCAGGGCGATCATGCCAACTCCCGTGTTCCTGTTCTTCGTCATCGGCGGCGCCCTGTTGGCCCTGACTACGACTCTGAACGCCACCTTCGCATGGATCACCAAGCCCATCCTACAGGCCTGCAACGACGGCTGGCTGCCCCATAAGATCGGCTACATTCACCCCAAGTTCAAGACCCCCGTCATTATCCTGGTGGGCTTCTACATCGTGGGCCTCATTCCCATCCTGACCGGCCTGCAGATCAGCATGATCGCCGACACCGCCGTGGTGCTCAGCAACATTCTGTTCGCCTTCATCTGCTTCGGCACCGTGTTTATCCCCCAGCGCATGCCGGAGCTTTGGGAGGTCTCCGCCTTCCGCTGCAGCAAGAGCAAGCTCTACCTGAAGTCCATTCTGGGCGGCGTGTCCTGCGTGGTCATGGTGCTGGTGCTCTTCTTCCAGATGAGCCAGCTCCAGGCCATCATCCTGGTGATTATCACCGTCATCGCCATCCTCTTTGCTCAGCTCCGCTACAGAAGCGGCGCCGTCAAGCCCGTCAAGAGCTATGAAAAGCTGTAATGCAGGGATCGACTATTTTATTCAGAAGGAGTTCTTATTGTATGGACAGAACATATCAGCACATATTTACCCCTCTGACCATCCGGGGAATCACCCTGAAAAACCGCATTGAGATCGCGCCCATCTCCGTGTTCGACCTGGATACCACCCCGGAGCGCCACCCCTCCGAGCGGGATATGCAGTTCTTCCGCATGCGGGCCATGGGCGGCGCCGCCGTAGTCACCCTGGGCGACTGTATTGTCGACCCCAGCGGCGAGGACTCCGGCAAGCTGGCCTCCCCAAAGATCCTGGCGGGGCACGAGGACAACCTGCCCTTCCTGACCCGCATTGCCGACGAGATCCACCGCTACGGCGCCGTTGCCAGCATTGAGCTCAACCACGCCGGCATGCTGCGGGCCAGCGCGGGCGTCCAGGCCTGGGGCCCTGACTACATCAACTTTGACGAGACCAAGACCATCGCCCCCCTGTCCGACCAGTCCGCCTCCGATGAGCCGGTCTACCGCAAGGGCGAGGTGCTCTTCATGACCGAGGAGATGATCGAGACCGTGGTGGACGCCTTTGGCCGCGCCGCCGAGCAGGCCAAGACCTGCGGCTTCGAGATGGCCATGATCCACGCCGGCCACGGCTGGCTCATCCACCAGTTCCTCTCCCCGCTGACCAACCACCGCACCGACCGCTTCGGCGGCAGCCTGGAGAACCGGGCCCGCCTGCTGCTCATGATCATCGACCGCATCCGCCAGTACTGCGGCGAGGACTTCCTCATCGAGGTGCGCTTCAGCGGCACCGAGTACGTGGAGGGCGGCTACACCCTGAAGGAGGGCGTGGAGTTTGCCAAGCTGATGGACGGCAAGGCCGATCTGCTGCATGTCTCCGCCTGCAACTTCTACTTCCCGGAGACCGAGTGCCTGATGGTGCCCGGCATGTTCAAGGAGGAGGGCCACAACCTCTACCTGGCCGAGGAGATCAAGAGGCACGTGAAGCACTCCCATGTGGTGAGCGTGGGCGCCCACCGGGATCCCAAGAAGATCGAGGATATCCTGGCCGCCGGGAAAGTGGACATGATCGCCGTCTGCCGCGCGGTCAACGCCGACCCCCAGTTTGTCAACAAGCTCAAGAGGAACCAGGAGGAGGAGATCCGCCCCTGCCTGCGCTGCAACGCCTGCATCGCCAACTACCAGACCCGCATCACCAAGTGCGCCATCAACCCCACCCTGGACCGGCCGGAGGACGAGGTGTTCCCCTTCCTGCCCACCACGCCCAAGCGGGTGCTCATCGCCGGCGGAGGCCCCGCCGGACTGGAGGCGGCCATTGTCGCCAGGGATCGGGGGCATGAGGTCATCCTCTGCGAGAAAACCGGCACGCTGGGCGGCCTGCTCCGCTACGCCCGGAAGGTGCCCTTCAAGCGGGAGACCCAGCAGTATGTGGATTATATGATTGCCAAGGCCGTCCGCATGGGCGTGGATATCCGGCTGAACACCGAGGTCACCCCCGAGCTGGTAAAGGTCATCGCCCCCGACTTCTGTATCGCCGCCGTGGGCTCCAAGGCCCTGATTCCCCCCATCCCGGGCGTGGAAAAGGCCCATCCCATCATGGACATGTATGACGGCAAGGTACAGGTCGGGCAGAAGGTGGTCATCGTAGGCGGCGGCCTGGCCGGCACCGAGGCCGCTCTGGAGCTGGCCATGCAGGGCAAGCAGGTGACCCTGGTGGAGATGGGCATTGACGTGGCCCGCGACGCCAACTCCATCCACAAGCCCGCCCTGATGATGGAGCTCAAGGATCACGCCGAGCAGGTCACGATCCTGCGCAGGACCACCTGTACCGGGATCCATGACCACGGCATTGTGTGCAGAGACGCGGACGGCAAGGAGCTCACGCTTGACGCCGACACCGTCATCCTGGCCGCCGGTATGGCGCCCCTCCGGGCGGAGGCCCTGGCCCTGGAGCCGCTCTCCAGCGAGTTCCGCATGGTGGGCGACTGCAAGCGGCCCCGCCAGATCCTGGAGGCGGTCCGCGAGGGCTATGACGCGGCCATGGAGGTCTGATACGGCATCCTGACGCCCCAATGAGAGAAGATCCCATTCCGGGGCCCGGCACATGTGCCGGGCCCCGGAACTTATTTCTGGAGGAGAACCGCGCAGGCAAACAAGACCGCCTCCGCTCATAGGCGGAGGCGGTCTTGCAGTGTATCCGGCGGAACGCCGCCGCTATCCGGTCCCGGGCAAAGCAAAGCCTGGCGCGGCGGACTCACCAGCACTCCAGCTCGGCCAGCACCGCCGGGGAGTCGGTGAGGATTTCTACCGGCTGGGAAAAGTCCAGGGCGAACAGGCCCATGGACGATTTGGCGTCGATAGCGATGGCGCCGTCCAGGGAGCGGACCTGAACCTCGTCAGGAACGGAGTAGGCCAGGCGGTGAAGGCGCTCCAGCGCCTCCACCGAAGGGACTTTCTTCTGCACAACCACGGCGTGTCCTCCTGTCGTCAGTTCATCAGTGAGCACACCAGCTCAGTGTAGCCGGCGGGGTCCTCCAGAGGCAGGCCGGCGATGAGCTGAGCCTGGGCGTAGAGGAGCTTCGCGTACCGGGCGGCCTTGTCCCGGTCGCTCTCCACCGCCCGGCTGAGGGCGGCGAAGGCCGCCGAGTCGGGGTTGAGCTCCAGCACCCGCTGGGCCTTCATGCTTTTGGCGTTCTCGGGGTCCACCCGCTGGAAATACTTCTCCATCTCCAGGGTGATGGGGCCGTCGGCGGTGAGGCACACCGCGCCGCTCTTCAGGATTTTGGACACCCGGGCCTCCTTGATGGCGTCGCCCAGGGTCTCCTTGAGGAAGTCCAGCACGGGCTTGCTCTCCTCGGCCTTCTGCTCCAGGGCGGCCTTCTCCTCGTCGGTCTCGGGGAGGGCGTCGGCGTCGTCCACCGACTTGAAGGCCACCTCGTCCACCGCGCCCAGGGCGTCGATGACGAACTGATCGGGCTCGTCGGTGAGGTAGAGGATCTCATAGCCCTTGTCCCGGATGCGTTCGGCCTGGGGGAGCTTGGCAAGCTGCCCGGCGTCCTCGCCGCAGGCGTAGTAGATGTACTTCTGCTCCACGGGCATGCGGGCCTTGTACTCGGCCAGGGAGGTGAGCTTGCCCTCCTTGGAGGAGAAGAAGAGCAGCAGATCCTTCAAAAGCTCCTTGTGGGCGCCGTAGTCGCTCACCACGCCCACCTTGATCTGGGTGCCGAAGGCCTTCCAGAAGGTCTCGTACTTCTCCCGGTCATCCTTCTGGAGGCGGAGCAGCTCGGCCTTGATCTTCTTCTCCAGGTTGCCCGCGATCACCTTGAGCTGGCGGGTGTGCTGGAGCATCTCACGGGAGATGTTGAGGGAGAAGTCCTGGGAGTCCACCACGCCCTTGACGAAGCGGAAGTGCTCGGGCAGCAGATCGGCGCACTTGTCCATGATGAGCACGCCGGAGGAGTAGAGCTGGAGGCCCTTCTGGTACTCCCGGGAGTGGAAGTCATAGGGGGCGTGGGCCGGGATATAGAGCATGGCCTTGTACTCCACCGCGCCCTCGGCGGACACGTGCACCACGCTCAGGGGATCCTCCCAGTCGCCGTACTTCTCCTTATAAAACTGGTTGTACTCCTCCGCCGTGACCTCGCTCTTGGGCCGCTGCCACAGGGGGACCATGGAGTTGAGGGTCTCCCACTCGTCGAAGTCCTCCCACTCGGGCTTGTAGTCGTCGCCGGCGTCCTCGGGGCGGGGCTTCTGGCGGGACTTGTGCATGAGCATGACGATGGGGTAGTGGATGTAGTCGGAGTATTTTTTGACCAGCTCGGCCAGGCGGTACTGCTCCAGGTACTCGTCGTAGTGGTCGTCCTCGGTGTTTTGCTTGATGTGGAGCACGATGTCGGTGCCAGCGCTCTCCTTCCCGCAGGGGGTGAGGGTGTACCCGTCCGCGCCGTCGGAGGCCCACTGCCACGCCTCGTCGGAGCCGTAGGCCCTGGAGGTGACGGTGACGTGGTCGGCCACCATGAAGGCGGAGTAGAAGCCCACGCCGAACTGGCCGATGATGTCGGTGGTGTGCTCCCCGCCGTTCTCCTGCTTGGCCAGCTCCTGCTTGAACTGGAGGGAGCCGCTGCGGGCGATGGTGCCCAGGTTCTGCTCCAGCTCCTCCTTCGTCATGCCGATGCCATTGTCGGAGATGGTCAGGGTGCGGGCAATCTGGTCGGGGGTGAGGGTAATTTTGAAGTCGGAGCGGTTCAGCCCCACCTGATCGTCGGTGAGGGCCTTGTAGGCCAGCTTGTCCACCGCGTCGCTGGCGTTGGAGATCAGCTCCCGCAGGAAGATCTCCTTGTGGGTGTAGATGGAGTTGATCATCAGATCCAGCAGCCGCTTGGACTCGGCCTTGAACTGTTTCTTTGCCATGACAATGCCTCCTGTATCTCAAACGGTTTTGTAAACAAAGAGCGTTAGCACTCGAACTTTCTGAGTGCTAACGCTATCATAATCCTTCGCATGAAAAATTGCAAGAGGGTTCAAGGATTGTTTACAATTCGGTGGGAGCGGATGTGCCAGGACTCGCCGTCCCGCTGTAAGGCTAACTCCGCCCGGCCGCCGTCCTCCCGGGGTTCCGTCCACAGCCGGGCGGTGCCGGCGGCCTCGTCCACCTCGCCCCCGGCGCACAGGAACTTGCCGGGGCCGAAGTCGCTGGTGAAGGTGTACCAGGCGTCGTACTCCTCCAGGTAGGGGACGCCCGAGGTGTCGGCCAGCTCGGCGGCGGTGATGCCGGCGTACCGCTCCAGGGCCGCGTCCACCGAGGCGCGGGTGATGCGGTGGGTGGGCACGGCGCCCGGCGACATGTCCCAGGGGTAGCCGGGCAGGGTTTTCAGAGCGTCGGATTCCGCCTCATCCCCGGCGCTCAATGTGCCGTCATCGGGGTAGTACTCCAAAAAGGCGGCGAAGTCCAGCTCTCTTACATCGTCGTAATAGCTGGTGAAAAAGCCGCTCGCCGGAGTGGCGTCAGCCACGCCGCCCTCCTCCGCCCCTGGGGCAAAGGCCTGATTGACCCGGCTGATCTCCTCCGGGGTGAGCGCGCGCGGCTCCGCCGCCGGGACGGATGGCTGGGGAGCAGGGTCAGCCGGACAGAGCTCCGGGAAGGCGCTGCTGAGCAGCCCACGGAGGCGAACCAGGGGGATGGGGCGCTCCAGGGTGGCGGTGGGGGAGGTAGCGCCGTCCTCATAGACCGGGAAGAGGAGCACAAGGTGGTCTTCCGTAAGGTAGAAGGCGTTGACATCCCAGTAGCTCTCAAAATATGCCCGGCCGTACGGGCCGTCCTCCAGACCGTCCAGAGCATCCAGAAGAGCGTCCATCCCCTTCTCGGCCGGAACCCGCAGTAAGGAGTCCAGGGTAAGGGCTTTGCCGGTCGACAGGTCAAAAAGGCTGCCGGAGACAGTGCCCGCGGGCTCACCCGCCAGCGCCTCGGTGCGCTGGTAGCGGACGCTCAGGAAGCGGTCGCACCGCTGGATGGTGTAGACGCTCTCCACGGAATAGTCCCCGCCGGGCTCCAGGCCTGGAGTGCTCCAGTATTCCCGGCCCTTTTCCAGCCACCCCTCTCCCAGTATGGAGAAGTCTTCGTTTAGACTCCGCCAGACGGGGTTCTCCCCGGCGTTTTCGATATAGGGCATGACAAAGCGCAGGGAGACCACCACCCCCTCCGGCGCGTCCGCGTTGGATTCCTCGCCGGCATAGTCCCGCTGAAAGACCTGCTCGCCCCACACCGGGGCGGGCGTCTCCGGCCGGATCGAACCGGCCTCCGGCGGCGGGGCGGTCTCCGCCGGGGCCTTCGGTGTGCAGGCGGCCAGACAGAGGGCCAGCAGCAGAACGAGCGCCAGGTATCGTTTCACATCAATCCCGCCCATCTAAGTCAAGATTCTTCTCCCGGAATACGATGCGGAAGGAGGGGATGTTGTCGAAGCCCAGGTTGGAGGTCTCCACTGTGAAGCGGTAGGCGCGCTCCGTCAGGACGGCGGTCACCACCACGTCCTCCCCGTCCTCGGCGATGGTGACATCCCGCAGGAAGTGGCTGTCCCGGCCCAGGGAGCCCGCCGGGAAGGAATAGGGATAGAGGTCCTTTGGATATGTCCCCTCACCGATCCATTCCTCTATCTCATCAGTTTCCGCGCCGCCGCTCTCCAGGCAGGTGTTGTGGAGGCGGAGGGTGAACACCCGGCGGTCTGGATCAAAGCTGGTCTCGAAGCTGGGGATGCTAGTGGCCGCCGGGAAGAAGCTCCCGAAGCGCTCCATGCTGTCCCCGTTGGGGATGAAGGAGAAGGAGAGGCCGTCGGCGTCGATGCGGGCGTCGTACACCTGCTCAAACCGGGTGCTTTCAGTATCGGGGCGGCCGTTCTCCCACCAGCCCATGTAGAAGGGCTCCGCCGGGTCCAGCCAGGTTTCCACAGTATCCAGCGTGGTCTGAACGGCGTCCTCCGGCACCCGGCCGTAGGCGTCCACCAGCACCCGCACGGTACCCGACTCGGGCAGCCCTTTCCAGGGGGTGGAGGAGCTGACACCGCCGGTGGTAAAGCGCACCTCGCCGGGGCCGGTGATCTGATAGGAAGCATCGGCGTCCAGACCCGTCAGGTACACCCGGCGGCCGGTTTCCCCGAACACCCAGTCCAGAAGGCGGGGTTCACTGCCGCCGTAGGTGTATTCCACCACAAAGTCGTCCAGATAGCCGCGTACCTCCGTCACCGTATAGCCCTCGGCCTCATAGAGGGCGGGCAGTTCCTCCTCCGTGACCGCTGTCTCTTATACACATCTGACGCTGCCGACGAC
>OWID01000081.1_pt1 | contig 50119 bp, 48 predicted proteins | sample 1732661 | NCBI WGS metagenome assembly OWID01 (sample SAMN05065739, study PRJEB22554) | human gut metagenome | biome: ENVO:2100002; feature: ENVO:00000062; material: ENVO:00002003 | host: Homo sapiens | place: USA
CTGCCCACAATACTTGGCTGGCGACGGCCCGGGAAGATAGGTAGTGCCAACACAAGACAGCTCTTTATGAGCTGTCTTTTTTTATTTCCCGCGTTGTTTTCCTGTGATATGATGATAAAAAGCGGTACGAAAGTAAACGTACAGAAGGAGAGGTCATTATGGTCGATCCGAAAAATCGCCAGCTTCAGCCGCCCATCCACCGCAGCTGGCTCCGACTGCGGGCAGGGAAAGCTTATTATGCGGGAAAACGATATTTGCTGTGGTGCAGTCCTCAGTATCGCTGGGCGAAAGTGAAGGAAAAAAGTTTGCTGCCAAGTCTCTGCTTTTCGCATGAAACACCTCTCTACCGGCATTTGCGGGGGGAGGATATGGCGCTGCAGGAAAACAAGGTAGTGAATCTGCGCCTGGCCGCAGCGAAGCTCAACGGGCTGCTCATTCGTCCCGGAGAGACGTTCAGCTACTGGAAGACGATCGGCAAGCCTACCCGAAAAAAGGGGTACCGGGATGGCATGGTGCTGTTTCTGGGCAGAATCGGCACCGATGTGGGAGGTGGATTATGCCAGCTCTCCAACCTGATTTTCTGGATGACCCTCCATACGCCGCTGACCGTGGTGGAGCGGTACCGTCATTCGCATGACGTATTCCCCGATGCAAACCGCACGCAGCCGTTTGGAAGCGGCGCAACCTGTGCCTACCCACACCGGGATCTGATGATCCGCAACGATACAGATGAGGCATTTCAGCTGTGTGTATGGGTGGGCGAAACGCATCTGCACGGGGAGTGGCGCAGCATGTCGCCTCCGCAAGTGCGCTATACCATTGTGGAGCGAAACCCTCGCATGGACCAGGCCGCCTGGGGCGGTTATGTACGCCACAACGAACTGTACCGCTGCATCTTTGACTTGGATGGGACCTTTCTGGGAGAGGAGTTTCTCTTTTCCAACGATGCGATCATGATGTACTCCCCGCTGCTGCCGGAACAGTGATTGGTCTTGCTATACCTTGCAACAGCTCCTAGGCGGTTCTTTTCTTGCGGATGCTGGGCAGACGTGCTATAATCAACTGCATCTGCGGGAAAGGGGAGAGAGCCATGCAGTACGGGACCATCATTCCAGGCCAGTTTTTGTCGCGGCCTAACCGCTTTATCGCCATGGTAGAGACGGAGCACGGCGTGGAGCGTGTCCATGTGAAAAATACGGGCCGCTGCCGGGAACTGCTGGTGCCGGGAGCCACGGTGTATTTGGCTAAGGGTGAAAACCCCAATCGGAAAACCGCATGGGATCTGGTGACCGTGGATAAGGGTGGTATGCTCATCAATATGGATGCCCAGGCGCCCAATGTGCTGTTTCACGAATGGGCGGCAGGCGGCGGTTTTTTGTCGGACGTGGCGCGGATTCGTCCAGAGTACCGCTATGGGGACTCCCGGCTGGATTTCTGCCTGGAGACATTGAGAGGGCCGCATCTGGTGGAAGTCAAGGGCGTGACGCTGGAAGAGGGCGGTGCAGCCCGTTTTCCGGACGCGCCTACGGAACGGGGCATCAAGCATATTCAGGAGCTGGAACGGGCGGTAAAAGCAGGCCTTGACGCTACGCTCTTTTTCGTGGTACAATTCCCAAATGCGCGCTCTGTGGCGCCGAATGACGAGACCCATCCGGCGTTTGGTCAGGCTTTGCGGCAGGCCGCATCTGCCGGCGTGCAGGTCTGCGCGTGGGATTGTACAGTTACGCCGTCGTGCGTACAGATTTGCCGGAGTGTGCCGGTGATTCTTTAAAATGGTTTGGGAGCTGGAAGTTGCATGAGCCTGTTGGAGTTATTTTTGATTGGAATCGGCCTTTCTATGGACGCTTTTGCGGTGGCGATCTGTCAGGGCCTGTCTATGCCGAAACTGAATCTGCGCCGAGGTGCGGTGATCGCACTGTTTTTTGGCGGGTTTCAGGCGCTCATGCCGCTGGCAGGCTGGCTGCTGGCTTCCCGTTTTGCCGCATCCATTCAGGGAATCGATCATTGGGTGGCGTTTGTGCTGCTCCTCATGATCGGCGGCAGCATGGTGCGGGAGGCGCTGGGAGAAAAGGAAGAGTCGGAAGCCGCCTGTGCATCAGAGGAAAAGCTGAATCTGCGGAAGCTTCTGGCAATGGCTGTTGCCACCAGCATCGATGCTTTGGCGGTGGGTGTTACGTTTGCTTTCCTGGATGTTCCCATTGTACCGGCGGTTTCTCTGATCGGCTGCACCACTTTCTGCATTTCTCTTGGCGGAGTGGCCATCGGCAATTTCTTCGGATCACGCTATGAAAAGCGGGCCGAAATGGTGGGCGGCATCATTTTGATCCTGCTGGGCGTGAAGATCCTGGCAGAGCATATGGGATATCTTTGAATAAAGTGAAGCGCCCCGGGGATTCCCGGGGCGCTTTCTTATGAACGATTAGCAGCAGGGAGAGGGATTGCAGCCGCCGTTGTTGCCGCAGCCACAGCCGCAGCCGCCGTTGTTGCCGCTCCAACCGCTGTTATTGCCGCAGCAGCACCAGACGATGATCAGCAGGATGATGATCCAGCAGCAGTTACCGCCACCAAAGCCGTTATTGCACATACAGGAAACCTCCTAAAAGACGTAGACCGGAATCGGCCTCAGTCCATAGTATGGCAACAGGGTCAAAGACGTGACAGCTATTTTCTCTGACTGGTGACCATGTCAGCAGCAGTCTGGGACTGCGCGGCGGTAAAGACGCCCCGCTGCAGCAGGGTATCCCGCAGCGTACGGGTGTCGCCGGAGAGCTGGGCGTCCAGCGCATAATAGGAGACATAGACCAGATCAGCCCGCAGGAACGAAGCGGTTTGCAGGATAGATACCTCGCCGGGGGTCAGCAAAGAACAGTTCAGCGCCCGCTCCAGCGCGTCAGAGACCACCTTGTTGTCTGCGGAGCTGTATCCCAGCGCCCGCAGCATGAACTCCACGTACTGATTGGCAGAGATGGCCTGGCTGGGCCGGAAGGTAGTGGCGGAATAGCCGTTGGTATAGCCCTTTTCGTAGGCATAGCCTACGTACTTTTCAGACTGTGTGCCCGGGGCAATATCCGTAAAGGGCTGACTGCCGTTCCAGGCAAGGGCCTGCTCTTCCTCACCCAGCACACGGATGAACATGATCAGCGCCTGCAGGCGGGTAGGTGCGACCTCCAGGTCATAGCCCTGTCCGTAGCCGGTGTAGCTGCCCTTGAACAGGTTGAGGGTTTTCAGCGCTCCGGCCATGGCATTGTAATCCACCGCATCGGAATAGCTGAAAGAGTAGTTCCCCTGATAGTCCATCACCGCTGTTTTAGAGGTCACCATGAACAGCGCAGAAGTGTCCTCTGCCACCAGATAGCGATGGTTGGGAATGAGCGATGCACCGCTGGAAACGGCGGTGCCCGTGGTGACATCCACCACTGCACCGGCGGGGAAGGAGAGCTGGGCATTGCCGGCCAGCAGCATCACGCTGGTGCCGGTGGTGCCCAGGAGGACGTCCTGGGCCTTCAGGCGGCTCTCTGTCCAGAACGCTGCCGTACTGCTTCCTGTTTGCACGGTCCCGCCCTGCAGGATCTGGGCGTCGGATTGATCCAGTTTTTCTTCTACCTGGCGGTCCACGTTGCCGGAGAAGATGTCGGTCAAGTAAGAAAGAGAGATCAGGGGATCACCTGCGTCGCCCGCAGCAGCGGCAGAGACAGCAAGGAGACACAGCAGCCCTGCGACGATCGCAAATACCTTCTTTTGTTTCATGGGAGGGTATCGTTCCTTTCCCCAAACCGTGTTCAGCGGTTGGCAATCCGATAACTGAGGGTCAAAAGGCTGTCGGCAAAGTGAATGTTTTCAAATTTCACATCGGCGGAGCCACTGGTCAGCTCCACGTTAGTGAAGTTCCAGAAGCCGCGGACGCCCAGCTCGATGAGCCGGTTGGCCGTGTCCTGCGCCACAGACTGCGGGATGGTCAGTACCACCACATCTACCCGGTGCTCCCGGATGAAGCTGTCCAGATCATTCATGGAGTAGATGGGCACGCCGTTGACGGAGGTCCCGATCACGGAAGGGGAGATATCAAATGCGGCATCCACGGTGAAGCCGGTGTGGGAGAAGGGGAAGTTCTGCAGCAGCGCGTGACCCAGGTTGCCCACGCCGATCATGACCAGATGATGGTCGTTATCCACGCCGAGGATGTGTCCGATCTCTGCGCGAAGCTCTTCTACGTTGTACCCGTAGCCCTGCTGGCCGAATTCACCGAAGCAGCTGAAGTCCTGCCGGATCTGCGAAGCGGTGATATTCATCTCCTGACCCAGGGAGTGGGAGGAGATCCGGACTACACCGCGGCTGCAAAGGTCGGTAAGCTGACGGTAATATCTGGGAAGACGCCGGATCACGGCGTCGGAAATGTTTTCTTTTTTCAAAGTGCTCAACTCCTGTTTGGCGTATCGTTAAAATATTCGCAAATGTAGTTTAACGCAAAATCTGGAACTTGTCAAATTTTTTAACAATCTGGATTTGAAAAAATTTTTGAAAAAGGGGTTTACAGCAGGGGAAAATCTTGCTATACTACTCAAAGACGTGTGAGCGATCCATGTCTTGTATAAATGCGCCCGTAGCTCAGTTGGATAGAGTGACAGACTCCGACTCTGTAGGCCACTGGTTCGAATCCAGCCGGGCGTACCAAAAATCCACCGGAAACTTTATGTTTCCGGTGGATTTTTTATTTTCAAAATCAGAATACGCATTGAGCGGACATTTTTCAATGACAATAGTATGCGGGGAAAAATTGTTTATATAAAAGCAAAAGCGGGAATCGTAGGACTCAGATTTTTCTACCTGTTTGTTTCCAGCGATCCTCCGCTGAAGTGGTGGACTGACTGATCTTCATGGCAGAAAACTTCCGCTGCAGCGGGGGGACAGTAGTGGGAGGGGAAGCCACCGGGATGCTCTTGCCTGCGCAAAGAGACCAGATGATCTCTTCCAGCGCCTCGCCGGAAAACCGGCTTCGTCCGCCGGGCCGGTAGACGTCTCCCAGCTGGGAGATGTGGAGGGTTTCCATATTGCGCCCCACGCCCCATGCATATCTCGCCGGAGTCACCGGCAGGGTCAGGGCGGTGCCATCCTCTACGGAAACGGCCGCCTGTCCCTTGGTCAGGGACTGATTGATGTCATAGTCGCCCCGCCAGCCCCGCAGCGCCGCCGTGTTCTCGTTGATGGAGGTAATGAGGTCCTTCTCCGCCTCCGCCACCCCCAAAGAGGCCTCGCTGGAGTCGTACTGCGCCTCTGCCAGGGCCCGGGCTTCTTCTATGTAAGTCTCCACCAGGGCGCCCGCCTCCGTGTTGCCTGCCTCGTAGTCGGCCATGGCCTCCTGATACAGCGCCCCCAGCTCCTGCAGCCGCTGCGCGTTGTCGTCCGACCATTGCAGGCTGGTCTCGCTCCCCGTCAAAACGGCGGAAAGGGCCTCCTGAGTGTAGCTGTCCGCCAGATTTTCCATGGCCGCCCGCCCGGGGCCGATGGCGCGGTTTGCCTCTGCCAGAGCCTCGCCCAGTTCCCCGCCGTAAGCGGTGATCTGTTCCGCGATGCCCTGGTTTCGCTCCGCGTAATACCCCTCGCCTCCGGCTGCATCCAGCTTTCCCTGCACGGCTTTCAGCTCCGCCTCCGGCTGGCCTAAAGTTTCCTGAGCGGCGGAGCGCCCGTCCGTCAGCATCCGGTCCGTTTCCTTCCCTGCGTTTTCGTAGACGCCCTTGTACCAGCTCTTGTAGGCGTCGTCTTTCTTTTCAAGGTTTTGAAAATATCCGTTGATTCCGCCCAGGGCTGCGCCTACCGCCGCACCGATGGCGGTGCCTACCCCTGGTCCCAAAATGGCCGTTCCGGCAACGGCGCCTGTTGCGCCGGAGGACAGCATGCTGGCTGCGATGGTCCCACCTGCTTCGCCGAACATGCTCCCGGCCACGGCAGTGCCGGCATTCATGGTAAGATCTTTAAACATCTGCCCGATTCCGCTGGCGGCCACGGTGTTCATGATGCTTTTCGCTGCTTGGGCGTCTCCGCCCCCCGCTTGGTTCTCGGCCTGGGAGATCGCCTCCTCGGTTTCCCCCACCGCCCGGGTGACTGCCTCTAGATTGCGGGCGATATTGTCGTAGTTGGCCTGGATCAGCTCCAGCCTTAATCCGTCGGCGGCGGACTGCGTCTGTTGAAACTGCTTTTCCGCGGCTTTCAGTTCGGATTTGACTGTTCCCAGATCGATTTTTAGAGAGATCTTGTTTTTGTTCAGTGCGTACAGCGTGTCCTCCAGCTGATCGATGTCCTTGCTGAAGGACTTGGTCACGCTGGACATTTTTTTCACTGCGTCGGAATATTTGTCATCCATGGTCACAACAATGGATGCGTCAGGCATATGGCTTCACCTCTGTTTCTTGACTTGTCGTAAAAAAATGGTAGGATAGTTTTATAAAATTGGGAGTAGAAGGAGGCCGTGCTATGAAAGGTTTTTGGCGTCGATTTTGTAACCGAATGAAAGCAGACGCGCTTTTTGCTTACCTCGTGACAGGCGTCTCGATTTGCTTCGTAACAGGTATCATTGTGCTTTTATATGCCAATGCCATTGGTTATTTTGGTTGATTGAGCCGCTGCCATAGATGGCCTCCGGCCCCTGTTTGATGACTTAGCCAAAGAGACACGGATCATAAATGAGGCTTTGCAGCCGTTCCCGCATGGGCGGGAACGGCTGCTTTTTATCCCCGCTTTTTCTGTGAAAGGCCCGAGATCTGCCTGGACTTGTGCGGGACCCGCAAACAGCGTCCCCCGCTCTTTTGTTCCGCTTCATAGGAGGCAAAGGCCCAGATCAGGTCCATCTCGCCCTGGCTCCGCCGGTAATAATCCCCCGGTAGGATCCCGTGGGGCTGGGATTCAACCAGGAAGCGTATAGGCCCGGTCAGCTTACTGGGGGCAGACAAGCTGTAAATATCATCTGCCCACCTGCAAGACCGGGAGCATATGATCTTGCAGAATGTAAAAAACAGGTACCTGTCCCGGTTTTCTGGCTGAGAACAGGTGCCTGTTTTTTTTAGTGATTCAGTTTGTTTGCCGATTCCTGTGCCGGAGCGGATTCGCTGGCAGGAATATCATCTGAAAGCGACGCTATCTAAAGCCAGTAGCTTGGGATAGGGTTCTTTCCGTTCGTCAAAGGAGTCGGCAGAGGAGAGGGATGACTGCCCATATGCTTTTAGAGAGTCATAGATAGCTTTTTCAAAAACGCTTAGAGAGGACCGCTTCCGGCTGAACATATATATGGCGATGCTGTTGGAGCGTTCAAACCCGGTCAGGGGAATTGCGATGATTTGACCGTGAAGAATAAAGGGGTCGTGAATCAAATTTCGGCCGGTTAGAATCGTGACCATATTTTCACATTCTGCTACGGCCTGCTTAACAAATTCCGGGCTCGGCAATGTCGCCACGCAATGGAGCTGCCGGAAGGCCTCACTGAATGCAGTACCGTTTGGGACGGGGGAGTAGTGCCGCGGAGCAACATAATTTTCGTTTGTCAGCTCCTGAATGTCGACCAGATCCCGGTTGGCAAATTTCTTGTTGTCCGGCCGTACACACAGATAAAAACGGTCGATACCCAGAAATGTCGATTCAATGCCGTTTTTCTTAGCCTGCGAGATGGCGGAGTCAGCCTCTACCTGGATATCCAGAGACGTTACGCCGATATTTGCCATGCCGTCCAGCATAAGGGGGACCAGCTTTCGCCGGTCAACTTCATGAAAGATAATGGATGCGGGGGACTGTGGAGTCAGAGACTGCAGAGCTTTCGTCAGATAGACTGACAGAAACGTACACGAAGACGAGTCACCGAGAAAATGGACCCGGCGTTCTATGGTATCGCCAATGTGGCAGCATCGCAGCATTTCGTTGTATTTTTCGACGATCTCATCACAGTATTGGAGGATCTCTGCTCCTTCTGTTGTCGGGGTCACACCGTTGGACATTCGATGGAAAATTCGGATGCCCAATTCATCTTCGATGGATTTGATGATCGCACTCAAAGTGGTTTGGCCGATGTAGAGTTTTTTTGCAGCGGCCGATATGGATTTACATTTTTCAATTTCACGCAAATAGCTTAAGTATTCAATTTTCAACTGTGCGTCCCTCCTGCGCTCTGTCACACTCAATCTGTTTCAATTCTATATCATAGCGGGATTTGACAAATTATGCAATATCACTTGTGAGAGAGCGCAGGATCCTGCAGCGGAAAAACGGCGGCGCTCTTTCACAGAAGGGCGCCGCCGCAGCAGAAAAGCCGGGATCGGATCAAAATGCAATATTGGCGATGACAGCCAGCGGAATGGTGGCAATAAAAATGATCAGCATGCCGATGCAGGAATACTTATACGCCTCGCCATGAGTCAACTGGTCGTTGCCATGGATCAGGCCAACGGGAGCGGAAGCGCCGGGAAGGATCAGACCCATGTTTACCAGCCAGATCAGCATGATGCCGATGGCCATGGCGTTGGATCCAGTGGACTGGATGAAAGGAGCCAGAATGGGGATCATTGCAGTTCCGATGGCAATATTGGATGCGGCGTTGGTCAGTAAGGTGGTGATCACCATGGCCACGATCAGAACGAACCAGCTGCCGTGTCCTTCGAAGATGCCGCCCAGGTACTGGCTGATGAACGCCACCACGCCGGTGCTTTCGTTGGTCAGAGCGGAGGCAACTACCATGGTGCCGCCGATCATCAGCAGCACGTTCCACTGCACACATTTGCCGGCCACCTCGGTGAAGTTGATCAGAGACTCCTTGCCGCCCAGAGAAGCCAGAGCCAGATAGGCAGCGCCCAGAGCGAAGAAGCCGGCAGCGGAAATCTTGTTGACGACCAGATCATACAGGGGGAAACTCTTCGGCAGCAGGGCGGCCAGGAATACAAAGAAGAACACGATGATAGCCACCCACAGCAGCTTTTTCTGACGGCTGTCCATTTTTTCGGAGCTCTGCAGGACAGTTACATCGAAGTTGATGATTTTGCTGTAATCGGCCTTCAGGATTTTTACCTGGTAGAACAGATAGCCGCCCATGCTCAGCAGTGCGCCGGGAATGGTAACTGCCATGAACTTGGCCAGGGACAAGGGAGCGACCGTCTCGCCCCACAGGCTGAACAGCGTCATCTGCCAGCCGCGGATGGGAGCGATGGCGCCGCCGACCACGAAGGCCAGGGCGATGCCCACGATAGTGCTGGTGACGAATTTGTCGCCGCGTTTGTAGTCCAGAACCTTGCAGATGCCGTCAAAGATGGCCCAGTACAGGATGATCATCGCCAGAGAGCTTGTGAAGATGCAGATGAACATCAAAGACAGGTAGATGATGTACGTAAAGAGATACGGACGACCCTTCAGGGCTTTGCGGGAAAGCATCCAACGGGCAATCTGCTCGGTGACACCGTAGTAATTCAAAGAGCCGGCTACAATGTAAGCGGTCATGCTCTGGAATACCACGGCATGACCCAGGCTGCCGGCGGCTGCAGAGGAAAGACTGCAGTAACCGACTACGGACAGACCTACGATGCCCAGCAGAGAGGGCCAGTTCACATCGCAGGAAGAGTACAGATAAATCATGCCCAGGAAGATGCCCAGGACTTTCATGCCCATATCCGTCAGGGGCTCGATGGGTGGGATGAAGCCGAATCCAAACATAATGGCCACGCCGATGATGGCGTTGATCATGTAGGCCTTGCTGCGTGGTGCTCCTCGTTTCTTTGCGTCTGCCATAGTTTTCCCTCCAAATGAATATTTACTGTTTCCAGTGTTCGGATCGCTTTCAGCACATTTGTGCCGTGGGTGAGTACGCCTGTTTCCACGATCCGATTTCATCAAAATCTTACCCTACCTAAGATGGAGGTGTCCAATCGCAAATCTTGCCGACAGATAGCAAAAAAAATGGACTCGCTTGAATGCCAGGATTTTCCGGCTTTTTGCAGGAGAAATCGGGCCATTCCTGTTTTTTTGTTAGGCCTACCAAGAAAAACAATTGGCTGATTCAGGTGCGGGGATGATAAGATATGATGCAATACCAGATGGTGTACAGGATGGAGAACAAGGAGGAGTTCACGAATGGAAAAGCGATTTCCCAATTTGTGCAGTCCAATCCGTTTGGGTTCGGTGACATTCCGCAATCGGATGTTTTCGGCCCCCACCAGCGGAACGGATATTACCCCGGATTACTGCATCGGCCCCAAGACCACCGCTTATTATGAGCTGAAAGCAAAAGGCGGCGCCGCTGCTGTTACCATCAGCCCGGTGAAGGTCCATCCCCCTACGAACCAGGCGCAGGCTTTTCAGCTGGACCTGAAAACGGTGGGCTCCCTGGCCAGCTTTACTTATACAGCAGATGCCATCAAGCGCCATGGGGCTGTGCCGAGTATGCTGCTTTCTCACGGCGGTCAGTTTGCCGGAGCATATATGACAGACAAGGAAAAGCTGGACAGAATGGTCCAGTACGGGCCTGTGGACTGCATCCGCTATGACGGTGTTCCCGTCAAGGGCTTGACCCACGAACAGATCGCCGATATCGTCAAAGCCTATGGCGAGACCGCGGCACTGGCCAAGCGGGCGGGATTTGAAATGCTTACCGTACACGGCGGCCACGGATGGCTGCTCAATCAATTTTTCTCCCCGTACTTCAATAAGCGGACGGATGAATACGGAGGAAGTCTGGAAAACCGGGTTCGGCTGGCCAGAGAGGTCCTTACTTCGATCCGCAATGCCGTGGGTCCTGGATTTCCCATCGAGATCCGCATCAGCGGCTACGAGGGAATCGACGGGGGATATGAGGTGGACGAGGCCTGCCGTATTGCCGAGGCCATCCAGGACAAGGTGGATTTGATCCATGTTTCAGCAGGTTCTCACCGGCTTGGATTCCATATCACGCATCCTTCCATGTTTGCCGAGCACGGATGCAATGTGCATTTGGCGGCGGAGGTAAAGAAGCATGTCTCCGTGCCAGTGGCCACGCTGGGTGCAATCAACGATCCTGAGATGATGGAGGAGATCATCGCCTCCGGCAAGGCTGATATCATCGAGATGGGGCGGGAGCTGCTGGCGGACCCGTTTCTGCCGGCCAAGACCGTGGCCAACCGGCCTGAGGACATTGTCAAGTGTCTGCGCTGCTTTACCTGCATGGCTGAGCGGGTGGTCACCACTACCCGGCGTTGCGCCATCAACCCGATGATCGGCCATGAAATGGAGGGAACGGAGATCCGGCCTGCGCCTAAATCCAAGAAGGTCCTGGTAGCCGGCGGCGGTGTCGGCGGTATGGAGGCCGCAGTGACTGCTGCCAAGCGGGGCCACAAGGTGATCCTGTGCGAAAAGAGCGATGCGCTGGGCGGGATTCTCAAAAGTGAACAGATCATCCCGTTCAAGCGGGAGATGTATGAACTGGGACTGAGCCTGGCCAGACAGATGGAGCAGGAAGGCGTAGAGGTACGGATGAATACGGAGGTGACACCGGAGTACGCGGAGGCGGAAAAGGCGGATGCCGTGATCATCGCTGTGGGCTCCACGCCCATCGTTCCCCCGATCCCCGGCATTGACGGCGATCAGGTCGTGGTGGTCAATCACTACTACCTGGAGCATGAAAAGGTGGGGAACAATGTGGTGGTGCTGGGCGGTGGCCTGGCTGGCTGTGAATGTGCCGTACATCTGGCCAGGGAGGGAAAGACCGTCCATATCGTAGAGATGCGGGATGATGTGGCCGTGGATGCCAACGTACGCCATCGTCCGGCGCTGATGAATGAACTGAAAAAGCAAAACGTGCAGATTCATACGGGCTATACCGGAAAAGAGATCACCAAGGAAGGCGTTTTGTGTCAGGATGCAGCCGGTGCCATGGTGCTGGTGCAGGGTGAGAGCGTGATCTGCGCGGTGGGGCAGCGGGCACGCCGGGATGTTGCAGACAGCCTTCTGAACTGTGCGCCCATGGTGCGGCAGATCGGCGACTGCGTACGTCCTTCCAACATCACCAATGCGGTCTACCAGGGATACCACGCAGCTTTGGACATCTGATGGTAAAAGACAACTGACGATTTGTAAGTCACTCTCTGCGAAAGAAACAAAAAAGCCGCCGGCCGATAGGCCGGCGGCTTTTTGACTTTATGAGAGAAAAAGAAGAGGCCCGGCGCAATGGAGATCTCCTCCAGTGTGCCGGGCCTCTTTCCGCCCCTGCGCATTGGGCGGAGCCAGGATAGAACGTGCCGCTATAAAAGAGAAAGAGAAAAAGGGGGTGGAAGGGTAGGGGGTATATGAGTATGTGGAAGAAACAGCGGCAGCGCTCTATCAGATTTTGGCGTAAATCTCCTCCAGGGTCATGTCAGCGGGGAAGCCCAGATTTTCCAGCGTTCTGCCGCCGTGGATGTAATCCCGGTCGTTGATGGCACCGGCCACACCAAGGAAAGCTTCCAGCACCGGCATTTCCAAGCCCAGGCGCTTGGCCACGGAGAGAGCGAAAGCACCGCCGCAGCCGCAGTCTTCGTGGAGATACCGATGGTCCACGGAGTTGGGACCGTCCATGTACTCATAGAATACGCTGACCTCCGGATGCTCATCCAGATGCAGGACCTTGTTGATCATGCCCATGGGCTCGCCGTGCTGGGTCATGCCCATGGCCTCGATGACAGCTTTGCGCTCTGCGGCGATCTTTTCCACGCAGTGGACAACGGAGGGAGTGAAAGCGTATTTGAACAGGGAGTACTGATCGCCCTTGTGGTCGACTTCCGCGGTGGAGAGCACGGTGCTGGCAATGTGGTTGATCACATTGCCGGCATTGATGACACCCTCAAACACATTTTTGTTGGGGGAGTACTCCACGACGCCTTCCAGCTCTTTCAGCACGCGTTCGGTATCGGAGGCGGGGAGGGAGGCCACTTTTCCCTTCAGGTTCAGCGGCATACCCACCGTGACCTCAGCGGGAGCGGTGAGACGGCAGGGGCAGAAGTTGCCCTCTTTTTCTGTCAGGGTGACCTTGGCGGTAACGCCCAGCTCCTGGAAAACGTTGCGGAATACAAACGCGCCCAGATTGCCGGGGATGATCAGAATATGCTGGCCGTCTTCCAGATAGGGAGCGATAAAGCGCGCAACTTCTTCGTGGCGGTCGGCGGGGACATGAACGAAGATAGCCTGGGCGCCGGGGATCGCCTCCGCCGGGTCAGTGGTGACTTTTGCGGGCTTGCCGATCCCGCGGATCCGGCCCCGCAGCTGGATGAAGCCGAGCTCCTTGACGGCATCCAGGTCCTTGCTGAAGCGGGCGTCATCGCAGAGCGTGACCTGGAAGCCGCGCATGGACATTACGCCGGCCACCGCATGGCCAGTGGAGCCGGCACCGATGATGGTGATTCTTTCGATCATGAATAAACATCTCCTCAAACATTGTGTTGCGCATTCACTTGCCTGTGTGATCAGCATTGGCAATGTGCTTTGGGCGATTGCTTTAATTTCATTATAAAGAGCGACTTCATCCTGCGCAAATTTCAATTTCTGTTACCAGATAGCATAATTTTAGCTAGCAAGCTTGCGGCCGGTTTGTATCGGGCTGCAGAGGGAAAATGCGCTGCCTGAGGAAAATCCTTGTATTCAATAGAAAGGGCAGGAAACGGCCTGACTGAAGAGTAGCTGCCCGGAAACCTTGAATCAGCCGCGGGGGAAAGGCCACCCATTTCTTTGCTACTTGATAGCAAAAATCCCTGTTTGCCAGATGAAAGGGGGCGGTGTTAAATAGAAAATAAGAAAGCTACCTGCGGACATCAAAAGAGAAAGGAACATGCGTATATGTATGGCTGGAGAGCAAAAATCGGACTGATCACGCCTATGAGTGAAAATGCGGAGCACGCCTTTCACATTTATGCACCCGAGGGCGTTTCTTTCGCTTCCATGAAAATCAACTTCCCCGGCCCCACCCCCGAGGGACTCACGATCCTGACGGACCGGCTGGAAGAGACCGCCGCCATGTACAAGGACTATGATGTGGACCTGGTGGTGTTCGGCTGCACCTCCGGCAGCTGCATCAAGGGCGTGGGCTGGGACCAGGAGTGCATCCGGCAGATCGAGCGGGCCAGCGGCCATCCCGGCCTGACCACCAGTACCGCCGTGCTGGAGGCGCTCAAGACTCTGGGGTCCAGGAAGGTCGCCGTGCTGACGCCCTATCCGGAGGCCACCAATGAGGCCGAGAAGAAGTTCCTGGAGGACAACGGCTTTGAAGTGACCAATATCGTCGGCATGGATGTCAGCTACATCCGCTGCGAGGGCCGCAAGATGGAGGCGTGCGATGAATACTTCCTGTACCGCAACGCCATGAAAATGGATCTGAAAGGCGCCGATACCTTCTTCCTCAGCTGCATGGGACTGACCACCATGGAGATCGTCGACGAGCTGGAGACCCTGCTGGGGGTCCCGGTGCTTACCAGCCACCAGGCAACCTTGTGGAGTGCCCTGCGTCATTGCCGGGTGGGCGCCAAGCTGCCCAAGCTGGGCAAACTGTTCACGCTGTAAGCGCCGCGTGTAGGAAAGGAAGGATACGATGTATTACAGAGATGAGATGTACAGCAGACGTGCCCGCATCGGCGTGATCGCACCGATCGATGACCGGGTGGAGTATGCCTTTAATAAATATGCCCCGGACGGAGTTTCCTTTGACTCTACTCGTCTGTGGTTTCCCGGCCCGACGCCGGAGGGACTGAATTATCTTGCAAGCCAGCTGGAAGAGTCCGCCAAGATGTATACCAAGTTCCCCCACGATCTGGTGCTCTTCGGCTGTACCTCTGGCAGCTGCATCAACGGCGTGGGCTGGGACCAGGAGTGCATCCGGCAGATCGAGCGGGCCAGCGGCTGTCCTGGACTGACCACCAGCACCGCTGTGCTGGAGGCGTTCAAGGCCCTGGGTCTGCGCAAGACTGTGGTCATGACCCCGTATCCCGAAGCCACCAATGAGGCGGAAAAGAAGTTCCTGGAGGACAACGGTCTTGAAGTCACGTCCATCACCGGCGTGGGCTTCAACCGGGTAGGGGAGTTCGGCCATGCCGGAAAGTACTTCCTCTACCGGAAAGCCAAGGAACTGAAGACGGAGGGGGCCGAGGTGTTTTTCCTCAGCTGCATGGGCCTTGCGACCATGGAGCTGGTGGAGATCCTGGAGGAGGATCTGGGCATGCCGGTGATCACCAGTCACCAGGCCAGCCTGTGGGCCTGTCTGCGCCACTGCCGTATCCACGATCAACTGCCGGGTCTGGGCAAACTCTTCACGCTCTGATCCCGCGCAGCCGTAAATAACACAAGGAGGAGCCAATATGGGTTTCAATATGCATGAGATCACCACGGACCGGACCAAACAGCTCTGCCACTTCATCAAAACCTTGCGGTATGAGGATATTCCGCCTGCAGTGATTGAACGGGCAAAGATGATGGTCATGCAGACTGTGGGCGTCAGCCTGTGCAGCGCGGAGCTCAAGCAGGTGCAGGACGCCATCGCAATTGCCAAGGAAATGTCTCCGGGCAGTGAGGGAACTGCCACGCTCTGGTCGGACGGCGCCAAGGTGAGCTGGGAAGCCGCCGCGCTGGCAGCCGGCACCATGGGCGATACCCTGGACTGGGAGGACTGCTCTGTCACAGGCCATCCCTCTGCCGGCGTGATTCCCACTGCCGTGATCGCTTCTGAAGTTCTGCACAAGAGCGGCAAGGACCTGCTGACCGCCGTTGTGGTAGGCTATGAGGTCTATCAGCGCGTGGCACTGGCGGGCCGCAGCAATATTGTCGGATACAACATCTTTGGCAATCTGGCAGTGCTGATGAAGCTGCTGGATCTGAGCGAGGAGCAGATGAACCAGGCGTTCGGCGTCGGTACGGCCTGCGCCATCATCCCGGCCAACGTTCACGAGATCACCATGTCGGATTCTTTGAACTATCTGTACGGCTTCCGTGCAGAGTCCACGATTACCATGATCAAGACTGTTCTGAGCGGGATTGAAAACATGGAGGACGCTTTTGACGATCCTTCCGCCTACCTGGCACACTGCGGATATCAGGAGCCCGAGTGGCTGACGCTGGAGCTGGGTGAGCACTGGATGATGATGGACATGCTGCTGGTCAAGCACTGGCCGGCCAACGTGTTTGTTCAGACCTACGCAGAGCTGGCCGCCCGTCTGGTGACCAAGTATCATTTCAATCCCGATGACGTGGAGGAGATCATTGTCCGCCCCTCGGTCGCTTTCCGCACCTGGTATACCGACACGGGATATGCGTCCATTACCCAGGCGCAGTTCTCCATCCCCTATGCCGTTGCCTGCGCCATGTATCACCCCGACCCCGGTGCGGTGTGGTACCAGCCGGATACCATGAAAGATCCCAAGATCCTGGCCCTGCTCAATAAGGTCAAGGCAGACGGCTTTGTGAAGATGGGCGGCATGAAGCTGATCAAGGATCTGATCGACGGCAAGCATCCTGAAAAGTTCATGATCGTCCGCCTGAAGAATGGCTCTGAGTTTATGGAGAGTGCGTTTACCCATCCGGGCCATCCCAGCTATATGCTCACCCGGGAGGAGTTCCAGGATCGCTTCCGCCTGCAGACTGTCAACGTCCTTCCCAGAGAGAAGGCAGAGGGCGCCATTGACTGTATCTGCCACTTGGAGGAGTACGAGGACGCCTCTGTGCTGCCCACTTTCTTTTATTAAGCACATTCCAAAATCAAAGATGCAGGAGGTATTGTATGCGGTACAATCGTCTGTATAAAGACAATCATTTTCTCACGCCTACTACATATACACAGCAGCTGAGCGAGTATACGGCCAATCTCAAGTTTGAAGATCTTCCCCCGGAGGTGGTGGAGCGGGCCAAAATGATCCTGCTCCAGACCATCGGCGTTTCCCTGGCGGCGAAGAATACGGCCATCACCCAGAAGGCGCTGAAAATGGCGGAGGAGGCCAACGGCGGCAACGGAGGTCCGACCAGCGTGTGGGGCACCGGAAAGAAGATGGGCGCCATCAATGCGGCGCTGGCTCTGGGCACCATGTCGGATGCGCTGGACTGGGAGGACTGCTCCTGGACCGGGCATCCCGCCGCTGGCGTGATTCCCTGTGCCTGGCTGGCTGCGGAGGAGCGGCACATGAGCGGCAAGGACCTGATCACTGCCATTGTGGCGGGCTATGAGGTCTATCAGCGCATCGCCATGGCGGTCCAGCCCTCTGAAGAGCGACGGAAAACAAAGGGCTGGGGCCTGACCAGCTGGCAGATTTTCGCCTGCATCATCCCCATTGCAAAGCTCTATGGCCTTGATGCCAGAAAAATTGACCAGTCCATCGGCATGGGCTGCGAATGCAGCACGACGCCGACCTGCTACCACGAGACCACCATGTCGGATTTCTACCATTATGAGCACGGCTATCGTGCCAGAGATGGTTTCTCCATTGTCAAGGCCGTGGAAAAGGGCATCCATAACTGCCGGGACGCCCTGGATGAGCCCCGCTGCTATACGGGCGTAGTCTGCGGAAACGACGGGAGCAACGGATCCAACGAGACGACGATCCGCTCCGGCGAAGCAGATGTGAGCTGGCTGACTCGGGATCTGGGCAAGCGGTATTTGATCATGGAGACGCTGATGAAGCACTGGCCTGCCAATATGTGGGTCCAGACCTCCGTGGAAATCGTCAAGGATCTGGTAGAGAAGTATGGCTTCGGGCCGGAGGACGTGGAGGAGATCACCGTGGATCCGGGCGTCCTGAAGCGGATGTGGGCACCGGAAGATGGCTTCACCTCTGTGACCCATGCCCAGTTCTCCATTCCCTTTGTGGTTGCTTCTTATCTCTATGACCATACGCCCGGTGCACACTGGTATACCAAGGAAAACCTCCGGGATCCCAAGGTGATCGCGCTGGCACAGAAGGTCAAGGCTGGTCCCTCTCCCACGGATTCGCCTGCTGTGGGCTTCAAGATGTTCCGTGAAGAAAAGGGCTATCCCATGAAGACCATCACGGTGACGCTGAAGAACGGCACCAAGTACGAAGGAAAGATGGACTGCCATCCCGGACATCCCAAGAACATGATGAGCCGGGAGGAGTTTGCGGCCCGCTTCCGTATCCAGGCTGCTCCTGTGCTGCAAGGCGAACAGCTGGAGGCGGCCCTGGAGGCGATCTGCAACATTGAAAATGTGGAGGATATTGCGGCTTTGGCAGGACTGCTGGGCTGATTCTCCCTTCCAAGAAGATAGTTGTGCATTCCTTCCCTGGGACTCCTCAGGGAAGGGGAGCGGACAAGTTTGTCCGGTATCGGGCGCCTTCCGGCGGAAGGCGCCCGTCGACAGCGGAAAACATTGGAGGAAACTATGAAGAAAATCGCAATCATCGGCTTTGGCGGCGCGGGCTATAACGCTGCCAGAGAGGTGCGCAGGCGGGACAAGGAGGCGGAGATCCACGTCTATTCAGACACGGATATCGGCCCCTACAATCCCATGCTCACGACTTATTTTGTCAAAGGCGCCATTCCCTACGAGGCCATGTTCCCATTCGGATCGCTGGAGCAGGTCACTGCGGAACTGGACTTGCGGGTCCATCCCAATACACCGGTCACCGGCATCGTGCCGGAGGAGAAAGTGGTTTGCCTGGGGAACGGCACGAAAGAGGTCTACGACGAGATCCTCATCAGCACCGGCGCCTCCGCCGTGATGCCGCCGATTCCGGGGCTGGATCTGCCGGGGGTATTCAAGATGCGCACGGTCTATGATGCTGTGCAGCTCAAGGAGATGCTGGATAAGGGCGAAATCAAAAGTGGTCTGGTCATCGGCGCCTCTTGGGTGGGCATCAAGATCGTGGAGGATCTGGTGGAGCGGGACATTCCCTGCACGCTGGTGGACGGCGCCAAGTGGATGTTCTATGTGGCGGCGTTCCCCGAAACGGCGGCCCGGGCTCAGAAGGATCTGGAGGCCAAGGGTGTCCAGGTGGCCTGCGGCCAGATGCTGGACCATATTGAACAGGAATCCGATGGCCGCCTGACCGCGGTCATGCAGAGCGGCAGCCGCTTTACAGCCGATACCATCGCGGTGTGCATCGGTGTGCGTATGAATACCGGCTTCCTCAGGGACAGCGGCATCGCCATGAACCGGGGCGTGCTGGTGGACCAGCATATGCAGACCAACTATCCCGGCATCTACGCCGCTGGCGACTGCTGTGAGGCCATTGACATCCAGAGCCGGACTCATCGCAATATCGGCGTGTGGTTCAATGCCAACAAACAGGGGACTGTGGCCGGTGCCAATATGGCCGGCGGAAGCGAGGAATTTGACGCTAACGTGCTGGTGAACCTGGCCCACTACCTGGACTACGACTTCATCAGCATCGGTGACGTATCTGCCTGCGGGCCGGAAGATCCGGTCTACGAATACGAGGATGACCGCTATTACATCAAGGCCGTCCGTGACGGCAGCGGCAACATCAAGTGCATCAACATGATCGGTACTGCTGACAGCAATGGCATCGTGAAGAACACCTTCATCAAGGCCATTGAAAACCCGGAGGCCGGGCTGGATATCCGCACGATCTGCTATCTGCAGAAAAACGGCTTCCCCGACGGCTTCATCAAATTATTGGGAGGGAACTCTTTTGACTGAACTGGAGAAAAAGATCAAGGCCAAGATCCCTGGTGAGGACACCGGGATCCAGGTCAAGCGTTCGCTGTGTGCCATCTGCAGCCCTGGCCACCATTGCGGTGTGGACTGCTATGTGAAAGACGGCAAGATCATCCGAGTGGAAGGCACCATGGAGCATCCGTATAACCATGGCAAGCTCTGCACAAAAGGATCTTCGCTGCGCAATTATATCTACCGCGAGGACCGCATCAAAACACCCCTGAAGCGCGTGGGTGAACGGGGCGAGGGCAAGTTCGAGCCCATCAGCTGGGACGAGGCATATCAGATCATCGCAGAGAACCTCAACAAAGTGAAAGCCCAGTATTCCGCCAATTCTGTGGCTTTTTTCAGCGGCTACTGCAAGTGGTATCGTCCCATTCTGCACCGGATGGCCCATGTATTCGGCAGCGTGAACTTCGGCACGGACGATAGCACCTGCGTGACTGCAAAGATCCTGGGCGACAAGTGTACCTCCGGCAGCGGCGGTGGTCCCGACATGGGCCATGCCAATACATTCCTGGGCTGGAACTTTGACGGCTATTATTCCAGCCATCTGTCTGTGGCCGGCGTCCAGAAACTGAAGGAACGGGGCGGCAAGGTCATCATCATCGATATCCGGGATACCCCTGCTTCCAAAAATCTGGCGGATATCTTCCTGAAGATCAATCCCGGCACCGACGGTGCCCTGGCTCTGGGCATGGGCAAGATCATCATCGACAACGGCTGGGCCGATATGGATTACGTCGAGAAGTACACCTACGGCTTTGAACAGTACAAGGCCTTGGTGGACCAGTACCCGCTGGACAAGGTCTGCGCCATCACCGGCCTGGAGGCCGACAAGATCATGGAGGCCACCAAGCTGTATGCCACCAACGGTCCTGCCTGCACCAACTATTCCGCTTCCGCCCTGGTGCACCATATCAATGGCTTCAATGCACACCGTGCCATCGTGTGTCTGTCCGGCCTGACCGGCAACTTCGACCGGGTAGGCGGCAACATCCCCAATCCGCCCACGTATCTGCACAAGCCTGCCGGATTCAAGGTGCGCGAGCATGAGTTCCGCTCCGACCGGTGCCCCCAGGGACTGGAGCGGATCGGCGCCGAGCGGTTCCCCCTGTGGAACGCACTGTACGATGAGTTCCAGGCGGTGGATCTGCTGCGCCAGCTGGAGGAGGGAACACCCTATCCTGTCAAGGCCATCTTCGGTATGGGTATGAACGCCAAGATGCTGCCGGAGACGGACAAGCTGCTGGCAGCCATGGCCAAGAACCTGGATTTCTTCGTGAATACCGACCTGTTCATGACCATTACCTGCAAGTATGCAGATATCGTCCTGCCTGCCTGCTCCTCTGTCGAGCGCGGCGAGCTGAAGGCATACCAGGGCGGCTATCTGACCTTCACCAAGCCGGTCATCGAGCCTCTTTATGAGTCCCGCTCCGATGTGGATATCATGTGCGACCTGGCCCGGATCATGGATCTGGACGACGATCTGCTCAAGTCCGGCTATGAGGCGTGCATGGACTGGATCATTGACGGCTGCGGCCTGACGGTGGCAGATCTGAAGGCCAGCGATCTGCCGGTGAAGGTGCCCATCGCCAAATGGCCGGCGCAGGCAGGGAAGATCCTGGAAGGCGGTTTCAAAACGCCCTCCGGAAAGTTCGAATTCTATTCCAACGCCATTGCGTCCATCGATCCCAAGTATGGCCTGGATCCTCTGCCCAGCTACAGCGATTCCCTGGCGGATCAGAACGACCCCGAGACCAAGGAAAAGTACCCGTTCTATCTTTGCTCCGGTGCCCGCCTGGCGCATGCCGTTCACTCTCGTACCCATGAGACGCCCTGGCTGCGCAGCCTCCGGCCCAACCCTACCGTGGAGATGCACACCGCTGACGCTGCACGCCTGGGCCTGAAGACCGGCGACTGGGCGGCCCTTTCCAGCCCCTATGGCGAGATCCGAATGGTGGTAAAGGCCACCAGCAAGGTGAAAGAAGGGGTCCTGATGACCCTCCACGGATATACCGAGGCCAATGTCAATGAACTGATTGGACGGAACCACCTCGATCCCTATTCCGGATTCCCCGGCTTCAAGGGCATGCGCTGCAATATCCGCAAAGTTCAGGAGGACAAATGACCATGAAACATGTATTTGTATTTGACGAGAGCAAGTGCAGTGCCTGCTCCGCTTGTATGATGGGCTGCCTGGACCAGAACGATACAGATCTGGCCGCTGGCGACAAGTGCTACCGTCAGACCTTTGATAATGAGATCCCCCTGGCGGATGGGAGTACCTATTGTGCGTACATCTCTGCTGCCTGCATGCACTGCAACGACGCGCCCTGCATCGCCGCCTGCCCTGTGGGGTGCCTGAGCAAGGACCCGGAGACCGGCTTCACAGTCTACGACAATACCAACTGCATCGGCTGCAAGAGCTGTGCCATGGCTTGCCCCTTCGGCGCGCCCCGGTATCGGGCCTCCGACGGAAAGATGGTCAAGTGCGACGGCTGCAACGAGCGGGTAAAGAACGGACTCCAGCCCGCCTGTGTCCGGGCTTGCTCCTTCGGCGCGCTTACCTGCGTCACGGAGGAGGAGTACAAGGCCAGCGGAAGCGACAAGGCCTGCAATGTGCTCATTGATAAGCTGAACCTTCGCAAGAAGTAATGACCGACAGCCCGCCCCCTGCATCCACGGATGCAGGGGGCGGGCCATTACCGTTTTTTTGGTATCTTCCTCCACGGATTCCGATTTCCTCTTCCGGCAGATATCCTTTATAATAAGAGAAAATGATAACCGCTGCGCTTTCGAGCCGCCGTGTCTACGGGCTGAGCCTATGATGCTGCGGCCGCCGGGTGACCGGCCGAGCTGCTCTGGAAACGGGACAGCTTTCCGCGTTTGAAAAGAAAGCACGCGGACAGGCTTCCAATTTTAAGGAGGCCTGTTGTGACGCGTGTTTTGCCAAACGGCAAAATACGCGTTTTTTATGGAGGAAACGACATGATTCCGGTTGTAACAATTGCCGCCTGGTCCGGTACAGGTAAGACCACCTATCTGGAAAAGCTGCTGCCCTGCCTAAAAGGGCGCAGGGTCCGGGTAGGGGTATTGAAGCATGACGGCCACGGCTTTGACATGGATACGTCGGGTACAGACACAGACCGGCTGGCCCGCTCCGGCGCGGACGCGGTCGCCATTTGCTCGCCGGGGGGCTTTGCTTACTTGGAGCGAAAACCGGTGGAACTGCGGGAGGCACTCCGCCATTTTGCGGGGATGGACCTGGTGGTGACGGAGGGATATAAAAACGGTCCTTTTCCCAAGATCGCCCTGTACCGGAAAGCATCGGGAAAGCCGCTGGCTGTTCCGGCTGAAAACTGCCTGGCCATCGTCAGCGACACGGTACTGGAAGCTTCCTGCCCTGTCTTTCCCTTAGACGACCCGAATCCCATGGCAGCCTTCCTGGTGGATTGGCTGAAGCAGCAGAAAGGAGACTGACCATATGTCCATTACCCTTGAAGAGGCGCAGAGCTCGGCTGTACAATATGCGCCGGTACTGGAGGAGGAGTATGCAGCTTTGCCGGATGCGGTAGGCCGTATTCTGACCCGCGATATCCGCAGCGGCATTTTCCAGCCGCCCTTCGACCGCTCTCCGCTGGATGGATACGCCGTGATAGCAGCGGATATCGCCGCTGCTGCCCCAGATGCGCCTGTAAAGCTTCAGGTGGTGGATAAGCTCTGGGCCGGAATGCCTGCCCGAACCGGCGTGGAGCAGGGGCAGGCAGTACGGCTGATGACCGGCTGCATGATCCCGCCGGGAGCGGATGCCGTCATTCGCCAGGAGGATACGGATCTGGGATGTGAGACCGTTCAGATCTTCCGCCCGGTGGGCGCAGGGAAAAATATCTGTTACCGGGGCGAGGAATATGGACCGGATGCCTTGCTGCTGAAAAGAGGCAGTCGGATCGATGCGGCCGGCGCCGCGGTGGCAGCCGGGGCGGGGCTTACTCATCTGCCGGTCCGGCGCAGGGTCCGGGCCGTGATTCTCACCACCGGCGACGAGGTCTGCCGGCCGGGAACAGTACTGCCGGTCGGGAAAATCTATGATTCCAATACCGCCTATCTTACGGCACGCTTACATCAGCTGGGCGTGGAGACCATAGCTGCGCTGTCCCAGGGAGACAATCTGGAATCCTTAGCTGCCGATCTGCGCCGGTATGCTGGAGAGGCAGACCTGATCCTGACTACCGGCGGCGTGTCGGTGGGGGAGAAGGACCTGATGGAGCAGGCTGCAAGAGCCGCCGGTGCGGAGGTGATTTTCCATGGAATTGCCATGAAGCCCGGTATGCCTACGCTGTTTGCTGTTCTGGGAGGTGCCCGGCTGCTGGGTCTTTCCGGCAACCCATTCTCCGCCGCAGTGCCCTTTGAGCTGCTGCTGCGGCCCATGCTGGCCAGAATGACAGAAGCTCCGGAGCTGGAGCTGCGTGCGGATGCTGCCGTGGCCGCCCAGGGCTTCGGCAAGGCCAGTCCTACCCGGCGGTTCCTCCGGGCATTTTGCAAACAGGGACAGGTATATCCACCGGAAGCGCAGTCCAACGGGCAGATGCGCAGCATGATCGGCTGCAACTGCCTGATCGATGTACCGGCCGGCAGCGGGACCATTTGCCCCGGTGATCGGGTGCGGATCTTGTGGTTGTGAGGTGTGCGTGATGTTGTCTCCCGATTCCTGTGCCGCTGTGGTTCTGGCAGGCGGACAGTCCCGACGCATGGGACGGTGCAAGGCCTTGCTGCCCCTGGGGAGCGAAACCATGCTGGCGCATATTACAAAGCAGCTGGAGCAGTTCCCGGAGCGCTGGCTCTCTGCCAATGATCGGGCCCTGGGAGATGGATTCCCCGGCAGGACCGTTCCGGATATCTATCCCGGATGCGGCCCCCTGGCCGGACTGCAAGCGGTCTTTCATGAGACGAAGAAGGACTGGCTCTTCTGCGTGACCTGCGATATGCCTCGCTTCACCGGGGAAGTGGCCATGGCCATGCTGGAGGCCTTTCCGCCCCAGGCGGATGCCATGGTCTGCGTAGACGGCGCCGGACAAATGCATCCACTGTGCGGCATCTATGCCCGCACAGCGCTGCCCGCACTGGAGCGGCATCTTCAGGCGGGAGATCTGCGTGTGATGGCGCTGCTGGCGGAGCTGCGCACAGTCCGGTTTGAAACAGCGGGCCGCTTTCCGGATGCCTTGTTTTTGAATATCAACACACCGCAGGCGTATGACGCCCTGTTGGAGAAAGGAGACCGCTATGATTGACGGATGCGGACGAAATATTGACTATCTGCGCCTGAGTGTTACAGATCTTTGCAACTACCGCTGCCGGTACTGTATGCCGGAGGAGGGGGTGTGCAAGAAAAGCCGCCGGGAGATGCTCTCCCTGGAGGAACTGGAAGCTGTAGCCCGGGCTGCTGTGGCTCTGGGGATTACAAAGATCCGCCTGACCGGAGGGGAGCCTCTGGTGCGCCGCGGGATCGTGGAGCTGTGCCGGCGACTGCGGACCATCCCGGGACTGCAGGAGCTGTGTCTCACCACCAACGGCGCGCTCCTGCCGGGACTGGCAGCACCGCTGCGGGAGGCAGGCGTGGATCGGCTGAACATCAGCATGGACACCCTGCGGCCGGAACGGTTTGCCCGAATCACCCGGCTGGGAACACTGGATCAGGCGTTAGAGGGCCTTGCGGCGGCTCAGCAGGCGGGATTTACCAATCTGAAGATCAATACTGTGCTGATCGGCGGCTTCAACGACGATGAGATTTCGGATTTTGTCAGCCTGACAAAGACCCACCCCTGGGAAGTGCGGTTTATCGAACTGATGCCCATCGGCCCCTGCGCCGACTGGGACAAAAGCTGTTTCCTGCCGGACACCACTGTGCTCAAGCGCTGCCCGGAGCTGCGGCCTATCCCGGCGCAGGGCGTTGCCCGGCGATATCGCATTCCGGGGGCCAAAGGCACCGTGGGCCTGATCTCTCCGATGAGCCACGACTTCTGCGCCGAGTGCCGCCGTATCCGGGTGACGGCGGACGGCAAACTGAAAGGCTGTCTGCACAGCCGGGAGGAGATCGACCTGCGGGGCCTCCACGGCTGGCAGCTGCAAAACGCCATCCGGCAGGGCATCGCCCAGAAGCCCCAGCGTCACCATCTGGCGGAGCGGAAGAGCGATACGCCCCGGAATATGTTTGAGATCGGAGGCTGAACCATGGGGGAGCTGACCCATTTCAATGAACAGGGCAGGGCGAAGATGGTGGACGTGACGGACAAGGCCGTGACCCACCGCACTGCCGTGGCTGCCGGCGAGATCCACATGGCCCCGGAGACGCTGCAAAAAATCAAGGACGGCACCATGAAAAAGGGTGACGTGCTGGCAGTGGCTCAGGTGGCCGGTATTCAGGCGGCCAAGCACAACTGGGAGCTGATCCCTATGTGCCACCCGTTGCCCCTGACCGGCATCGATATCACGTTTGCCCTTTCTGATCAGCCTGCCATGGTGGAGATCCGGGTTGCGGTCACCTGTACCGGCGTCACCGGGGTGGAGATGGAGGCGCTCACCGCCGTATCGGTGGCGGCTCTTACCATCTACGATATGTGCAAGGCTGTCCAGAAGGATATGCGCATCGAAAACGTCCGCCTGCTGGAAAAGTCCGGCGGAAAAAGCGGAGACTACAAAATCGTAGAATCATTTGGTGTTGAATAAGGAGAATAAAATTATGAATGTGTCTGAAAAATTGCTGTTTATCAATGAAGCAGATGTCCTGAAATTGTTGACCCCGGCGGATGCCATCGCAGCGGCTGAGGATACTTTTTACCATATCGGTACGGGAGAGATCACAGTTGGCCAGATGGCACTGATGTATGCCGATAAGGAGCAGAAGAACAACTTCCACTCCATGCCGGCGATTCTGCACCATCGGAACTTTGCCGGTGTCAAATGGATCGACACGTATGCAAACCCTCTGCCGGGCTATCCCTTCAGCCACGGCAATCTGGTGGTGCTCAGCGATGTTGCCACAGGCTCCCCGGTGGCGATCGTGGGCGCAACGCTTATTACCACCATGCGGACTGCCGGCGGTCACGGTGTGGTGCAAGCCAAGCATCTGGCAAATCCTGATTCGGAGACTCTGTCTGTTTTTGGCTGCGGTGCCCATGCGCTGGCCGGCATGCGCGGATTCTTGGAGGCGTTTCCCTCCCTCCGGCAGATCCGCCTGTTCAGCCGCAGCCGTCAGCCCATGGAGGAAGCACGGAAAGAACTGGAAGAACGGGTGGAAGTAGTTTTGTGTGATGCGCCGGAGGATGCGCTGGCCGGAAGTCAGCTCGTTTTGATGGCGTCTGGTGCCCGGTCGACTCTCGTGACGCGGGAGATGCTGCGCCCCGGCATGACGATCATCGGGATTGAGGGATTCCGGGATCTGGACCCGCAAATTGCAAAGGCGGCGGATAAATGGTACTTGGGCTATAAACAGCCGGATACCCACATTCTCAAGAGCCCAACCCTGAATCCCGGTCATGTGCTGACCATGGAGGACGTTCTGGGTGACATGACGGAATTGCTGACCGGGAAGATCCCCGGACGGGAACGGGAGGATGAGATCATCGTCTCCACCCACATGGGAATGGGCGCCCATGATGTCAGCTGCGCGGCTACGGTTTACCAGCGGGCAAAAGAGCAGCAGGTGGGCCAGTGGCTTACCTTGGTCTGAGGACAGGAGGGAGAATGTCATGGCCACTGTCGTATCGGTCAACATCAGCGAGAAAAAGGGGACCATCAAGCATCCGGTTCCGGAGATAGAGCTAAAGCTGCGCCATGGCATCGTGGGCGATGCCCACGCCGGCGACTGGCACCGGCAGATCTCTCTTTTGGCGGAGGAGAGTGTGGACACCATGCGTGCTGTCTGCTCCATCCCACTCAACGAGGGCGTATTTGCAGAAAATATCAATACCCGGGGCATCGACCTCAAGCACCTTCCCGTAGGCACGCACCTGCGTATTGGAGGGACCGAGGTGGAGGTGACCCAGATCGGCAAGGAGTGCCACAATGACTGCGCCATCAAGAAAGCTGTGGGCAAGTGCGTCATGCCCACGGAGGGCATCTTCGCCGTGGTGGTGAAGGAGGGCACTGTCCGTGCCGGCGATGAGATCGAGATTTTGGAGGCAGAGGCATGAAGCTGATTCGGACCGAAGATGCCGTGGGACATGTGCTCTGCCACGATCTCACCCAGATCATCAAGGACCAATATAAGGACGCCCGGTTCCGCAAGGGCCATATGGTGACCCAGGAGGATATCCCCGTGCTGCTTTCCATGGGCAAGGCGCACCTGTACGTCTGGGAGATGACGCCGGGGATGCTCCATGAAAACGATGCCGCCGAGCGGCTCTATGCACTGTGCGCCAACGATCACATGGACCGAAGTGAGGTAAAGGAGGGCAAGATCGAGCTCCGAGCAGCCTGTGATGGCTTGTTCCGGGTGAACTCGGAAAAGCTGATCGCGGTCAACTCCGTGGAGGACATCATGATCGCGACCCGGAAGGGCGGCACCGCCGTCCGCAAGGGGGACAAGCTGGCAGGAATGCGGGTGATCCCCTTGATCATCCCGGAGGAGAAACTGCAATCCGCAGAGGCCGCTGCTGGAGATACGCCCTTGCTGGAGCTCAGGCCCTGGGTGCGGAAAACCGCCGCCATCGTGGCCACGGGCAGCGAGGTGAAAAATGGCCTGATTCAGGATACGTTCACGCCCGTAGTACGGGATAAGCTGGCTGCCTATGGCATCGAGACCATCTCCGTTTCCTACTCCGGCGACGGGGTGGAGCATGTGGCGGGTGCTGTGGCGGAGGCCCGCGCCACCGGCGCCGATGTGATTTTGTGCACCGGCGGCATGAGTGTAGACCCGGACGACAACACTCCCGGCGGCATCAAAGCAAGCGGAGCAAAGATCGTTACTTACGGCGCCCCAGTGCTGCCGGGTGCCATGTTTTTGCTTGGCTACTACGACGACGGCACCCCCGTCATGGGCCTGCCCGGCTGCGTCATGTATGCCGGTGCTACAATCTTTGATCTGGTCCTGCCTTTCGTGGCGGCGGACGTGCCGGTAGAGCGCCGGCAGATCGTGACATTGGGGGAGGGCGGGCTTTGCCTGGGGTGCAAGCCCTGTCATTGGCCCGCGTGTCCCTTCGGAAAGTGAGAGCAGCATGAGGGAGGATCGGCAAGAGAGATTCGTTGAGATGACGGAGGCGCCCATTGCGCCGCTTATCATTCGCCTGGCCATACCATGTATCATCAGTATGCTGGTTTCGTCCTTTTACAACATGGCGGATACGTTCTTTGTGGGGATGCTGGACAACAACAGTGCCACCGGTGCCGTAGGCGTGGTGTTTTCTGTCATGGCACTGATTCAGGCTGTTGGATTTTTCTTCGGGCAGGGAAGCGGTACTTTTATTTCCCGCTCTTTGGGGCAGCAGGATCAGGACGCAGCATCCAAAATGGTAGCCACCGGCTTTGCATTCTCTTTGCTCTTCGGCGCTGCGCTGTGCTGTTTGGGCCTGTTGTTTTTGGACCCTCTGACCCGTATTTTGGGATCGACGGAGACCATTTTTCCCTATGCCAGAGAGTATCTGAAGATCATATTGCTGGGAGCGCCCTGGATGTCTGCCTCACTGGTCCTCAATAACCAGCTGCGCTACCAGGGCAACGCGACCTATGCCATGTTTGGCATCACTTTTGGCTCGATTCTGAATATCGTGCTGGACCCCATTTTGATCTTCACGTTCGATATGGGCGTCAGCGGTGCGGCTGCCGCCACCGTGATCAGCCAATTCGTCAGCTTTTGCCTGCTGCTGATAGGCTCCTCCCGAAAAGGAAATCTTCCCGTGCAGCTTCGCCTGACACAGTTCAGCGCGGCTTACCTGAAAAATGTTTTTGTGGGGGGATTTCCGGCTTTTGCCAGACAAAGTCTTGCTTCTTTGGCTACAATTCTGCTCAATTCTGCCGCCCGCGAGTACGGAGATGTTGCGATCGCTGCCATGAGTGTCACCCAGCGCATTATGATGTTCGGTGCATCTGCCATGCTGGGATTCGGACAGGGATTTCAGCCTTTTTGCGGATTCAATTTTGGCGCGAAAAAATATCGGAGAGTGATTGAAGGTTTTTTGTTCTCGGTAAAGACCTCCGCTTGTTTTCTGACGGTTGTAGGAATCGTTGGGATCGTATTTGCCCCGCAGCTGATTTCCCTTTTCCGTGATGACCCCGCTGTCATCGCCTGCGGAGCGCTGGCCCTGCGGCTGCAGTGCGCTACGCTTTTTACCCATAGCAGCATCGTTTTGAACAACATGCTGCACCAGGCCATCGGAGATACACTGCCGGCAACATTTCTCTCTATTTCCCGTCAAGGATTGTTCCTGGGGATCATGCTGCTGATGTTGCCGCCGATAATGGGCCTGCTGGGCATCCAAACAGCACAGTCGCTAGCGGATCTGTGCTCGTTTGTCTGCGCGCTTTTGGTTCAAAGGCACACATTGAAGAGACTTCGGACGCTTTCCAGCTAAGAGATGATAGGGGCTGCCCAGGAGGAAAGCATGTGAAAGGCTCCTGATAAAGGCGCCTGTCCGGCGCCTTTATTTACAATTTTCGTTTACCTCAAAAGACTATCACGCAATCTGCTGGTAATGAAGAAAGGAAGAGTTCCATGAAAAAAGTATTATCTGCACTGCTGGCCCTGACCATGGCACTGGCTTTGACTGCCTGCGGCGATACAAAGACAGATGAGGCTCAGACCTCCGACGCTCCGGAAAATCAGGAGGAGGGTGAAGCAGTTGAGCTGTATGTTTTTGCAGCTGCCTCATTGACCGAGTCCCTGGATCAGATCATTGCACAGTACAAGACTGTGGCGCCTGAGGTTTCCATTGTGCCCACCTATGACTCCTCCGGCGCTCTCAAGACCCAGATCCAGGAGGGGGCCGACTGTGACCTCTTTATTTCCGCGGCGCCCAAGCAGATGAATCAGCTGGATGCACAGGGGGGCGAGGAGAACAGCGAGGGACTGGATTTTGTGGACAGCGCTACACGGCTGGACCTGCTGGAAAATAAGGTGGCTCTGGCGGTGCCGGAGGGCAACCCCAAGGGGATCGAGACCTTTGACCAGCTGGCGGAGCTGCTGAAAAGTGGGAATGTGACTCTGGCTATCGGCAACGGCGATGTGCCCGTGGGCCAGTATACCCAGAAGATCTTTGCCTACTATGCGCTTGACGAGGACGCCATTGCCGGATGCCTGACCTACGGTTCCAACGTCAAAGAGGTTACTACTCAGGTCAGCGAGGCCGCCGTGGACTGCGGCATCATCTATGCCACGGATGCATTCTCCGCCGGTCTTACTACTGTGGACGGGGCCACGACGGAGATGTGCGGCCAGGTGATCTATCCGGCGGCGGTGATGAAGACCAGCCAGCATCCGAATGAGGCACGGGCGTTCCTGGAGTATCTCAGCACTGCCGACGCCTCTGCTGCCTTTGAAAGCGTGGGCTTTACCCCCTTGAGCTGATTTTTTCGGTCCCGCCGGCTCACGGTCGGCGGGATCTCTCCCCATTCCACCACAGGAGGTTTCGCGTATGGACTGGTTTCCGCTTCTGAACTCTTTAAGGATCGCCGCGATCTCTACGGTGGTCGTCTTTTTCCTTGGCATCTGGGCAGCGCACTGTATCGCAAAACTTCCGCGGCTGGTGAAAGGTGTACTGGATGTGGTGCTGACGCTGCCTTTGGTGCTGCCGCCCACGGTGGTGGGCTGGCTTCTTTTGATGGCGCTTGGGCCCAGGCGGCCTTTTGGAGCCTGGGTCCTGGAGACCTTCGGCGTCAGGATGGTCATGACCTGGTGGTCCGCCATCTTTGCAACGGTAGTGGTGGCCTTTCCGCTCATGTATCGCACGGCTCGGGGAGCCTTCGAGAGCTTTGATCAGAATCTTGCTGCTGCGGGCAAAACCCTGGGCCGGTCCAATACCTGGGTCTTTTGGCGGGTGCAGATGCCGGTTTGCAGGCAAGGCATCCTGGCGGGGACTGTGCTGGCCTTTGCCAGAGCCTTGGGCGAATACGGTGCTACTTCCATGATCGCAGGCTACACTCCCGGCCGTACGGCTACCATCTCCACCACGGTCTACCAGCTCTGGCGTACCAACGACAATATGGGGGCTGCCTGCTGGGTACTGGTGAACATCGCCATTTCTGCGGTATTCCTGCTGACGGTCAACCTGCTGGAATCTCGGCAGAGGAGCGAAAAAGGAGCGCGGTGCTGATGGGGCTGTTTGTGGAGATTGAAAAGTCTATGGGGGACTTCCGCTTGGAGGTCCAATTTGAAGCGGAGCGTGAGGCGCTGGCTTTGCTGGGGGCTTCCGGCTGCGGAAAAAGCGTGACGCTCCAATGTGTGGCGGGCATTCTGACTCCGGACCGGGGCCGCATCACGTTGGATGGCATCACGTTATTCGACAGTGCAGCGAAGATCGATCTGCCGCCCCAGAAGAGACGGGTGGGGTACCTTTTCCAGCAGTATGCGCTGTTTCCCAATATGACGGTCCGTCAGAACATTGCCGCAGCGGTCCGGGACCGAAGGACCCGGGAGGCGGTGACGGCGGAAAAGCTTCGCCAGTTCCGGCTGGAAGCGGTGGCGGACTTGCGGCCAAGGGAACTGTCCGGCGGACAGCAGCAGCGCTGCGCACTGGCCCGAATCCTGGCCTCAGAGCCGGAGGCTATTTTGCTGGACGAGCCTTTTTCCGCGCTGGACAGCTACCTCAAATGCCAGCTGGAACTGGAGTTGTGGGAGACCCTCTCCGCCTTTCCCGGCCCGGTGGTGTGGGTGTCCCATGACCGGGGGGAGGTGCTGCGCAACTGCTCCAAGGTTTGTGTGATGGACCGGGGCAAATCTCAGGCAGTGCGGCCAATGGCGGATCTGATGGCCCGGCCGGGCACTGAGGTGGCGGCCCGCCTCTCCGGCTGCGAGAACTTCACAGACGCTTTGGCGGAAAACGGCGGGATATATCTTCCCGCGTGGGATGTACACCTTTCCTGCAATGCCCCGGTGCCGGGAGATGTGTACCGGATGGGGATCCGGGCTCGGAATCTGCATCTGGCAAAGACTGGGGAGGAAAATACCATCTCCTGCCGTGTGGTCCGGACAGCAGAGGATGTAAACGCGCGGCTGGTGCTGCTGCGGCCGGAGCGGGCGGCGGCAGACGTTCCGCCCATCCGCATGGAGGCGGACAGGGAAAACTGGAAAGACGGAGTCGGTTCCATGGTCACTGTGGCCGTGGAACCCGGAGAAATTTTACTGTTCAGTGACAAATAAAGGAGGAATTTGGATGTTCAAAGCGGCGGTGATGACGGTCAGCGACCGTAGTTTCCGGGGTGAGCGGCCGGACGGCGGCGGCCCCTTGGTGGCAGGGCTGCTGAAAGGCGCCGGATACGAGATCGCGGAAATGGTGATCGTGCCGGACGAACAGGAGCAGATCGAATCGGCTCTGCGGGCACTTTGTGATGAGGCGGACATTGCGCTGGTGGTCACCACCGGCGGCACCGGCTTTTCTCCGCGGGATGTGACGCCGGAGGCTACCATAGCGGTATGCCAGCGGCTGACGCCGGGGATTCCGGAGGCCATGCGCTACGCATCCATGCAGGTGACGCCGCGGGGGATGCTGTCCCGTGCGGCGGCAGGCATCCGGGGAAGAACGCTGATCGTGAATCTCCCTGGCTCTCCGAAAGCCGCCAAGGAAAATCTGGAAGCGGTGCTTCCGGCCCTCTCCCATGGACTGGAGATGCTCACCGGCGGGGTGGCGGATTGTGCTGCGCTGGATACATAATCTGCGATTTCGACCGCTCGGTTTTTTTGGTGCCTTCATACAAAGAATACTATTGGACGAAAAGTGTCGACATTGGTTAAAATACTCTTGACATACATGCCATGGTATGACTTTGGGAGGAGGATTACATGAAAGAGCTGATTGACCAGATTGCCTCTGGCTATAAGGAAAAGCTGGTACAGTATCGCAGATACCTGCACCAGCATCCGGAACTGTCGTTCCATGAGGAGAAAACAGCAGCTTGGATCCGGGAACACCTGCAGGCTGCGGGGGTTTCCATTCTGCCCGGTATCAGCGGAAATTCCGTTGTGGGTGAGATCGACAGCGGCGTACCCGGCCCTTGCGTGGCATTCCGCGCAGACATTGATGCGCTGCCTATTCAGGAGGAGACTGGACTTCCGTTCAGTTCCGAGGTTTCCAATGTCATGCACGCATGCGGGCATGATGCCCACACGGCGATTCTGCTTTGCCTGGCAGAGGCGCTCTCCGCGCATCGTGATCTGGTGAAGCGGGGGAGCGTGCGCTTCCTGTTCCAGCAGGCGGAGGAGGTCATGCCCGGCGGTGCCTGCCAGTTGGTCCGGGATGGTGTGATGCAGGATGTGGACTGCATTTTCGGCCTTCACATCAGCAATATGTATGAAACGGGTACGATTGCCTGCACCAGCGGCCCCACATTGGCGGCTACCTCGAATTTTGAAATTGTTATCAAGGGACAGGCCGGTCACGCAGCATTCCCCCACAAGGCTGTCGATACGATCACCCCGGGCTGTGCTATCATCAGCGAGCTGAACCAGCTGGTGACCAAGGCCACCAGTGCCCAGGAAACTCTGGTGGTAAATGTGACGCAGTTTATCGCCGGCGATAAATCTCCGGTGAACGTAGTGCCTGATACAGCGGTGCTGCGCGGTACGATCCGCACGCACAACAATACCCTGTTCCGCGAGATGCAAAAGCGAGTGGGTGAGGTTGCCGCTGCTGTCTGCGCCATGAAGGGCTGCACTTGTGAGTATACCTGCGACAGCGGGTATCCTGCTGTGATCAACACCGAGGCGGAGACCAAGCTGGCGTGGGATGCCATTGTGGAAATGGGATATCACGCAGTCACGGCACCTGCCAATATGGGCGGTGAGGACTTCGCGTATTATCTGCTGGAAAAGCCTGGATGCTATTTAAAGCTTGGTGTGTCCAATGCAGCCAAGGGGATTACGGTGCTTCCTCATAACTGTAAGTTCACATTGGACGAGGACGCCATGCTGGTCGGCCTGAAAACATTCATGGCTACATATTGCAAGGCCAGCGAAGAGAACTGACAGGAGAAGGAGAAAAAAATGACATTTTCATTTGCCTGGGCGCTGGCCATTCTGGTAGTGCTCTATTACATCAGCTCCGTGCTGAGTACGCTGACCCGTGCCCGTATCGGTACGATGATTTTCTTTTCTGTATTTATTCTGCTGGGCTATTGGACGATTTTTCCGGCGGATATCATCGCCACATCGCAGCTGACCGTGGTAGCTGCCATCTGCAACCTGGTGCTGCTGATCAATGTTGGTTCCTCGTTTGACCTGGAGACCCTCAAGAGCGACTGGAAGGTGGTCGTAGTTACCTTGGTCGGATGCATTGGCATGGGCGTACTGGTGTTTGCCGCTGTTACGCCGCTCTTTGGTCTGGACATGGCACTTTCCAGCTACCCCTGCCTGGTCGGCGGCCTGGTGGCAACCAACTTGGTCAATGACACACTGATTGCAAAGGGCGCAGATGACCTGGCTGTGACCATCGTTTTGATGCTGTCTTTGCAGACCTTTGTCGGAATGCCTGTGATGAGCTTCGGCGCCCGCAAGGAGTGCGAGCGTCTGCTGGCAGATTACCGTGCCGGCCGGGTGATTGTATCCGATCCCAAAAAGAATGCAGTGGCAAAGTCTGCACCCACTACTACGAAGGCACTGATCGACCGGCTCCCCGCCAGATATAATACTCCCATCCTGCACCTGGCCATGTGCATTTTCCTGGGCGCTTTGGCCGGTTCTGTCTCCGTGTATACCTCTGCGTGGACCAATGGACTGATCGGCAGCGCCATCGTCGGCATTGTGTTCGGTATCGTGTTCAAGCAGCTGGGCCTCCTGGCCAAAGAGCCTCTGGCAAAGGCTGGTGTTCTGAGCTTCTTCATGATGGCCATGATGATCAACATGCGTGTAAGCTTTGCCAAGATCACCCCCATGGGTCTGGTGGAGCGCCTGCTGCCCATTGCTTTCTGCATCATCATTGGCGCTGTGGGTGTTGCCATTTTTGCAGTGCCCATTGGACGTAAGCTGGGTCTCAACTACGGCTTGGTGCTGGCCTTCACCATGGGTTCTTATGCCGGATATCCCCTGAACTATCAGGTTTGCATGGAGGTCATCACTATGCTGGCTGAGACGCCTGAAGAGGTGGAGTATCTTAAGGATCATGTCCTGCAGAGAGTGATCATCGGCGGTGTGACGGCGGTTTCTCTGGCCTCTGTCGTCATTGCAGGCTTGCTGGTGAGCTTCCTGTAAAATAGAAATTGTTCAGATTCTTTTATCCATTAACAAAAGCTCCAGCAATATTGCTGGAGCTTTTGTTATACATGAAAATAATGGGGATGAGTTTGAGAAGGCGATATAACGGAATAACTGCGAGCCATTCAAGAGCAGCTCACCAATTTGAAAACTGCAACGAGAAAACTATCGTGAAACCATATGGCAAAAGGAGGTTTCACCTATCGCGAACATCGGGTGTCATTGTTTCAATAGACATTTCTGCTTTCCATAGATTGATTTATTCAGATTGAAGACATAGGAGACCGAGCAGACAACAAAGAAGTATGGCAGATAGGCATATCCAAAGACTTCGGCTCCGATCAATATCGGGGCTAACAAGGTGTTTGTCGCGCCCCCGAACAAAGCAACATATCCCAGAGCAGCTGCAAATTGGACCGGCAATCCCATCGTACCCGCAAGCATCACACCCATGCTGGATCCAATTGAAAATAGAGGGGTTACTTCTCCTCCCTGGAACCCGGCGGCTAAAGTCAAAATAGTAAAGGCAAGTTTTAAGAGCCAGTCATATGCGTATATCGTATCGCCCGCAAAACTGGCATTGATCAGGTTGGTTCCCAAACCGCAATAGCGTCCTCTATGAAGCAAGATAAACAGAGGGATCAGAATGATGCCAACAACTGCGATCCTGATAATAGGATTTGGAAGCTTGGCGGACATGGCTTGCTTCATCTGCTTTAAAGCCCATGCGAAAAAGCCGCCGACAAGACCAAACACCATACCGAGGACCAGAAGTTTGATCACCGTTGAGGCCTGAAAGGAAATACTATCAGAAAGGTAAAATGTAAACTTTTCGAGGCCCAAAGATTTTGAAACCTGGCTTGCTGTAAATGAAGCCACAAGAGAGGGGAAAAGTGCCTCATATCTTAATTCGCCGGCAACCAGAACTTCCATTGCAAAGAAAACTGCTGCAATAGGAGTGCGGAACAATCCGGAAAAGCCTGCGGCCATACCGACCACCAGAAAAATGTTTGGGGCGTTCTTGATTGGGATGTGCCTGCCGAACCAGTGGGAGACGGTAGCACCGATCTGCACAGCAACGCCTTCACGGCCTGCGCTGCCGCCGAAGATGTGTGTGATCCACGTACCACACATAACAAAGGGGATCAATTTCAGAGGGATGATTTCTTCTTCACCATGGCCGACTTCAAAGACGAGATTCATCCCTTTGCTGCTTTTGCCGCCGAAATGCAGGTAACAATAGGCAATCACGATTCCCCCGAGGGGTAAAAAAAGGATCAGCGGGAAAAAATACAAATTCCGTAAGTCTGTGATCCATAGCAGAATGCGGCCGAACATTGCGTCAATTGTTCCGATTGCTGCACCCACAGGAATGGAAAAGAACGCCAGCAACAGTTGGCTTGAATAATGACTTGCAGTTTTTTTGATATTGAAATTCATGATTTTAACACACACTCCTTGCTTCTGGCTTCTTTTGAATGCACAAAATGCGGCAGAGAATAGGAAACGATCCGCGGTCAGTTTCCTGATTGCTTTACCATTGCGGGAACAAAGGCTTGTCATTTCTAACACATGGATAATGGCGGGACTGGATGCTGAGTATCCCAGCATAGTTTTCTCTGCACAAAAAGTCAGAAAAAGCTGATGACTGCTGCAAACATACCATGCTCACAGAAGTCATCAGCTTAATAAGCGATTCAGGCTTTCGCCTCGGGAGAACTTCATTCCCGCGCCTATGATAGCACATGCAGAAGATCCTGGCAATCCTTTTCTCTTTTCCAAACGCAATAAATGGTTGGAACCATGGTGACCGCCTTTGCAGCACAGAATCTATCATATGGCATAGGGAAAATGCCTTGCGCTTTTTTGGGGAGTGTGCTATACTGCCATCGGTTTGCGGAATGCGGCGAAAGGGGGAGCTCCCTGGCGCCACGCTCAAAATATAGATGACAAAAACCAGATCGCGAGGGAGCCTGTGTTCCAGGCTGAGAGGGTCCCAGAAAGGGCCGACCGCACCCTGCTTTTTCCAAGGTGGGGCAATCAGCATCTGCGTGAAAGTCATGGTAAGGCATATGCAGATGCATATGCCTTTTTCTTTTGCGCGGAAAATTGAATGGAGGTACTCCTATGAAAAAGAACATTCCCGCACTCCTTTTGACTCTGGCGCTGTCCTGCGGCCTGCTGGCCGGCTGCGGCGCCTCCGGCACCGGCGAGACGGCTCAGGAAGAGCCGGGTACGGACGGGGTAAAGAGCGTCGAATCCCTGAAGATCGCCTTCTCTCCTTACGCTGATGCAGACATCATCTCCGAGTCCACCCAGCCTCTGGAGGAACTGCTGAAGGCAAAGCTGCTGGAAAAGGGCTATGACGTGGGCGAGATCGACATGTCGGTAGGCACCAGCTATACGGCTGTAGGAGAGGCGCTCAGCGCCGGAAGTGCCGATCTGGGCTTTATTTCCGGCGGAAACTATGTCCTCTTTTCCGACGACTGTGACGTCCTGCTGACGGCGCTTCGCTACGGCATCAACAAAGACTCGGAAAATCCCGTAGACTGGAACGACGGCACTATCGAGGAAAATACCGAGGATATGAGCACGTATTACCGCTGCATTTTGCTGGCAGGTCCTACGGAAAAGGGACAGGCACTCCTGGACAAGGTCAATAACGGCCAGGAGCTGACCTGGGAGGATCTGAACAGCGCAACCTGGGCGGTGCTCAATCCCACCTCCGCCTCCGGATATATCTATCCCTGCCTGTGGCTTCAGGAGCACTACGGAAAGGGGATCAGCAATCTGGACAATGTGGTGGAGTGTGACTCCCATACGACCTCTGTGGCCCGTCTGGCTGCCGGTCAGGTGGATGTGATGGTGTCCTATGGACACATCCGCATCAAGAATGCCCCTGTCTGGGAATCTGACTTCGGCGGCACCGCGCCCATGGTGGAGCAGACCGGCGTCATCGGCGTCACAGACGGCATCTACAACGATATGATCGCTTACAGCAAGACGTCCGAGACCATGCAGGACGAGGATTTCCGAAAGGCTGTGGGCGAATCCTTCATCGAACTGGCCGAGACGGAAGAGGGGCAGGCCATCTTCAGCGTTTTCAGCCAGGTGGGCTATACCTGGGGCAGCGATGCCGATTATGACGGGGAGCGGGCGGCACAGGAGCTCCTCAGATCCATGGAACAGTGATCTGCAGCCGGGAGAGTCGCTATGCTACAGGTCCAGCACATTCAAAAACGCTTTCCACGAACGGGAGAGGTTCTGAAAGACGTGAGCTTCACTTTGAAGGATGGGGAGTTTCTCTCGGTCATCGGTCCCTCCGGTGCGGGAAAGACAACATTGTTCCGAATCCTCAACGGGATGGAAACCTGTGACGGCGGAAAGATCCTCTATGCGGGCGTCTCCTTTGAGTCTGCCCGGGGCCGGGACAAACGGGCCGTACAGCGGACCATCGGCACCATCTATCAGGATTTTTGCCTGGTGGAAGTTTCCAGTACCCTGAAAAATGTCCTGAATGCCTGCCTCCCGGAGATGAACACGGGAGCTGCGCTCCTGGGGTGCTTTGGACCGGCCAGACGGGAAAAAGCTGCCGGTATCCTGCGGGAGGTGGGATTGGCAGACAAGCTGGATGAGCCGGTCAAGCGTCTCTCCGGCGGACAGAAGCAGCGGGTGGCCATCGCCCGGGCACTGATGCGGGACCCGGCGGTGCTGCTGGCCGACGAGCCGGTGGCGTCCCTAGACCCCGTCACCGGGCGGCAGATCCTCCAGCTGCTGCGCCAGATCCAGCAAAACCGGGGCGTCAGCGTCCTGATGAATAGCCACAATCTGGAGCTGTCCCTGGAGTTTTCCGACCATATCATCGGAATCAGCCATGGACAGGTAGTTTTCGATGGTGCCCCAGGGGACGTCACCAAGGAGATCCTGGAAAAGATCTACGGCGGAACCGGGGTGGGCATATGAGGCGGCGTCTTTCCCGGCCACTGACAGCCGCGGCCTTTGTGGCTGCCTTTCTGGGAGCCGCCTGGTTCACCGGCTGTGATCTTTCCATGCTGTGGGCCAGGAGGAGCCATTTGACGGATATCGTGTCGGAGATGATCCCGCCGGAGTGGAGTTTTGCGGGGAAGGCCCTGCCCCTGCTGTGGACCACGGTACAGATGTCTGTTACCGGTACGGTCCTGGGGGCGGCATTGGCAATTCCTGCCGCCATGGGCTGCACTGCAACGCTGCCCGGGCCTAGGGGACTCAAAAAACTCCTGCGCTTTTGTATCCAGCTGCTGCGGTCTTTCCCGGCGCTGATCCTGGCCTTGCTGGCAACTTTCTTTCTGGGGATCGGCGCCTTTGCTGGAACTGCCGCTATCACAGTCTATACCTTTGCCATTATGACCAGGCTGACCTATGAGGATATGGAGAGTGTGCCGCTGGGGCCTTACACAGCGCTGCAAGCCATGGGAGCCAGCCCCGTCCGGGCCTTTGTTCATTCCGTTTTCCCGGAAATCACACCCGCCTATCTCACCAATGTGCTCTATCTGCTGGAGGGCAATGTGCGTCACAGCGCCATTCTGGGTTATGTGGGGGCAGGAGGGATCGGGCTGCTTCTCAATGAGAAGGTTTCCTGGCGGGAGTACGGCAAGGTTGGGATGATCCTGATCCTGCTCTTTTTTGTGGTGTATGGAATGGAAGCCCTCAGTACCGTTCTGACCCGGCTGGTGCAGCATGAGCTGACGATGAGCGGAACAGGGAAGAGACTGCTGGCCGGTGCGGCGGCAGGGCTGTTTATCTTCTGTACGCTGACTTTGCCGGCTCCGGATCTGTCCCGGACCAGCTTGCGGATGGTACAGGTGCTGCTGGAGGGTCTGCTTCATCCGGATCTGGAGCTGCTGCTCCGTCTGGACAGCAGCGGCCTTTTCTACCTTTTGGCAGAGACGGCGGCGATGGCTCTTGTGGGGACCTGTGCAGGCGTGGTCGTAGCAGTTCCCTTGTCTTTCCTGGGCAGTGGACGGTTCTTTCCGGCTCCGATAGCGTGGTTCTTCCGAACTGTGGTGGCCGCAGTCCGCTCCATCCCCTCCTTGATCTATGGGCTGATTTTTATCCGGGTCTGCGGCCCCGGCTCCTTTACAGGCGTCCTGACGCTGGCGGTATGCAGTGTGGGACTCCTGTGCAAGCGATTTTCAGAGGCAATCGACGCGCTGGATCTGCGCCCTGTCCGGGCTCTGGAATCCATGGGTGTTTCCATGCCGGTCCGGATCTGCCATGGCGTCCTCCCTCAGCTGGCACCCCAGATCGCTTCCGGAACGCTTTATCGCTTTGACGTCAATATCCGGGAGGCGTCGGTACTGGGACTAGCGGGGGCCGGCGGAATTGGCGCGCCTTTGATCTTCGCTATGAACCAGTATGCCTGGAATGAGGTGAGCACGCTGGCGCTGGGCATGATTTTCCTGGCATGGCTGGTGGATGTGGCTTCTTCTTCCTGTCGAAAGGCTTCCTGAGGGGCGTACCCACTGCCGGGGCGGATGCGATGATATGGGAGTATAGCTGTCCCTGCCAATTGGAAAAAACACACGGAGACATTGCATTGCAATGTCTCCGTGTGTTTGCCATTTGCTTCAAAATTTTTCGAAACCAACGGAGCTGCCGGCATGATGGATAGGCTTTAATATAGTCCCTTGATGATATCCACACAGCGGCCGATCCCAAGGGTGCCGCTGTTGAGTGTGAGATCATAGTTTGGGGCATAGCCCCATTTCATATCGGTGTAGAACCGATGATAGGCGGCCCGGCGCTTGTCTTTCTCTTTCAGCCGCTGCTCCGGGGATTCCGTCCGTTCGCCATACTCCTGCACGATACGCTCCGCCCGGAACGCCATATCCGCATGGATAAAGACCCGCAGGCAGTCTGCCTTATCCCGGAGGATGTAATCTGCGCACCGTCCCACGATCACGCAGGGACCCTTTTCAGCCAGTTGAGAGATGATTTTGTATTGGATCTGCCAGAGATAGTCGGCGTTGTTGGGTCCGGAGTCCCGATGAGAAAAGGCGCTGGCCAAAAATCCGCCGGGCGCATACTCTCCGGCTTCTTTGATGTAGTTTTCGTGGAACCCGCTCTCCTGCGCGATCTTTTGCAGCAATTCGCTGTCATAGCAGGGGATCCCAAGTTCGGCGGCTACCCGCTTGCCGATGGTGCGGCCGCCGCTGCCGAATTCGCGGCTGATGGTGATGACTCTGTTTTTCATTGCAGTAAACCTCTCCTTTGGAAAATCCGGTCAGCCGGCGGTGCGCAGCCGGCGGTAATAGCCGTCCACATAAGTGAGGTAAATGACTCCACCCACCACATAGGCAATGGCGGTCAGAGCAAAGCCGGTGGTCAGACCGATGGATTCCTGCATAAAGCCCATGAGCAGGGAACCGATGCCAATGCCGATGTCATAGGAGAGCATATAGGTGGAGTTGGCCACGCCTCTGTGGGGGGCCGGTGTGGTGCCGGTGACAAAGGACTGAAAGAGCGGCTGCAGGATACCATAGCCCAGGCCAAAGAAAAAGCCGGCAGCCAGCAGATGGACACCGCTGGTCAAAAACAGAAAGCTGAGCATGGTGAGGATCAGCACTGCCAGACTGGCGTAGACCAAAGGCCGGTGCTTCCCAGCGTCGATGACTTTCTGGGTAGACATTTTGGACAGCAGCATCCCTGCCACCAGGCAGATGTAGAAGTAGGGGAGATGTCCCATGATGTCCTTCTCCTGAGCCAGGATGGAAGAGTACGCGATGACGGCTCCGTAGGGGATCATCAGAAACATCATATTCAGCATAAACGGGGCGGCGGGGCTGTAGAGAGACTCTTTGAGCGAGAACTTTTTCCGCTCCACCTTGGGGTATTGCAACCGGCAGCAGGATACGCAGATCAGAGCGAGAACGGTGATACCGAAAATGGTGAGAAAGGAGGCTTTGCTGCTCATATTGTTCTGGACTTTCAATCCCACATAGGGGCCGACCGCCATACCGATGGATACGGTGAAGGCAAAGCGGCTGATGCCCTCTGTGATCTTGGCTGCCGGCAGAACGTCCCCGGCCATGGTCATGGTGGCGGAGGCGCACACGGAGTATACGGCACCCATATAAAGCCGCACCACGATCAGCAGTCCGAACACCGGGAAAATGAGAAACGCCGGGAATGACAGGCAGAACAGGGCCAGAAACAGCAGGTAGACCCGATAACGGTTGAAGTTATCCAGCAGGTATCCTGCCACCGGGCGGAACAAGACCGTGGACACGGACATGGCCGTTAAAACGATGCCTACCTTGGACCCGGTGATCCCGATCTCTGCACAGTAGACCGGGATAATGGGGATGGAGGCATAGAACGCCGCCAACACCAGAAGGTTGGTAATGAACAGGAGGATGAATTTCCTGTTCCAGATTTTTTCTGCTTTTTCCATACAAGCAAAGCTCCTTTGGCTAAAAATGATAAAAGGTGGCAACTGCCACCAAATAACTATAACACGGAGAAAAGGACGTGTCAATCACTGGTTGCACGTGCCACTAATTTGTATGGGAGAAAGCGGTACGTTTGCAAATTCCGTTGTTCCGCGCTATAATACTCCCAGCAGAAAAGGGGGCGCACAGCTTGGAAAATATTATGAACAGCCCGTTCAAGGCTATTTCGATCCTATACAGAAAATCGCATATCTGGCTGAACAACCGCTGTGCCGAGTACGGTTTGACAGCGGCCCAGGCTATGGTGATCCTCATTGTCTGTGACTTCCGTTCCCTGACACAGGACGAGATCACCAAGCGGCTGGGGCTGGATAAAAGCGTCATTGCCAAGACCGTGACGAAGATGGAGGAAACCGGATTTCTGGTACGTACCACAAATCCGAAAGATAAGCGCACCTATGATATCCAGCCCACAGAAAAGGCGTGGGAGGTATATCCGTTTGTCCAGGAGCAGATCGATGCGTGCTTTCAGCGTATGACCCAGCAGATGTCGGCGCAGCAGCAGGCGGCATTCAAAGAGCTTCTTTTGCTGGCAGCGGAAATGACGCTTGCGCAGGCGGATTGATATTATATGTCCATGACTATTCTTCAGTACAAAGCCCCGCCGGAAGCATTTGCTTTCGGCGGGGCTTTTGCGCAATGTCATCATGAAAGAGAGATCGTGTGCGAGGAATTGCCGGACTTTGATTTTAGTTGCCGCTGCAGACAAATTACGCGGCATGGAATGTCCAGAAAGGGACTGTACAGGGAAAAATGGTAGAAGCGTCATTGCCTGAAGAACGGGGAATACCAATGACCGGTCCTTGTCCAAAGACGAGGACCGGTCATTGCTGCAGAGGAAAAACAGAAAGGGTCAATTGTTTTTCTGGGCTGCTTTTTCTGCGCGCTCTTTGCGGGCAACGCGGAAGATCGAAATGACCAGGGGAACAGCAATGGCAGGAGCTCCAATGATTCCCAGAGCGCCCAGAATGATTTTGATGATGTTCATCATTCCCATAAAGGAAATGAAGTAGTTGATCATGAGGAAGACAATGGAAATTATAAAGTACTTGGTGCCCTCTTTCAGCCGGTCGGTTTTCCAGACCTTGGAGAACCGCTTACCGATGTTGAAGCAGAAAACAGGGCCGGTGGAAATAAGTGCTGCCATGACGATGATCCAGTAAAGAACCGTGAGCCACGGGGCCATGTACTGCTGGCAAATACCCAGAATGGGGGCATTATTGATCGCCTCCGGCATATAGGGAAGCACGATCACGCTGGGGAGCAGGAACAAGAGGCCCAGGGAAACGGCAATCGAAAAACCGGCGCCGTAGCAGTCCCACTTATGGCGAATGCGGTCGGAATGGCTGCACAGGGTGCTGCCCCAGGCAGTGGAAGCAAATCCGAAGTTGATCACGGTCCAATAGCCCATGCCAAGAGAGGTGCCGGTCCAATCGAGGCCCTCCTGGAAGTTTCCGAAACGCTCCCAGAAAATATCGCCCCGGTCCTGGAGGACCGCTACAAACAGAATGGACATGCCGATGATCAAAGCGACCGTCAAGACGGTGTCGAACTTTCTGAGAAATGCAGCACCGTATCTGGTCAGGAACGAAAAGAGGGCAACTGCCAGCAGGCTGGTGACTGCGGTAGGGAGAGGGATGACATCGCCCACCATATCAGAGAACAAAGCGATGGCTGTTGCACAGGCAGAGATAGCGGTCAGGACGGTGTGAAAATCGAAGAAAACCGTGACGACTTTCTTTAAGAAGGGATTTGCATGTTCCCCCTGAAGTCCATACAGTGCCAGGTAATAGCTGTTGTAATCCGTAACCTTATAGGCATGTATGAATCTCAGCATGACGGTGCAGAAGAAGAACATCATTGCCGAGAAAATCAGGAGCAGGGTCAACATATGTCCGCCGCCCAGAGGGATGAAATAAGAGACAGAGTATGCACCGGAAGCGGTTGCTCCTCCGCAGAAGCCGCCAAAGACCAGACCTGCCAGTGGCAGCCAGATGCCGAGAGAAACTCTCAGGGCAGATTTTTTATCCATAATACCTCTCACTTCCTCTTTGACAAAAATCGTAGAGGGTCAAACAACTACGAACAAAGATGTGGCCGAACGAAGAAAGCGGACGCCGGTATCACTCCTTGAGGTAAGGAAGCAGGTACTCATCCAGCTCGGTGCCGACGATATTGTTGAAGTAGTTGTTGGCCAGGGTCAGCACGGCGTAAGTGATCACAATGACCATGGTCTCCTCATCGTAGCGAGCCTGCAGGGCCTCGTAGACGTCATCAGGCACGTGGTTGGGATCAGCCACCAGAGCTTCAGCAAAGTTCAGCAGATCCGTTTCCTCGTCAGAGAACTCGAAGGTATCCCAGTCAATACCCATGTCCACGATGATCTTCTTGAAATAGTGGCCGCAGATGAGGCACTCGTTGCCGTTGGCGATGGCGTAGCCGAAGATCATGGTGGCGCGCTTGCCGATCTTTGCTTCCAGGGCATCGCTGACGTCATAGGCAGCATCTTCCAGACCGTAGAAGCAGACGGGGCTGTGGGCCAGGATTTCTTTCATGTTGGTGATGCGCAGGCCCTTTGCCTTGTGGTTGGCCATGACCTGCAGGGCTTCGGCGGAGGCGGTGGAGGGGGTGACTCTGGAAATGACGTTTTTGCGCTTCATAATAGGCTCTCCTTTTACTTTCTGATTGTCCGCGGTGAACGCGTTGTTTCACTTAATAATATTTGTAATATGATTAAGTGTGTATTAACAATAGCATTAAAAAAGGAAAGAATCAATGGGCGCACTCGATAAAAATTGTATAAAACTTTATTGCAAATAAACGAAATGCAAATGAATTTGTGCAATTACAATAATTTTAGTTGACTCGTCAAACTTGCTAGTATATTATTAATATGATTAACGATTGCGGAGTAGAACCAGTTGAGCCGCCAAGCTGCCATCGACCAGCTTGCAGTTTGCAATGCATATGGCCTGTGCGGGCCGTGCATTACCCGCAAAATCCATAGATCATAAAACATCAGGGAGGAAAAGAAACCAGTATGCTTAAAGAAAATAAAAAGTATCAGGACTATGTCCATATCCTGCAGGAAGAGCTGGTTCCCGCCATGGGGTGTACGGAGCCCATCGCCTTGGCTTATGCAGGTGCCAAGGCCAGAGAGACGCTGGGGGCAATGCCGGAGAAAGTGGTGTTGGAGATCAGCGGGAGTATCATAAAAAATGTGAAGAGCGTGATCGTCCCCAATACAGGCCATATGAAAGGTATCCCGGCAGCCGTTGCCGCAGGAATCGTCGTGGGACATTCTGAGCGCCAGCTGGAGGTCCTTTCGGCAGTTACAGACCCAGAGCGGGAGGCGATGGCTGCCTTTATCAGAAGCGTACCGATTGAAATTCACCACCTGAAAGATGGCCGGGTATTTGATATTGTGGTCCAGGTGTTCTCGGGAGAACATCGTGCCAAGGTGCGGATCGCTGATTATCACACCAATATTGTTTTGGTCGAAAAAGACGGGACGGCTCTGTATCGCGGCACTCTGGATACTGGGACAAACAGCAGGACGGATCGGACGGTGCTGAACATGAGGGACATCTGGGACTTTGCCATCTCGGCAGATATTCAGGATGTGAGGGAGTGTCTGGACCGTCAGATCCAATATAACACGGCCATTGCAGAAGAGGGGATGCGCAGGGAATACGGCGCCGGCATCGGGCGTGTTTTGATGGGCTCTTACCAAAACGACATCAGGGTGCGGGCCAGAGCAAAGGCGGCTGCGGGATCAGACGCAAGAATGAACGGGTGTGAGCTGCCTGTCATCATCAACTCCGGCAGCGGGAACCAGGGAATCACCTGCTCTGTTCCGGTGATCGAATACGCCAGAGAGAAAAACGCCAGTGATGAGATGCTGTATCGTGCGCTGATCCTTTCAAATTTGACTGCGATCCACCAAAAAACCGGGATTGGGACGCTCTCTGCGTACTGCGGTGCGGTTTCAGCCGGTGCGGGAGCCGGTGCCGGCATCGCATATTTGTGCGGTGCCGGATATCAGGAGGTGGTACATACAGTGATCAATGCATTGGCGATCACTTCCGGCATCGTCTGCGACGGCGCAAAATCCTCCTGTGCGGCCAAGATTGCCGCCTCAGTTGACGCGGCGATCCTGGGCTATGAGATGTGCCTCCAGGGGAAAGCATTCCAGGGAGGGGATGGCATCGTGATGGAGGACGTGGAAGAAACGATCAGAGGGGTCGGCGTTTTGGCCCGTGAGGGTATGCGGGAGACCAATCACGAGATCATCAAACTGATGATTCACGGCTGAGCGAAACAAAAGAGGAGCGTGGTGCATCGCACCACGCTCCTCTTTCAGGAAACGCAAGGGGTCTCAGGCCTGGTAAATGGAAGTGAAAATCGACAGGTCATTTCGCAGCGCATTTTCTGCTTTTGCAAGATTCTTGGTCGCGATGCCATCGATGATCTCGTCATGGGGGTCTATGCCATTGCGGTTGTCGCTTTCCAGGAAACTCCAGTTTTTTTGCGCATAGGCAATCCGGAGGATCTTCATGGTGGACAGGAGCTGCTTGTAGGCATAGTCATTGTCCGCAAAGCTGGCCAGCAGCATATGGAATGCCTGATTGCTTTCCCAGCGGGATGCTGTGCCGGCAGCCAGCGGATGGCTGGAATTCTGGACGGCACGCAGCTGCTCGAGCTGCTTGGAGGAAATGTTGTAGAAACAGTTTTGCAGCAAACCGCATTCCAGGATCCGGCGATACAGCATGATCTCATTGATGTCGTTGGATGTAAACTGCACCACTTCATATCCATATCGAGGAATATTCCGAAGAACCCCCTCGTTGCAGAGCATGATCAATGCTTCCCGGATCGGAGACTTGCTGTAGCCGAATTGATCGATCAGGGTTTGCTCGTTCAGGACTTGTCCTGCCACATACTGGCCGCTGATGATGGATTTCAGCATCTCATCATAAACGATCTCTTTCAGCGTTTTTCGCTCCATACTGTGCCTCCGTGCTGCAACTCCAAAACTACACAACCTGACCTGACAGCCAAATCTGTGTATATAGCATTTTACTGATTCTTGGTGCTGCTGTCAATTCTTATTGTCCAGACGAGAAATCAAGCATTTGCCAGAAGATATTTTTCTGCCTGGGTAGCTGCAATTGCGCCGTCCGCAACTGCGGTCACGACCTGACGCAGGGATTTGGCGCGGATATCTCCGGCGGCAAAGACGCCGGGGATGTTGGTATGCATATCCGCATCGGTGACAACGTAGCCTCTGTCCAGTTTTACGGCGCTTTCAAACAGTTTTGAGTTGGGATTGAAGCCGATGAATCCGAACAGACCGAATACGCCATCCTCAGGGTCAGCCGCGATTTTGGTCAGAGCGCCTGTGTTGACGTTTTTGAGGATCATGCCTTCCATAAGCTCCTCGCCGTAGACCTCGTCCACGACATGGTTCCAAATGAAACTGATCTTCGGATTGGCAAAGGCTTTTTCCTGGATCGATCTGGCAGCGCGCAGTGTGTCACGGCGGTGGATGATGGTGACTTTCCGCGCAAACTTCGTCAAATAAATGGCTTCTTCCACGGCGCTGTCGCCGCCGCCTACAACATAAACTTCCAGACCTTCAAACAGTGCGCCGTCGCAGGTGGCGCAGAAGGAGATCCCCTGACCTACAAATTTGGCCTCATTTTTGCAGCCCAGAGGTTTTGGGAAGGCGCCGGTTGCCAAAATAACCGTACGGGCCTGGTAGGTGCCGCTGTTTCCAACCAGCGTTTTTACATCACCCTCCAGCTCAACAGACCGAATTACGTCACAGGCCCGCTCCGCACCGAATTTTTGAACCTGGGCGGTCATCCTGGAAATCAAAGACGCGCCGGACTCGCCCTCCGGCAAAAGACCCGGATAATTTTCGATTTCGCTGGTGGTGATGATCTGCCCGCCGTCTCGTCCCTTTTCCAGAATCAGCGTAGAGAGGCGGGCGCGGCCGGCATACAGGCCGGCGGCCAGGCCGGCCGGACCTGCGCCCAAAATAATTACATCATAGATCTTATTCATGTCGATGCCCTTTCTTTGACCGGTAGACTGACGGAAGAAATCGTATATCAGGAAAGCCCAGTCCAAATCCTATGGAACTGGGCTCTCCGAAAAAAGATTTGCTGCGCAGGTTATCCGATATGACGCTTGATCATTTCCTCGATGTTTTCAGGTGTGGCGTTGCCCTTCATGCAGCGCTCGATGGCTACTCCGTTTTCATAGATGACGACAGCGGGGAGCCCCATGATTTTTTGGGAGAGCGCCAGGCGGCGGGACTGATTCGTATTAAAAGCGCAGAATTTGAGACTGCCGCCATAAGTTTCTTCCAGTGCATGGACGTGGGGCATCAGTTCCTCGCAGGGGGCGCACCCTGCACCATAAAAGTCCACCAAAAGCTTACCGGACGCCTGCAGAACCTCGGTTTCAAACGTGTTGACATCTAATTCCAGCATAATATACTCCTTTTCCTCAGTGGTGTTACATAGGTAGTATGTAGTCTGTCTCTTATACACATCTCCGAGCCCACGAGACCGGAGCCTATCT
>OWID01000082.1_pt1 | contig 49926 bp, 49 predicted proteins | sample 1732661 | NCBI WGS metagenome assembly OWID01 (sample SAMN05065739, study PRJEB22554) | human gut metagenome | biome: ENVO:2100002; feature: ENVO:00000062; material: ENVO:00002003 | host: Homo sapiens | place: USA
TGGACGGCCCCACCGGGCCGCAGGGACTTCCCGGCCCAGCCGGAGCCACCGGGCCACAGGGGCCCCAGGGCGCGACCGGACCGACAGGCCCGCGGGGGGCGGCAGGGGCCACCGGGCCCACCGGCCCTCAGGGCATCCGGGGCATGGACGGCCCCACCGGGCCGCAGGGACTTCCCGGCCCAGCCGGAGCCACCGGGCCGCAGGGCCCCCAAGGAGTACCGGGTCCCACAGGCCCCCAGGGCATCCAAGGGATGGCGGGAGTGGCCGGACCAACCGGGGCCACAGGCCCCCAAGGCGTACCAGGTCCCACCGGGCCCCAGGGTATCCCCGGACCGGCTGGAGCCACAGGGCCCACAGGTCCTACCGGGCCTCAGGGCACGCCGCAGGACGACGTTTTTGCATCCTATTACTCCGACGTGGCCTCGGTGCCCAACAATACCCAGATCCCCCTGGACGAGCTGCTGAATGACCCTACCGGCAACATCACAGCGGTCAGTTCCCAGCAGCTTCGCCTTCAGCCGGGCTATTACCGGGTATCATACGCGGTATCTGTCCTTCTGGCTACGCCTGGCTATCTTCAGGTGACTCCCGCTTTCGGCGGCTTTGCCCGTATCGACCTGGGAATCTATTTCCGGACCTCCGGGAACAGCTCCACCGCCAACGGTGCCAGTACCTTTTCCTTTTATACCCCTGTCGCCACCAACTTTTCCCTAACCTATAACAGCGACGTGTCCGGTCGGAGCGTGCGCACCACACTGGATATTCAGAAACTCCGGCGCACACCCTGAGCCCGGCCCGGCCGGGGCCCCTGCTCCGGCCGGGCCAGTTCTGATGTTTTTCTTACAATTACGCCCCGCCCTTGACTTGCCGCCGCCGCTTTGGCTATAATGTCCTGGAAAAGGGGGCGGATGCCATGGACGCGCAGATTCTGGTTGTGGACGACGAGCCGGAGATTGCCGATCTGGTAGAGGTCTATTTGAAGAGCGAGGGGTGCACCGTGTTCAAGTGCGGTACCGGCACCGAGGCGCTGGCCGTGGTGCGGAACCAGGCTCTGGACCTGGCCATCCTGGACGTGATGCTCCCCGACATCAGCGGCTTTACCCTCTGCGGGGAAATCCGCAAGGAGCACCACTTCCCTGTACTCATGCTCACCGCCAAGGCGGAGGACATGGACAAGATCACCGGCCTCACCATCGGCGCAGACGACTACATTACCAAGCCCTTCAACCCGCTGGAGCTGATGGCCCGGGTCAAAGCCCAACTGCGCCGCTACACCCGCTACAACGAGGCCGACAAGGCCGGCGACTGCCGGGACATCATTGACTTCAACGGCCTGGTCATCAACCGGGCCACCCACGAGTGTACCCTCTACGACCGGGAGCTGGGCCTCACCCCCATCGAGTTTGACATTCTCTGGATGCTCTGTGAGAACCGGGGCCAGGTCATCTCCGCCGAGCGGCTCTTTGAGAGCGTGTGGGGGGAGAAATACCTGGACCGCAATAATACCGTTATGGTTCATATCCGCCGCTTGCGGGAAAAAATGGGCGAGCCCTCCCGCAATCCCCGGTTCATTAAGACCGTCTGGGGCGTCGGCTACAAAATTGACTAATTTTTTTGAAAAAAACAATTGACAAAACGGGAATGATCGCGTATACTGAATCCTGCCCTGTCCGACAGGGGGTTTTCAATGGCGGCATAGCTCAGTTGGCTAGAGCATGCGGTTCATACCCGCAGTGTCCCCGGTTCAAATCCAGGTGCCGCTACCAAATCCATGAAGCGCCTTAAGGCGCTTCATGGAACAAAACCTGGCCCGTTGGTCAAGTGGTTAAGACACGGCCCTTTCACGGCTGTAACATGGGTTCGAATCCCGTACGGGTCACCATCCCATAAGACGCTGTGGCATCGCGGCGTCTTGTGGGTTCCCAAAAAAGAATATCCGATATGGAGGCTTAGCTCAGCTGGTTAGAGCGCCTGCTTCACACGCAGGAGGTCACTGGTTCGAGTCCAGTAGTCTCCACCAAAAAGAACCTGATTTCGAAAGAAATCAGGTTCTTTTCTTTTTGCGCTCAGGTCCGGTTTGCGGTTTCCGGGAAATGCGACGTGCCTTCTGAATCCCCGCTCTACATTATGTTCTGCGGCTTGCCAAGTGCCTTGCTGGGGGAGACCAAGGCGTTATCTTGCCGGGATACCGATTTTGCGGAATCTGGATCAGTCTGCTTGTGCTTAGTAATCGCCATCGGAGTATCCTTCGGGATACTCCGATGGCTTGAGCTTATGAAAGGATCTGCGTCATCACACTGGTGCCTGAGGTCCGGAGAAACGGATGACGGAAAGTGGTTCATCGGCGGAAAGACGGATGGAAGGGCAGTCGGCAGGCACGAAGAACTGTTCTCCCGGGAAGAGGGGGAAGTGCCTGTCTTTACACAGGAGCTGCCCTTTTCCCTGCAGCACGAACAATCCGAAAAACTGCTCTGGAACAGGGAAATCCAGGCAGGACACCACTTCCACCCGGTCCATTTGAAAATAAGGACAGGCTGCGTCATCCACCAGACGGATGATCCGCCCGTTGGCCCCCTGGTAGAGGTGCTTCGGCTCCATCACGTATTTTTGCAGCAGCTGCTCGCGGCTCAGATGATCGCATCGGATCAGGGAGAACATGGCGTCGTAGCCGATCCCCAGATGGCAGATCTCGTCCGGCACTACGCTGCCGGAAGCCGTTCTGCGTTCCAGCCGCAGCGTCAAATCGCTGGGCTCCTGAATTTCAAGGGCAAAGCAGCCTGCTCCCAGCGCGTGGGGAACGCCGCTTTCCACCAGCACCGTCTGCCCGGGGCTGGCCTCAAAGGCGTACATACACGCTAGAAGCTGGCCGGGATCTCCGCTTTCAAAGGCCCTCCGGAAGTCTGCCAGGGTCACATGCTCCCGAAGTCCCATATAAAAAACCGGAGGCTTCCCGTCGATCGTTCTTCCGGGGAGAAAATACCAGCACTCCGTCTTTCCGTAGGCGGAGTTCCAGAACCGCCGGGCTGCAGAACGATCCGGATGCACCTGCACATTCAGCCGCTCCGCTGTGTCCAGCAGCTTCAAAAGAACCCCGTAGTGGCAGCCATGGGCCTGCACAAAGGCTCGGCCTAAAAAACGATCGGGAGCGGCTGCGATCACATCCCGCAAAAAAAGAGAGGGCTGCTCCGCCTGCCGGCTCAGCCCCTGCTCTGGTACAGCCCCGGCACCGGCGGCCGGCGTTGTGGAGGCGATCCATGCCTCGGGATAATGATCGTCCCGCGGGTCTTTTTCTCCGTACAGCGCCCTGATCCGCTTTCCGCCCAAGTAGACACGCCATGCACCCGCATGATCCAGGCGAATGGGGTATAGGTTTGTCACCGTATCACCGTCCCAGCAGTTTTTATTTCATCATAGCACCAGGATGGTGGGGCGCCTATTGATAAATGATATAAATTTTCTTAACACACTTGTTGCAAATAATCAAAAAATGATTATTTAATCAAAACAGTGTTGATTATAACATGCGGCTGTGATATGTTAAGGTTGCTTCGAGAGGGATGCGACCCCTGAATTCGATCATAAAGGATGGTATAGAACTATGGCGCTGGCAACATTACAAGAAGTCCTTTCCATCGCAGTGCAGAGCAACACTGCGATTCCGGGATTTAACATTGATAACATTGAGGGCACTGAGGCCATTATGGATGCTGCGGAAGCAGAGCATTGTCCGGTGATCCTGACCGTGGGCCAGGGAGCCATCAAGGCAGGGCAGCTGGTGCATCTGGCTGATTTGGTCAAGCGGATCGCCCGGGAAAGCACGGTGCCGGTGGTGCTCCACCTGGATCACGGCATCAGTTATGAGCAGACCGTACAGTGTCTGCGTCTGGGATTTACCTCTGTGATGTATGACGGTTCCCATTATTCCCTGGAAGACAACATCCGGGAAAGCCAGGCTGTGGTTCGCAGCGCCCATGCGGTCGGCGTGTCTGTGGAGTGCGAATTGGGTGCTATTTCCGGCGTAGAAGACGGAATTTCTCACAAAAATGTTAACCTGGTGGATGTGGACGAGGTTCGGGAGTTCATCTCCAAGGTGGACTGCGACGCGCTGGCTGTGGGGATCGGCAATGCCCATGGCATGTACCAGGGTACACCGCACTTCGACTTTGACCGTCTCCAGGCGTGCCAAAAGCTTTCTCCTCCGCCGCTGGTTCTCCATGGCGGTTCTGGAACGCCGGACGACATGATCCGTCAGGCTATCAAGCTGGGTATCCGGAAAATCAATGTGGCCACTGAGCTGCGCATGGCGTTTATGGAAGGCCTGGAGAGCACGGTGGGGCAGCGGGATTTCTATCAGATGTACCGGACTGCCAAGGAAAACATGACCGCTTTGGCCCGCCATAAGATCCAGTTGTTCCAGGGAAAACTGTGATCCGGCTGGCGTTTGATTGGAATTGTCGGAACTAACAAAAACCTGCGTTTTTGTTTGGAGCTGTTTATAATTTACAAACAAAAATGATTGTATTATAATGGTGGCAATCAAATAATGATTGAAACATGATTTATTCTCAAGAAATACGCACGCAAAGGACGGGGAATCGGTTGAAGAAGAAAATGCTTTGTGTGGGCGAGATGATGGCGGATCTGGTGGCTTTCCCTATTGAAAAGGTGCTGCTGGAAAGTGATTATCATCCCATGGACAGCTTTTGGGTCAAGACCGGCGGAGACGCCCACAACAACGCGGTGGATCTGGCACGGCTGGGCAACGATGTGATTTATATCGGACGGATCGGAAATGATATCTTTGCTCAAAACTGCCTCAATTCTCTGCGGCAGGCAGGCGTGAATACGGACTACGTGGTATTCTCCAGCTCGGCAGAGCAGGCCAAGTCCCTGATCCTGATGGGGCACGGCGGCACCCGCACTTTTTATCAGAACTTCGGCAGCAGCGCGGAGCTGTGCTTTGAAGATATCGATCTGGATGTGCTGGATCAGGTGTCGGTGCTTCAGATCGGCGGAACCTTCCATATGGAGCGCTTTGACGGAGACGGGGCTGTCCGCCTGCTGCAGGAGGCGAAGAGCCGAGGCATCATCACGTCCTTGGATGTGACCATGGACCGGACCGGACGGTGGAACAGCCTGCTGGAGCCGTACTATCCGTACCTGGATTACTTCATGCCCAGCATCGAACAGGCTGTGGAGATCACTAAGCGGGAACGCTTTGACGAGATGGCGGATTTCCTGCTGGAGCGGGGCGTCAAAAACGTCATCATCAAGGCCGGCAGCGACGGCGCATTCTTCAAAAACGCGCAGGAGGCCTTCTCCTGCGGCTGCTACAAGGTTCCTGTGGCAGACACCACGGGGGCGGGAGACGCGTTTGTTGCAGGCTATCTGGCTGCCATGCAGCGGGGATTCACCCCCCAGGAGGGCATGGAGTTCGCTACGGCCTGCTCGGCGCAGGTGATCCAGCAGGTGGGTGCCACCACCGGCATGAAGTCCTTCGAGGAGATCGTGGACTTTATCCGCCGCTCTCCCAAGCTGGAGATCACCCGGCACTGACCTTTCCCAAGCGCATTCCTCCCTTAGGGAGATTATAAAATTTAAACGAAGGCGAGAAAGGAAGATCCACATGAAAAGAAAACTGACCGCTCTGTTGTTGGCAGCACTGATGGTCTGCGGCAGCCTGGCCGGCTGCGGCAGCAAGACCACCCCCGAGGCTGAGGGTTCTGAGGGCGGCGACGCCCCTGCCGCCGAGAGCACCTATCCGGAAAAGGACATCACCGCTCTGGTCTACTGGGCGGCCGGCGGCACCACGGATACCTGCGTGCGCAGCGCCATCAATGCCATTCCCGACGACATGCTCTCCAAAAACATCATCGTCTCCAACGTTGCCGGCGGTTCCGGTCTGGTAGGCGCCACGCAGTTCGTCAACAGCGCAGCGGACGGTTATACCATCGGCGTGCTCAACTGCGACCTGGTCCTCAACCACGCACTGGGCAACACCGATATCAGCTCTGATCAGTTTATCCCCCTGGCCTGCATCGAGCAGGACCCCTACCTGTTCCTGGTTCCCTCCGACGCTCCCTATGACACCTTTGAAGAGTTCGTGGACTATGTGAAGGCCAACCCCGGCACCCTCTCCGTGGGCGACACCGGCAGCGGTGCAGTGCCTCACCTGGTTTACACCGTGCTCAACAAGCAGCTGGGCCTGGACCTCAAGACGGTGGCCTATGACTCCTCCGCGGACAGCGTGATCGCCACCGTCAGCGGTGAGTGCGATGCCACCATCACGGCGCCCGGCGCTGCCGCCGGTCAGCTGGAGGCCGGAACCCTGAAGGCCATTGCCTGCTCCGGCGCCGAGCGGCTGGCTGCTTATCCCGATGTTCCCTGCATGAGCGAGAGCTATGAGGAACTCAAGGACATGAACATCCTCAGCTGGATCATGGTCGTGGCCCTCAAGGATACGCCCGCCGATGCAGTTTCCTACCTGCAGGAGATCTTCACTGCTGCGGCGACCTCCGACGAGTACCGCGAGACGCTGGAGAGCCTCAGCTTCCAGGCGGTTCCCGCAATGGACAACGATGAGATGCTGCAGTTCGTTGCCGATCAGGCGGAATACTACGCCAGCGTCCTGGCATAAACGGTTTCCCTTGCGTATATGGACCAAAGGAGCCTCCATGAACCTCTCATGGAGGCTCCCTTACTAAAAACCATTCCACCGAATTAGAAATGAAGAGGATTCTATGAAAAAGTATGATATTACGATCTCCGCGATTTTAATGGTCGTCGCGGCGGGGCTTTTCACAGCCTCCTCCGGACTTCCGGAAGTGGAAGGGGCAATCGGCGCCGGCACGTGGCCCCGTGTTCTGGCAGTGCTGCTGTTTTTGCTGTCGGCTCTGCTGATGGTGCAGGCCCTTATGGGCCACTCCTCCAAGGAAGAGCCCTTTGACATTCACTCCGAGGGCTTCAAGCGCGTGCTCAAGGGCATCGGCATCATCCTCGTGTTCTGCGTGCTGCTGAAGTTCCTGGGCTTCATGCTGGCGTCGGCCTTTATGATTCCCGCCATTATGTACCTCATGGGGGAAAAACGAATCAAAGTGCTGGCGGGCCTGACGGTAGGCGTGCTGGTAGCCGTTTATCTGATTTTCTCTGTAGCACTGAGTCTGCCGCTGCTGCAGGGAAGCCTGTTCGTATAAGGAGGGATGGAAATGACGGAAAGCTTGCTTGCTGCCCTGATGACCGTGGTGCAGCCCTATAACATTGCGGTCATGTTTTTCGGCACCCTGATCGGAATTCTGGTGGGTGCCATGCCGGGACTGTCCTCTGTCATGGGTCTGAGCATCATGATGCCCCTGACGTTGTCCATGGAAGGGAACTCCGGAATGCTGATGCTGCTGGGCATCTTCTGCGGTGCCATCTACGGCGGATCTATCACGGCCATTCTCATCAAGACTCCCGGCACTGCCAACTCTGCCGCCACCTGTCTGGACGGCTATCCCATGGCCACTAAGCTGGGCCAGCCCGGCCGGGCCTTGAGCATCTCCACCATGGCCTCCACCTTCGGCGGCCTTTTCAGCGCGGTGATGCTGCTGTGGACAGCGCCCATGCTCAGCAAGATCGCGCTGAAGTTCGGCGCTGCCGAGTATTTCGCTCTGGCGGTGTTCGGCCTCAGCATGGTCACCAGCATCTCCGGCAAGAGCGTGGTCAAGGGCCTCATCGGCGCGGTGCTGGGTTTGATCATGGCCACCATCGGCATGAACTCCCTGACCGGAACGCCCCGCTTCACCTTTGGCTCCGTCTATCTGATGGGTGGCATCGCCATGATCCCCACCCTGATCGCCCTGTACGCATTCTCCCAGGGACTCAACAACATCGAGGGTGGCGGCGGTACCAGCAGCCTGCACTCCAAGGCGAAGCTGGAGCGCGTCCTTCCCACCTGGCAGGACATGAAGCTGACCTTCCCCACCATGCTCCGCTCCAGCATCATCGGCACTATCATCGGCGCCATTCCCGGCACCGGCGGCGACATTGCCTCCTGGGTGGGATACAATGAAGCCAAGCGCTGGTCCAAGCATCCGGAGAAGTTCGGCGAGGGCGCACCGGAGGGCATCGCCGCTCCGGAATCCGCCAACAACGCCATTTCCGGCGGTGCACTGATCCCGCTGCTGACGCTGGGTATTCCCGGAGATGCAGGCACTGCGGTCATGCTCAGCGCCCTGATGATGCAGGGCGTCGTTCCCGGTCCCATGCTCTTCACGGAGCAGACCGGCACGGTCTATACCATCATCGTGGGCCTCTTCTTTGCCAATCTGTGGATGTGCCTGCTGGGTTACAGCGCCATCCGCGGCTTCGCCAAGATCGGCAATGTGTCCAACACCTATCTGACCCCGATCGTGTTCGTCTTCTGCGTGGTGGGTACCTATGCGCTGAACAACAACATCCTGGATATCTTTATGATGATGATCTTCGGCGTGGTGGCATATGTGCTCATCAAGTGCGACTTCCCGATGCCTCCCATCATTCTGGGTCTGATTCTGGGCTCTCTGGCGGAAAAGAACCTGCAGCGCGCACTGGTGATCTCTGACGGCAATATCTCCGTGTTTTTCACCCGTCCCATCGCTCTGGTTTTGATCGTGGTCTCTGTCATCTCCCTGCTGTGGCCTGTGATCAGCCCTGTGATCAAAAAGCGCCGGGCGAGCCGGGCGAAATAAAACGGAACAGGGTACCCAAGCGTTGAAAAAATGATTGTAAGTGTCTGGAAAAACGAGTATAATGATTTTCAATTACCGAGAGTTTCGAAAGAAATGGGAGGATCGACTTGAAAGGACTGGAACGCCAACGAATCATTTTGGAAACGCTGGGTACCCGCAGCAGTATTGAGGTCAAGGAACTTTTGGAGACGATCCCCGCTTCTCCCGCAACGATCCGGCGCGACCTTACGGAATTGGAATCTCTTGGAAAGATCCGGAAAGCCCGGGGCAGGATCTCGCCGGCCAGCGAGTGCCATCTGCCGGCCTTTGAGCTGCGAAACGCCATGCATGATGAGGAGAAAAGACGGATCGGACGTGCCGCCGTGAAGCTTGTCAACGAAGGCGATACCATCATTCTGGACTCCGGCACGACCCTGCAGGCCATGGCGGAAAATCTGGGCAGCTTTCAGCGGCTCACCGTTATCACCAATTCCATTTCCATTGCCTACATCCTGAACTCCACCCCTGTGAACGTGTTCCTTACCGGCGGCTTTCTGGACGACATGAGCTTGGTGGGAGAAGACGCGGTGCAGTTCATTGAAAAACATCCTGTGGAAAAGGCATTCATCAGTGCCAGCAGCACCCGGGGCACGGTGGGCCTGACGGTCATCTCTCCTTTGCAGCTGCCCATCAAGCGGCAAATGGTGGCCTCCGCCAAGGAGGTCTATGCGCTGCTGGATGAGAGCAAATTCCACAGCATGGGAGTAAGCCTGTTTGCGGATTTCAAGGATTTGAGCGGGATCATCACTTCCAAATCCATTGATGACCCGGAACTCCTGCAGCGGCTGGAGGAGGAAAACGTGCAGGTCATCTGCGCAGAAGACCCGGAAAAGTAACTTTAGAACCCTCTTCTGTTATAAAAGAAGGCCGGCAGCATACGCTGCCGGCCTTCTTTGTTTTTCGAAAACAAGCGCTTTTGGCGGTGTGAGGGGAGAGGTGCGGAGATATACTGGTCACTTTTGCAGCAGTCTCCACAGAGTGGTCCTGCTGATCCCCAGCTGCCTGGACGCCGCGGTCTGATTGCCGCCGTTTTCCTCCAGGACCCGCCGCGCCACATCCTGTGTGATCTCCGCCAGGGAACGGCTCAGATCCAGGGGGGCGGAGGCATTTTCGGCTGTGGGGGAAAAGGCACCCATATGCCGCTCTTTGCGGAGAATGTCCCGCACGTCTTGCGCAGTGATCACCTGTCCGGCGGCGGTGACCGCCAGCTCTCCCATCACCCGGCGGAACTGGGTGTAATTGTGCGGCCATCGGAAGGACTGCAGCAGTGCCAGCGCTTCCGGCTCCGCGCCTACCAGCTGACGGGGAAGATCGGCGTTCAGGTGGCTAAGGGACAGATTTACCAGAGCGGGGATCCGGTCTGACAGCTGCCGCAAAGGGGGCAGGAACAAGGAAAGACAGCACAGCTTGTCCATAAACAGGGAACCTGCTGTGGAGGTGTATTCTCCTGGCTGGCATACGCAGGAGAAGAGCACCCGGTTCCGGCGGCATACGTCCATTTCTGACAGTGCTGCCAGCAGCTGCTGTCGGCGCTCCGGGGACAGCGCGTCGATGCTGGAGAAGTAGATGGTGATGTCCTCGTCTGCCAGGGGGGAGTGGTGATTTTCCAGCAAAAAGTCCCAGCTTTTTTCGTTGAGCAGGCTGCAGTTCACAGAAACCAGGGGGTTATTCTGCAGGGCGCCCCGCAGATACAGCACGCTGACGATGGATTCCTTTCCGGTGCCGTCCTCCCCCGTGACCATCACGGGAGCGCTGCTGCGGCTGATGCGGTCGATGTCGTCCTGAAAATCGCGGATGGTCCCCGCAAAGCTGAAGATGCTGCTGTAAAAGGCGGCTTCTGCCTCCGGCCTTGTGGAAAACCGGATGCCCGTCTGGTTAGGAGACAGGGGGGATTTGCGTGCAGCGAAGAAAAATGCTGTACGGGAGAGACTGCCTGAGGTGACGCGCCGGGACCGGATGGAATAGAGCATGCCGTCCAGATTCCGGATGATCCTCCGCTCCTCCTCTTTCCGGGATTCAGGCAGCTCCCGCTTCAGCAGGTCCAGAAGTCCCTGGGGAGGGTGCTCCAGTGTGGACAGGTAGAGATGTCCGTTGTCGTCCAGCACGATGGTCTGTCCGATCTGACCGTGGAGCAGTTCCCGGAAAAAAAGATTTTCCTCACGGAGATGGGTCTGACTGCGGCATAGAAACAATGCCTGCTCAAATGCCTGGCGGATGCTGTCAGGTCCGGATGTGATGAGAAAGGAGTTGAAGCCCAGCCGCTTGGCTGCCGCGTTGGAAACCGCATCGCACAAGATCGCCTCGCAGCAGTCCTGCTGCATCCCGGCAAGGATGGCCTCTGCTTCCGGACCGTCGTCCACTGTGCGGATATCGATGTCGTAGTCCAGCAGGTCGCACAGCAGCCGGGCGTTGGCGGTGATGTTGTCAAAGGCGACCATGGAGACCTTTCCCGCCCTGGCGGAAGCACCCGCCAGCTTGAGTGAGCACAGGAGATCGTACATGGATACCGGGATCTCCACCACCGGGAGTGGAAGGTTCCGCCGGAGCATTTTCGCGGTTCCACCGCGGGAGATCACCACGTCGTAGTTTCCGTGGAAATTGCTGTGGGCAATTTCCAGGCCCTCCTCCAGATCTCCCACAAACAGCGTCAGATCGATCTCCGGATAGTCCTCTGCCAGGTCGGACATCAGGGTCTTCATTCCTTCGTAGGGCGCAATGCCCAAAACACGATAGCGGTTTTCCATGGCGGCCTCCTGATGTGTTTAAATTTTAAACACATTGTATCAAATTTACAAAAACGGAGCAATGCTTTTTCATGGTGTTTCAAAGTAAAACACTTAAACAGGGAAAAAGAATTGCCGCAATGGGCTGCGTTTTATAAAATAAAATCAGACAAAATGGAAAGCTTGCCGGAGATTCAGTGAGTTTTGATTCTTCGGCAAGAAGTGTTTCAAATACGAACGATACGGAGGGGGAGCATGGTCAAACTGTTAATCATTGCCGATGACTTCACCGGGGCGCTGGATACGGGCGTGCAGTTTGCTGCCCGTGGAGCGGCCACCAGAGTCATCACGGATCCGGCCTTTGACTTTGCCGGGGCGGAGCCCGGCCTGCAGGTACTGGTGCTGGACGCCGAGACCCGGCACGTGGCTCCGGAGCAGGCTTACGCAGTGGTGCGGCAGGCTGCGGAGCGTGCGCTGGCAGCGAATGTGGAATGTATTTACAAAAAGACCGATTCGGCGCTGCGGGGCAATATCGGGGCGGAACTGGCTGCCGTAATGGACGCCGCCGGCGCCGATCGGCTCCCCTTTATTCCGGCGTTCCCCAAGATCCATCGCACGACAAAGGATGGAGTCCATTTGATCGACGGGGTGCCGGTGGCGCAGAGCGTGTTCGGGCAAGACCCCTTTGAGCCTGTGCGGTATTCCCGGGTGGCAGAGATCCTCGGTGAGCAGACCGCTGCGCCGGTGGTGCAGCGGTCTTTGGAAAAGCCGGATGAAGGCACGCCCGGCATTCAGGTCTTTGACGCAGCCAGTGATGACGATCTGGCGGAGATCGGCCGGCAGCTGGGCCTTTCAGGGACGCGGCTGTGCGCGGGCTGTGCAGGCTTTGCGGCAGTGATGGCAGACCTGCTGGGTCTTACGGGGCCGGCTCCCCAGGCGCCGGTGCTGAAAAAGCCTTTCTTTGTCGCCTGCGGCAGCGTGAATCCCGTGACGCGCCGCCAGCTGGATTTTGCCGAGCAGGCCGGTTTCCCCCGGTTCCGGCTTTTGCCGGAGGAAAAGCTTTTGCCGGCATGGCTGGAGAGCGGGGACTGCGCAGCCCGTGTGGAGCACTGGCTGAAAACGGCGAACGAAAAAGGGGCCTGCATCCTGGACAGCAACGATCTGCCCGGCCAGCCCGGCGCCGGCGCGTTTGCTGCGGAGCGGGGAATGGATCTCCAGCAGGTGCGGGTGCAGATTTCCGATACCCTGGGCCGGCTGATGCGGCGGCTTCTGGACGGCGGGCTGGAAGCGACGCTGATGTGCACCGGCGGAGATACACTGTTGGCGCTGATGGGTGCAGTGGGCGTGGCGGCGCTGACGCCGGTATGTGAACTGGATACCGGTGTGGTGCTGACATACTTCGTGTATCGTGGGAAGACCCATTACATTATCTCCAAGTCCGGAGGGTTCGGAGAGCCGGACCTGATGTGCAGACTGGCAAAACTGACGGAACCCCAGAGAATGTAAAAGGAGGAACGTTCATGATCGAAACGTATAACCTGAAGATGCCGCACAGTGTGTTCAGCGGCAAGGATGCGCTGGAAAACATTCCTGCGATTTTGAAGGAAAACCATGTGCAGCATCTGGCAGTCTTTACCGATCAGGGCATTCGGGGCGCGGGGCTGCTGGACCTGCCCATGGCCTGGGTAGAAAAGTCCGGTGTGGATACGGTGATCCTGGACGACCTGCCGGCGGAGCCCACCTATGCCGAGGCCCAGAAGCTGGTGGACCAGTGCAAGGCCTGGGGTGCGGACTTCATCATGGCGGTGGGCGGCGGAAGCGTCATGGACACTGCCAAGCTGGCCAGCATCCTGATGACCGATGAATACGGCATCAAGGAGCTGCTGGATACGCCCACGCGGGCAAAAAAATGCATCAAGTCCCTCATGATCCCCACCACTGCGGGCACGGGATCGGAGGCCACGCCCAACGCCATCGTGGCAGTGCCGGAAAAGCAGCTGAAGGTTGGGATCGTGAACCCGGAAATGATCGCCGACTATGTCATTCTGGATGCGGTCATGATCAAAAAGCTGCCTCGGAAGATCGCGGCGGCTACTGGTGTGGACGCGCTGGCACACGCCATTGAGTGCTGGACCTCTAATAAGGCCAATCCGTTCAGTGATATTTTCGCCTTGCAGGCCCTGGATATGATTCTCAACAACATTGAGCGGGCCTGCGACGATGCCGAGGCCATGGATGCCAAGAACCAGATGCAGATCGCCAGCTTTTATGCCGGCGTGGCCATCACCGCGTCCGGCACCACTGCCGTTCATGCGCTGAGCTATCCCCTGGGCGGCAAGTACCACATTGCCCACGGAGTATCCAACGCCATTTTGCTGGCGCCGGTCATGCGCTTCAATGAGCCTGCCTGCCGGGAGCGGCTGGCGGCTGCCTATGACCGCTGCATCCGGGGCGGCGAGACCACCCTGGAGGGCAAGAGCGCCGCGGTCATCACCCGGCTGGAGCAGATCGTCCGGCACCTGGATATCCCCACCAGCCTGACGGAGTTCGGCGTTCCCAAAGAGGATCTGGAGGCGCTGGTGGCCTCGGGAATGGAGGTCACGCGGCTGCTGGTCAACAACATGCGGGAAATCACGCCTGACGACGCACGTTACCTCTATCAGCAGGTTTTGTGACAGGGGAGTACCCTGTAAAAAATAGGGAGATTGCGCAGTCAGGCGGTTTGCCCGGCCCGCAAGAGGCATCCTGCCCGGGAATGGAACCGTGCGGGTGCGCTGAAAGAAGAATCATTAATTATAGAAAGTTGGGATATAATGAACCTTCCGATTCTTGGAATTTCCATGGGTGATCCCTTTGGCAACGGCCCGGAGATCACCGTCAAGGCCCTGGCCGACAAACGGATCTATGAGCGCTGCCGCCCGCTGGTGGTGGGCGACGCCGCCAGCATGGAGTACGCCGCCAAGGTGGCGGAAAAGGTATCCGGCATCTGCCTGAAGATCCGCCCCATCCAGTCCGTGGCAGAGGCACAGTTCCGCTACGGCGTCATCGACGTGTACGATCTGGGACTCATCAAGGAAAGCGACATTCCCGGTGACCCTGCGGACCCGAAGCCGTTCGGCCTGGGTGCTACCGCGCTGGGCGGTGAGGCGGCCTTCCAGTATGTTGTCAAGGTCATTGAGCTGGCCATGGCCGGTGAGATCGACGCCACCATCACCAACGCGCTGAGCAAGGAGGCCATCAACATGGCCGGACACCACTATTCCGGCCATACCGAGATCTATGCGGACTATACCCACACGGCCAAGTACACCATGATGCTGGCCCATGAGGATCTTCGCGTGGTCCATGTGTCCACCCATGTGTCTTTGCGGGAGGCCTGTGACCGGGTCAAGAAGGACCGGGTGCTGGACGTGATCCGCATTGCCGATGCCGGCTGCAAGGCCATCGGCATCCGGGAACCCAAGGTGGCTGTGGCGGGCCTCAATCCCCACTGCGGAGAGAGCGGTATGTTCGGCACTGAGGAGATCGAAGAGATCCAGCCGGCCATCGACGCCGCCATGGCCGAGGGGATCTGCATCCCCGACGGGAAACCCACGCCGCCGGATACGGTGTTTTCCAAGGCGTTGGGCGGCTGGTACGATATCGTGGTGGCCATGTATCACGACCAGGGGCACATCCCCCTGAAGGTGAAGGGCTTCGTTTATAACAAGGCTGAGGGGCACTGGGATGCAGTGGCCGGCGTCAATGTGACGCTGGGACTGCCCATCATCCGGGCCAGCGTGGACCACGGCACCGGCTTTGGCCATGCCGGAGACGGACACGCCAATGAGCTGAGCCTCGTCAACGCCATGGATTACGGCATCCGTATGGCGCTTGCCAAAGCCGAGGGCTGAAGGCTGCGCCGGAGGGCTGGGAAACGGCCGGGGAATGAAAGATACCGCGATGGCACGGGATCTTCCCGGCTGGGAAGACAAGAAAGGAGACCGGTTTCCCGGTCTCCTTCTTTGTTTTTCAGCGTTCGGATGGTATCTAAGGACAGCGCACAGCTTACAGCTTGGCCAGTGCCTGATCGAAATCGTTCAGCAGATCGTCCGTATCTTCCAGGCCGGAGGACAGACGGATCTGGCCCATGGTGATGCCGATGGCGGCCAGCTCCTCCGGGCTCAGATCTCGGTGAGAGGCTCTGGGCGGATAGGTCAGCGTGGTGCCGACACCTGCCAGCGTGGGCACGAAGCGGACCAGATGCAGGCTGGCGATGAGCTTGTCGATCTCCTTCATGCCGCCCTTGAAATTGACGCACAGCATGCCGCCGTATCCGTTGCCCTCAAACTGCTTGTCGGCCAACGGCTTGCTGGGAGAGGACTCCAGGCCGGGATAATATACCTGCTCCACCTTGGGGTGGGAGGCAAAGAATTTGGCCAGGGCCATGCCGTTTTCAGACATCTTCTTGACCCGCAGCGGCAGGGTGCGCAGGCTCCGGGCCAGCAGCCAGGAGGTGGTGGCGCTCATGTTGGAGCCGTACAGGCCCAGGTAGAACGACAGCTTTCCGATGATCTCCGCAGAACCCAGGGCTGCGCCGCCCACGATGTCGTCGTGGCCGCCCAGATACTTGGTGGCGCTGTACAGCACCAGATCGGCGCCGTACTTGATGGGCTTTGCGATGATGGAGGTGGCAAAGGTGTTGTCGATGAACAGCTTTGCGCCGTGGGCATGGGCCACGTCGGCCAGATGCTTCATGTCCGGCACGGACATGAGGGGGTTTGCGATGGTCTCGCCGTACACCAGCGTGGTGTTGGGACGCATATGCGCTTCCACGTCCTCGGTGTTGAAGTCGATGAAGGTAGTCTCCACACCCCAGCGCTTGAGCTCGTGCTTGAGGAAATAGAAAGTCTCACCGTAAATGATGGGAGAGGCCACGATGTGGTCGCCGGGCTTTACATTGGCCAGAATGGCGGTGGTGATGGCCGCCATGCCGGAGGCGAATACCAGACCCTTTTCCGCGCCCTCGCCTGCGGCCAGGATGCGGGAGGTGGCATCGGCGTTGGGGTTGCCCAGGCGGAAGTAGGCATATCCCGGCGCGCCCTCGTCGCAGATCTGGTCGATGGGTGCGATGGAGTCAAAGATGTAAGCGGATGAAAGGTATACGGGGAAGGTTTCGGGAACGGTCAGCGCCTGGTTCATTTCATAGCACAGCTCGCCGTTTCCCGTGTGGACGTACGTGGTTGCCTCACCGTTTTGCAAAGACATGGAAAAGACCTCCTAAATGATTTCAGACATGAATGAACGGTATTTTGTGTGGATTGGAAGCGCCAGGTCAGACGGCCTGGGCGGATTTGCCCTTACGGGCATAGAGCAGCAGACCTGCCACGAAGCCCACGACGGCAGGGACGATCCAGCCGAAGCCGGCGCTGTACAGGGGGATCTTGTTCAAAATGGCGTCCAGTGCGGCAATGTGCACGCCATACTGGGCGGGAAGATCGGCAAAGGCGAAGACCACGGTCAGATAGGTGGCGCCCTTGAAAGCGCCGTCGTTGGGAATGACCTTTTCAAATACGCCCAGGATCATCAGCACCAGCGCGATGGGATAGGCGAAAGAAAACCAGGGAGAGGTGAGCGCCACGATGGTATCCAGACCGAAGCTTGCCACGATGGCGGTGATCACGGGAACGACCATCACCAGGATCTTATAGGGCAGCTTGCCGTGGGTGGCGGTCTCGAAGAAGTCTGCCACGGCGGTGACCTGGCCGATGGCCGTGGTCAGGCAGGCCAGCACGACAGAAAGGCACAGTCCGTAAATGGCGACCTGACCGCCGCTGGAGCGGATGATGGCCAACAGAAGATCCGCGTTTCCGATGTCGGCGCTGTACTGGCTGCTGACGCATGCGCCCATAAACAGCAGACCGCCGTACACGATGCAAAGGCACAGCGCGGCAATGAGGCCCGCGCCCAGGTTGACCTTGCGCATCTGGGCTCCGTGATAGCCCTTGTCCTTGATGGTGTTGAAGAACACGGCGGCCATCAGGAAGGACACCAGCACGTCGCCGGTGCTGTATCCGCCCAGGAAGCTGTTGAGCATGGCGTTGTCCACTGTGGCCTGGCCCGGGGTGCCGATGGGGTCCACCGCACCCTTGATGACCAGAACGATCAGGATCACGGTCATGACGGGGGTCAGGAATTTGCCCACCTTATCCAGCACAGAGCCGCGGTCCTTGGCAAACAGGAATGCGATCAGGAAGTAGACGATGACTGCGGGGAAGTAGGGCGCATCGCTCCACACGCCCTGAAGGCCCATCTCAATGCCGACAGCTGCGGTTCTGGGGATGGACACGCAGCAGCACACCAGCATGATCATACCGATGAACAGATTGAAAAAGCGCTTGTTTACGTGGTCGGAAATTTTCTGTACGGAGCCGCATTGGCCCAGAACCAGCAGCGCCAGAATGGGCAGGCCCACACCGGACGCCAGCATACCGATCATGCCAAGGCCCCACTGATCACCGCTTTGCAGACCCAGCATCGGGGGGAAGATCAGGTTGCCCGCACCAAAGTACGTGGCAAAAAAGGCCAGACCAATGAACAAGACATCTCTTGCCCGAATTGTTTTTTTCTCCTCCATGAAACTCTCTCCTTCTTCGTGCTTGTGGGGTGTCGCTGGATATGAGTATAGGAAACCGCAGCGGGTTTGTCCAATAGAGGAATGTTATGCGGAGCAATTACCTTTGTTTATATCGCCGCAAGATGCACATATTTCTCACTACCTGTTTGGTTGATTCGACAGCAAATTCTGCTTTCCTGCTTTCTTTTTGCCGGCCGGTACGGTATAATAACCGCAAAGCGGCCATTACCACTCGGCTTGAGCCGTTTTTCCCGCCCCCTTGCGGGGCAGCCGAAAACGCGGCGTTATACCATTCCGGCTCCGCCTGCATGGTATAAAAAGCACAATATCAGGCAGCAAGGACGGAGATGACGATGACATTACAACAGCTCAAGTATGTTTCCATCGTGGCCAAATACGGATCATTCAGCAAGGCGGCGCAGAAGCTGTATGTCTCACAGCCGGGCATCAGCAAGATGGTATGCGCCTTGGAAGAGGAACTCGGTATCACGATTTTTGTCCGTTCCGCGGCGGGGATCACGCTGACGGCGGAGGGGCGGCAGCTGCTGGATATGAGCGACCGGCTGCTGCGGGACGCGGACCACATTTCGCAGTATTTCCAGCAGGATGTGACCCAGACCCATGAGACCCTCAGCGTCAGCAGCCAGCATTACTGCTTTGTGGTGGATGCGCTGCTGGAATACCAGAACCGTACGGATAAGCCGTCTTATACGTATAAGCTGCTGATCGGCCAGGGGCCGGATGTGATTCAGCAGGTGGCTGAAAAGGTCACGGAAGTGGGGGTGCTGTTCATCAGCGAGCGGAGCCGCAAGCATATTTCCCGTACTTTCGGCGAAAACGACCTGGAATTCCACCCGCTGATCCATAGCAGGCCGTATATTTTCATGCACAAGTCCCATCCGCTGGCGGAAAAGAGCTCCGTCTCGGTGGAGGATCTGCAGCCGTATCCGTGCATTATGTATGAGCTCAACGCGGACTCGCCCTCCGTGCTGCTGGAGGAGCTGCTCCTGCCCAATTTTTATCCCCAGAAGGTCCATATCGTCAATTCGCTTTACCAGAGCCTGCAGATCATGCTCACCTGCAACGGGTACGATCTGGGGACGGGGGTGGTTTCCAAGAGCAATTGGGAGCAGGGCATCGTCAAGCGCCCGCTGCAGGGGTTCGATATCTCCGTTTCCATCGGCTGGATCTGCAAGAAAGGGCATGTACTTTCCCAGCCGGCAGCGAAATTCATCAAATATCTGGAACAGTTTTGCGTGGACGTGAACGGATAGGCGTCTGGTCCTGCCGGGTGATTGACAGGGACAGCCGTCCGGCGTATGATAATTGCCATTCTATTGGGATACCGATAGAAAAAATCAATGGCGGCGCGGGGAATGGTCCTGCCGCCCTTGGGGGAAAAATCTATGGATATCCGACAGATCAACTACTTTGTGGCTGTGGCTCAGAACGGCAGCTTTTCCAAGGCGGCGGAGATGCTCTCGCTCTCTCAGCCCACCTTGTCCCTGGCGGTGAAGAAGCTGGAGGAAGAGCTGGGAGTCAAGCTGTTTTACTCCTTCAACAAGCGCCAGGAGCTGACGGACGAAGGCGCAGCTCTGCTGGAGAGCTCCCGCCATCTGTTGGACGCCTACCAGCAGACGCTGGAGCATGTGAAAAGCAGCCGGAAAAGCCGCGCGGGCTCCTTTACCCTGGGCCTTTCTCCGCTGTTCGGTGCCTGCTTTTTCGGCGACCTGATCCCGAAATTCAACCAGGAATACCCCAATATCCACATCACCATGATCGAGGACGGCGCCCAGAAGATCGATGAGCGCATCGCCAACGGCCAGGTGGACCTGGCGGTGACACTGAAAACGGACCGGCTTTCCACGTTCAGCAACTGCCACTTCACCACCCAGCGCAACGTGGTGCTGCTCCATAAGAGCCACCCGCTGGCAGGGGAGAAGAGCCTTACCGTGGCCCAGCTGCGGGAGGAGCCCTTTGCCATCTTCAGTCAGGACTTCATCCTGCACCGGCAGATCGTCTCCGCCTGCCACAGCGCCGGCTTCCGGCCCAAATTCGCGCTGCTGAGCAGCCAGTGGGACTTTATGGTGGAGCTGGTAGCCAAAAACCACGCGGTGTCCATCCTGCCCAAGCCTGTGCTGGACAAGCACCCGGACCCCAATGTGGTCTGCATCCCATTGACGGACAGTATGAAATACTGGGACATTGCCCTGGCGTGGAACAAGGACCGCTATATGCCCAATGCCTGCCGGCTGTTTCTGGACTTTGTCCGCGAACATCTGCCCCCGGATGACCTTTGACGCGCCGGGGTTCGTTTTGCCAGAATTATAAATTTTATTAATAATTAAACAAATATTATATTGATGTATTTGAACGTTTTATCAAAGAAACCGCTGTGATTTTCTGCGAAACTCATGATTGAAAAGGGGATAAGTGCGCATTAAGATAGTATTGAAATCTGTACCGGACGCCGCTTTTGCGGGAAAATACGCATTTCCGGTCATTTTGCCGCACCGGGGGCCGGTGGGGCACCATCGGAGCGATGAAGGAGGAAATTGACGATGAAATCTGCACTGATCACCGGCGCCGCTTCCGGCATCGGCAAGGCCTGCGCTGAGAGAATGGCTCGGGAGGGATACGGCGTTGTGGTGGCGGACGTGAATATGGCCGCCGCGGAAGAACTGGTCAAGAGCCTGACGGCCGAGGGCCTCAGCGCCATCGCCGTCCACATGGACGTATCCAATGAGGAAGAGGTGGAAGCGGGCTTTGACAAGATGGTGGAGACCTACGGCTCCTGCGATCTGGTCATGTCCAATGCCGGCGTTCAGATCGTCCACCCCTTTGACGAGTATCCCTTTGCCGACTGGAAGAAGATGATGGCCATCCACGCCGACGGCGCATTCCTGGTCTCTCGTGCGGCGTTCCGCCGGATGAAGGCCTCCGGCAAGGGCGGACGCATCGTGTTCACCGGCTCCGTCCAGTCCTTCGTGGGCTCCAAGCTGAAAGAGCCCTACAACTTCGCAAAGCACGGCGTGGCAGGTCTTGCCAAGGCAGTGGCCCGCGAGGGTGCTGACTACGGCATCTATACCTACACCATCTGCCCCAGCTTCATCAAGACGCCGCTGGTGGAAAAGCAGATCCCCGAGCAGGCTGCCTCCCTGGGCATCACCGAGGAGGAAGTGGTGAAGAACATCATGCTGCGGGATACGGTGGACGGCGTGTTCACCACCGTGGAGGATGTGGCCAACACGCTGGTGTTCCTCAGCAAGGACCAGGGCGCCCTCACCGGCCAGTCCCTGCGGCTGACCCACGGCTGGGCCATGATGTAAGGAGGAAATTCCATGGAAAAGATCGCAGTCTACGGTTCCGGCACCATCGGCTCCTGCCAGGCCACGCTGGTCATCGGCCACGGTCTGCCCTGCACGGTGATCGGCCACTCGGAAAAGGGCCTGGAGCGGTGCCGCAAGGCCATCGCCCAGAACTGGGATGACCTGATCGCCGAGGGACTGGCCACGGAGTCCAACAAAGAGGCGGCCATGGCGCTGCTGCATGTGACCAACGATCCTGCCGCCCTGGCGGAGCACACCTTTATTTTTGAGGCGGTCACCGAGGGAGCGGATGAAAAAAAGGCTGTGTATGAAGTGGTGGCCCAATACGCATCGGCGGACGCCATCGTGGCCTCCTGCTCTTCTTCCATGGATGCGGAGGTGCTGGCCAAGCTCTCTCCCTGCCCGGAGCGGCTGCTGATCGCCCATCCCTTCCAGCCGGTCCATATGCTGCCGCTGGTGGAGGTGGTGCGCCATGAGCGCACGGAGCAGTCTGCCATCGACCGCACGCTTTCCCTGCTGGAGCAGCTCCACCGGCAGGTGGTGGTGCTCAACCGCAGCGTGCCGGGCCTGCTGGTCAACCGCTTTGCCCAGGCATTGTTCCGGGAGTCCATCTACCTCATCGAGCAGGGCGTGACCACCGCGGCGGACATCGACCGGGCGGTGAAGTATGCTGTGGGTATGCGCTATGCCTCCATTGGCCTGCTGGAGTACTTCGACGCCGTGGGCTTTGGTCTGGAGAGCACCATCGCCCAGAACGTGTACCCGGATCTTTGCGGGACCCGGGAACTGCAAAAGACCGTGCTGGACGGTCTGGCCTCCGGCAAGACGGGACAGGCCGCAGGACAGGGCCTGTACGACTGGTCGAAAAAGGACGGCGACGATTTCCGCCGCCGCAAGCAGAGCCCGTATTTTGCCGGGGTCAAAGAGTGGACCATGCCCGGCTGAGAAAGTTCTGAAATACTGCAAAAAGGCCGCCGGGATCACGAAAGTGATCCCGGCGGCCTGCTGCTGTGCCGGAAAACGGCGGGCGGGGAAGAGGCCCTGCCGTTTATTGGTACAGCTTGGGGATGCGGAAGCTCTGTTCGCCGTTGGCCTCATCGGTCACCGTTCCGGCGGGGAAGAGGATCACGGGGTTGCCCTCCTCGTCCACCTCGAAGGCGGTGGTCTCATCAATGGCCACATAGTCGGTCAGGGGAGCGTTGTCCTCAATGGGATAGTAGCGCACGTCCGGGTCCTTTTCCATGCGGTTGCCCATCTGCATGGTGATGGTCTCCGTCAGGTAGGAGACGTAGTCCTCGCCCAGCAGATCTTCCAGGGTGGGCTCTTCCGAAGTTTCCTGCTCCGCGGGGGGCGCCGGCTCCTCTGCGGGCGGGGCGCTTTCTTCCTGCTGGTCAGAGGCGGATGCGGCGCAGCCGGAAAGCAGCAGCACACAGAGCGAAAGCACCAGCAGTGCGGCGAGCAGGCAGCGATTCTTCTTCATAACGGATACCTCCTTTTTTGTACTCCGGGCCCGCCGTTGGGGGCCTGTTTTCTTTTGGCATCTATACCATAGCGGTTCCATGCCGCAAAGTGGCCGCAAAAAGGCATCATTGCTGCATCATTGTACCTGGGGACTGCTGCTGTCATTGGGGAAGATCCCCAGGGGCTCCACGCAGATCCGGCCGCTGTCCGGTTCCGTCCGGGCGGTATACAGCAGCCCGTCCGTCTGCGTCAGTTCCCACACGGCGTCGCTGCGCAGCTGCGTCTCCAGACCCAGCCCTTCCAAAAACCGCTGGCCCAGAACCGCGCTGGACGGCAGCGAATCCCGGACGGAGCGCAGGGTGCAGTCGATCCACAGGGGCAATCCCGTCTCCTGGTCCACCACCAGCCACAGATCGTCCCGTCCGGCGGTCTTGCCTTGGAGATATAGTATTCCCGCGGACAGAGACCCGTCGGACTGGACGTAAACGGCCCGGCTGCCGCCCAGGTATTCCAGACTGTCCCGGTCAAAGTCCTGGGGCAGAACGCCCCAGGCAAGGAGAAAGTCTACGCTTTGGAAAAACAGCTCCTCCGACTGGGCTGCGTCCGTCTCGCCCGGGGCGGGCAGAGACTGGGTGGTGGAATAGACATCCAGATCCGGGTAACGGGTGGCACGCACCAGCAGCGTCAGCTTTTCTGCCAGTGTGGACTCCCGGATGGTCAGCTCCTCCTGGGCCAAAAGCTCTTTGTGTATGGTGCCCAGGGTCTGCCGGTCCCGCAGGGCGGAGATCTGCGGCGGCAGCAGCAGGGCCGAGAGTACCACCAGGCCGGTCACGGCCGGCAATGCCCAGGCTTTTGCGCGCTTCAATGGGACGCACCTCCTTTCAAATGGACCTGCACCCGGGTGCCGTGGCCGGGGGCACTGTCGAATTTCAGCGCAGCGCCATGGAGGGCCACGATCCGCTGGCACACGGTCAGCCCCAACCCGGCGCCGCCCTGGGACCGGGCGCGGGATTTGTCCGCCATATAGAAAGGCTCCGTGATCCGGCCCAGGTCCTCCGGCGCGATCCCCCGGCCGTCATCCGTGACGGAGATGGTGTATCCGTCCTCCGCAGGCGCACCTTCCAGCAGGATGTGCCCGCCCCGGGAGACGGCCTTGCGGGCGTTGTCCAGCAGGTTCAAACAAACGGATGCCATCAGGTCCGGCTCGATGGGCGCCGTGCCCGGCTGGGCGCGGACCTCCAGCTGGATGCCGTCATGCTCCAGCGCCGGACGCAGCGCACCGGCGGTCTCCTCCAAAAAGGAGGACAGCTCCGTCTGACGGAGGGTCACCCCGTTCTGCTCCAGCACGAACATGTCCAATAGTTTCCGGGAGAGGCTTTCCAGCCGCCGTCCCTCCCGGAAGATGTACCCGGCGCTCTCCCGTACCAGCGCCGGGTCCTCCGGTCGGGACAGCAGCAGCTCCCCATAGCCGATGATGGCCGTCAGGGGCGTTTTGGTCTCGTGGGCGAAGCTGTGGAGAAACTCCTCCTGGCGGCGGGCGTGATCCGTCAGCTCCGTCACATGGCGCTCCAGCTGGGCGGCCATCTGGTTGAAGTCCCGGCCCAGCTGGGCGATCTCGTCATCTCCCCGAATCTCCACCCGCCGTTCCAGTGCGCCGCCGGCCACCTGCCGGGCGGCCTCGGAAAGCCGCCCCAGCGGCCGGGTCATCCAGGCGCTCAGGGCCAGGGCGGCCAGCGCCGTGGCCAGCAGCAGCCCCAGCAGCACATAGAAAAATACTGTGTACTGGGTCTTCCGCAGGGCAAAGAGGTTTCCCACCTCCCGCCAGTTCTCCAGATAGACCGTTCCGTCCTCCAGCGTCACCGGGGCCGCCGCGTGGAGATAGAGATGGTCGCCGGCGCGCAGCACCTCCCAGCCGGCTTCGTTTTCCGCCAGAGACGAGACCAGAGAGGACTCTGCCGACAGACGGTGCCCGGCCAGGACGGTTCCCTCGCCGTCGCTGAGGCGAAAGCGTACGCTGTCCCGGCTTTCCGTGGAGGAGGCATCCTCGGCAAGGCGCGCCGCCTCCTCCTGGGTGAAGGTGCGGGAAAACTGCATCTGCCGCAGCAGTGTGCGCCGCAGGAGGGTGTTTTCTGTGGTCACCAGCTCCGCCTGGGCGTCCAGCCCGGCGCGGAACTGCCCGTCGATGAGCACAAAGCCGCCGATGGAGCAGGCCAGGGCCGTGATGGTCACCATGCTGCAAAACAGCTTCCAGAAAAGGCGCATCCCCTTACCCCTCCAATCGGTAGCCCACTTTGTATACCGCGCTCAGGCGGTCCTCCAGTCCCAGCTTCTTGCGCATCCGCTGGACGTGGAGGTCCACGGTGCGGCTGTCGCCCAGATATTCCTCGTTCCACACCCGCTCAAAGATACGGTCCCGGCACAGCGCCACGTTTTTGTTCTGCACGAACAGCACCAGAAGGTCGAATTCCTTGGCCGTCAGCGCCACCGGCTGTCCGTTTTTGCGCACGATCCGGGCGGCGGGGTCGATCTCGATGTCCGGCTCCAGCCGCAAGATCTGCTCGGCCTTGCCGCAGCGGCGCAGCACCGTCTCCACCCGGGCTAGCAGCTCCGGCAGGGCAAAGGGCTTGGTCAGGTAGTCCTCGGCACCCCGGCGCAGGCCCCGCACCCGGTCCTCCACCTCGCCCCGGGCGGTGAGAAAGATCACCGGCACCTCCAGGGCCTTGCAGTAGTCCAGCAGCTCATAGCCGTCCGCGCCGGGCAGCATGATATCCAGAAGAGCAAGGTCAAAGGATTCTTTTTCCAGGAGGTCCGCCGCCTGGGTGCCGTCCGGGGCCCAGGTGCAGCGATAGCCTGCCCCGGCCAGTACGGTCCGCACAAGACCGGCAATGGCGGGTTCGTCCTCTGCGATGAGGATCCTGTTCATTCCATGCACCCCCCCTTTTTTTTAAAAGTAGCGCTCGGAGCCATCATTTTTGCATCATGCCCGGGCGAAAAAGACAAACAGGCGCCCGCACGGATGCGGACGCCTGCTGGACGGGTCAGTAATTCATTCCCACAATGGCCAGATGGCCCTCGTTGACGCCGAAGATGATGTTGGGCCGGCCGTCGGCGGAGAGAACGAAGCCTGCCTCGCTGGGCTGGAGATCTTCCGTTTCTGCCGCGGCGATCTGGTCGCACATCTCCTGGGTGAAGATTCGGTCCGCACCCAGGGCGGTGAACTCCTCCCGGGTGTTCACAAAGGCGGGATCCTCCGTAAAGCCCACGTAGTTGGGGAACATCATGAGATCTGTCAGCGCCTCCAGGTCCTGGTCCGCCACAACGGCCTGGATCTTCTGGGCAAAGTCTGCCGCGGCCTCTGCGTCCACATCGAAGTTGTCCTCATAGGTGGGGGTGTCCTCCTCACCGGCGGCGTCCTCCTGGGGAGCTTCCTCCGGCTCTGCCTCGCCGGGATCGGCGGCCTCCGCCTCGCCAGAGCCGGCGGGGTCAGTCTGGCCGCTCTGGACGGGGGGCTCCTGGGAAGAAGGCTGGCTGCTCTGACCGCAGCCGGCCAGCATCAGGCAAAGTGCTGCTGCCAGCAGCATCAGGCCGAAACGTCTGTACATATGGCATGGTCCTTTCTGCGTTGAGATTACCGGCACAGGAATGTGCTTTCTTCCTAGACGCACGATGGGGCAAAAAAGTTTGCGCTCCGGCGGGGCGGTACGAAAAAAATGTGCCGGACCTGCAAGGGGGCCGCGATGATGGAAAAGTGATGCAAAAAAGAGGGGGTTTTGTGGGAAAGCGGTCGTAAGGTAAGGCGCGAGACGAGAAAAGGGGGTGCCTTGCATGGCGCGGTGTGTGCGGCAGGCTGGACGAAGAACATATAGCCCCAGGACGGGCGGGAGAAAGAGCGGACGGCGGCGGGAGCGCCGGAGGCCTCTTTTGCTGCCGCTGGTACTGGGGCTACTGCTTTTTGGAGGCGGCTTCCGCCTGGGTGTGTTCCGGGCGGCGGAGGTGCCGATGGAGGAGCTGGAAGCGGCGTCTCCCGTGGAGGAGCGCGGGACACCTCTGGTGCCTTTGGAGCCGGCAGAGCCTGCCGTGTCAGAGGATACGGCGTGGGAACTGCTGGTAGTGAATGGAGCAAATCCCCTGCCGGAGGAATTTGAGATCCCGGAACTGACAGAGCTCAAAGGCGGGCACGCCGTGGACAGCCGGATGTATCCGGCGCTGCAGCAGATGATGGACGACTGCCGTGCTGCGGGGCTGGCGCCGTGGATCTGCTCTTCCTACCGCACCCGCGAAAGGCAGGAGGAGCTGTTTCAAAATAAGGTGGAACGGCTCCTGGCTCTGGGGTATTCGGAAGAGGGGGCCCGGGAGGAGGCGGCCCGGTGGGTGGCCCGCCCAGGGACCAGTGAACACGAGACCGGCCTGGCGGTGGATATCGTGGACAAGGACTATCAGATCCTGGACCGAAAGCAGGAGCAGACGCCGGTGCAGCAGTGGCTTATGGAAAACTGTGCCCGCTACGGCTTTATCCTCCGCTACCCCACGGACAAAAGTGAGTTGACGGGCATCGGCTACGAGCCGTGGCATTACCGCTATGTGGGACCGGAGGCTGCCGCGGCGATCATGGAACAGGGCATCTGCCTGGAGGAGTATGCGGCGGAGTGAACTTCGTTTTTCAAAAAAACTCCCAGGTTCCGATGTATGGAAAGAACCCGTATTGCCAGATGACAATACGGGTTCTTTCCATACAGGAAGTATTTTATGGGAGAGAGAATGGAGCTGCTGCTCAGTCAAAGACCTTCAGGGCGTTTTCAAAGTCCGCCACCAGATCGTCGGCGTCCTCGATGCCCACGGAGACTCGGATCATGCCGGGAGTGATGCCCATTTTCCGGCGGGTCTCATCCGGCACACCCATGTGGGAAGAGGTGACGGGGTGGCTCAGCGTGGTGTGCAGGCCGCCCAGGGTGGGGGCGTAGCGGGGGAAGCGCAGAGCCAGCATGAACTGGTCGATCTTCTCCAGGTCCTCCGGCACGATGAAGCTCAGCATGGCGCAATAGCCCTTTTTGCCGAACATACTGTCCGCCAGCTCCTTTTGGGGATAGTCCGGCAGACTGGGGTGGTTGACCCGGGAGACGTGGGGATTTTTGGCCAGAGCAGCCGCCAGCTTTTCAGCGGTGTGCATGGCCTGGGGCAGACGGAGGGAGGCGGTGTGGATGCCCCGGTGGATGAGCCATGAGCTGAACGGGTCACCGGGGGTGCCCAGCAGCATAGCCACCGGCTGGATCTTGTCGCACAGCGCAGAGGAGGTGGTGATGGAGCCGCCGATGGCATCGCTGTGACCGTTGAGGAACTTGGTAAGGCTGTTGATGACGATGTCCGCGCCGAAGTCTATGGGGCGGATGGCGATGGGCGTGGTGAAGGTGTTGTCCACCATCAGCAGCGCGCCGTTTTCATGGGCGATGCCTGCCACCGTCCGCAGGTCCACCAGCGTCAGCGTGGGGTTGGAGAGCACCTCGGAGTAGATGAGCTTCGTCTCCGGCCGCACGGCCTGGCGGATATTGTCCGTGTTCTGGTAGTCCACGAACGTGACTTCCACGCCGCACTTGCTCAGGATCTGGGTCATGACGGAGAAGGTCTCACCGTAAATGTTGGCGTTGCAGATCACGTGGTCGCCCCGGCTCAGCAGCGTCATGAGGGTGCTGGTGATGGCGCCCATGCCGGAGGAGAAGATCAACGTTTCCTCGCCGCCCTCCAGGCAGGAGATGACCTCTCCCAGGGCGGTGCGGTTGGGGTTGCGGGTGCGCACATAGGTGTAGCCCTTGGTGGCATAGGTCTCCTGGACCTCCTTGAAGCCCCGCATGGTGAATGCCGTGGTCATGAAGCAGGGGATAGTCTCCGGCGCCATGTCCATGCCGCGCACTTTTTCTCCGCTGTACAGCGCTTCGGTGATATGTGAAAACTCCATAGTGATGTTCCTTTCTTTATCAGCGGTCAGTCTTTGGATTTGTCGCGGGCCTCGTCCTCATAGAAGGTGTGGAAATTCGGGTCCACAGTACCGACGCCCAGATACCGGGCCTTGTAGTCGTTGAGCAGGCGGATAAACACGCCGGACAGGCCGATGAGGGCGATCACGTTGAAGAACGTGGGCAGCACGGTCACCACGTCGATCATGGCCCAGTACAGGTTGGGGCCCTTGCCGGACAGGACGATCAGTGCCACCACAATGATGTTGGGCCAGGGGAAGATGATCTTGAAGATCAGGATCAGCCGGTCGCGGAGCTTCTCGTTGTGGCGGAAGCCGTGGGCGATCAGAGAGCAGTAGTAGGTGAACCAGCCGGTGGTGGTAGTGATGCCGAACAGGAAAGCGATGATGCCGATGAAGTAGAGGCCTGCCTGACCGAATACGCTCTGGAAGGCGGTGATGGTCAGCGTGACGGAGGTGAGGCCACTGGTCCAGGTGCCGGTGCTGAGAATGGCCAGGGCGGTGATGGTGCTCACCAGCACGGTGCTCACGAACACCTCAATGGCGCCCCAGAGCCCCTGCTCCACCGGGTGCGGGGTGTCGGCGGCTGCGTGGATCATGGGAGAGGAGCCCTGGCCGGCCTCGTTGGAGTTGATGGAGCGGGCGATGCCCGTGCGGATGACGGTCATGACGCCGGCGCCCACAAAGCCGCCTGCGGCGGCGGAACCGGTGAAGGCATCGTGGAACACTGCCTGGATCACGCCCGGCAGCGCCCGGAAGTTGACGGCGATGAGAATGATGCCGCCCACAAAGTACAAAAGGCACATGAAGGGCACCAGTTTGCTTGCGAAGCTGGCAATGCGGGGCACACCCTTCCAGGTGATGTAGAACACAAACAGGGAATAGACGCAGGCAAAGGGAATCATGGGAATGTGGAATGTGGCATTCAGAGCCTCGGCGATGGTAAAGACCTGGTTGCCGGAGAAAGCCGCCAGCAAGAAGGCGATGCCGAAGCACCAGGCCAGGACCTTGGCGCCTTTGAAGCCCTTCTGCTCGCCCAGGCCGCGCTCAATATAATAGGAGGGGCCGCCGTAATAGTTCCCGTGGGAATCTGTGCAGCGGTAATGGCAGGCCAGAGAGACCTCTGCCACCTTGACGGTCATGCCGAAAGCTGCCCAGGCCAGGATCCAGAACAGAGCGCCCGGACCGCCCACCGCAATGGCCGCTGCCACGCCGCCCAGGGATCCTACGCCAACGGCGCCGCCGACAGCCACGCAGATGGCCTCAAAGGGGGAGACATTTCCGTTCCGCTTCTGGCCGGAGGACTTCATGGAGCCCAGCGTCTTTCTAAAGATCAGACCAAAATAACGGAATACAAAAAATTTGGAACGGACGGTCAATAAAATACCGCATCCCATGATGGCGATGATCATGGGAGGTCCCCATAAGAATGAACCGATGTTGCTGATGGTCTGCTGCATACACTTTCCTCCCTCGATAGTGAGTGCCGGCGGCCTGTGCAACCGTGCCGGCGCCTTTGTGAGATCACTGTAACATTGAAGCGGTCCGCAGGGTCAATTGCCGATACATGAATAAAACTGTCTATATTTGCGGTTACTTTTGTCGGTTTTGCATAAAAACTTGGAGCAAACCTTTCAGTCCACTATAGACTTTTTTCCTGGGATTTCCTATAATAAAATTAATTTTTAAGACTAGATACAGGGAAGGTGCGGAGATTGAAAGACCGGTATACCATTGGCGAGGTGGCGGCGCTGCTGAATATCTCGCCGCAGACGCTGCGTTTTTACGATAAAAACGGCGTGGTGGTCCCTTACTGCACGGACCCCAAGACCGGTTACCGCTATTACAGCTATGACCAGATCTGCTACATCAGCCGGGTGAAGTATCTCCAGCAGTTCGGCTTCAGCCTGGAGGAGATCCGGGATGCCCTTGCGGACAATGATACCCACCGTTTCCGCACGTTTTTGCAGCAGCGGCGGGAGAATCTGCAGGAGGAAGCCCGGCGCATCAACGGCCTGCTGGAAGATCTGGACTGGTATATTGACTACTACGGGTATCTGGAGTCTCATGACTACAACGGCTTGCCCTACCGCCAGGAGGAGCCGGAGCGGTATCTGCTGGCCGAGCCCATCCGCCCCGGTGAGGATATCTACGGCACAGCGGGCAAGCGCCTGACACAGATGCAGCACAGTGCCCAGTTTGCCGACGCGCATTTTCTCCGCTGCCACGGCTATCTGCTGGACTTCCGCGCCCTGCTGGAGGGGAAGATCCTGCCCACGCACTACTTTGTGTATCTGCGCCGGCGGCCGGCCATGCAGCATCCCAATCTCATCACGGTACCGGCCGGAGCGTATCTTTGCGTCCATTCCCGCATCCTGGCCGAGCCCTTTGACGGGCAGGCGCTGCGTCCCTACTTCCGGGGCCGCCAGGCGCCGGGGCTTGTGCTGGCAAATGAGTATGAGGACAACTTCACCAGCTTCCGGGACTGCGTTTACGAGATCCAGATCCAGACGCCTCTGCGGCGGTGACCGTGATAGGCTGGAAAGCTGTACGCTGAGCCGGATCCCGTCTGGGGAAACCCTGCGGAGAGCCGTATAGAATCCATATGCCATATGCCCGGACAGGGGAGGTGCACACATGGGAGAGTATCTGTCCATCAAGGAGGCCGCTGCCAAATGGGGCGTGTCGGAGCGGCGGGTCAATCAGTTCTGCGCGGAGGGGCGGATCGAAGGTGCCCGGAAGCTGGGCGGCGTGTGGGCCATCCCCGCCGAGGCGGACAAGCCCTCCGATCCCCGCAGGAAAAAGGCACCGGCGGCACAGACTGCCGCTCCGGCCCGCAGCACGGTGCTGATGCCGCTGATGAACACCCCCTTTGAGCCGGGACGCTGCACGGCGTGCATCCGGGCCATGGAGGCCGGCCCCGGCCGGGAGATCGCCTGGGCGGAATACTACTATTTCAGCGGCCAGCCGGAAAAGGCCATCCGGGCCGCGGAGCCCTTCCTGACCGACGAAGACCTTGGACTGCAGCTTTCCGCCTGCTGGATCTACGCCTATGCCAATCTCTCCGTGGGACAGATCCAGCGGGCCAAATTTGCCCTGTCCCAGGTGCAGAAGACCCTGACGGCCGGCGCGGAAAAGACCCCGCAGCTGCGGGCGGCGGAGGCATTCGTGGCGGCGGGGGCGGCTGTGCTGCTGCATTTGCCTGTTCCCAAGGACCTGCCGCCCACGGCAGATTTTCTGCCGCTGCTGCCGCCGGGACCGCGGGCCTTTGCCCTGTACATCCAGGCCCACTACCTCTATTTGCAAAAGGAGTACGGCAAGAGTGTGGGCATCGTGGAGGCCACCCTTGCCATGGGGGCGGAGCAGTACCCCATCTCTGCCATTTACCTGCATCTGGTGGCGGTGATGGACTATATGAGCCTGCGCCAGCCGGAGCGGGCCCGGGTCCATCTGCTCGCCGCCTGGGAACTGGCCCGGCCGGACGACCTGATCGAGGGCTTCGGGGAGCATCACGGGCTTTTGGGCGGTATGCTGGAGGCGGTGCTCAAGCAGGATTTTCCGGAGGATTTCAAGCGCATCATCGCCATCACCTATCGGTTCTCTTCCGGATGGCGTAGAGTTCATAACCCGGAGACGGGGCACGATGTGGCGGATAATCTGACCACCACGGAGTTTGCCGCGGCCATGCTGGCGGCCCGCGGGTGGACGAACCAGGAGATCGGCGACCACATGAATATTTCGCCCAACACCGTCAAGCGCTATATTTCCCAGGTGCTGAAAAAGCTGAACATCGAGCACCGCCAGGATCTGAAACAGTACATGCTGCAATAGAGAAATCATGCCGATGCCCGCGGGATATCCCGCGGGCATTACCCGTTTGACCTTGCGAAACGGGTAATAGAAAAGCCGCTTTTTTTGTGGTAAAATCATAAAACAACGACACGGACGGTACAAAACCGCACCAATGCAATCAAACAGGAGAGAATGTAAGGCATGAAACAAACACCCCTATTTGAGATCGCGGTCACGGCCGCCCAGAATCAGGAGTGGCAGGGCACGGTGTATTTCCCTGCTTCCGGGGAGCAGCAGGCCTTTGGCAGCCTGCTGGAGCTGATCCGGACCGTGGAGCAGCATGTGCCCATGCAGCGCCCGGACCACTGCGGAGATGCGGAAGAGAAGTAAAAGAGCACTGGATCTTGATCCGGTGCTCTTTTTGTGTGGCTTTTGCCTCGTGCGGAGGGGGAAACTGCCTTGGCTTAGCCGGGCATCCATGAGGAATGGACGAAGCAAAAAAAGAAAACGTTTGCGTTATAGATAATAAATTGTATCAGAAGTGTTTTGCTAAAAATCATAAAAACACATGGATAAAATGAATGTATTATACAAAAGTAGTTGTATTACGCAATTGTTAGGTTGATATTTTCGGAAAAGAGGTATATATTGGAATTAACGATAACGCAAGCGCTTTCGTAAAATAAGGCCGGCGCAGTCGACCAAAATCAGAAAGGAGCATTCTTATGCGCAGCAGATCTCGATCCAAGATCCGAAAACAGCTTTTCAGTCTGCTCTTGTCTTTGGCGATGCTTTCCTCTTTGTTGGTGATTCCCGCGGCGGCAAAGGGGCCGGAGGACGCCGTGGCGCCTGTTTACAACGCCGCGGAGAATGTCTATGAGATCAGCACGCCCGCCCAGCTGATGTATCTGTCCGGTACCTGGAAAGAGGGCGCGCCCCGGGACGGCAACTATGTCCTGACGGCTGATATCGATATGGCCGGCTGGGAGGGATTCAAGCCCATTGCCTCCGAAAAGGAGGAGGGGTACCTGGGTACCTTTGACGGCCGGTTCCATGCCATCCGCAACCTGACCATTGACTATCCCAAGAAGTATGTGGGCCTGTTCGGCTACGTGGGCAACGAAAATGACCAGGCCTACGTGAAGAACGTGGCCATGATTGACTGTGAGATCCGCGGCCAGCAGAACGTGGGCGGCATCGCCGGCGTTACGTACGGCACCATCACCGGCTGCGTGGTCACGGGCCATGTGTGGGTGGATGACCTGTCCAACTCCCATACCAGCGGCGGTATCGCCGGAAAGGTGAAGGAGGGCGAGGGCCCCATCATCGGCCATGTGGAAAACTGCTATGTGAATGCCAGGCTGGAAGCGCCCTATGACGTGGGCGGCATCGCCGGTATTCAGGACGGCGGCGGCTACGTGGGCAACAGCTTCGCGGCGGGCTCCGTGAACGCCTATGGCGAAAATGGCTCTGCCGGCGGCATTGCCGGTTCTTTCAACGCCGGCGACCACATCGTCGGCTGCGTCAGCGCCCAGACCTCCATCTCCGGCACCAAGAACGTGGATAAGATTGTGGGCCAGCTGGACGACGAGGCGGCTACCAACATCTCTGGCAACATTGCCTGGGAGGGCACCCTCCTGGCGGGCAACGAGCCTGCGTTCCAGCCCATCCAGTGGGAGGATGTCTCTGCCCAGGTATTGCAGACCAAACAGACCTATGTGGATCTGGGCTGGGACTTTGACAAGGTCTGGACCTGGAGCGATACGCTGCAGCAGCCCATCCTGCAGGGCTATGATCCCGCCATTTTTGAGGCACTGGACTTTACCGTGGACGGCCCCCGGGTCATCTCCCGTGCCATCAACGAGGTGGACCAGAACGCCAAGGTCACCCTGACCGCCCGTGTGGCAGGTGTGGACGCGGTGGAGAGCGCCGTGCTGCACTATGGCTATGACAGCGTGGACGCTGAGCTTCCCATGACCATTTCCGGCACCACCTGCACGGTGGACCTGCCCACCGGCAAGGCTGGAGATATGTACTACTATCTGGAGATTAAAGCCGGCGGCAAGACCGTCACCAAGCCCTATGACAAGTCTGCCCCCATCCAGGTGTTCGTGGACGACGGCAGCATCCTGGGCGATCCCAGTCAGATCACCATGACGCCCGACACCACCCAGGGCAATCTGCGCTTCAGCTGGATCACTGTACCGGAAGTAAAGGCCTCTGTGGTCCAGTACAAGAAGCAGGGCGAGAGCACCTGGAAGACCGCCCGCGGCACCAGCTATGTGGACGCTGTGACTCCCGGCTGGAAGGAGCTGGCCACCCACCAGGTGGTGCTGGAGGACCTGGAGCCGGACGCCATGTACGTTTACCGGGTGGGCGACGGCAAGGAGTTCATGAGTGAGGAGCACACCTTCAAGGCGCCTGCCTCTCCCGACGCGGATGAATTCTCTTTCATCTTTGTCTCCGACCCTCAGTCCGTGTCCACCGATGACTATATGTCCTTCAAAAAGAGCATGGACTATGCCACCACCTTGGTGACGCCGGAGTTCATCATGAGCGGCGGCGATACCACTCAGGACGGCTATAAGGCCACCGAGTGGGAGGCCTGCTTCGAGGTCATGGGCGACTACTTTGCCTCCATCCCCACCATCACGGTGCCCGGCAACCACGAAATGAAGGGCGACTGGGGCTTTATCTCCTTTGCCCAGCGGTTCAACATGCCCGGCGGCGACACCGGCACGGAGTTTGACAGCACCATCGGCTGCATTGAGTACGGCGATGCCTGCATCGTAGTCATCAACACCGAGGTCACCCCGCCGGAGGAGAAGGCGGATATCATCGCAAAGCAGCTGCAGTGGGCCAAGGAGTGCTACGAGAAGTCTGACAAGAAGTGGCGCATCATGCTCACCCATGCGGGCCCCTACACCTCCAACCACCCCGCCTCTGAGGTCATCGACTACTTCATCAACGACTCCGCGTGGTCCGTGGACGCTCTGGGCGTGGACCTGTTCCTCAACGGCCATGACCACATCTACATCCGCGCAACTGCCCTGGGCGACGTAAAGGCCAACACCGGTGACGGCACCACCTATGTCACCGGCGGCACCGTGGGCAACAAGTACTATGAGTACCTGCCCGACCGCAGCGACTACGCCACCGACTGCTACGTGGACGATGAGGACCAGCAGGTGTTCTCCATCATCACCGTCTCCGAGGACGCCATCACCGGCAAGGCCTACCAGTGCCAGGACAGCGACACCGACGAGAAGGAAGAGATGGACCAGTGGAACAACTGGAAGGTGGTGGACAGCTACGAGATCCGCAACACCGTCCGGGACGGCAAGAAGGTCACGGATTATACGGACTTGAAGAGCAGCGACTGGTACTATGACGCCGCCGCGTTCGTCACGGAGAACAAGCTGGTCGCCGGCGAGGAGGCCTACCAGTTCGGCGGCAATGAGATCATCACCCGTGCCGAGGCGGCCCAGGCCCTCTATAACCTGGCCGGCCGGCCTGACTGCCAGCTGACCACCGCCTTTACCGACGTGACCGAGCGCAGCCAGCAGCGTGACGCCATCTCCTGGGTCTATCAGCAGGGCATCATGCTGGGCACCAGCGACGGCGTGTTCTCTCCCGACCGCCCGCTGACCCGGGGCATGTTTGCCACCATCCTGGCCCGCTATGCCAAGCTCCAGGGTAAGGATATGTCCACCATGGTGGAGCTCAGCACCTTCACCGACGCGGCCAGCATCCCCGGTGCCTATGCCGACGGCGTGCGCTGGTGCGCGGCCAACAAGATCGTGGAGGGCCGGTCCGACGGCACCTTTGCTTCCCAGGCCAGCCTGACCCGGGCCCATATGTCCACCATGCTCATGCGCTTTGTGCAGCTGGGCAAGTGACCGCTTGCGGGAAAGCGACAGGGAACCATGAAATAAAGTGTGCGGGGCCGGCAGTCTGCCGGCCCCGCATTTTGCTTTTCAGGAGAGCTTCCGGGCCTCCTGGATCAGCTGCTTGGCTTCCTCCTTGGTGAGCACTCTCCCGCTGGAGACGATCTTGCCGTCCACCGCCAGCGCAGGCGTGGTCATGACGCCCATGGCGGCGATCTGGACGAAGTCCGTCACATGCTCCACCACCGGCTCCTGGCCCAGCTCCGCCAGGGCCGCCTTTACGGCGTCCTCCAGCCCGTTGCACTTGGCACAGCCGGAACCCAGCACCTGGATTCCCGACGCCTGGCCGCCCTGTACAGGGGCGGCTTCTTGCTTCTTCTTTCCGAAAAGATTCATGTTTGTTCCTCCTTGCATCAGATAAGATAGGGGGCCAGCAGGTTGAACAGGCATCCCACCAACAGAATGCCCGCCGTACAGATGGCCACGAACACCGCCAGCAGCCGGGGCCGCACGGCCTTGCGCAGCATGATGAGGGACGGCAGGGAAAGGGTGGTCACAGCCATCATGAAAGAGAGCACCGTGCCCAACAGGGCGCCCTTTGCCAGCAGTGCCTCCGCCACGGGAATGGTGCCGAAAATATCCGCGTACATGGGGATGCCCACCAGCGTGGCCAGCACCACGCCCAGGGGGTTGTCGCGGCCCAGGAGGCTCGTCACCCAGTCCTGGGGGATCCAGTTGTGGATGAGGGCGCCCACGCCTACGCCTACGAGAATATAGGGAAAGACGCTTTTTAGCGTGCCCAGCATCTGTTCCCGTGCCCAGGTAAGCCGCTGGCGGCGGGTGAGGGTCGGGGCGTCCGACCCGGCGCACACGGCGGCGCGGACAAAGGGCTCCACCTGGTCCTCCATGTGCAGGCGCTGGATAAGCGACCCGCCGGCCACGGCGATCACCAGACCCATAATTACGTAGATCACCGCCACCCGTGCGCCGAAAATGCTCATCAGCAGCACCAGACTGCCCAGGTCCACCATGGGGGAGGAGATGAGGAAAGAAAACGTCACCCCCAGGGGAAGTCCCGCCCCCGTAAAGCCCATGAAGAGCGGAATGGAGGAGCAGGAGCAAAAGGGCGTCACCGTGCCCAAAAGTGCGGAGACGGTGTTGGCGCCCAAGCCTTTGAACCGCCCCAGGATACGTCGGCTGCGCTCCGGCGGGAAATAGCTTTGGATGTAGGACACCAGAAAAATCAGCACGCACAGCAAGACGGTGATCTTGATGGTGTCATAGAGGAAAAACTGCACGCTGCCGCCTACGCGCCCGGATACATCCAGCCCCGCGCCGGAGAGCAGCGCGCCGATGCCCCGGCTGAGCCACTGCATGCCCAGCACCTCATTTTGAAAAAAGTCCCACAGTTCCATAGTGCCTCCATAAAATTGGATATATCAAAAAATTTTGATATGTTTTGCCGGAAGAAACGCCATCCGTGAAGATGGCGTTTTCGCGTTCAGGGAAGCGGCTGGTCGGGCATGAGGGAGGCCAGCAGGGCCATGGCCCGCTCCAGTCCGGCCTGGCTGAGCCGGTAGTGGGTCCACTTTCCCTCCTGACGGCTTTGCACGATGCCGGATTCGCACAGGATCTTCATGTGATAGGAAAGGCCCGACTGGGTCAGCTCCATAGGCTCCTGCAGCACGCAGGCGCACTTTTCCCCGCTGCGCAGCTGCTCCAAAATGGCAAGGCGCTTGGGGTCGCACAGAGCCCGGAATACCTTGGCGTTTTCCTGAAAGTTGCGGTCCATGTCAGATCCTCACATCAAAATTATTTGATGTGTAGAACATACCACACGAAAGCGCGGCTGTCAAGAGGGCGTTTGCCCTCAGCCGCAGAAGGTGATGACCAGGGTGCCCAGCACCATGAGCCCAAGGCCGATTAGAGACGCTTTTCCCAGGCGCTCTTTGAGTACCAGCCGGGAAAAAAGAACGGTGACTACCAGGCTCAGCTTGTCCACGCTCACCACCACACTCACGGCGCCGTTTTGAATGGCGTAGTAGTAGCACAGCCAGGAGGCGCCGGTGGAGAGGCCGGAGAGCAGGATGAATCCCAGCTCCCGCCGGGGGACACCCTTTATCAAAGGCAGCTTGCCCCGTCCCAGCACGATGGCCCAGGCCATAACCAGCACCACGCCGGTGCGGATGGCGGTGGCCAGGTTGGACTCCACCCCCGTAATGCCGATCTTGGCCAGAATGGAGGTCAGCGCCGCAAACAGGGCGGAGGCGGCGGCAAACAGAATCCACCGCCTGTGGCCGGAGCGGGTGCCGGGCCGCCGTTCCACCATCAGCACCACGCCAATGGCCAGCAGGGCGGTACCCAAAAGGCGCAGGGCCGGATGGCTCCGCTCCCCCAGAAAAACCATGGCCAGCAGGATGGTCAGCGCCGTGCTGGATTTATCCACGGCGGCCACCTTGTTCACGTCGCCTAAGGAAAGCGCTTTGAAATAGCACAGCCAGGAGACACCGGTGGAAAGGCCGGAGAGCACCAGAAACACCAAAGAGAGGACCGTGAGGGAGGAGATCGTCCCAGCGGAGCCTGCCACCAGCACCATCAGCCAGGAAAACATCAGCACCACGCCGGTGCGCAGGGCGGTGGCTACGTCGGAGTCTGTGGAGCGGATGCCGCACTTGGCCAGAATGGCCGTGATCCCTGCGAACAGGGCGGATAAAAACGCCATGGGAAGCCAGAGCATACCAATCGCCTCTGATTCATGGGAGTAACACGCTGCCGCATGGCAGCATGGATGGGGTCTGGGCATCCTGGGCGGATGCAGCGCCATTTACCCGGAAAACCTGTTTTCAGCCTAGCGGATTCAATCGGAGCTGTCAATGGGCTTGACAAGTCTGCCGGAATAAATTAAATTGTTTGTGTAGATAAATCTACATATATACAGATTTTAAGGAGGGCGCAGCATGGAGACCAAAAAGCGCAGACAGGTGAGCTTCAATACGGACGATGAAATCTACACGGCTTATAAAAAGCTGATGGTCCTGGAGGGGCGCACCCCCACAGGCGATCTCAACCGCTATATCCGGCAGCGGGTGGAGAAAGCCAAGCAGGAGGGACTGCTGCAGTAACGGCGGAAGAGACCTGCTGAACGGAAATGCGCCGGGAAACCTTTCCCGGCGCATGTGAGATTGGAGGAGGCGGCCCTGCCGCTCGGATGGGACGGGGATGCGAGGAAGCTTAGATTCCGGCCCATTCGCTGTACCGCGCCAAAATGACTGCCGTCTGGGCGCGGGTCACAACGTTTCCCGGGGAAAGAGTTTGGGCGGAGGTGCCGTTCATCAGGCCCTGTTCCACTGCCCAGGCCATGGCTTCGGCGGCATAGGGCGCGATCTGGGCAGCGTCGGTGTATGGGTCCAGCGCAAAGGACGTGTCGGGGGAACCGGCGAGCCGCCACAGGTAGGTGACCAATTGCTGCCGGGTGACCTCTGCTGCGGGGGCGCTCCCGTCGCTGAGGCCTGCGGACACGGCCCATGTTTGCGCCTCTGCCATGGACTGGGGCTGCACGCCCTCCAGCCTTGCCATGACCATCCACATCTGCTGGCGGGTCATGGAGCGCTCCGGGGAAAAGGCAGCAGCCGAAGTGCCGGAAAACAGCTGGTGTTCATACACGTAGGAGACGGCGGAGTGATACCACGCGTCTGCGGCCACATCGGTGAACGGCAGTGTCTGGGTTCCGTATATGGCGGAAAAGACCGGCTGCATGTGGTCCAGCCAGGTGTTTTGTTCCCGGTCGTAAAAATGGCTGTCGGCGTTTACCGCAAAGGGGATGCCTGCGTCTGTTAGCGCCTGGGTCACGAAGGAGGCAAAGACTGTCTGCTCCGCGATTGTATAGTCATCTCCGTCGTTGTAGTTGCCCGGCATCCACGCGCCGACCCAGGTAGGAACGCCGGTGTCTGCCTGCCACTGGAGGGCCAGGTCAATTTTTTCCTGCACGAGGGCTTTTTCCGCAGCGGTCCCCGCCGTCCACAGCTTGCGGGGGTTCTCTTTGGAGGGGCCGGAGGCATAAAAATGCCACTCGGCCATCAGATACCCGTTGGACGCAGAGGGGATTTCCAGGTCCTGCAAGTATGCCGCATCGGACCGCATCCGGGGAGAGATCATGATGATCCGCTCCGGATTTGTCTGCCGGACGGCAGACACCAGGCACTCGTAGATCTCGTTGAGGCGGTCCGGCTCGTTTTTCAATGCGTCGGTGACTTCGATGATCAGGTCAAAGGACAGCAGATAGGATGTGTCCCGGAAATGCTCGGCCACCGTTTTCCACCAGGATTCCACCTGCCGCAGATTCTTGTCTGAGGGATCGTTTTTTAATTCGTCCGCCTGATAGGCGATGATGGGGATGAGACCGGCTGCCAGACAATCCTGCACCTGCCGGTCCAGCAGGGCCAGCAGTTCCTCCGTGGCGGCGTCCTTGACTCGGATGCGGACGTGGGAGATCCCGGCATCCTTGAAATCTTTCGGTACCGCAGAGCTATACAGGGATTTTCCTGCGGATGTTTTGCACCAGTCTACATCCATGCCCTTGCCCAGCATCTGCTGATAGACAAAAGGGTCGATAGGACTGTCTCCCGGCGCGGCCTCTGCGGCGCCTGCCCAGGGAATGACCGACAGCAGCAGAAGAAGTGTGAAACACAAAATAATGCCTTTTTTCATAAGAAACTCCTGTCCGCAAGTGGGTGAACTTTTTTCTATCATAGCATCATCCGGGCCCTCGGTCCACGGTTTTGCAGGCGTATCCTGCGGGATTGATCATGGGCAGGTGGATGGAAGTGCGATTTTTAAGACGATCTGCCGCAGGATACGAAGTACGATTGGAGAGCGATAAGGAGGAAGCATCTATGATCTATCCGTGGAATGAGAAGAAATATCAGATCATCCGGCAGAACCCGGACAGGGTCGCCTGGAGAGATTTCGCAGACGATACAGCCAGAAGGGAATTTGTCGACTACTTCTGTATTGCAAATCCCCATTTGATCAAGGGCTCTCAGGAGCACCTCTTTTGGCAGGACTATTTCAATGCTTATTTCCATTGCAACTGCACGTTTCCCTTTATTGCCCGGCTGATCAACTCCTTTATGGTGACCGGGGAACAGGCGCAATGATGCTGCCCATCTTCGACGACTTGATCTACCAAACTAGAGAAACCCAGGAAGAGATCATACAGGAGGGGGTGGCCATCGCGTCCATGGGACAGGAAGAAACGCTGCGGGATTTCTGCAGACTCTCCGCCAGAGAGCAGAATCAGATCATCTCCTATATCGGCCAGCTGCCGTTGTACGAGGAAGCTGTCGTCAACGGAACAAGCCATATTTTGGTGCATGGCGGGCTGCCTGATTTTTCCGATATGCCGCTGGAATACTACGATGAAAACGAGCTGCTGTTCGGCCCTCACGATTTTTTCATCGACCATTAGGGTGACAGGGCAAAAATCATCGTGGGCCATCTGCCGACAAGATTTATTGACGGAGCGATCCCAGATCGAATTTTTCATACAAAGGATACCATAGCCATTGATTGCGGCTGCGGATTCGGTGGAGGGCTTGGCGTGCTTCGCCTGGATGACATGGAAGAAATGTACTTTTAAAGGCCCGGAATTACAGGCAAAGAATCCATGCGAACCGTAAATAGCAGCAGGATACAAAAAATCCCCTTGGAAGCCTTACAAGACTTCCAAGGGGATTGTGCATTATTCCCATTCGAGCGCCAGACCTTAATTTCTCATGATAATATGCACTGATAGTACGCTTTTTGTCCACATATTCCACACATTTCAAGCTATCCGTAGCGTCTTCAAGAATTCTGTAGCCAATTTGTAGCCACTGGCTACAACGCAACCTCCGCTGGCTGATTCACCTCAAAGCCACTCGTTACTACTGTAAATTAATGATACACGGAGGTTTGCAATATGGAAAAATACATCTACGATAACAGCAACGGTCTTTGATATGAACTGCAGGGAGATTACTACATCCCTTGTATGGCTCTGCCGGACACCGAAGAACGCGCTATCGGTATCTGGGGTAGGAAGCACTTGGATTACATCAAGGAGCACCGCCCGGTACTATACGTCGATTTGCTTCTCAGCTGCAAGCTACACAGCTATCTTGCTGACATTGATTCTCAGGCAAACGCCAAGCTTGCCTTGCTGACAAAGCAGATGGTACAGAAAGAAGGCATCAGCGAACTGTTGAAAGCACAGGATCAGATGGCATGGGTTAGAGCCATGAACAATATCCGCAATCGTGCAGAGGAAATCGTCCTTAAAGAACTGGTCTACGGGGAGGATGCAGAATGAGAATCCTTGAAGAATTTTGGTACGGCAATATCGAGCCGACCGAATACGACACAAGTGCCTGTAAGGAATACAAAGAAGCGCTTCGCTTGATTACCAAGAATGAAGAAAAGCTTCAGGCAACCATGACCAATGAGCAGAAGGAGCTGTTCTCTCGCTATACGGACGTTGTCCGTGAATATCAAACCATGGCAGAGTGCCTACTGTTCCAGAGCAGCTTTAAGCTGGATGACAGAATAATGTTAGAGGTTATGAAAGAATAAGAATAACAACAATCAGCCGGGCAGTGGTAAGCTCTGCTCGGCTGATTCTTTTTATTTCAAATGGATAGTTTCTTATTGTCCAAACGGAACAACAGAGTTTGCAATTCTTTTTTCTCCGCCGACAATCGTAGTGTAGAACCTTTGTTCAATGCCATACAACAGCATTTTTAATTCTTCTTCATCTCCAACCTCAAACGAAGTCTCAGAAACTTTCAGCTCTGGACAGTATTCTCCAATGTATGTAAATATATTTCTCCTGCTGTCTGCATCTAAACTTTCCAGTGTTTTTTGTGCTAACGCTATTCTTTTTCGGTTTGCTGTTTTCACTTTAGATGCATTGTAGTTTTGCTTCAACTGAATAAAATCATTTTCCAAAAATTGAGTTGTCTCTTCTTCAGTTGCTTCTTTATAAAGCTGATCAATACCCCTAAAAATACTTGTAATAGACTCAAGTCGCTTGAAATACAAAACATCTGTGTTTTTATTGTAAATTGCATCAGGAATAGTATTAATTACAATCTCACGTCGGTCTGCCTTGTACTCGAAATTTTCTCCTAAGCAGAGAATACATTTTTTTGATACCAATCTTGCCTTGGAAACATTCTGAAAACAGAGCAAATTACCAATTTCCGTAAACACAAAATCGACAGAACCAAATTCACTTCTATTCATGGAGTTGAAATCAATTGTACATTGTTCAGTCGTTAGCAAGTCTATTTTATATTCTTGACTTGATGCGTTTTGAACTGAGAACCACTCGCCTTCTTCCAAAGCAGCACCAGGTACATACGGTGTAGATGTACTAATTGTTATATCTTCAATTGAATAAACAGGCTCGTCTGTTGACACAATCTTTCTATATTTATTTTTTTCTCTCTGTTTAAGTTTCGCACAAAGGTTTGCCAAATTTCTTACCTTCTTTCTATAAATGTTGTATCGTTAATTCGTCGTAGGTTCTGAAAGTCTATATCTTCCTTTGATCTAATTACTTTTCCCCTTTTAATTACAAAGACTTTTGTTCCTTTAGAAGTCAAGATATGGTAATAATGATACCCAAACAACAAATAAATTGGATTAAAATATTGTGTTTGAGATAGGTATGTAAAGACGAAAACCAAAAAATATACCGCTGCCATAGTGTAGCAATCAGGAACACTTAATGAAACAAAAAAGTATCCCCAATATACCGGCAAAAACTCATTATCAGCCAGTGCAAGCTCCTCGCACTTTGTTAGAACTTCCTTAGCAAAAGACCTTGAGAGGAGTAATGACAACCAAGAGAGCAATATTATCAGGAAGACGAAACCAATATGCAAAGCCCAAAATGGAATTGGTGCAATCGTCAATTTCTCTTTTATGATATAAATTACAACCATCCATGAAGTTGCATTTATTGTTAATAGCAACTTAAATATGAGATTCATAGGCACACCTCCTTTGCGACTGCTGTTTCTACAGCCAGCCGGGCAGTAGTTAGCTGCTCAGCTGATTTTATACAGACATTTTTTCCAATACTTCTTGGAACAGCAGTTCTTCAATAACCTGCTGCACCTTATATTTGATGGTTCTTGCGTTTTCACCCGATGTAGAGATAAGAGGACTGACAGCAGCATATACCATTTCTGGTGTTAGCTTTGAATCATACTCCTCTTTTCGTGCCAGAATTTCGTTCTGGACGATTTGATATATGGTTTCACAGCTAAAATCATCAAAGTGGATGAACTTATCAATGCGGTAAAAGATAGGCAGACCCAACTGCTTTTTCATTTCTTCTTCCGTCTGATAATTAGATGTTAATACAATTACAATACCAGACACATCTACATCATAAGTTGCATCTTTGAATTGTGTATTATCAAACAGTGTATAAAACGCAGAAAAGAAATGTTCCGGACATTTATCAAGTTCATCAAAAAATACCAAATTAGATTCACGTTCCAACAGGTCAAATCCAAGACTTCTTCTGTTAGGTGCATCCCCGAAGAAGTATTCGGAATAGTTGTTGTTCTTAAACATAGACAAGTGTTTTTCTAAGCATTTGCCATCAAAGAACATATCTGCAATCTCACGTACCAGTTCCGTCTTTCCTAAACTACTGTTTCCATACAGCATAATTACATATGGCTTCTCTCGTTTTACATTTGTGAGATACCAAAGACTTTTGCTGATTTCTTCAATAGCTATCTGCTGACCAAATATTCGTGCAGATATAGCGTTCATGTTGTCAACAAATAACTCTGAGTCTCTTTTAATTTCATACTCCTCGCAAGAAACTTCAAGCGCTATAAGCGCACGTTTATACTGATCCTCTAAATACGCTTTCAGAACACGAGGAGGATTATGGATGTAGATTTCTGCTTCGTCTGTCGTTAAATCCTCAATTAACGGCCCTAAACGGTCATGTGCCGCTTCTACAATGCCATGATAATTATCGTTCTTTACAATCAGTATGCTGGCATACTGATCAAATATCAGACGATTTTGCTTTGCGGTATCAGATAGCTTTACCAACTCCAAAAATGTATTAACTTCGTCATCTTCGGAAAATGATGAAAGTTTGGAATCAAAATACGCTTTAGATCCAACAATGATATGATACTTTCTCTTATCTTCCATCTGATGCCTCCGCAATTACACAAGCATACAGAACATCATAAAGAGCAACCATATCTTTAGGTACAGATGCTCCCTCCATTTTTTCTGGAGTTCCCACACTTTGCATTTCAGAAGGATAGATATCTGCCAAGGTTTTAGGCTGCTCAGCAGAGGAAATCAGACGTTCCATTTTACCTATTTCTTTGATGAAATCGAATCGTTTTCTTTCAAATTCACCTACCGGAATGCAATAGAGTGTCATCGTTGTAGTAAGCAGATCGTTCCTTTTATAATTACTAACGAAGGCAGCATTGTTAAAGCGCACATATCGTTTCTCATCAACCGCATAGGTATCATATCCGTCATAGCTGTCCATGACGGTTTTGAATTCTTTTGTATCTACACCGTCAACGCCACCCTTGACAATTTTCAGGTATCCTCCTGCAACACGAAGAGATGTAGAAGAGTTTTCTATATCTGATAATTGAACATCGGAAATAGAGGTCAACAGCGGTTTCAGTTTCTCAAATTCAGAAATTTCAGTCGAAGAAATGGTTGTAGTACTATCACGGCTAACTACATACGATGCTTCTATTTTCCCTGTGAACAGAAATAAAATCCTCGAAATAAAGGGAACGTCAAGCTTCAATTTTGCAGATGCCTCGGTTGCTACTGATCCCTGTGTCTGTATGGCAGAAGATACGTCTGTCTTACGTGATAGTTCTCCATGGTCTCTCTCTTGCAAAATATTGCGAATTGTTTCCTTGTCAAAATAAATAATTTTATTGATTTTCTCTTTTGCCATAACATTAGTCACACTTTCGATATAAGTATGAAAAACTTATTTCAGTCTTTCGTGTATAATACGTTTAATGGTCTCTTGTGCAGATTCCTCGCCTGCCAGTTCAATCAGTTTGTTGTAATCGTCGATTTCATTTCCAGAGAAGATAATCGAAACTACTTTCTCCGATCTTCCAGCAACATGATCATATTTTTCTGGATGTGCCCAAAAACATGAAAGGCAAAATTCTGCATCTTTTGTTTCCCAATTGGTACAATGTTCACAAGTCCATGACTTTGCCCTATTAGCAGACGGGCTTAGAAGCATGAAGCAATCCAAATCTTCTTCGTCTTGCTCTCCACCAATTTCATAAGGAACTCTATGGTCAACCTGCAGAATGTTTTCATCCATTGTTTCTAAATAAATAAAACATTTGGGGCCATATTTTTCAACAAGCGCCTGCTTTAATGCTTTTGACAAGACCGTTCTACCAGATGCTTTAGACAACATATTTTTGGCTTCGTTTGGGTCACCAAATTTGTATGCTGCAATTTTACGGCCATCTGGTCCTGGAACTCTGTATGTAACCAAAGGGATTCCCAATTCTCTAACATCTCTTGCTGCTCTTGGCGGATGATTATAACCATAATCATCCTTTAATTCTTGCGTTGTAATATAGCCATTTTTAAGAATATGCTGAATAACTGTTCGAGGTCTCTTGTCTGATACAGATTCAAGCAAATCAAGAAACTCTTTTGGATAATCACTCATGCCATTGCCTCCCAAAGTGTAATTTGTTTCGGTTTATGCTCAAAAACAGGAATAAGCTTTTCACTCATATAAAGTGCTTCAAAAGTTGTAGATTTTTTTCCAAGTAGAACTGACTGACTGGATACACCTGCATTTAATAATACTTTTTTGCACCCCAAACTTGCCGGCAGTTCTTCGCCATACTCTTTTCCACCGCATTCGCCATCATAGCTTATCAAATAATCTACACCTTTTCGGTTTAATATTTCTATTGCTTCTACGAACTCATCAAAGGGAACACCTGCAAAATATCGGTTATCACGAACATTTGAAACCCCTTGATACGGAGGATCCATATAAACCAAATCCCCAGGACGAGCCATTTCAAAAATCTCTCTATAATCTAATGCAGTAAAAGTTGTTTTTCCTTTTAAAAGCTGAGAAATAGCAGACACATTACTTTTTAAGGTTTTAGGATTTGTGCCATGTCTTCGTTTATCGGGAGATTGGTTAAAGTTTCCGTTTTTTCCGTATCTAACTGCCCCTTTAACACATCTTGCCAATAAGTACAGCATATTGGCGGGTGTATTCTCACCATTATTGAAGCGTTCTCTGACATCATAGAAATGCTGTACATGATTGTCTCCATATTTGAATTGCTCTTCCCATACTTTCGAATATGCACTTATAAGCTGATCCGGAGCATTAATTGCTTCTTTCAGCAGATTAACAAGTGGTGCATTCAAATCATTTATATGAAATGAGTTTGCTCGATCATCATGTGCTACAGCTATACTAATTGCTGCCATGCCTGCAAACGGCTCAATTAAACGATCAATTCTATCCGGCATATACTCCAGAATTTGTGGTGCAAGTATTCTTTTTGAACCTTGATATTGTACAATATGAGGAACTTTTCCGTTCATTATTCTCCTCCTTTAATCGTCAAGGGACGGTCAAACTCAATAATATCTCCAATGTCACATTCTAAGGAAACACACACCTTATAAAGACTTTCCATAGATACAAATTCGTTACGTCCCATTTTAGCTAATACATTAAAACTAATCCCAGAAGCCTCTTTCAGCTCTGTTCTTGTCATTCTTTTATCTATAAGCGTTTTCCATAATTTATCGTATGAAACTTGCATTTCTATCCTCCATTCCAAAAGAAAACAACGAGAATATAAGTCTTTTACAGTATAACGCAAATCACACGAAAATTCAAGATAATCTCACGATATTGTGAGTTACATGTATTTATTAGCCAAATCACCTTCTTTTAAAATAAGACATTATCAATAACTTATCTATCAACTTCGTTACGGCTTATTTTTTCACGATTTCTGCCGAAGTAAGTCCACAAGTCATTCCGTGAAATCACATCCTCATAGGTGCGAATTCTTTTACGGAGCCGATCATTTTCTTGTTCCAAATCCGCTGTGCGAAGCTGACTACGGACGGACTTGTAGTGCGCCAATTCTTCCTTGACCGCCGAAAGTTCTGTTAGCAGCGACTCGATTTTAGCTTTCAGGTCAGCAATGGTTTTCTTTGCTTCCTTCAAGAGCTTTTTCAGCTTGCCTTCCTGCTTTTCCTGCACTACATATTTCTGTGCTGCGGTGACGAGATTTTGAAAATCCTCTTTCTCAACTGCTACCTTGGATGTCAGCGGCAGGGGTTTAGCTTCTATTTGCTCCACAGCCTTGATAGAAATCTGTTGATGCTGAACACGCTCGATGGTTTGCTCCAGTTCGGCAAGCTCCTCTCTGCGTTTCTCTCTCTTAAATTCCAGAACGCTCAGATGCTCCTTGTGTTCGCCTTTCTGCTCCCATTCGATACCATGCTCCAGCATGATTGCAGCAAGGAATTCTTTCTCCTTCTGTACCTACAAGTCACGCTCTGTCAAAGAACGTCCCTCACCGGTGATACCCTGATCGGCAAGTGCCTGTTTCAGAAAAACACGGGTGGACAGTCCCCGCTTGCTTCCGGTAGTAAAGGGAATGAAATCAATGTGTAAGTGGGGTGTTGCTTCATCCATGTGTAGGTGAGCAGAATATACATGGAGATGATGATTGCGTTCAAGGAAGCTGTGATAAAACTTGTTCAAGATGGTTTTGCCAGCTCTGCGTTTTCTCCATCGGCTGCCATATCATCCTTATTTCCTACTTGAAATATCACTTCGTAAAAAGGCTTTTCCTGATCGCCTTTGCAGATTTTTTCGTAGTAATTTTCGATACGGCGATCTTTACGTTTCTGCTTGGCGTTATACTCAGCTTGCGCTTCATCGAACAGCTGATGGTACGCATCTTCAATGGGCGTGTAGCAGTATTCAGTGTTCAGATAGGTGCGTGTCGGGTCAACATTTTCTGCAATATAGGTGCGGCGGTTGTGTGCAACTACGCCGTCACCGGACATAGCACTGATTGTTCGTTTTATAGCTGTTACCTCCAAAATTACGGTAATTTATCGAAACTCGTTTTCGCCGCTCGGCGGCGGGTTTTGTTACTTTTGTCAAAAGTAACGCAAAAGCACTTTTGACACTACGCATCAAAAGCGCATTGCGCTCTCCGAGGGAGTATGTGGCTCCTGCGGGAGCCTATGCCGTGTTTTGCAGACCCTGTACCTGTCTCTTATACACATCTCCGAGCCCACGAGACCGGAGCCTATCT
>OWID01000083.1_pt1 | contig 49768 bp, 53 predicted proteins | sample 1732661 | NCBI WGS metagenome assembly OWID01 (sample SAMN05065739, study PRJEB22554) | human gut metagenome | biome: ENVO:2100002; feature: ENVO:00000062; material: ENVO:00002003 | host: Homo sapiens | place: USA
GAGATAGGCTCCGGTCTCGTGGGCTCGGAGATGTGTATAAGAGACAGTTCCAACTCTTCTTTTAGATTGGAAATAAAAGTAGGTAACATATTTTGAATATAGAGTGTGATGAAATCCAAATCTTTTTCGGTTACATCTTGTGGAATCACAACTTTTGCTACAGATCCCGAAAGAGTGGGTATTGTAAAGCAATATCCTGGCTGATCTGTTGGCAACAAGACATCCGCTTTAGACTCAGTAATAGCTTCGCTTTCATGAGCATCTCTAGCAGGACTTACTTCATCAAGAGAATCAACGTTGCCTTCATCCGATTCTAAAAGAACGATCCCGTTTTTCAATATGCCAATCTGCTCGGCACTTTCAATAAACTTTGCAGCGGCAATATCTTTGGCACTTTTGGTTAGATTGTATTCCAAAAGAAGTATATTCCCAAGTTTATCAGGACTAGGAAGTGCCTGATTTTCGTATCTTTCGACTATCTTGCGATATAGTGGAGCAGATAAGAAGCTTTCCAAAACAGCTTGCTTCGTATCCGGTTCATTAATTGAATAAACAATCCTCTTAGCAAGCTCTGTTGTTTCAACAGATCCGCTCGAACCTCGAATCAGTCCAAACTGTTTTGCAGTACTGATTTTTGATTTAAAGGAGTTTGTCTTAACACTAGTTCCAAGAACACTAGCTATGGTGCTTACTGATACACGTTTTCCACCAATTTTCACGATTTCCTTAACAAACTCTATAATTTCGTTAATAGAAAACACTGGGTATAGTGGACTTCTTTCCTTCACTGTTTTTTCAGCTGGTTGAGTCATATGGAGCCCTCCTTTCCTTGCGTTGAATCAATTATAGCATCGAATCCTGTGCTTGTCAACGCTCAAACACAATTAGATTTGCATTATATCAAAATTTGAGCTTTTCTACTCTTGCTTTTTGGGCTCAAATCGAGGGACTTATTTTTGCGAATCATCAAAGTGCAAGAATATAAAACGTATGCTATTGACAGAATGCACTCTAGCATTCTGCTTTCTTGGTGGAAGACAGCTATAACAATTTGCTGTGCGGTAATCAAATAGGCGCAAGCAGAAATCCGCTTGCGCCCATTGCTATTATGGTGTTTGTGCCTACGCATTTAGAAGCCAGAAAAGCCCGATGTTACCGAGGCTTTCTGGCGTGGTTGGATAGCCGGAGGTACCTTGCCATTCTTACCTTTGAAAATGCGGTTTGAAATGCGTAGAAAACCGGCGTGCCATTCCCTTACGAAATAACACGCCGGTTCATTTAGCAACCCTGTTTGTCAGCCGTTAAGTTAGTATGTCTTTGATACTTCCTTATCGGTGTTCACCAAAAGGGCCGCGCCTCTTCTGTTTACAGAGTTTGAGAATGACCGAGATCCACCTCGGGCATCAGTTCTTGGTTGATAATGGTGAGCATCTCTTCCAGCTTGGCGCACTCCTCCGGGGAGAAACGCTGCCGGATGCGCTCGGTCACGGCATGGACGTAGTCGTTGCTGATGTTGTAGTAGTCCTTGTATTTCTGGGTGACCTGGAGGTGGTACTCGCGCTTGTCGTGGGCGGACCGGATCTTCTGCACATAGCCCTTGCGGATCAGGCTGTTGATCTTATAGGCCGCGTTGGGCGGCGAGATGCGCATAAAGGAGGCGAACTCGTTGATGGTTGGGCAGCCCAGGGCCTGGATGGTCTCCATGGCGAAGGTCTCTACCGTGGTCAGGCTGGCCTCGCGGTTTTGAAAGCGCTCGAAGATCTCCTGATAAAAATGAAGCTTGAATTTGGTATACACGATTTCAAATTTCTGTTCCAACATGCCGGCGCCCCCGCATTGTCATATTTTTTTCATTTTATCAAAAAGCGGAGGGAAGGGCAATCACAAATCTTTGGCCAAGGCAAAGGTAAGCTCTGCCGAAACGGCCAGTTGGCCGCCCACGGTGGCTTTGGCCTCAGCGACAGCTACCGGGCCCTTCTGCTTTAGAATGGTGCACTCCAGCTCCAGTACGTCGCCGGGGGTGACCTGGCGGCGGAAGCGGGCGTTTTTGATGCCGCCGAACAGGCCGATCTTTCCCTTGTTCTCCGGCATGGACAGCATGGTCACGGCCCCCACCTGGGCCAGGGCTTCAATGATGAGCACGCCGGGCATCACGTGGTACTGAGGGAAGTGGCCCTGGAAGAAGGGCTCGTTGACGGTGACGCATTTGATGCCCTTGGCCCACTTGCCCACCTCGCCGTCCACGATGCGGTCCACCAGGGCGAAGGGGTAGCGGTGGGGGATGATCTCAGCGATCTGGTTGGAATTCAACTGCATCATGGCTCAGCCCTCCCACTTCTTGAACAGCACGCAGGCGTTGTGGCCGCCGAAGCCCAGAGAGTTGGACAGGGCATACTCCACCTGCTGCTCCCGGCCCTGGTTGGGGATATAGTCCAGATCGCAGGCCGGATCGGGCACCTGGTAGTGGATGGTGGCGGGCAGGAAGCCGTCCCGCAGGCTCAGGGCGGTGAAGATGGCCTCCACCGCGCCGGCGGCCCCCAGCATGTGGCCGGTCATGGACTTGGTGGAGCTGACGGCCAGCTTGGCGGCATGGGCGCCGAACACGGCCTTGATGGCCGCGGTCTCCCCGGAGTCGTTGAGGGGGGTGGAGGTGCCGTGGGCGTTGATATAGCCCACCTGCTCGGGGGCCACCCCGGCGTCGGCCAGGGCCTGGGCCATGGCGCGGGCGCCGCCCTCTCCGTGGGGGGCGGGGGCGGTGATGTGGTAGGCGTCGCAGGTGGCGCCGTAGCCCACCACCTCGGCATAGATCTTGGCGCCCCGGGCCATGGCGTGCCCGTACTCCTCCAGCATCAGCACGGCCGCACCCTCGCCCATGACGAAGCCGCTGCGCTCGGCGTCAAAGGGGATGGAGGCCCGGCTGGGGTCATCCCCCACGTGGAGGGCCCGCATGGAGGTGAAGCCGCCGATGGACAGAGGGGTGATGGCGGCCTCGGCGCCGCCGCAGAGCATCATCTCGGCGTAGCCGTCCCGGATGTGGCGGAAGGCGTCGCCCACCGCGTTGGAGCCGCCGGCACAGGCGGTTACCGGGCAGGTGCACATGCCCTGAAAGCCCGCCATGATGGCAATGAAGCCGGCGCCCATGTTGGCGATGGTGGTGGGGATATAGAAGGGGGAGGCCCGGTCAAAGCCCTTCTGGGAGCAGCGTAGCTCCTCGCTCTCGGCCATCTCGATGCCGCCCACGCCGCTGGAGACGATGACGCCGCAGCGGGTGAGATCCTCCTTCTCCCGGTCCAGACCGCTGTCGGCCAGGGCCTCCTTGGCGGCGGCGGCGGCCAATTGGGTGTAGCGGCTCATGTGCCGCACGTCCTTCTTGTCCAGCACGGTGGTAGGGTCCCAGTCCTTGACCTCAGCGGCCAGGTGGACCTTCTGGGCGGAGCAGTCATACCGGGTGATGGGGCCAATGCCGCACACCCCGTCCCGGACAGCCTGCCAGGTGTCGGCGGCGTTGTGGCCCAGGGGGTTGACGGTGCCCAGGCCGGTAATCAGCACTCTGCGTTTTTCCATAATTGCGTTCCTCCTCACATGCCCATTCCGCCGTCCACCTGGAGCACCTGGCCGGTGATGTATCCGGCCTCCTCGGAGGCCAAGAAGGCCACGGCGGCGGCCACGTCCTCCGGGGCGCCGGGGCGGCCCGCCGGGATGGCGGCCAGCATGGCCTCCCGGGCCGCGTCGGGCAGGGCGGCGGTCATATCAGTGGCGATATAGCCGGGGGCCACCGCGTTGACGGTGACGCCGCGGCCGCCCAGCTCCTTGGCCAGGGACTTGGTCATGCCGATGAGCCCCGCCTTGCTGGCGCAGTAGTTGATCTGGCCCGGGTTGCCCCGCAGGGCCACCACGGAGCTGAGGTTGACGATGCGGCCGTAGCGGGCCTTCATCATGGGCCGGGCGGCGGCCTTCATGGTGAGGAAGGCCCCCTTGAGGTTGGTCTCGATGACCGCGTCGAAGTCCTCCTCCTTGAGCATCATGGCCAGGTTGTCCCGGGTGATGCCCGCGTTGTTGACCAGAATGTCCAGGGAGCCCAGCTCCTTCACGGCGGTGTCGATGAGGGTTTTTACGGCGGCGGGATCGGCCACACTGCCCTGGACGGCACGGGTCTGGACGCCCAGGGCCTCCAGCTCCTTTCGGGTCGCCTCTGCCGCGGCGGTGTTGCCCGCGTAGGAGAAGACCACGTTGGCCCCCCGGCGGGCCAGCTCCAGGCAGATGGCGCGGCCGATGCCGCGGCTGCCGCCGGTGACGACGGCGGTTCTTCCGGTAAAGCTCATAGCGTTATCCTTTCAGCGCGGCGGAGAGGGCGTCCAAATCGGCGCAGGTCTCCACGGCGTAGGTCTTGATGGCGGGAGCGGTCTTCTTGACAAAGCCGCTGAGGGCCTTGCCCGGGCCGATCTCCACGATGGTGTCCACCCCCAGCTCGGCCAGGCGGCGGATGGTGTCCTCCATGTAGACGGAGGTCTGCACCTGCTTCTCCAGCAGGGCGGGGATGGTGTCCTCCGGCCCCATCTCCCGGCCCAGACAGTTGAAGAGCACAGGGATGCGCATCGCGCCGAAGGCGGTCTCCCTGAACTTCTCCCGCAGGGCGTCGCCGGCGGGGGCGAGGAGGGAGGTGTGGAAGGGCCCGCTGACCTTCAGGGGCAGGCAGCGCTTGGCGCCCAGCTCCTTGGCCAGTGCGGCGGCCTTGTCCACGGCGGCCTGCTCGCCGCCGATGACCAACTGGCCGGGGCAGTTGTAGTTGGCGATCTCCACCACTCCCGCGCCGGCGGCCTGCCGGCATGCCTCCTGGAGCTTCTCGCGGTCCAGGCCCAGCACGGCGGTCATGCCGCAGGGGCGGCCCGCCGCGGCTGCGGCCATGGCCTTGCCGCGAAAGGCGGCCAGGGAAATGGCCTGGGGAGCGGTGAACACCCCGGCGCACTGGAGGGCGGAGTACTCGCCCAGGGAGAGGCCCGCGGCGTAGTCCGGGACAATGCCCCGCTCTGCCAGCAGGGCGGTCATTCCGGCGGCAAAGGCCACCATACAGGGCTGAGTGTACTCGGTCAGGTTCAGCACCCCGTCGGGGTCGGTGAACATGGTGGTTTTCAGATCGAAGTCCACGTCGGCGGCGTCCAGCACGGCGCGGAAGGCGGGATGGGCCTCGTAGAGATCGGCCCCCATGCCGGGGTGCTGGCTGCCCTGCCCGGCGTACAGAAAGGCCAGACTCATTCGCTCAGCCCCTTTCGCACGGCCGCATATCCGGCCATCAGCTCCTCAAAGATCTGCCGCAGGGGACGGATTTCGTGCACCATACCGGCCACCTGGCCGGCCATGAAGCTGCCGCCGTCCACGTCGCCGTCGAACACGGCCTTCCGCAGGGAGCCCAGGGTGAGCTTCTCCATCTCCTCCAGCGGGACGTCCTTCTTCTCCATGCGCAGGTACTCCCGGGCCATCTTGTTTTTGAGCACCCGCACCGGCGCGCCGGTGGAGCGGCCGGTGACGGTGGTGTCGTTGGCGCCGGCCTTGAGCACGGCCTGCTTGTAATTGACATGGATGGGGCACTCCTCGCTGGCCAGCAGGCAGGTGCCCACCTGGACGCCGCAGGCCCCAAGGGCAAAGGCAGCGGTGAGTTGCCGGCCATCAGCGATGCCGCCGGCGGCGATGACGGGGACGCTCACCGCGTCCACCACCTGGGGCACCAGGGCCATGGTGGTCAGCTCGCCGATGTGGCCGCCGCTCTCGCAGCCCTCGGCGATGATGCCGTCGATGCCATAGCGCTCCAGCCGCTTGGCCAGAATGGGGGCGGCCACCACGGGGAACACCTTGATACCCGCCTCTTTCCAGGCGGGGACGTATTTGCCGGGGTTGCCCGCGCCGGTGGTCACCACCTGCACCCCCTCCTCTGCCACCACCTTGGCCAGCGCGTCGATGTGGGGATTCATCAGCATCAGGTTGACGCCGAAGGGCTTGCCGGTGTTCGCCTTGGCGGCGCGGATCTCGGCCCGCAGGGCCTCGGCGTCCATCCCGCCGGAGGCAACCAGGCCCAGGGCACCCGCGTTGGACACGGCGGCGGCGAAGGCGCCGGTGGCGATGTTGGCCATGCCGCCCTGGATGATGGGGAACTCAATCCCCAAAAGCTCGTTTAATTTCATAGAAACTCCTTATGAAACGCCTCCACGAAAAAGCCTCGCAGAGTTTCCCCGCCCGCAGGCGGGGAAATAAAATGAAATCCGTTTTCGGCCGCGATATGTGCGTGGACGAAAACACTTCTCAGCCCAAAAGTGTGAGTGTTATCCGGCGAAGCCGGACAAAACTTGCGCGCGGGGGCTGCATCTCTCTCCAACAAGCGGCTCTGCCGCTTGTTGGAAGCTACGCCAGCTCCAGCAGAGCCCCGGCCCAGGTCAGCCCGCCGCCGAAGCCCACACACAGGGCTTTTTGGCCGGAGGTGATGGCCCCGCCGCCCACCAGCTCGTCCAGCAGCAGGGGAACGCTGGCGGCGGAGGTGTTGCCGGTGCGCTCGATGTTGCCGGGGCACCTGGCCGGGTCGATGCCCAGCTTCTTCACGGCAAAGTCGATGATGCGCTGGTTGGCCTGGTGGAACACGAAGAGGTCGATGTCCTCCGGGGTAAGGCCGGCCCGGTCCAGCACCTCCCGGGCACAGCGGGGCACAGCCTCCACGGCGAAGCGGAACACCGACTGGCCGTCCATATGGACATGGGGGGGCGCGGCAGTGTTGACGCCGGGGACGTAGAGCACCTCTGAGTTGCCCCGGCAGCCCAGCACGGCGTGGAGGGAGGGGTAGTTTGCCCCCCACTCCACCAGGGCGGCCCCGGCGCCGTCGCCGAAGAGCACACAGGTGCTCCGGTCGCCAAAGTCCATGACCCGGCTGAGGATTTCCGCCCCCAGCACCAGGCCGTACTTCCGGGGGGTGGAGGCCAGCAGGCACTCGGCGGTGTGCAGAGCGTACACAAAGCCGGAGCAGGCGGCGTTCAGATCAAAGCATATGGTATCCTCCGGAAAGCCCAGCTCCTTTTGGAGCAGGCAGGCGGCGGCGGGGGAAAGAAAATCCGGGGTGACTGTGGCCACCAGGCAGATGCCGATTTCGCCGGGGGCGACGCCGCCCCGCTCCAGTGCCTGCCGGGCGGCGGCCAGACAGAGGGAGGTGTGGCTCTCGCCGTCGGTGCAGTAGCGTCGGGAGCGGATGCCGGTGCGGGTGGAGATCCACTCGTCGTTGGTATCCACGATTTTGGCCAAATCATCGTTGGTCACGACCTTTTTGGGCACGGCGGAGCCGGTGCTGATTAACTTAATCCCGTTCATGTACGCTCCTTTCTCAGGGCCTTCGCGCCCATCGCGCGGAATTTTTTATAGCGCCCGGCGGCCAGAGCCGGACCACTGAGCTTGCCCAGGGCATTGAGCTCCTTGACCAGGGCGGTGTCCAGAGTCCGGAACAGGGCGGCGGGGTTGGTGTGAGCCCCTCCCTCGGGCTCAGGAATGATGCGGTCGGCCACCTCCAGCTCCAGCAGGTCGGCGGCGGTGAGCTTCATCACGCCGCAGGCCTCGTCGCTGCGGGAGGCGTCCTTCCACAGGATGGCGGCAAAGCCCTCCGGGGAGAGGACGGAGTACACCGCGTTCTCCAGCATGAGCACGCGGTTGCCTACGCCCAGGGCCAGGGCGCCGCCGCTGCCTCCTTCCCCGGTGACCACGGAGACTACAGGCACGGTGAGACGGCTGGACAGGGCCAGGGTGCGGGCGATGGCCTCCGCCTGGCCCCGGGCCTCGGCCTCCAGGCCGGGGTAGGCGCCGGGGGTGTCGATAAAGGTGATGACGGGGCGGCGGAACTTCTCCGCCTGAAGCATGAGCCGCTGGGCCTTGCGGTAGCCCTCTGGTGAGGGCATGCCGAAGTGGAGGGACAGGTTCTCCTCCAGGGAGCGGCCCTTCCGGTGGCCGATGACGGTCACCGGCTTGCCGTGGAACAGGGCAACGCCGCCCAGGATGCTGCCGTTCTCGGCGCACAGGCGGTCGCCCCGCTGCTCAAAGAAATCGGTAAACAGGTGCTTGATGAAATCTGCCGTGCCGGGGCGCTCCGGGTGGCGGGCCAGGGCCACCCGCTGGGCGGGGGTCAGCTTACTTGCCATGCGCGTCGCCCCCCTTTCCATGGAGCTTCAGCAGATGGAGCAGGGTGGCGCGCAGCGCGTCCCTTGGAACGATGGCATCCAGGAAGCCGTGCTCCAGCAGATATTCGGCGCTCTGGAAGCCCTCAGGGAGCTTTTCGCCGATGGTCTGCTCAATCACCCGCGGGCCGGCGAAGCCGATCAGGGCGCCGGGCTCGGCCAGCATGATGTCCCCCAGGCTGGCAAAGCTGGCGGTGATGCCGCCGGTGGTGGGGTGGGTGAGCACCGAGATGTAGAGGCCGCCCTTCTGGGAGAACCGCTCCAGGGCGGCAGAGGTCTTGGCCATCTGCATCAGGGAGAGAATACCCTCCTGCATCCGGGCCCCGCCGCTGGCGGAGAAAAGGATGAGGGGGAGCTTGTACTTGTCGGCGTACTCCACCAGCCGGGTGACCTTCTCCCCGACGGCGGCGGACATGCTGCCCATGAAAAAGCGGCTGTCCAGGGCGCCCACGGCCACCCGCTGGCCCCCGATGCGGCCGGCGGCGGTGACCACCGCCTCGTTCATGCCGGTGCGGCGGCGGGCGCCGTCCAGCTTGGCCTCATAGCCGGGGAAGTCCAGCGGGTTGTTGGAGGCCAGGGGGGCGTCCAGCTCCCGGAAGGTACCCTTGTCCAGAATGAGGCTCAGGCGGTAATAGGCCCCCACGGGGTAGTGGTGCCCGCACAGGGGGCAGACATAGCGGTGGCCTACCAGCTCCCGGCGGGGCACCGCCTTGCCGCAGGCGGGGCAGGCCTCCCCGGCGTGGGCCGGAGCGGGGGAGGAGCCCCGCAGGGCCTTGAGGGAGAGGAGCTTCTGGCGGCGCTGTGCAAAGACGCTGCTCATACCTCACGCACCTCCCCGCTGCCGCTCCAGGCCAGAAGGGTGTCCATATGGGCCTCCAGGAAGCCGGTGGAGTAGTTGCCCCGGACGAAGTCGGGGTGGTGGAGGATCTGGTGGAGCAGGTCGGTGTTGGTGGCCGGTCCCTCAATGACCAGCTCCTCCAGGGCCCGGCGCATCCGGCGGATGGCCTCCAGCCGGGTGGGGGCATAGACGATCAGCTTGGCCATCAGGGAGTCGTAGTAGGGGGGCAGCTCGTAGCCGGTATAGAGGCCGGTGTCCACCCGCACGCCGTAGCCGCCGGGCAGGTGGAGGAAGTCGATGCGGCCGGGACAGGGCTGGAACCCCTTGGCCGGGTCCTCGGCGTTGATGCGGCACTCGATGGCGTGGCCGCGGAACAGGACCTCCTCCTGGGTAACAGAGAGGGGGAGCCCGGCGGAAACGCGGATTTGCTCCCGCACCAGGTCCAGGCCGGTGACCAGCTCGGTGACTGGGTGCTCCACCTGGATGCGGGTGTTCATCTCGATGAAGTAGAACTGGCCGTCGGGGGCCAGCACGAACTCGATGGTGCCGGCGTTGACGTAGCCCGCGGCCCTGGCGGCCGCCACGGCCGCCGCGCCCATCCGCTCCCGCAGCTCCGGGGTCAGGGCCTTGGAGGGGGACTCCTCCAGCAGCTTCTGGTTGCGCCGCTGGATGGAGCAGTCCCGGTCGCCCAACTGGATCACGTGCCCCTGCCCGTCGGCCATGATCTGGAACTCGATGTGGCGGGGGTTGACGATCAGCTTCTCCAGGTACATCTCCCCGCTGCCGAAGCAGGCCAGCGACTCGCTGCGGGCCTCTTCAAACAGGGGGATGAGCTGTTCCGGCTCATACACCCGGCGCATCCCCCGGCCGCCGCCGCCGGCGGAGGCCTTGATCAGCACCGGGTATCCGATGGAGTCGGCCAGGGCCTTGGCCTGCTCAGCGGTGTCCACCGCCCCGCCGGAGCCGGGCACCACAGGCACCCCGGCCTGCTGCATGAGCCTGCGGGCGGCGGCCTTGTTGCCCATGGCGCGGATCACATCGCCGGAGGGGCCGATGAAGGTAATGCCGGCGGCCTCGCAGGCGTCGGCAAAGTCGGCGTTCTCACTGAGGAAGCCGTAGCCGGGGTGGATGGCGTCGCACCCGGCGGCCTGGGCCACGGTGAGGATGGCATTGACGTTTAAATAGCTGTCTGCCGAGCGGGCGGGGCCGATGCAGTAGGCCTGCTCCGCCAACTGGACATGGAGAGCCTCCCTGTCCGCCTGGGAGTAGACCACCACGGGCTCGATCTCCAGCTCCCGGCAGGCCCGGAATACCCGGACGGCGATCTCGCCCCGGTTGGCAATTAAAATGCGCTTGAACATGGGCTCACCCTTCCCGGTAGCGGAGCAGCGGCTCCCCGAAGGACACCAGGGCCCCGTCCTCCTGAAGGATCTCCTCGATGACGCAGTCGCAGGGGGCCTGCACCTCGTTCATCATCTTCATAGCCTCCATCAGACACACGGTCTGACCCTTTTTCACATGGTCGCCCACCTGCACAAAGGGAGCAGCATCGGGGGCAGAGGCGGCGTAGAAGGTGCCCACCAGGGGGGCGGTGATGCACTTGCCCGCAGGCGCTGGAGCAGCCGCCGGCGGCACAGCGGCCGCGGAGGCGGGCACCGGGGCGGCGGCAGGAATGGGAGCGGCTGGGCCGCCCTTGCCCAGCTCCAGGGAGAAGTCCTTGGTGGAGAGCTTCAGGGTGGTGGCGGTGCTGGCGTCAAAGCGGGCCATCAGCTCAAAAATCTCTTGATTGGTCATAACGGCTCCTTTCGGAAAAAAGGCACCGGCCTGCACCGGTGCCCAGGTTCCTTATTACTCAGCGTGATCCTCCAGGTACTTCACCAGGTCGCCCACAGTCTTCATGTTGGGCAGCTCCTCGTCGGCAATGGTCACACCGAACTCCTCCTCCAGAGCCATGGACAGCTCCACGGCGGCCAGGGAATCGGCCTCCAGATCCTCCGCCAGGCGGGCATCGGGGGTCACCTTGTCGGCGTCGCAGCTCAGGGTTTCCACAATAATCTCTTTAACCTTCTCAAAATCCATGACAGATTCTCCTTGCAAAATTACTTCAATCATTTTACTTAAAATTTTTTAAATAAAATAATTTAAGCATATTTTAGCAGGTCATTCGCATTTGTCAAGAAAAAAGTTTGTAAAATAATGGGTTCAATTGGGGTGAGCCCTTGAGCGGCAAGGTGTTTTGCCCGAGAAAAAAGTTGTAGGGTCCCCTTGCGGAGGCGGGCAAATTGCAGTACGATAGCGGAAAAGGAGGAATCATATCGTGAAAGTATTTATTAGCGCGGATATTGAGGGAACCGCTGTTACCGCCACACGGGAGGGCTGTCGGCCGGGGGAATTTGAGTATGAGCGCAGCCGGAAGGAGATGACGGCGGAGGTGGTGGCCGCCGCCGAGGGGGCCCGGGCCGCCGGAGCCGAGCTGGTGGTGGTGAAGGACGCCCACGGGCCGGGGCTCAATATTCTGCCGGAGGAATTGCCGGAGTATGTCCAGCTCATCCGAAGCTGGAGCGGCTCACCGGAGATGATGGTGGAAGGGCTGGACAGCAGCTTCGATGCCGCCTTTTTCGTGGGCTATCACAATGCGGCGGGGGAGGGAGGCAACGCCCTGAGCCACACCATCAACGGCGGCGTGGTTCATCGCATCACCGTCAACGGGCAGCCCGCCTCGGAGTTCCTGATCTACAGTTGGATGGCCGCTTGGTATGGGGTTCCAAGCGTGCTCCTCACGGGAGACAAGACCCTGTGCGAGGTGGGGGCGGAGCTGCACCCCTCCCTGGTTACCGTGCCGGTAAAGGACGACGTGGGGGGACGTTCCCAGGGCCTCAGCCCAGTTTTGGCCCACAGACGGATCCGGGAGGGGGCAGAGCGGGCAGTGAAGCAGGACTTGTCCGCCGCCCGTATCACCCTGCCGGAGCATTTCCGGGTAGAGCTGACCTATAAGAGTCACCGGGATGCCTATACCAAGGGCTTCTACCCCGGCGCGGAGCGGGTGGACGCGATGACCTTGGCCTATGAGACCGGCGACTGGTACGAGGCAAACCGTTTCCTTTTGTTCGCCATCTGAGCAATGCGCCGCGTAAAGCAAAGGGCCGCCCGGTATAACCGGGCGGCCCTTTGCGTGAATGGGGGGTGTTGTTTTAAGTAGCCGCCCCGGCCGGGGCGGCAGGGCAGTCAGCCGCGGCAGCAGCCGCAGCCGCAGGAGGAGTCCTCGTCCTCCCCGCCCGCAGTATCCCAAAGGAACGCGGGGAAGGAGACATACACGGGCCAACGGGTGTTGGCAGCCGTGCCGCCGCCGGGAAAGACGGGCAGCTCGGGGAAGGAGGGCAGGGTGGTGATCCCGCCGTTCCCGGTATTGGAACCGTTCCCGCAGCAGCAACAGCAGCAATTGCGGTTCTGACCGTGACAACAACACATAGTAAGGTACCCCCATTCAAATTTGCGGCGGGCCTTCGCCCCCCACATCGACAGTATACGCCGCAGGTCCGCCGGGGGTGCCTGGACAAACAAGCGCCCCCGGCCCGCAGGGGCCGGAGGCGCCGTTCCATCCGTATGTTAGGCGGCGACCACGTTGACCGCACGCAGCTTGTCGGCATTCTTGGGATCGGGCTCCACATCATAGGTGACCTTCTGGCCCTCCTGAAGGGTCTTGAAGCCGTCGCACACGATGGCGGAGAAGTGCACGAACACATCGTCGCCGCCCTCGTCGTTGGAGATGAAGCCGAAGCCCTTGGTCTCGTTGAACCACTTGACAGTACCGTGATACATAATGGTACCTCCTGAAAAAAATTTGGAGCTAAATGACATAGAAAAAAACCCACACATTTGCCGCTCGTCTGAAGATCCGACGATGACTACAAACATGTGAGTTCAGGCCGTGCATTTAGACTACTATACAAATATAACACGAAATCCAGGCCACGTCAAGAGGAAAGAAGCGGAAGGGGGCGGCAGGCGCCGCCCCCGGAGGGATTCAGAGACGCTCCTTTTCCGGATTGTCGGAAATGAGCCGCCGGATGGCCTCGTCCGGGTAGGACAGCAGCCGGCCGTATTCCCAGGCGAGCTGGCTGCGGTTGCCGCCGAAGTAGGCCCGCTCGGCCACCAGATTGGCCTTGCGCTCCTTCAGGCGCAGGTACTGGTCGAGAATGTGGCCAGCCCGGTAGAACAGGATGTTGAACTTGCCCTGATTCAGCGAGAGGGGAAAGAGGTCGGTGAGCAGCGGGGTGTCCTCTATGTAGAGCTGGTTGCCGTACTGGTGGCAGCAGGAGCGGGCAAAGGGGATCAGGGCGTCCCGCTCTGCGGCGCTGTCCATGGGATGGCTGAGGGCCAGTGCCTTCACCCCGGAGCGCACCATCTCGTTGAAGCAGTCAATCACGCCGCACTGGTAGGAATAGGGATCAATGTTCTGCATAATCAGGGCCTCCTGTCTTGTCCCCTCTATTTTACCCCACCGCTGCCCATATGACAAGCGGGTAAAGAAAGGGAAAAAAAGGAAGATGTGTCGATTTTCTACCGGGCCCAGTCCCGGCTGCGGCCCACCGCCCGGTGCCACTGCTCCAGCAGGCGCTCCCGCTGCTCCGGCGGCATGGCGGGGGAGAAGGCGGTGTCGCACCGCCACAGGCGGCGCAGCTCGCCGGTACCGCTCCACACCCCGGCGGCCAGACCGGCCAGATAGGCCGCCCCCAGGGCAGTGGTCTCCCGGATGGCGGGACGGCGGACCTCCCGATCCAGGATGTCCGCCTGGAACTGCATGAGGAAGGCGTCCCGGCTGGCCCCGCCGTCGGCCTTGAGCTGGCCCAATGGCAGGCCGGTATCCGCCTCCATGGCGTGAACCAGGTCGGCCACCTGGTAGGCGATGGACTCCTGGGCCGCCCGGGTGATGTGCTCCCGCCGGGTGCCCCGGGTGAGGCCCACCAGAATGCCCCGGGCGTACATGTCCCAATAGGGGGCCCCCAGACCGGTAAAGGCGGGTACCAGATAGACGCCCCCGTTGTCGGGCACCTTCTGGGCGTAGTACTCCGCGTCCCGGCTCTCGGGGAAGAAGCGCAGCTCGTCCCGCAGCCACTGGATCACCGCCCCGCCCACGAAGACGGAGCCCTCCAGGGCGTACTGCACTCCTCCGTCCAGCCCGACCGCCACGGTGGTGAGCAGGCCGTTGCGGCTGGCGCAGGGCTTGTCCCCGGTGTTCATCAGCAGGAAGCAGCCGGTGCCGTAGGTGTTCTTGGCGTCGCCGGGGGAGAAGCAGCCCTGGCCGAACAGGGCGGCCTGCTGGTCGCCGGCCATGCCGGCGATGGGGATGCGCACGCCCTGTATGTCGGTGTAGCCGTAGACCTCGCTGGAGGGGCGCACCTGGGGCAGCATGGCCCTGGGAATGTCCAGGGCGGAGAGGAGGGTGTCGTCCCAGTCCAGGGCATGGATGTCAAAGAGCATGGTGCGGGAGGCGTTGGTGACGTCGGTGGCGTGGACGGCCCCGCCAGTGAGCTTCCACAGCAGCCAGGCGTCCACCGTGCCGAACAGAATCTCCCCCCGGCGGGCCTTTTCCCGGGCCCCCTCCACATGGTCGAGCACCCACTTGATCTTGGTGGCGGAGAAGTACGCGTCGGGAACCAGGCCGGTGGCGGCGCGGATGTGCTCCTCCAGTCCCTCGGCCCGCAGCCGGTCCACCAACTCCGCCGTACGGCGGCACTGCCAGACGATGGCGTTGTAGATGGGCCGCCCGGTGGCACGGTCCCACAAAATGGTGGTCTCACGCTGGTTGGTGATGCCGATGGCGGCGATCTCCGCCGGGTTTACCCCCGACTGGGCGATGACCTCCATCATTACCCCGTACTGGGAGGACCAGATCTCCATGGGGTCATGCTCCACCCACCCCTCCCGGGGGTAGAACTGGGTGAACTCCTTTTGCGCCACGCCGAGAATGTTCTGCTCCCGGTCAAAGAGGATGGCGCGGGAGCTGGTGGTGCCCTGATCCAGAGAGAGAAGATAGGTGCCCATAGCGAAGCCTCCTTTTAGAAATTGAGGGTGAAGCGGTCCCGCCGGACGGTGAGCACGCCCTCCCGCTGGAGGGCGCCGATGGTGCGGGACAGTGCGCTGCGGTCCACGCAGAGATAGTCCGCCAGGGCCTGCCGGTCAAAGGGGACAGTGACGGTGGCGCGGCCTGTCCGGGTGGCCTGCTCCTCCAGATAGGAGAGCAGCCGCTCCCGGATGGTGCGGCCGGACAGGTGCCCCAGCTTGCCCGCCAGAGAGAGGTTTTTCTCCGCCAGCACCTGGAGCAGGTTGGAGATGAGCCGGGTGTGGAAGGTACAGGCGGCGGAGCAGGGGGCGGAGATGCGGCCGCAGTCGATGAGCAGTACCGCCGCGTCGGCGGCGGCCGTGACGGTCACCGGCAGGCTCTCCGCCCGGGCACAGGCGAAGGACTCGGCAAAGAGGCCGCCGGGGCGGATCTCCCCCATGACCACTCGCTGGCCGTCGGCCTTGGTCCGGCTCACCTGCACCTGGCCGGTGAGCACCGCCCCCAGGTGGGTGGCGGGATCGCCGGCATGAAAGATCACATCCCCCTTGGAGTACTGCCGCAGCCGCGCCCCCAGACAGTCCAGCATGGACAGCAGCTCCCTGTCCCCCATGCCGTGGAACAGGGCGACCCTCCGCAGGGCCCCCAGATAGGCCTCCATGGCGGCCTCCCTTCTGTTGCAAAAGCAACCCGTTTGCCCTATGGTAGCAGAAAAAACGGACGAAGGCAAGAGAAAGCCGCCGCCGTCTTGCAAAATGGGGTGGAAGCTGGTAAGATAGGGACAGATTTGACAGAAACGGCGGTGAAGGTATGACAGGTATGTTGGCCGTTGGCGTGCTTCTGATTGCCCTTGGCGTGGTCTTTCTCGCGGTGCCTCTGGAGCAGCTCCAGAAGGTGTTCCGGCGGATGCGTTCCCGGATTGGAACCAAAATCGGCGGCGCGGTGCTGGTGGCAGCCGGTATCGCCCTGGCCCTGTACTGACATGGATAAGGCAGGCCGCCCGCAGTTTATGCGGGCGGCCTGCCTGTTTCACGCGGGCGCAGAAATTGCCCTTGACTCTCACACGGTGGCAGGCAGTAGGATAATCCTGAGCTCAGGAAGATCACATATATGTGAGGAATCGGCCATGTTGAAAATCGGTACCTTTTCCAAGTTGTCCAGGCTCAGCATCCGCATGCTGCGCCGCTACGACGAGCTGGGGCTGCTCCAGCCCGTCCACACCGACCCGTTCACCGGCTACCGCTACTACCGCGAGGAGCAGCTCACCACGGCGGGGCGCATCGCCGCCCTGCGGGACATGGGCTTCGGCCTGTCCGCCATCGGGGCGCTGCTGGAGGACGGCGGACGGGAGGAGCTGGACCGCCGCCTGGCGGAGCAGCAGCGGGCGCTGGAGGCCCTCCTGGCGGAGACGAGGCAGCGGCTGCGCCTCCTGGACACGGCCCGTGCACAGTTGAGAAAGGATGAAAGCACCATGGAATACAGCGTTACTCTGAAAAATCTGCCCCAGCGGCGGGCGGCCTGCGTCCGCATGACCCTCCCCAGCTATGAGGCCGAGCACCAGCTCTGGCAGGTGATGGCCCGGGAGACCGCGCCCTTGGGCCTCCGGCTGGAGGAGCCCTGTCTCTGCTCCGTCACCTATTACGACGGGGAGTACCGGGAGCGGGAGGTGGATGCGGAGGCGCAGAAGACGGTCCGGGGAGACTACCCCGACACGGAGCACGTCCGCTTCCGCACCCTGCCCGCCGTGACGTTTGCCTCGGCCACCTTCCGGGGGCCCTACGACAAGATCCGCGCGGCCAACGCCGCCGTGGCCGCCTGGGTGCGGGACAACGGCTATGCCTTTGACGGCCCGGCCTTCAATATTTACCACGTCAATCCAAGCGAGACCGACGACCCGGAGGAGTACGTCACCGAAGTGTGCTACCCGGTGAAAAAGCGGGCGTAACACTTCATGCGCACAGGATCTGCCATGAAACGATGCAAAGGCTCAGGCGCATGAAGTGATTGCGCATGTGGGCGGTCCCGGCCCATGCGCTGTCATCTCATGACCATGCCGCGGTAAGAGGCCCAGGCTTATGCCTGGGCCTCCCGCTGTCAGCCCTCGTAGACCTCCTTCGCCATACGCAGGGCGGCCCAGGCCTTGGGCCATCCCGCGTAAAAGGCGGCGTGGGTGAGTATTTCCGCCATCTCTCCGGCGGTGACGCCGTGACGTTTGGCGTTGGCAATGTGAAATTTCAGGGAGCTGTCCAGAATGCCGCCGGCCATCAGGGCCGTGACGGTGACGATGCTGCGGTCGCGGGCGGAGAGAGCCTCCTCCCGTGCCCACACCTCGCCGAAGAGCACGTCGTCATTGAGTTGGGCGAATTTGGGGGCAAAGCCCCCCAGCTCGTCCCGGCCCGCCGTTATCTTTTGTTCCATAAAAGACCTCCTACTGATTATCTGTCCCGCCGGTCAGTGCCTCCAGAGCCCGATAGGCCGCCGCGTCCACCGGCTCACACCACTCGTTTTGGGAACCCTCCCCAGGGACCTCGACGGCCAGGTGCTGAAAGGCGCTGTCCACTGCCGCCCCGTGCCAGTGCTTGACATTGGGCGGGATATTCACCACGTCGCCGGGACGGAGCGCCCGGGGAGCTTCGCCCCACTCCTGATACCACCCCCGTCCAGCGGTAACAAGCAGAATTTGCCCGCCGCCGCGGGCGGCGCGGTGGATGTGCCAGTGGTTGCGGCAGCCCGGCGCGAACGTGACGCAGCCTACGGGTACCTGCTCGGTGGAGAGCATATTCAGATAGCTGGCGCCGTCAAAGTAAGGGGCAAAGGCGGTGTTCTCCGCCCCTGCGTGGAAGGGGCTGGTGCGGTTGAGCTCTTCCAGTGTCATGGTGCAATCTCCTCTCCGGCCAGGCGAATATTCCACCTGCGGTTGTTTGCTCCTATTTTAAGCCGGGCCGGCTTGACAGGGAAGCGCCGATTTTGTACCATGGTATCAACCAAAAGTTTGAACGGAAGGGAGGAGCGGCCATGTTCAACCCCCAATTGGCCACCTTTGTCTGCGTGGCCGACTGCGGCAGCTTCAGCCAGGCGGCGGAAAAGCTCTACCTCTCGTCCACGGCGGTGATGAAGCAGCTCAACGCCCTGGAGCGGCACCTGGAGCTGAAGCTGCTGGAGCGCACAAGGCGGGGGACCGTCCTGACCCCGGCGGGAGAGGTCATTTACCGCTACGCCAGACAGATGTTCGCCGACTCGGAACGGGCGCTGCGGGAGGCGCGGGCGGCCGCCCAGGCGGCCCGGTCTGCCTTTTGTGTGGGAACCTCCATCCTCAATCCCTGCCGGCCCTTTATGGACCTGTGGTACCGCTTCTGCGGGCACTTCCCCGGCTACCAGCTCCACCTCGTCCCCTATGAGGACGACCACCAGGGGATTTTGGGAGAGATCGGCGCCCTGGGAGAGAAATTTGACTTCCTTATCGGTGCCTGCGACTCCCGTCAGTGGCTGGACCGCTGCAATTTTCTCCCTCTGGGGGAGTATCGCCACTGCATCGCCGTCCCCCGGGGACACCCCCTGGCGGGGCGGAAGGGGCTCACCCTGGCAGAGCTGCATGGGGAGACCCTGATGATGGTGAAGCAGGGGGACTCCCCTTCAGTAGACCGGGTGCGGGCCGCAGTGGAGGCCCATCCGCAGATCCATATTGAGGACACCCCGCAGTTTTATGATATGGAGGTGTTCAACCGCAGCGTCCAGACCGGCCACCTGCTGATGAGTCTGGACTGCTGGACGGAGGTGCACCCGTCCCTGGTGACCCTTCCGGTGGATTGGAACTTCACCATCCCGTACGGCCTGCTCTATCAGCTCCGGCCCGGCGCAGATGTGGCCCGGTTTGTGGCCCTGGTCCGGGGGGACGGCCCCGCATAAGAAGACAGCGCGCCCGCCGGATTTCCGGTGGACGCGCTGTTTGGACAGAAGGGGGACACGGGCTCCGCCTCATAGTCCGGTGCGGTAAAGGGGGATGACGTTGATGACGGGCTCCTCATAGGGGTGGGCCCGCTTGACGGCCGCCACGGTCTCCTCCACGCGGTCCGTCCGGCAGGTGACCTCCACCTTGAGCTCCGGCGCATGGCATGCCTCACCCACCCTGCCCAGATAAGGGGCGGTGCCCGCCAGGGGGCGCCAGACGCCGATGACAGGGCTATAGGAGAGACAGCAGTCGTACCGGCCGATATGGCCCGCGTCCACCGACCACAGGGCCTGCTGAACGGCCTCCAGGTGGCTCTCAGGGAGATAGATTTCCAGCTTGCAGAACTCAAATTCCATGGCCCCTCACTCCTCCCGGTATTCCGGACACTGGTAGCGGGGCTTGCCCCGGCTGGCCCTGCCGTACTCAATGGCTCCGGCAGGACATCCGCAGATGCAGGCCATACAGTGGGTGCACCGGTCCCCCCACACAGGGCGGCCGTCCCGGAGGCGGATATTGTTTTCCACACAGACTGCGGCGCATTTGCCGCAGCCCACGCAGGCGCTGGTGGAGCGGAAGGGGCCGGCCTTGATGACAAAGCGGTAAAAGAAGGCGTTCACCGGTCCGGATTTGAGCTTGTCGATCGCTCCGCGCCGGACGGGCGGGAGGGACTCGCCCCGGCGGATGCGCTCCGCCCCCTCCTCCAGCCCCGGCACCGCGGCTGCCACGATGGCGTGGGCCTCCTCCGGCCCGGGAGCGCGGAACAGGGCGATGTAGTTCTCCGGCATGACAACCGGCAGAACGCCGCGGTAGGTGAGGCCCATGTCCCGGCAAAGGGCCTCCAGCCGGGGGATGGGATCGCCGATTTCCGCCCCGCAGGTCATGACAAAGTAGGCGTCCCGGCTGCCCGAAAACCGGCCGCCGCGGAGCAGGGCCTCAAAAATACGGGGGAGCTGCCAGCCGTAGGTGGGAGACACAAAGACCCACGGGGACCGGGAGGTGAGGGCGGGAAAGTGGTCGTCCCGCAGGAAGGGAAAGGCGTCCACCGCCTCATCCCCCAGCTGGTGGGCCAGCCGTTTGGCGCAGTAGCGGCTGTTTCCGGTGCCGCTGAAATAGAAAATCATCAGGAGCGCTCCTTTTATAAACGGTTATTTCATTTGCTCCAACACATCCGACTCCCAGCGGTGGAGGGCCGCAAGCTGCTCCGGCGTGTGGAACCAGTGCTCACCGCCCTCCAGGACGGTGAGTGCTCCGCCGAACCGGCGGGCGAAGTCCTCTACCGCCGCCCGGCGGAGCATGGCGTCCCCGGAGGCGTACAGCAGGGCGGTGGGAGTGGGCCAGCGGCACACCGGATGGGCGCGGACATACTGGAGGTAGGGCCAGGAGAGGGTCTCCCCGAAGGGAGTGTCCAGCTCGCCGGCCGCCTCCAGTTGGGCTTCGCTGACGCCGGCCCACCCCATCATGTCCCGAATGAGCCCCTCCATGTCCACCACCGGGGAGACGAAAAGCGCCTGCTCCAGACGCTCCCCGGCGAAGGCCAGCAGGGAGAACCAGGCCCCCAGACTGGTGCACCGCAGGGCGGTATGCTGCCACCGCTCTTTGGCATAGCCCAACAGCGCCCGCAGCTCGGGCGCTGCGTGCCAGGGGTCCAGGGGCACCCCGTCCCCGCGGCGTGCCCCGTGCTCCGGCAAGTCGGCCGCCAGTACCTGCCAGCCCCGGGGACAGGCGAGGGCGGCAAAGTCCGCCGCCTCCTCCTTGCACCCGCCCTTGCCGTGGACATACAGCCAGACCCGGTCGGCGGGCGGACCATAGAGGGAGGCATTCAGCCCGGCCGCCTCCAGCTCAGTTAGTTCCATCGCTTCCTCCTCGTGTGCCCAGCAGCTTTACCGGGCAGGATACTCTATTATAACACAAACCTGGAGAAAATGCTTGACTTTGACGCTGCGTCAACTGCTATGCTGTAGAAGAAGGGGGGAATGCAGGATGGAATATTCCATTCAAGCCCTGTCGCGCCTGTCCGGGGTGACCACCCGCACCCTGCGCTGGTACGACGAAATCGGTCTTTTGAAGCCCAGCCGGGTGGCGGAGAGCGGGTACCGCTATTACGGCCCGGCGGAGGTGGACCGGCTTCAGGACATCCTCTATTACCGGGCCCTCGGGGTGGAGCTGGCCCGGATCAAGAGGTGCCTGGACGACCCCTCCTTCGACCGGCTGGCCGCCCTGCGCAGCCACCTGACCGCCCTGGAGGCGGAGCGGGCGCGGCTGGAGGGCCTGATCCGGTCGGTACGACAGACCATCGGAGCCGAAGAAAGGAAGGAAATCATGGACGATAAGCAGAAATTTGAGGCATTCAAACAGCGGGTTGTGGACTGGCACCAGGAGACCTATGGGGCAGAGGCCAGAGGCCGATATGGTGACGCCGAGGTGGACGAGGCCCAGACTGCGGTTTTGAACCTGACCCCAGAGCAGTACCAGGAGTGGACGCGGCTGGGCGGGGAGCTCCAGACCGCGCTGGAACGAGCGGTGGCCTCCGGCGCTTCTCCGGAGGGGGAGGACGGCCGGGCGGCTGCGGCGCTCCACCGCCGCTGGCTCACCCTCACCGGCAACCAGTACGACCCCGCCAAGCACCGGGGCCTGGCCGAGCTGTATGTGTCTGACCCCCGCTTTACCGCCTACTATGACAGGGCTGTGCCCGGCTGCGCCCGGTTCTTACGGGACGCAGTAGCCTGCTGGGCGGAGAGGCTGTGAAAGGGCGGAGCGCCGCGCAGCTGCGCGGCGCTCCGCCTTATTCCAGCTCGTCCAGGCGGTCCTGGAGCTCGTCGGCCAGATCCTCCAGTGCCTCGTGGCGTTCTCCCCAGTCCTCATAGGCATCGCTGTCCATATCCTCCGGCTCGAGCTCGTCCAGATGCTCCAGCACAAGCTGGATCCGTTCCAGGCAGGAGAGAAGTTGAGCGCGGTCCATGCCGTCCAACTCTGGCTGTCCGGGAAAGGCTGGAAAATCAAGCGTGTCCCCCATCCGGGTGCCTCCTTTCGGCTCTATGAAGTATGACGATTATACCACAGCCGTTCTCTCATGAAAACATTGCAGGCGGGATTTCTTTCCGACAAGCAATGGAATACCGAACGGCGGAGTAGACACCAAAATAAAAAAGATGCGTCTCCCAAAGCCGTGTGACGCAACACGTTCCATAATCGTTTCCGTCTCTTTTTGAAGAGTGCGTTTACTCAAAAATGCTCTCATGATCTTCTTGATAACGTTCCCTTGAATTTCGGTCAAAGATACAGTATAAACTTTTCGCAAGTCTATCATAAAGTTCTCTCGTATAAAGCAAAAGTATTATTGCAAGTAGCTTCTTATTCAGCGTGACTATGATTTTTATTGTACTACATTACGACGGATTTTGCCGCCCCAATAAGACTATGGGGGTTGTTCCCAAAACATACAAGTAACTTTATCGAAGGGACGATTCTCATGAGCAGCAGGCAAAAAAGCATCAAGCCGATGTCAGTAGGAGTTCGAATCCCACCCATTACACGTTTTGACCTTTGAATTTGCTCTGTTTGTATTTGACTGGTGGCATAAGGCGTTTTATATAGGAAAGGCCGAGACTTTTCTAGCAAAAAGGATTTTAGACATAAAATGGCCCTACCTGACCAGAACAAGGATAACCATTTGTTCTGGTCAGGTAGGGCCATTCAATTGGACCCGCCTAACGAGGCAACGACTCTGACAGGCTTTGAAAGATAGCCCGGTTGTGAAGAACCGCCGATGAATCCGGTTTACAGGCGGCGGCCAGTTCATTGAAGGTTTCCGCTCTTTTCTGGTCGCCCAGATGGCTGTAACAGACGCACAGCTGGATACAGGGGAGATAACCATAGCAGTCCGGAGAGACAAAGCCGCCCCTGCGATCATCCCGGGCGCAGGTCAGAGCCAGAGCGTACCAGTAGGCAGCCTGCTGGTACCGCTCCTGCCGGAGGAAGCAGTTTCCGATCTCACAGCAGACCTCTGCCCTGGGTCGGTCGTAGGTGAAGCTGCGAAATAACGCAGCCAGCGCCGCTTGCTCATGGCCCAACTCCTTGTGACAGTAAGCGCAGTGGCAGCATGCGTCAATGTTGTTCTCCACCCAGCCCTGGCCTTCTTCCAAAAATCGCTCAAAGACATCCAACGCCTCCTCCCAGCGATGGTGGTAGTAGAGCTCACGGCCGTAGTAGAACTGCTGACGGGGTTCCAGCTGTTTCCCAGTAGCCAGTTGGGCCTGGTAGATACGCAGGTTCCGGTCTGGGTCGGAGGGGCGGGTCTTGCGGTGGGTGACGGCGAAATCCGAGTACAGGACATTCCCAACCGGCGTGACAACCTCGTGGACGGCTCCTACCCAGCACATCCCAGCCCGGTTTTTAATCAGCCTTTCCCGGTAGTAAGAGAAGGTCACGCGGCCGCGTTCGTCAAAGCCGGTGTGGTAGGGGGCCATGACCACCGAGACAGTTGGGTCCAGAGTCTCTTTTAGGTTGAGAAAAGCCTTCTGATCCTCCTCCAAAAATACGTCGTCGGCATCCAGCCACATGCAGTAGTCCATAGACGCATGGGAAAAGGCTTCGTTCCGGGCGGCGGAAAAGTCATCCTGCCAGGGAAAGTCAAAGATTTGATTGGTAAAGTGGGTGGCAATCTCCCGGGTCCGATCGGTGGAGCCGGTGTCCACAATGATAATCTCGTCCACGAGGCCAGCCACACTCTTCAGACAGCGCTCCAGCACATCTTCCTCATTCTTTACAATCATACACAGACTGACGCTTATCATAGTGGCGCTTCCTTTTGATTCATCATGATATTGTTTCCGCCGGTTTTTGCCGGCGGCACTCAGCTCAGACGGATGATGGTCAGAGAGGCCCCCGCGCCGCCGCTTACCAGAATGGCGGTTCCGGCAATTGTGGTAAAGAGCTGCAACGTAATGGTGGAGTTTGCGGGCAGGGTGACCTTAATCTGGTTTTCAAAGTTAGAGGTTGAGACCACCGGGTTGATGGTAGAGGGGATGCTGTTCACCCCGTTGATCACCAGCCGGGTTCCCATCAGCAGGGCCACAGTGGTATTCACATGGTAAGATATCTGATAGGTGCCCGCCGTGGCCACGGTAAACACCGTGTTCCCGGTGTTGGCCGTGATGTCGGGGGACAGAACTTGGGCGTTGGGCAGGGGGATTGGGCTGCCCCCCAGCGCCACCAGAACGCTGCTGCCCTGGGTGTTGGCGGCAAAGCCGGCGGTGGAGGTAAGGTTGGGACCTGTGGCTCCAGTGGGACCGGACGCCCCCGTGGGACCGGTTGCCCCTGCCGCGCCCGCCGCGCCGGTGATGCCAGCTACTCCGACGGCACCGTTTGCGCCGGCGGAACCTGTCGCTCCGGTGGCTCCGGTAGCTCCGACTGCTCCGGTGGGGCCCGTAGCCCCGGTGGCTCCGGTGGCTCCAGTGGGACCTACAGCCCCGGCAGGGCCAACTGCCCCGGTTGCTCCGGTGGGACCAATGGGACCCTGCGCGCCAGTGGGACCTGTCGTACCGGTGGGACCTGCGGCGCCCGTCGGGCCGGTCGGGCCGTCCGCACCTGTGGGGCCCGTGGGGCCAGTGACCCCGACAGGCCCTTCTGCGGGGCCCGTCGCGCCCGTCACGCCGGTAGCCCCGGTGGGACCGGGCAGGATGGGGGCGCTCATGGCCGAGGCCAATTTGCCGGTTAGCAGCATCTGCTGCTCCATCACGCTGGACAGCGTCTCCTGCACGCTTTGATTGACCTGCATTACCTCATCCAAAGCCGCAGCCGCTTCAAGGCCTGGCAGAGTACCCAGAACGTATTGCAGCTTTTCACCCTCGGCGTTGAGGATGTGGCTCAGGCTGAGCTCCTCAGCAGCAATGGAGGAAATGATCTCATTGATGCTGCCCTCTCTGCTCAGAGGAGGCTCGATTGGGGGAAAGGTTGGCAGTGACATGAGACATCCCTCCTCAGCTTAGACGGGTAATGGAAAGGGCCGCGCCGGCGGAGCCCGGCAGCAGGGTGGCCACGGAGGCGATGCCAAACATTTGCAGGGAAACGGTGTCCCCGGCGTTTAGGTTCAGCAGGATCTCGTTGGAGAAGTGGCTCAGAGACACCGCAGGGGCCACGGTGGAGGCCGTATTGGCCGCGCCATTGATAAGAAGGCGGGTACCGCTGGCCAAGGACGCGGTGGTGTTTACATTGTAAGAAATCTGGTAGCGCCCGGCGTTGGTTACCGTAAACACCGTGTTGGCCCCGTTGACCGTGATGTCCGGGGAGAGCAACTGGCCGTCTGGAAGGGGAACCAGGGTGCCCCCTACAAGGATGGTCAGCGCCGTGCCGCTGGTATTGGCTGCAAAGGCGGAGGTGGCGGTGATGTTGGGACCGGTGGGGCCGGTTGCACCAGTCGCGCCCGTCGCGCCGGTAATACCTGTTGCGCCGGTGGCCCCGGTCGCGCCAGTAGGCCCTCCGGCAGGCCCGGTAGCTCCGGTTGGCCCGGTGGCGCCGGTTGGACCCTGCATGGGGGAGGCTGTCAAAGCGCCCTGCATCTTTGCTTTCAGAAAGAGCTGGTTCTGCGCCGCGGTTTCCAGCATACTGCGGACGCTCTCATTGGCGGCCAGCACGTCGCTGACTGTGGCGGGAGGGCCGCTGAGACCGGGCAGGGTTCCCAGAATATATTGCAGTTTCTCTCCTTCAGCGTTGAGAATATGGCTCAGGCCGAGTTCTTCCATCGCAATAGAAGAGAGAATTTGATTAACTGCGTCTTCCCGTTCAATGGGGGGATTCACTACGGGAAAGCTAGGCAGAGACATTATCGGGAATCTCCTTTTAAATTGAGAGGTACATACTAATATGCACCGGTGCGCTGGCGGGAGCGAGGCACTCCAAAACGTCGCGCTGGGACATTCTATGTATCTTCCAGCCAACAGGTTCCCGGTGGAACAAAACTGCCCCGGATGTCATAGGGTAAGACGGCGGCATGGATATCCTGCCGCACATCTTGGACCCGGCCCCGCCGGGACGAACTATGGAGTTTCAATATGTCTATGCCCTCCTTTCCACCCAACGGGGCGGATATGACCCAAGAGGAAGCTCTGACCATGATTATCGCGTCCATTGCCATGGAAGAGCTTGCCCTGAGTCATATTCTCAACGCTGAGGGTGAGAAACTACAATATATCCTGGGGACTCTGCCCGGCACAAGCCCCTGTGCCTGTCCCCATGACGTGCTGGCCGTCAACAAAAGCGTCACCGCCCTTGTTGAGGCAGTGACGCAAAACCAGATGCTGTTGAAAAACAAGCTGGCTCAGGTGCTAGAGTTTTGCCCGCTTCCATCGCCCCCGCCGCCAGCTTGTAAGCCGGAGCCGGGACCTACGCCCTGTCCTTCCCCTTGCCGGCCAGATCCCTGTGTATCCCAGGGTCCGGTGTCCTGCTCCCCACCCCATCCAGTGTCTCATCAGGTACTGTCCTGTGAAAAAAGCGCTGTTCAATTAATAGGACTGCGGGAGAGAATGCTGTGGAATCCGGACTGTCGCCTGTGCTGGAGACAGCGAAGCCGTTCAGGAAAAGATATCTGTTTGGACGAACGTACCCCTGCTCAGATTCAGCTTGATCCAGGGAAAACCTACGCAGTCCAATACGCACTGAATGTCTGCGCCACATCACCGGAAGAGGGGACAATTCTCCTCAGACAGTCGCCCTGTGGTGCGTTTACAGATGCGCTGCCTCTGCATTTTTCCATAGGACACCCGGCACACGGTCAGCAGACATTGCACTATGTCTCTGTAATGCACCCCTGTATAAACAATGGATACAGCGTGAAGTTGTCCCTGATGCTTGACGCCAAAGCGCCTCTGTATGTGGAGCAGGCAGTGATGGATGTGGTAGAGCTTTGATGACATGATTGAGCATTTTAATAGCATGTAACGGCTCTGCCGGGCACAAGAGAATCCAGTACAAAGGAGATAAAACGAATTTTGCTGCCGGACAAAGAATGGCTGGAAAGCCAGATAAAAGCAGGTGTTATATTATGAGCGGAACCTCATTACAACCTCCGGCTTCACCTTGGATCGAGAACGACAGAATATACCTTACGGTAAAAATGACCATACAGCGTCCATCCTTATTGACCGCAATCGCTGTCAGAATGACCGCATTAGTTTGCTGATAGTAGCCGGAGAACCCACGTGGTCTCAGTTATATCCTACACACGCCGGATGGATACGCCGGCTAGATACATCTCGATCAGGGTTTCTTCACACTACTCTCCCGGCAGCGACAGCTCACAATGGCAACCGTTTTAAAGGAAATCCCCTTGAGCTTGGGCACCTTGAGGGCGACTTCACCGGAAGTGGTAATGAGGCTACGGCTACAGTGGCCGCTGCGGTAGCCTTAGCGCTGTTCATTGCGCTCGTACCGAGAGCTTCTCCGCCTTCGACTTCCAATAACTCGTTGAGGGGAAACCTCCACGCTACCTCGCACCAATTCCTTGTAGGACTCTTAATTACTCCCTCATTTAGTTGTAAAATTTTTGGAACATGGTTTACAGACTTCTTTTGGGATGCTGTGTCGCAATTTCATTCTACGAGAGGCCTGCAACCCTTGTCTCATCTGATCCCTTTTTCAATGTGTGCATTTGGCTCATCTTTTCTGCGAAACTTATTTTACCTTATCCACCGCCAAGGAATGGTGAACAGATGAAGCAAAAGCACTATAAAGGACAGAACTACAGGGAATGAAAAAGCCGCCTGTTACCTCCGGGTATCGTGAAATCAACAGGCCGCTTGATTTTGTGTGCCTTGGTCAAATGAGGAGAGGGTTGAAACGCTCTGTCCCTCCAAAACTGGATTTCGTATCTTCCCAAACCATACTTTTTGTGTTGACTTCTTCTGAAACTATCCGAAATAGCAGAAACACCGCACTTCTCAGTGTTTTTGCTTATATATCTTGGAAGAGACGGTTAAAACCAATATTTATGAGTACCTGTTTCTTCCTCAGTCGAGACAGCATTACCCCTCAGAAGTGGATTTCAAGCGCGGCTTGGCCTCCTGCATCGAGGTTTATAATACACAGTGAATCTTATCGCACATTGCAAAACTGTACGCCATGTCGGGTGGAAGATGTATTCATGAGCAACACATCTCGATGACACTTTAAGAGTTCGAATCTCGTCGTATACACGTTTTACACTTTAATTTTACGCTGTTTGTATTTGATTGGTGACACAAAAGTTTCGCATAAAAAGGTCAAACCTCTTGCAGTCTAAGGAGTTCTGGAATGAAATGACCCTACCTCCTCTGAACAAATGTCAGTCATTTGTTCAGAGGAGGTAGGGTCATTCAGTATGGTGCCGGTAGTGGGACTCGAACCCACACGATGTTGCCATCAACGGATTTTGAATCCGTCACGTCTACCAATTCCATCATACCGGCAACGGGACTGCAAAATATTATACACGACATTGAAGCGGTTGGCAAGTCTTTTCGATGAAGGAAAATCAGAAAATAATCGGTTATTTAACATACCATTTCCGGTAGAGATGTGCTATGATAATCTTGATTTTATAACTTATCCCATGGAGGGGTTCCGACGATGAAAAAATGCAGGCTGCTTTTGGCGGCGGGGCTGCTGATGTTTCTGACCGGCTGTTTTTCCCAGTCGGTGGAGGAATTCTACGCGCCTCCCAAGGCGCCCGACGATTATCTGAAGCTGGACAATGAGATCAACAAGGTGCTCACGCAAGGGGGCGAGTACGCCGCGCCCCTCAGCGGGGAGCTGACCCAGAAGGTGCAGCTCCAGGATTTGGACGGGGATGGCGTACAGGAGGCTATTGCCTTTTTCCGGGTGAGTGCGGACGAGCGGCCGCTGAAGATCTACATCTACCGCCAAGTGGGGGAGAACTACGAGGTGGCGGCCGTGATTGAGGGCTCAGGAAATGCGATTGACTCCATCTACTATGAGAACCTTGACGACAGCCCCTCCAAGGAGCTCATCGTGGACTGGGAGACAGCGGGGCAGAGGCACTCCCTGGCGGCTTACTCCATCGACCGTTATGAGGTGCTTGAGTTGATGCGCACCGACCACGCCGGCTTCCAGATTTATGACGTTGACGGGGATGGGCAGAAGGAAATCCTCGTGCTCCAGATGGCGGCAGGGGAAGTGGGCCAGGCAGAGAGCTTTGTCAACAGCGCGCCGGGCAGCCGGGTGGAGGTCTATAACTTCCGGGATGGTATCCTGGAGCTGGACGCCTCCGCACCACTGTCCAACGGGGTGGAGAAGCTGGTCAGCATGAAGACGGGCTATCTCCAGAACATGGCGCCGGCGCTGTTTGTCACCTCCACCTACGCCGAAAACGGGCAGATCACCGACATTTTCGCCTGGAAAAACGGGGGGCTGGAGAATGTGACCCTGGAGCCGGACACCGGCGAGAGCGACAGTACCATCCGGTGGTCCACCGAGGTGGAGAGCACGAAGGTATCCTATACCGACATCAACCACGACGGCATACTGGAGCTGCCATCCGCCTATGCGCTCCCCGATCCCAACAATGTGGGGACGGCCCCCAACTTCTGGGCCATCCGCTGGTGGCAGTACGACATCAACGGGGTTTCTCATCTGGTATATACCACCTACCACAACAGCCGGGACGGCTGGTACTTTGTTCTGCCCGAGGCGTGGTCGGGGAAGGTGACGCTCTCCCGCAGCGACTTGGCGGGCGGCGGCGAGCGGGCCGTAATCTTTTCTTACTGGGAGGGAAGCGCGGACACAGCGCCGGTGCCGTTCCTGGTCATCTACAAGCTGACCGGTGACAACCGCGTAATGCGGGCCAACATGGCCGACCGCTTTCTCCTGCCCAACACCGGGGAGGAGAAGGAGACCATTTATGCCGCGCGCCTGATCGAGAGTGGTTGGGACTGCGGCTTGGACGAGGAGGGCGTAAAGGCCAATTTCGCCCTAATTACCAGCGATTAGCGCCCACGGCGGACGCCTGTGTGCGAAAGGAGGAAACGGGATGAAAAAGGTACTGGTGCTGGAGGATGAGGCGAACATCCGCAGCTTTGTGGTCATCAACCTTAAGCGGGCCGGCTATGAGGCCATCGAGGCCGAGACCGGGGAGGAGGCGCTGGCCCAGCTCAAGCGCAACCCGGACATCAAGGTGGCGCTGCTGGACATCATGCTGCCCGACATGGACGGATTTGAGGTCTGCCGCCGTATCCGGGCGGGGGACAACAACATCGGCATTATCATGCTTACCGCCCGCACGCAGGAGATGGACAAGGTGACCGGGCTGATGACCGGGGCGGACGACTATGTGACCAAGCCCTTCTCTCCGGCGGAGCTCACTGCCCGCATCGACGCCCTCTACCGCCGTACCGGCGGAGGGGACCCGGTGGATACCGGCGAGATCAGCCAGCCGCCTTTCCTGCTGAACACCCGCAACCGTACCCTGGAGAAAAACGGACAGCGGGTCAAGCTTACACAGGTGGAGTACTCCATCATAAAGCTGTTTATGGACAACCCAGGAAAAGCCCTCTCCCGGGAGGAAATTCTCGACTCGGTGTGGGGACGGGACTACTTCGGCGAGCTGAAGATCGTGGACGTAAACATCCGACGCCTGCGCATTAAAATCGAAGACGACCCCACAAATCCTGCTTATATCACCACCGTGTGGGGATACGGGTATAAGTGGGGCTTTTAGCCAGAGGCGGACGGGGCGTCTTCGATGGGCCCCGCCCTGGGGCGGGGCGGCGCGGAGCGCCGTACAAGCGTTTTTGCCGGAGGCAAAAGCCTTGGCCCGGGGCAATTCACTTGCCCCGGGCAGAGGGAAAAGAGGGGGTCCCCGCAAAGCTCTGCTTTGCGGGGCATGACGACCCCACAAATCCTGCTTATATCACCACCGTGTGGGGCTATGGATATAAGTGGGGCTTTTAATGCCGGCCGGGCGGCCGGGACCTAGAACCAAACCCAGGTGGTGACAACAAGATCCATGAAGAAAATCACAGGTATCCGAAAGCGGTGGATGGTGAACTCCATTAGTGTGGTGCTGTTTATCGTGCTGCTGGCGGTGGCGGCCTTCTCCGCCGCGATGGGGAGCTACTACTATTCCACCCTGAGTGAGTCTCTCAAGCAGAAGGCGGAAAACGCCATCAGCAGCTTTGACTACTACCGCACAGAAGCCGAGTATTACGACAATGCCCGGGTGGTGGTGGCCGGGGAACCCAACAGCGACAAGCTGGAGGTAGAGTATCTGGATGCCGACGGCCAGATTCGCTTTTCCAGCTCCGACCTGACGGCCTTTCGCTCCCCCGGAACGCCGGACATTGCCGAGGCCATCAGCATGAAGCGCACTAAGGTATGGATCGGCGCCGACCCCAGCACCGGCGAGCACATCATGGCCGCCTCCAGCCCTCTGATGATCGATGGGGAGGTGGTTGGGGTCATGCGATATGTCACCTCCCTGAATAAGGTGGACAAGCAGATTATCATCATCGTGGCCATCGCCCTGGGCATCGGTCTGGGCATCCTGGGCATGGTGTACTTCTCCAACCTCTACTTCATCCGCTCCATCGTAGACCCGGTGGCGGGCATCACGGAGACCGCCAAGCGCATCGCCGCGGGCTCCTATGGCGTACAGATCGAGAAACGCTATGACGACGAGATCGGCGCCCTCACCGACGCCATCAACGACATGTCGCTGAAGATCAACCAGAGCGAAAAGATGAAAAACGAGTTTATATCGTCAGTGTCCCATGAACTGCGTACTCCCCTGACCGCGATCAACGGCTGGGCGGAGACCATCATGAACGGCGAGGTGCGGGACGCGGGAGATGTGAAGAAGGGGATGGGGATTATCGTCTCCGAGGCGCGGCGGCTGACCAACATGGTGGAGGAGCTGCTGGAGTTCTCCCGCATCCAGGACGGCCGCTTCACCCTGTCAGTGGAGCCCATGGACATCAAGGCGGAACTGGAGGATGCGGTCTACACCTACCGGGAGTTCTTCCGGCGGGAGGGCATTGAACTCAACCACTTCGACTGCGACGAGGAGTTTCCGCCCATCGCGGGGGACCCGGAGCGGCTGCGGCAGGTGTTCTGCAACCTGTTGGACAACGCCGCCAAGCACGGCGGCTCGGGCAAGCGCATTGATACCGCTATCGCCCGGGACGAGGACCAGGTGGTTATCACCATCCGGGACTACGGCCCCGGTATCCCGGCCGAGGAGCTGCCCCACGTGAAGTACAAGTTCTATAAGGGGTCCTCCAAGGCGAGGGGTTCCGGCATTGGACTGGCGGTGTGCGACGAGATTATTACCCGCCACGAGGGTACCCTGGATATTGACAACGCCGAGGGGGGAGGGTGCATTGTAACCATCCATTTGCCAATCCGAGCTCAGGCGGTAATCGAACAAAAGTTCTAAAAATCAAACCCGCGCCCCTTGCAATCGGGGCGCGGGTTTGGTACAATAGACGAAACGATTGAATCCAATTAGTTAAGGAGAACAGTGTACGAATGCCAAATGAAACAAAGCAATCCTGCGCCACAGCCTACAAGACCATGATCGGCGGACAGGCACTCATTGAGGGAATTATGATGCTGGGACCGGAGAAGAAGGCCGTTGTGGTGCGCAAGCCGGACGGCGGGTTGGAGGAGCAGGTGGAGGAGCGGGTGCTCATCAAGGACAAGCACCCCGCCCTGGGCCTGCCGCTGCTCCGGGGTGTCTTCAATTTCTGCTCCTCCCTGGCCAACGGCGTCAAGGCGCTGATGTACTCGGCTTCCTTTTTCCCGGAGGACGAGGAGGAGCCGGAGGAGCCCTCCCGGTTCGAGCTCTGGCTGGACAGACACCTGGGCAGCGAGAAGGCCGCCTCCTTTTTTATCACCGTGGCGGTGGTGCTGGGCATCGTTTTCTCCGTGGGGCTGTTCATCCTGCTGCCCACCGCCCTCACCGGACTGGTGGGCCTGGCCGTTCCCCTGCCCATGTGGCTGCGCAACCTGCTGGAGGGCGTGGTGCGTATCGTCATCTTCATGGGCTATCTGATGCTCTGTTCCCATATGAAGGACATCCACCGGGTGTTCCAGTACCACGGCGCGGAGCACAAGACCATCTTCTGCTATGAACACGGCCTGCCCCTGACGGTGGAGAACGTGCGTATTCAGCCACGCCACCACCCCCGCTGCGGAACCAGCTTCCTCTTTGTGGTGATTGTGGTGAGTATCCTGCTGTCCAGCGTGCTGTTCTCCTTTGTGGAGGTGACAAACACGTTTGCGAGGATGGGGCTGCACCTGCTGCTGTTGCCGGTGATTGTCAGCCTGACCTATGAGCTGAACCGTGTGGTGGGGCGCTACGACAACCGGCTCACCCGGCTGGTGTCCGCTCCCGGCATGTGGCTCCAGAACTGGACCACCTTTGAGCCGGACGACTCCATGATCGAGGTGGGCATCCGGGCATTTACACTGGTGCTGCCGGAGGAGAAGGGGAAGGATCAGTGGTAAAGGGGACCGGCGGGATGAGGCACCAGCAGAAATAAAACCGCTGTGCCGCCCAGACGGCAGAGCCCACGTGAGGCGATGCATAGTTGTCCCATGAAGAAAATGGGGGGATAACCGCCTGGTATTCCCCTGGAGAGAGGAAATTAGAGAGAGACAGAGGAGTGGTTTCTGTATGGCGGCCACGTACAACAACCTCTACCTGGATGCCCGCAAGCGGCTGAGAGAGGCCGGCGTGGAGGGCGCCCAGCTGGAGGCGCGGGAGCTGGTCTGCTGTGCGGCCGGCAAGAGCCGGGAGCAGTTTTACCGGGATATGGCCCTTTATGCCTCCGACCCGGTGGACGAGAAGCTGGCGGAGCTGCTGGAGCGGCGGCTGGCCGGGGAGCCGGTGGCCTACCTCATCGGGGAGTGGGAGTTCTATGGCCTGGGCCTGGATATCACCCCCAACGTGCTGATCCCCCGGATGGACACCGAGGTGCTGGCCGAGCGGGCCATCCTGCTGGCCCGGGCCGCCGGAGAGGGGGCGAGGGTGCTGGATTTATGCGCCGGGAGCGGCTGCGTGGGTCTGGCGGTGGCCGCCAACGTGCCAGGCTGCCGGGTGGTGCTGGCCGATGTGAGCGAGGCGGCCCTCCGGCTGTGCAAGCAGAATGTCCGCCGCAACGAGCTCAACGCCCGGGTGACCTGCGTTCAGGCCGACGCCCTGGAGCCGCCCGACGCGGCCCTGTGGGATTTCGACGTGATCGCCTGCAACCCGCCCTATATCCCCACCGGGGATATCGCGGAGCTGGACGTGAGCGTGCGGGACTACGAGCCCCGCTCCGCCCTGGACGGCGGGGCCGACGGACTGGACTTTTACCGGGCCATCGCCGCCCAGTGGGGGGCCGCCCTGCGGCTGGGCGGAGCCCTGCTGTTTGAGGTGGGCATCGGCCAAGCCGGCGACGTGGGGGCCATTCTGGCCCAAAATCAGTTTGAGCAGATTCAGACCTTCCAGGACACCCAGGGCATCGGCCGGGTGGTGGAGGGCGTTTTGAATTCATAAGGGCGGGCAGCGGCCCGCCCGCCGTGAGAGGAGAAGTACACACATGGCAGACAAGAAGAAGGCGGCGGTGGAATCCGCCGCCCCCGCCGCTGATAAGAAGAAGGCCCTGGAGACCGCCATGGCCCAGATCGAGAAGGCCTACGGCAAGGGTTCCATCATGCGCCTGGGCGACAACGCCGACATTGTGGTGGAGGCCATCCCCACCGGCTCCCTGTCCCTGGATCTGGCCCTGGGCATCGGCGGCGTCCCCCGGGGGCGCATCATCGAAATCTACGGCCCCGAGTCCTCCGGTAAGACCACCCTGGCCCTCCACATCGTGGCCGAGGCCCAGAAGCGGGGCGGCGAGGTGGCCTTCATCGACGCCGAGCACGCCCTGGATCCCTACTATGCCCGGGCCCTGGGGGTGGACATTGACTCCATGCTGATCTCCCAGCCCGACACCGGCGAGCAGGGCCTGGAGATCTGCGAGGCCCTGGTGCGCTCCGGCGCCATTGACGTGGTGGTGGTGGACTCCGTGGCCGCCCTCACCCCCCGGGCCGAGATCGAGGGCGACATGGGCGACTCCCATGTGGGCCTGCTGGCCCGCCTCATGAGCCAGGCTCTGCGCAAGCTGGCCGGCTCCATCGCCAAGACCAACTGCGTGGTCATCTTCATCAACCAGCTCCGCGAAAAGGTAGGCGTGATGTACGGCAACCCGGAGGTCACCACCGGCGGCCGGGCGCTGAAGTTCTATGCCTCCGTCCGCATTGACGTGCGGCGCATCGAGTCGCTGAAAAGCGGCTCGGAGATCATTGGCAACCGCACCCGGGCCAAGGTGGTCAAGAACAAGGTCTCTCCTCCCTTCAAGGAGGCGGAGTTCGATATTATGTACGGCGAGGGTATCTCTAAGATCGGCGAGATCCTGGATCTGGGCGCCAAGCTGGATCTCGTGCAGAAATCCGGCTCCTGGTTCGCCATGGGGGAGACCCGCCTGGGCCAGGGCCGGGACGCGGCCAAGCAGTACCTCAAGGACAATCCGGAGGTGTGCGACAAGCTGGAGGCCGACATCCGCCGCAACGCCTACAAGCTCATGAGCAGCCAGGCCCGGGCCGCAGCCAAGGCCGCAGGCCGGGCGGTGGACATCTCTGCCGAGGACTTCGAGGATGCGGATTCGTAAGCTGGCCCCCTCCGGCCGGGTGGAGGGCCGCTGGCTCTGCCACCTGGAGGACGGAACCATCCTCCGCCTGGGGGAGAGTGAGGTGGTGGCCTTCGGCCTGGGCACCGGAAAGGAGCTGAGCGGGGCGGAGCTGTCCGCCTTGACCGAGGCCGCCCGCGCCGCCCAGGTGCGGGAGAAGGCGGTGGAGCTGCTGTCCGCCCGCCCCCTCTCCCGGAAGGAGCTGGTGGAAAAGCTCACCGCCCGCCCCCGGAACCGGGAGAAGGAGCCCCTCTGCGGCCGGGAGGCCGCCGAGGCGGCGGCCGACTGGCTGGAGGGGCTGGGCTATCTGGACGACGGGCAGTATGCCCGCGCGGTGGCGGAGCACTGTGCTGCCAAGGGCTACGGTCCCGGCCGCATCCGGGAGGAGCTCTACCGCCGGGGGGTGCCGCGGGACTGCTGGAACGGCGCTCTGGAGGGGCTGTCCGGCCCGGAGGAGGCCATCGACGCCTTTTTGCAGAGGAAGCTGCGGGGGGCGGAGCTCTCCGACCCAAAGGTGCGCCGGCGGGCCGCCGACGCTCTGGCCCGCCGGGGCTACCGCTGGGAGGACATCAGTGCCGGCCTGCGCCGCTATGGTGCGGAGCCGGAGGAATGGTAGGAAGAACGCGGCGGACCGCCGCATGTGAGAAAGGAGCAGACCATGGACACGATGGAAGCCCTGCTGACCCGCCGCAGCATCCGGAAGTACAGGCCGGAGCCGGTCCCTGTGGAGGATTTGAAGGAGATTCTGGCCGCCGGGGCCACCGCCCCCTCCGCCGTCAATATGCAGCACTGGTATTTTGTGGCCGTGCAGGACCCCGCCGCGCTGGAGGAGGTCAAGGCCATCATGGGCGGCGTGGTGGAGAAATTCCAGCCTGTGCTGGAGGAACGCTTTTCCCGCCACCCGGAGCAGATCGGCATCACCAACCGCTTCCTGTCCACCCTGGGCGGGGCGCCGGTGTGCCTGCTGGTTTTCATGCTCAAGCCGGACTATCCCGACCGGGACGGAGCCATGCAGAGCGTGTCCGCCGCCATCGAGAACGTGCTGCTGGCGGCCTGGGCCAAGGGCATCGGCTCCTGCTGGCTGTCCGCGCCCCAGCGTATGGGCTTCGGCCCTGCGTTCCAGCGCCGCTTCGCCCCCGACAAGGGGGAGTTCGTGGCAGCGGTCACCCTGGGCTACCCCGACCAGCAGCCCAAAATGCCGCCCCGGCGGGACGGCCGCTATCTGATCGTATAAGGAGAAGGTTTCATTGAAGGTTGCATTTGTATCCCTGGGCTGCGCCAAGAATCTGGTGAACACCGAGCAGATGATGGCACTGGTCCGAAGCGCCGGGCATGAGATCACCGCCCAGCCCGAGGGGGCGGACGCGGCGGTGCTCAACACCTGCGGCTTTATCGACTCCGCCAAGAGCGAGGCCATTCAGAATATCCTGGAGCTGGCCGAGCTGAAAAAGGAGGGGAAGCTGGGCAAGCTGCTGGTCACCGGCTGCCTGTCCCAGCGCTATCAGGACGAGCTGATGGAGGAGCTGCCCGAGGTGGACGGCGTCATGGGCACCGGCAGCTACACCGAGATCGTCCCCGCCCTGGAGGAGCTGATGGCCGGGGGCACGCCCCACCGCTTCGGGGATATCGACCACACGGAGGAGGACGGGGCGCGCATCCCCGCCACCCCCTCCTACACCGCCTACCTGAAGATCGCCGAGGGCTGCGACCACCGGTGCGCCTTCTGTATCATTCCCAAGCTGCGGGGCCGCTACCGCAGCCGTACCATGGAGTCCCTGCTGGCGGAGGCCAAGACCCTGGCCGACGCCGGGGTGAAGGAGCTCATCGTCATCGCCCAGGACATCACCCGCTACGGCATCGACCTCTACCACAAGCGGATGCTGGGGGAGCTGCTCACCGAGCTGTGCAAGCTGCCCTTTCACTGGATTCGCCTGCACTACCTGTACCCCGACGATCTGGACGACGCCCTCATCGACGTCATCGCCCGTGAACCTAAGGTGCTCAACTACATCGACATTCCCCTCCAGCACATCAACGACGGCATCCTGAAGCGTATGTGCCGCCGCTCCACCAAGGCGGAGATCCTCGCCCTGCTGGCCAAGCTGCGGGACCGCCTGCCTGGTCTGGTGCTGCGCACCTCTCTTATCTGCGGCCTGCCCGGCGAGGGGAAGGCGGAGTTTGAGGAGCTGTGCGAGTTTCTGCGGGAGGCCCGTATCGAGCGGGCGGGCATCTTCCAGTTCTCACCGGAGGAGGGCACCCCCGCCGCCGAGATGGAGGATCAGGTGGACGCCGCCACCGCCGAGCGCCGGGTGGAGCTGGTGGTGGAGCTTCAGTCCCGGGTGATGGACGCCTTCAACGAGGAGCGCCTGGGCGAGTGCCTGGAGGTGCTGTGCGAGGGCTTTGATGCCGAGATGGGCTGCTATGTGGGCCGCACCTATGCCGACTCCCCCGACGTGGACGGCAAGGTGTACTTCACCGCCGGCGGCCTGGTGCCCGCCGGGGCGTTCGTCTGGGTGCGCATCACCGGCACCAGCGACGGGGATCTCACCGGCGAGATAGAGGAGTGAAGCAATGAATACCGCCAATAAGCTGACCATGCTCCGGGTGGCGCTGATCCCGGTGTTCCTGATTCTGCTCTATCTCCGCTTCCCCTTCCACATGTATTTCGCCCTCACGGTCTTTATTCTGGCCAGCGTAACCGATTTTGTGGACGGCTACATCGCCCGCCACTACAACCAGGTCACCGACTTTGGCAAGTTTATGGACCCTCTGGCCGACAAGGTGCTGGTCATGGCCGCCCTGCTCTGTTTCGTAGAGGCGGGCCGCTTGCCCGCCTGGGTGCTGCTGGTGGTCATCGTGCGGGAGTTCGCCGTCACTGCCCTGCGGCTCATCGCCGTGGAGCGGGGGCGGGTAATCGCCGCCGCCTGGTCGGGCAAGGTCAAGACGGCCTCCACCATGGTGTGCATCTGCCTGATGCTGCTCATTGCCCGGCCTGCGCTGGATCTGGTGTGCGCGGCGGTGATCCTGGTCACCACTGTCTACTCGGGCGCGGAGTATTTTGTGAAGAACAAAGATGTGGTGGACTGGAGTAACCTGTAATGCTGGATTTTACGAAAGAGCTTTGCCCCGACCGGCCGCTGATCCACCCAACCTCCCAGACGAAAAACTGCCGGTTCGGCCGCTATGTGGAGATCGGCGACCACTGTGTGCTGGAGGAGACCGAGGTGGGGGACTACACCTACTGCTTCGGCTCCAACGACATCATCTATACCGCCCTGGGCAAGTTCAACTCCATCGCCACCGGCGTGCGCATCAACCCGGTGCAGCACCCGGCCAAGCTCCGGGCGGCGGCCCACCACTTTACCTACCGCTGCTCCCACTACGGGCTGGGGGAGGACGATGAAAGCCTGATCGCCTGGCGGCGCCAGAACCGGGTGAGCACCGGAAACGACGTGTGGCTGGGCCACAACGCGGTGCTCATGGGCGGCGTCACCCTGGGCGACGGCGCAGTGGTGGGCGCGGGGGCCGTGGTGACCCATGACGTGGCGCCCTACGAGATCGTGGGCGGAGTACCCGCCCGGCACATCGGCTGGCGCTACCCGCCCGAGCTGATTGCGGCCATGGAGCGCATCCGCTGGTGGGACTGGAGCCACGACATGCTGAGGGAGCGCCTGCGGGACTTTGACGACGCGGCGGCCTTCTGCCGGAAATACGACCCCCAATAGCGCAGAAATGACAGATCCGGCTGTTTGCATAAAACAGCCGGACCTGTTCTGAAAAGAGGGAACAACCGATGAACTTTCACACCTTCGGCGCGGAGGGCCGTCCCAGCATCCTGCTCATCCACGGCGGCGGAAACGCCTGGTGGAACTATCTGCGGTAGGCCCGCCGGCTGGCGGAGGACTACCATGTGATTCTGCCCACCCTGGACGGGCACGGGGAGGAGTATGACAGTCCCTATCTCTCCACCGAGGCCAGTGCGGAGGGGATTCTCCGGTATGTGGACGCCCACTGCGGCGGCCGGCTGTTTTTCCTGGGCGGGGTCTCCCTGGGTGGGCAGATCGTGATGGAGCTGCTGGCCCGGCGGCCCGGCGTGGCGGAGAAGGCCCTCATCGACGGGAGCATCTGCATCCCCCAGCCCCGCATGGCAAAATTCTGCATCGCCTCTCTCCGGCTGGGGTGGGGGCTGCTGTTCAGCCGGGGGGCGTGCCGGATGCAGATGGCCCTGCTGCGGCGGATGCCCCGGCTGCGCTTTCCGGCAGAGCTGGAGGCGCTGTACCTCCAGGATATGCCCCGCCTGCGGCGGGAGACGCTGGAGACCATGTACTGCACCTATATGGGGACCTACCGTCTCAAGGATGCCGTGGCGGGCACTACCGCTCAGGTGGAGTACTGGTACGGCGAGCGGGAGATGGCCTGCGTCAAGGCGTCGGCCCGGCTGTTTCAGTCTCGGGTACCGTCCTGCCGCATCCGCGCCATCCCCGGGGCTAATCACGGCACCCTGGCGGTCTACCGCCCGGAGGAGTGGCTGGAGCGGGTGCAACCCTTTTTGGAGGAGACCCCGGTCAGCCGAACAGACTGGTGAACAGCAGACTCAGCAGAGACCAGATGACCAGGGCGGTGAGTGTGGCGAATACGACGGAAGTGAAGGTCAGGGCATCGCCCGGCACCGGAGAGGGGAGCTGGGGCGGCTCCGGCACCGCCCCATCCACCAACTGGACGGGAGCGCCCGCCCGACGGAATACCTCCAGCAGTGCAAGGGCCTCCTCCTCGGTGAGGCCCTCCCGCAGGGGAACCGGCTCCCGGCGCGCTTGCTCCAGCAGACGTATGCCCTGCTCCCTGGAGAGGCCCAGCTCCCTCATGAGGGCGCGGAGCGTTCTGCTGCGGGCATCCGGATAGGCGGGGCGGGCGGTGAGGCGGACGGTAAAGCGGTTGGGCCCTGTGATGGGGCGGAAGTCCGCATACGGTGCGGCGGAGGAGAGGGGATAGCCGCAGTGAATGCAGGCCGGAGCCCGGTCGGATACCTCTTTTCCGCACTCAGGACAGGAGATCAGGGCCATAAGATGCCTCCTTTTGTGTGAAAGCGTGTGGTTTCAGCCCCATACTAACAGAAATCCCCCTGAATTGCAACCGCAAAGCGCCTTGACACATTTCCCGGAACGTGGTAGTATACTAGAACAGTTGAATCGCGTGAGGAACGGAAATAGTACCCAGCGAGTACCCGCCAGAGAGGGAGCGTCACCGGCTGAGAGCGCGCCCAGGGGGTAACTGGGGAATGTGCGTCCGGGAGCGCGGGGGATATGGATGCCCCCCGGCTGGCCCCGTTACCGGCCTTTGAGTGAGAAATGAGAGTGGAACCGCGATTTGTATCGCCTCTTATGCCGTCCGGCATGGGAGGCGTTTCTGTTTTTCAGGAGGTGTTTGGACTGACGCGGCTAGGCGAGACCCTGCGGGCCTATCAGGCCCGCGATCCGGCGGCCCGGAGCCGGCTGGAGATTTTTCTGCTCTACCCGGGCGTGCACGCGCTCATCTACCACCGGCTTGCCCACTTTCTCTATCGGCACCGGCTCTTCTTCCTGGCCCGGCTGGTGAGCCAGTGGAGCCGCTGCTGGACGGGAATTGAGATCCACCCCGGCGCGCAGATCGGCCGGCGGCTGGTCATCGACCACGGCATGGGCATCGTCATCGGCGAGACGACCGAGATCGGCGACGACTGCCTGCTCTACCACGGGGTCACCCTGGGGGGCACCGGCAAGGACCACGGCAAGCGCCACCCCACCCTGGGGAACAATGTGATGGTGTCCGCCGGAGCCAAAGTGCTGGGCCCCTTCAAAGTAGGGGACAATTCCCGCATCGCGGCCAACGCGGTGGTGCTCAGCGAAATACCGCCGGAGGCCACCGCCGTGGGCGTCCCCGCCCGGGTGGTGCGCATCGCCGGGGAGAAGGTGGACTTCGCCGGGCAGGTGGACCAGATCCACGTGACCGACCCGGTGCAGAAGGAGCTTCAGGCGTTGAATTCCCGGCTGGAATGGCTGGAACAACTGATGGATGAACAGGCAAGGAGTAAGAATCTATGAAAATCTACAATTCCGCAACCCACACCAAGGAGGAGTTTGTCCCCCATGAGCCGGGCAAGGTGTCCATGTACACCTGCGGCCCCACAGTGTACCACTTTGCTCACATCGGCAATCTGCGCAGCTATATCATGGAGGACGTGCTGGAGAAGCTGCTCCGCTATGCGGGCTATGACGTCACCCGCGTCATGAACATCACCGACGTGGGACACCTGGCCTCCGACGCCGACACCGGCGAGGACAAGATGCTCAAGGGGGCCCAGCGGGAGCACAAGACCGTGATGGAGATCGCCCAATTTTATACCGATGCCTTCTTTGCCGACTGCAAGAAGCTGAACATCAAGTACCCCGACGTGGTGCAGCCCGCTACCGGCATGATCGGTGACTATATCAAGGTCATCTCCTCCCTCATTGACAGGGGCTACGCCTACTTCGCCGGCGGCAACGTCTACTTCGACACCTCCAAGCTGGAGAAGTATTATGTGTTCAACGACCACGACGAGGAGGATCTGGCCGTGGGCGTCCGTGAGGGCGTGGAGGAGGACGCCAACAAGCGGAACAAGAACGACTTTGTGCTGTGGTTCACCAAGTCCAAGTTCGAGGATCAGGCGCTCAAGTGGGACTCCCCCTGGGGAGTGGGATACCCCGGCTGGCACATCGAGTGCTCCTGTATCTCCATGAAGTATCTGGGGGAGCACCTGGACATCCACTGCGGCGGCATCGACAACGCTTTCCCCCACCATACCAACGAGATCGCCCAGTCGGAGGCGTACCTGGGCCACCCCTGGTGCAAATACTGGGTGCATATCCACCACCTGAACACCAACTCTGGCAAGATGAGCAAGTCCAAGGGGGAGTTCCTCACCGTCTCCCTGCTGGAGGAGAAGGGGTATGATCCGCTGGTGTACCGCTTCTTCTGCCTCCAGTCCCACTACCGCAAGGGCCTGGTGTTCTCCTGGGAGAACCTGGACAACGCCAAGGCCGCCTATGACAAGCTGGTGGCCCGTGTGGCCGCCCTGAGCGGCGAGGGAGGCGTGGATGAAGCGGCCTTGGAGCGGTTCAAGAACGACTTCCTTGAGGCGGTGGGCAACGATCTCAACACCTCTCTGGGGGTTACCGCCCTGTACGACGTGCTCAAGGCCGGCGTGAACGACGCCACCAAGCGGGCGGCGCTGGACAGCTTCGACCAGGTCCTGGGACTGGAGCTGCTCGCCCACGCCGACGCCCTCAAGGCCCAGCAGGCCGCCCCCGTGGAGGGCGCAGAGGAGATCGAGGCCCTGATCGCCAAGCGCCTGGAGGCCAAGCGCGCCAAGAACTGGGCCGAGGCCGACGCCATCCGCGACCAGCTCCGCGCCATGGGTGTGGAGATCAAGGACGGCAAGGACGGCACCACCTGGACGCGGATCTAAGCCATCAAAAGGAGGAGACCGGAAAACGGTCTCCTCTTTTCTTAAGCTTTGCGAATGCGCCGAAATGGTTTTCCATTGCGTTTGACCTGCATGGCAGCACCGGTGCGGGTATCATATTTGACCCACTGGTTACGCTGCGCGTCAAACATCTGGATGCGGTCTTTCATGGGTTTTGCTTCCATGGCCTGTGCACTCCTTTCTGATCGATTTCCAAACGGCACAGACAGATTGTACTTTCGGAAGAAATGTGATAAAATAAAATACGTAGGTTACATTCTGCCTGCACCAGAAAGCTGTGATGGGAGGTCGCATCTCCCATCGCGGCTTTTTGGACATTTATGAGGTTTTTTGTTGGAGAGCGGCGATCTGTGACAGAAGATCTTCTACCTCGCGGACTAGATGAAAATCCTGCTCGGAGAGACGGAGAACATTAAATGTGCAGGCCGACTCTAGAGCATGGTAGGCGATCCCCAGTGCAGTATGAAGCTGTATGGTGAAGTTACCCGGGGATACGGCTTCGATATCCTGGGCTGGCATGGAAACAGCGCTCTTCCCTGCGGGGGAAAGGAGAGAAGAGGCCGTGTCAGCCTCTGCCGGTGCAGACGGGGAGGCAACTGATATATTTTGGAAATAGAATAGCCCGGATGACGTAATTTGATAGAAGCCGCGGCGAGGGGAGACTACGTAGCCATTTTCCAGAAGGCGTGTAAAGATGCCAGAAAAGACCCCCCTGGTGCAGAGTGTACGCATTTTTTCAGACATGTGTTCGTTTGCGAATTGTTTCAAAGCAGCTACACTGTGCTCGTTACAGTCACTGAGACACCGTAGTATATGATACCGGGCCTCAGAAGTGGGAGAGTGGAAGGCGAGATTTGGTTTCATTTTATCACGTCCTGGTCAGACTAAAGTGTTGCTTAGATATAGAGATGAGCATATTATACCATACAGATGATTAGAGATCAAGGAGTAAAAGAATAGGTGTTTTGGGGTTTAGGTGTTACAATGCAAAAAATGAAAATATGCAAAAAGCAAGCAGAAAGCGGTGACATGCACTCTTGCAAAATAGACAAAATATCGGTAAAATAGAACCATTATAGCGGATTCAAGCGCGGGAAAAAGGGGTGAAAAGGACGGAGAGGCAGACACAGAACGACTTTTCCAGGGGGAGCATGGCGCAGAACATCCTTCAGATGGCGCTCCCCATGACGGTGGCCCAGCTCATCAACATCCTCTATAATATTGTGGACCGGATGTATCTGGGCAAGCTGCCGGGGCACCTGTCCCTGACCGGGCTGGGGCTGTGCCTGCCCATCATCTCCATCCTCATGGGCTTTGCCAACCTGTGCGGCATGGGGGGCGCGCCCCTGTGCTCCATCCACCGGGGCAAGGGGGAGGACGGGGAGGCCGAGCGGATTTTAGGCAACTCCTTTGCGCTGCTCCTCCTGTTCGGCGCGGGGCTGACGGCCCTGGGGCTGGCCTTCCGGCGGCCCATCCTGTATCTCTTTGGGGCCAGCGATCTGACCTTCCCCTACGCCAACGACTACCTGACCATCTATCTGCTGGGCACCCTCTTTGTGATGATCGGACTGGGTATGAACCCCTTCATCAACGCCCAGGGCTTTAGCAGCATGGGGATGATGACGGTGGCCCTGGGCGCGGCGGTGAACATCGTGCTGGATCCCATCTTCATCTTTGCCCTGGATATGGGGGTGCGGGGGGCGGCCCTGGCCACGGTGCTCGCCCAGGGCTGTTCCGCCCTGTGGGTGCTGAAGTTCCTCACCGGACGGCGGGCGCTCCTCCGGCTGCGGTGGCGCACCCTGCGGCTCCAGGCCGCCCGGGTGCGCCGCATCCTGGCCCTGGGCGCCTCCGGCTTTGCCATGTCCATGACCAACAGCCTGGTGCAGGTGCTGTGCAACGCCTCCCTCCAGCACTACGGCGGCGACCTTTACGTGGGGGTGATGACCGTCATCAACTCCATCCGGGAGGTGGTATCCATGCCGGTGCAGGGCATCACCAACGGCTGCCAGCCGGTGCTGGGCTACAACTACGGCGCGGGGGAGTACGAGCGGGTGCGCCGGGGCATCCGGTTCACCACGGTGCTTACGGTGGGCTACTCCGTGGCGGCGTGGGCGCTGGTTATGGCCGTGCCCGAGCTGCTCATCCGCATCTTTAACGACGAGCCGGAGCTGATCGCTGCGGGGATCCCGGCCTTCCGGCTCTACTTCGCCGCCTTCTTCTGCATGTCCTTCCAGTTCATCGGGCAGTCGGTGTTCGTGGGCCTGGGGCGCTCCAGGAGCGCGGTGTTTTTCTCCCTGCTGCGCAAGGCCTTCATCGTGGCCCCGCTGACGCTCCTGCTGCCGGGGCTGGGCATGGGGGTGGACGGGGTTTTCGTGGCGGAGCCGGTCTCCAACGTGCTCGGCGGGCTGGCCTGTCTGCTCACCATGTATGTCACGGTCTACCGGCGTCTGGGCCGGTAAGGCCAGGGGCGGATTTCCCAAAAGGGAAATTCCGCCCTCTTTTTGTGCCCGGCCTGAGACATTTCCCGCCCCTGGCGGGTATTCTCAGTGAAAGGCCTTTCAAACGACGACCGCAAGGAAGGGAGTACCCATGACAGACGAGACATTCGAGCGGGTGGCCCGCACCTACGGGGACATGCTCTACCGGGTTGCCTACCACGCCCTGAAGAACCGGGCGGACGCGGAGGACGTGACCCAGACCGTCCTGCTCAAGCTCTACCAGCAGGGAGACCGCTTTGAGAGCGAGGAGCACCGGAAGCACTGGCTGCTGCGGGTGGCGGTGAACGAGAGCCGGCGCCTGCTGCGCTCCTTCTGGCGGAGCCGCGCCGTGCCGCTGGATGAGCAGTGGGACGCGCCGGTGTCCGACGACCCCGCCAAACGCGAGCTGTTCCAGGCCGTCATGGGCCTGGAGACCAAGTACCGCCTGACCATCTATCTGTATTACTACGAGGGCTGCTCCGTCAAGGAGGTCGCCGCGGCCCTTCATGCCAATCCGTCCACGGTGCAGACCTGGCTCCAGCGGGCCAGGGAGCGGCTGCGGAGGGAGTTGTCCGAAGAAGAGGAGGGAAAGGGCTATGTTTGAACCCAATCAATACCGTGAACTCTGCTCGGAGCTGCATGTATCCGAGGAAAAATTAGAGGAGGCTATCCAAATGACTGAGCAGGAAAAGAAGCGCAAGTTCCACCGCCCCATGCGTCTGGGCCTGGTGGCCGCCGCCGTGGCCGCCATGCTGGTGGTAACGGTGAGCGCCGCCAATTCGGAGGCGATTATGACCTATCTCACAAGTCTCCGCGACGCCGCGGTCGCCGGGGAGGCCTGGGCGGATTCCCCGGTGAATACGGAGGAGGGGACGGGAGGACTGCGCCTCCCGGAGGCGTCCCTGGAGGAACGGGACGGCCGCACCATCCTGATTGTGGACGGAGTGGAGACCGATGTAACCCAGGCGTTGACCGACCAGGGGGAATACCTGTATGAGTGCGGCGAGGGGGAGGAACAGGCACAGGTACGGGTCTATTTGGACGAGCAGGGCGCGCCCCGGCTGATGACCAGCTTTTTCACGGCCGGAGAGGACGGCGGAACGGGGGAGGTCGTGGTTGTCCCGGCGGACGGGGAGGAGTAAGGAAATGCCCCCATAGAGCTGGATTGGCTCCTTGGTGCGCTCCGGATTGTTGACTCAAATAATCTTAAATGTCATACTGCTCCACGGAAAAAACCAGGCGGCCCAAGGAATTGGGCCGCCTGTTGCTGTTCGAATTTTGACTAATTTATTAAAAGATGGTATAATATTACCTCAATCTCAGAATTGCTCCGGGCGCGCCCGGGGACAGGAGGCTACCGCATGAAACTCATGGTCATCGACGGCAATTCCCTCATCAACCGGGCTTTTTACGGTATACGGATGCTTACCACCAAGGACGGGCAGCCCACCAACGCCGTCTATGGCTTTGTCAACATCCTGCTCAAGCTGCTGGACGAGGAGAAGCCCGACGCCCTGTGCGTCACCTTCGACCGGAAGGCCCCCACCTTCCGCCACCTGGCCTACGAGGGCTACAAGGCGCAGCGGAAGGGGATGCCCGACGAGCTGGCCGCCCAGCTTCCCGTGCTCAAGGACGTGCTGGCCGCCATGAATATCCCCCGCTACGAGCTGGACGGCTGGGAGGCCGACGATCTGATCGGCACCATCGCCGCCAGGGATACCGCCGCCGGGTGGGAAACCGTGATCGTCACCGGCGACAAGGACTCGCTCCAGTTGGTCACGGACAGCACCCGGGTCAAGCTGGTGTCCACCCGAATGGGGCAGACCACCACGAAGGAGATGACCCCGGAGACCTTCCGGGAGGCCTACGGCTTCGGCCCCGTCCACATTGTGGACTTGAAGGCGCTGATGGGGGACACCAGCGACAACATTCCAGGCGTCAAGGGCATTGGGGAGAAGACCGCGATGGATCTGATCCAGCGCTACCAGAGCGTGGAGGCCATCTACGCCGACGTGGAGGGGGTGGAGGCCAAGCCAGCGGTCAAGAAAAAGCTGGCCGAGGGGGAAGAACAGGCCAGAATGTCCTATGATCTGGCCACCATCCGCTGCGACGCGCCCATCGACTTCTCCCCCGAGGACGCCCGGCGGCGGGAGCCGGACGGCCCCGCCCTGTACGAGCTGTTTCTGGCGCTGGAGTTCAACAAGCTCATCGACAAGATGGGGCTGAGCGGCGGCCCGGCGGCCGGACGGGCGGACAAGCCCGCCGCCGGAGCCGTCCGGCAGGAGTGCGTCACCGACCGGGTTCGCATGGAGGAGCTGGTGGAGCAGTGGCGGAGGGAGCCGTGGGTCGCGGTGCTGGCCCTGCCCTCTCTGGATGTGGTGGCGGTGGCCTGGGACGGCGGAGCCAGGGCTGCCCTGTGCGCGGCGGACCGGCTGGAGGGGTACAATGAGCTGCTGCGGGCCCTGTTCTCCGGGGAGATCCAAAAGGTGTCCCACAATGTCAAGGATCTGATGCACCTGCTGCTGGACGAGGGGCTGAGCGCCGACGGGTTCTGCTTTGACACCGCCCTGGCCGCCTATCTGCTCTCTCCCACCGACGGCAGCTACGAGCTGGAGAAGCTGGGGATCACCTATTTCAACCAGGAGTTCCCCAAGGCAAAGGAGTACCTGGCCCCCGACGCTTTCGGTCCCCTGGCCGACCCGGCGGGACCGGCGGAGGCCATGTGCGCCCACGCCGCCTTGACGGCCGCGCTGTACGGGGCCCTCGCCCCCAAGCTGGAGGAGCTGGGCATGCACGAGCTCTATTACGGCCTGGAGCTGCCCCTCTGTCCCGTGCTGGCGGAAATGGAACGGGCGGGCATGCTGGTGGACCGGAGGGCACTGGCCGACTTCGGTATCCTGCTGGACGGGCGTATTCAGGCCGACGAGGCCCTCATCTACGAGCTGGCGGGGGAGGAGTTCAACATCAACTCCACCCAGCAGTTCGGCCGCATCCTGTTTGACAAGCTGGGCCTGCCCCCGGTGAAAAAGACCAAGACGGGCTACTCCACCAACGCCGACGTGCTGGAGAAGCTGCGGGACAAGCACCCCATTGTGGAGGCAGTGCTGGACTACCGGCAGTTGGCCAAGCTGAAATCCACCTATGTGGACGGGCTGACCAAGGTCATCGCCGCCGACGGACGCATCCACACCTCCTTCCAGAACACCGTCACCGCCACCGGGCGGCTGAGCTCCACCGAGCCCAACCTCCAGAACATCCCCGTCCGCACCGAGCTGGGGGCGGAGCTGCGCAAGATGTTTGTGGCCCCCGCGGGGAGGGTGCTGGTGGACGCGGACTACTCCCAGATTGAACTGCGTCTGCTGGCCCACATTGCGGGGGACGAGCACATGATTGCCGCCTTCCGCACCGGGGAGGATATCCACACCGTCACCGCCTCCCAGGTGTTCGGCGTGCCCCCGGAGCAAGTGACCCACGAGATGCGCCGCCGGGCCAAGGCGGTGAACTTCGGCATCGTCTACGGTATCTCCGATTTCTCCCTGTCCCAGGACATCGGGGTCACCCGGGCGGAGGCCAGGGAGTATATGGACAAGTACTTTGAAACCTATCACGGGGTCCGGGACTATATGAAGGAGGTGGTGGAGCAGGCCAAGGAGAACGGCTATGTCTCCACCATGCTGGGCCGGCGGCGGTGGCTGCCTGAGCTGAAGTCCTCCAACTTCAACCTGCGCTCCTTCGGGGAGCGGGTAGCCCTCAACATGCCCATTCAGGGTACCGCCGCCGACCTCATCAAGCTAGCCATGATCAAGGTGCGGAACAGGCTGAGGGAGGAGGGCCTGGAGGCCAGGCTCATCCTCCAGGTCCACGACGAGCTCATCGTGGAGTGTCCCGATGGGGAAGTGGAGCAGGTCAAGGCCCTCCTCACCCAGGAGATGGAGGGGGTCATGGACCTGCCGGTGCCCATGCGGGCCGACTCCGCCGCCGGGCGGAGCTGGGCGGAGGCCAAGGAGTAAGGAGCAAGAGAAGGAGAGAGTACCCGTGCAT